>Ga0164315_10001374_pt1 | contig 18293 bp, 14 predicted proteins | sample GuaBasSedimGuay6_FD_113737 | JGI IMG/M metagenome (GOLD analysis project Ga0164315, IMG submission 113737) | Subseafloor sediment microbial communities from Guaymas Basin, Gulf of California, Mexico - Guay6, Core 4569-2, 0-3 cm | ecosystem: Environmental > Aquatic > Marine > Hydrothermal vents...
ATACAAAAAAGAAAGATGAAAAGTATCACAGCAATTTTATTGTTCTTCCTTGCCACAAATGTTTTGGCACAAACCGAATCCCTTAATCTTTCATCGGATATATGGCCACCCTTCACCAATGTTGAAGAAGAAAAATCCATCGCTATGGATATTGTCATAGAGGCCCTGAGCAACATCGGGATTACTACAAATTATGAAATTGTAGACTTTGGATTGGTGATGGAAGGAATCGCTTCGGGGAAATTTGATGGTAGTGGTGCATTGTGGATAGATAAATCCCGTGAAGAAACTTTGATGTTTTCAGATACTTATCTCCAAAATCAATTAATCCTTGTTGGCAAAAAAGGAAGTGATGTAGGGTTTTCTTCATTTTCAGAAGTAGATAATAAACGTATTGGTGTAGTTGAAAACTATGCTTACGGCGATGCTCTCTTGAGCGGAGAGGAAAATCAAATAGTTTATGGTAGCAGTGATCAGCAAAACCTGGAACGATTGTTATCGGATCAAATAGATTATTTTCTTGTGGATGCACTGCTCATACAATATTTATTAAAGTTTCAATTAAATGATGTAAGGGAGCTTCTTGAAATAGGTGAGTTTCCCTTAATTGTAAAATCTCTTCACCTGGCCATCCGCAATGATATCCCGGATGCAAATTTGGTGATAACCCAATTTAACGAAGCTATTAAAACAATGATGGCTGATGGTAGTTATAATGAGATATTAGAACTTAACTGGGTAAGTGCGGATGTTGATGGTGATGGTAAACTCGAATTGATATTAGCTGGGAATGAGGCTGGCAATGCTGCTCCTGAAAATTCTTATAACATTCTTTATTCCGCCCAAAATATATCAGCCGATGGCTATTATGTGGATGGAAAAATGTATAAAAACTGGGAAGATGTTCCCAACGAATATAAAGTCGATATTCCCAAAGTAGAATATCAACCTGGTCTGGATGATGCTACCATGAAGATTAAATTTTAATCATTACTTGTTTATGTTTAAGGCTATCCATTAGGCATCAAGTTCTATTTCTTCGCTTAACAAGAAATTTTGTACTGATCTAACCCAATTTTTGAAAGAACCCTTAACTTTGTTATCTCTATATATAAAATAGGAGATAATTCAACTTTCAAAAGGCAAAATAGTAGAAAAAATATAGTATTTTTATAGTTCAAAAAAAAAGATCAAAATGAAAAAATCAATTCAGGTTATTTTGTTATTTGCCATTAGCCTGCCATTTATTTTTACTTCTTGTACAAAGGATAATGTTTCCTCAAAAGACGATGATATGTTAAAGTTAGCAGCTTATGAGCAAGCTGATCTAAATATTAAAGGAGATGGCGATTTTGAAAAAGTAATTACTAAGCCACTGGTAAAAATAGCTGGATGTAAATTTATCGTTGAAGGAACCATTGAGTTTCAGAAAAATGGTGAAGTAATTGCCATCATTGACTTTGGAGATGGGACATGCGACGATATTGCAACAAAGACAGTTGATGGTGTAACCACTGAGTTTACATTGAAAAAAGGTGGAGACAAAGAAAAATATTATAGAGTAATTGCTGAACCCATTGTTAAAATAGAAGGTTGTGATTACATCGTTTCAGGTATTGTTGAGTTTTATAACAAAAAAGATGATTCCTGGTTGGCAACCATCGATTTTGGAGATGGCGAATGCGACGAATGGGCTACTAAAACCTGGGATGGTGGAAGCAAGCAATTCAGTATGAAAAAGTAGGATATATTTTTAAACCTTCAGTTTTTCACCTTCCGATTTAGCAATAATCACAGCCCCGCAGCTATCGCTCCATACATTTGTTGCTGTACGGAACATGTCCAGAATACGATCAACAGCGAGGATCAATCCTACACCTTCTAAAGGCAAGTTTACTGCAGTAAGAATTACAGTGATCATCACCAGTCCGGCCATTGGAATTGCTGCTGCTCCGATGGAAGCCAATAAAGCCGTTATCACAATGATAAACTGGTTTATTAAAGTCATTTCCACTCCATAAGCCTGTGCAATAAACATAGCTGCTACACATTCATACAAAGCTGTTCCATCCATGTTGATGGTGGCACCAAGGGGTAAGGTAAAACTGCTGATCTTATTTGATACACCCGAATTCTCTTCCACTGCAGTCATGGTTAAAGGAAGTGTAGCTCCAGAAGAAGAAGTTGAAAATGCTGTAAACAGGGGAGTTGCCATATTTTTCATATGTTTGAACGGATGGGCTCTACCAAGAAATTTTGTGAGTATTGGTAGAGTAATCAGAAAATGAATTGCAAGGGCTGCAATCACTGTTCCCATATACAAACCCATACTTGAAACCAAATCAGCCAGGTTGTCCTGGTCGGCAACCGTTTTAGCTACAATACCAAAAATACCAAATGGGGTAAATTTGATCACAAATAGGGTGATCTTCATCATTACTTCAAAAATGGCGTTAAACGCATTTTTGAGCGTATTCCGGTACCTGTTGTCCACTTTGGTGATAAAGAACCCAAAGAGGATAGCAAAAAAGATAATAGACAACATCTGGTTGTCATTAAAAGCCTCGAAAATGTTATCCGGAATAATTTCGATCAATATTTCACGAAATGTCCGTTGTTTTTCTTCCAGCCCTTCCACCGCCTGTGATAAATTCAAATCAGCGCCAACTCCTGGTTTGATGATGTTTACCAAAAATAAACCTGTAACAATGGCAAACAAGCTGGTCATGACATAATAACCAAAAGTCTTAAAGCTTAGCCGTCCCAAATTTGTCCCGCTGCCGATATTTGTAATACCACTTATGAGCGAGCTTAGGATCAGTGGGATAATGATCATTTTTAATGCACGAAGAAATATATCCCCCATCCATGAAAACCAGTTAACAGGTTTGTTGATATAAGCAGCCTTGAGTATGACATTGCTATTTTTTTTGTAGACTTCGCTTCCTATTAATTCCTGCACCTCATTTACAAACCTGTCCTGCCGGTCGTAGACTTTTCCTTCAATGTTTCTTAACTGGTCCGAAACAGATTGTTCTACCCCACCACGATTTAATATTTTAAATGACTTTTCATTTATTCCATGTTGTGTTGGAAAGATTATTCCATAAATAATTGCCAGGATTAAGGCGATCAATATTTGCCAGTGGAGTTGTAGTTTTTTCATATCAAGAAATAATAAGCTAAAGTAGAAAAATTATGTTTTATAGAGTGGATGGTTTTACAATAGTTTAAGTTTGGTTGTATTGCAAATAGACTTAAATTAGTGAGACTTTGATTTTGAGAAACAAAATTATTTAGCCGAACTCCTGCCTACCGCGGGCAGTGATCCCAAATTGCCTGCACTGGAGCTTGTCGAAGTGTAGAGAGGGATATTTTGAGTTATATTTCCTACGGCTTGTCCCAGAGATCCCTTATTATAGGGCTGTGAAATAAAAGAATTTGCTTTTTATACCTCGATAGCTTTGCTACGAGGTAGTTAAATCGGAAAATGATGCTCGTGAAGTAACAAAAATTTAGAAAAAACTGACCAAAAATTCCATCCGGGTAAGGATAGAGAAAACCAGAAGAACTATTAAAATAGCAATTATTATTTCTATAATTCGATCCCAAATTCCACTATAATTTGATTGTCTTTTATGTTTTCTGGTAGATTTGGTAGGTTTTAAATTGTAAGTGTCCTTTTGATTTGTATGATATTCTTCCTTTAATTCATCTTTCAATTCCCTGTCAAATAATCCAGTCCTCTGGCTAAATGCTTTTCTGGGCTTAGTCTGTTTAGCAAGTTTTCCTAAATTAAATCCGTAAAACATCTATTTGAGCTTTAAAGAAATTAAAACTGGCTGATGATCCGAAAATTCAAACTCCATATCAGTCGTCTTGGTTTCTAAAACTTCAATATTGGGAGAAGTTACAAAATAATCGAGGATTGTACAAGTGGTTGATTGAATGTTAAATGGTTCATGCACATCCCGGTTGGTTGGAACAGATGGATCGAAAACCCAATTCCATTCATTTGGCAAAAAGTCTTTTTGGATCGGCCATACACTTCTGTTTTTATATTTATTTATATTGTCTAGGTTTAAACCTGGTGGATTTTGATTCCAGTCACCACCTGCAATTACATAGTTTCCTTTTTCATATTCTTCAGTAATGAGTTTTTTAATAAATTTCATTTCTTCTTTTCTCAATTGGTCTGCATCATCGAAAGCTGAATTGTGAAGGTTTATTAAAACAAGTTCTTTACCATTATCAACATTATAACGGGTAATCAAAAGGCATCGTTTTAACATAAACAAACGTTTTGGGAATGAATATTTTCCGGGTGTTGAAGCCCTTTTAGCATTAGATGGAGAATATCTCGACCATAAAACCAGGCCTGATTTTACTTTTCCCATGGGATTAAAAAACGGAACCGGAATATAATTGGAAGAATAGTTTACTGCTGATATTTTGTTGAAGTCAGTTAATACAGATGAAATTGAATCAGCCTGATTGACAGCATAACTTCTTTTGGAATTAAAATCAATTTCTTGTAATAAAATAAAATCTAAACTGTCATGTTTACTTAAAAAATCAGTTATTCCATCAAGATATTTTTTGGCTAATACTTTATCCGGCCTCACTTTTTGCCCTCCCTCATAAAAAAAATCCATTTCTTTACCCAGGCCTCCATAGCCAATATTCCATGTTAATATAGACAAAACCTGGCCGGCCTGAATACTTTTATTTTCGTTTTTTCGAATTGTAATTTCTTCAATTTGAAGAGGTTTAAATTCTGAAATTAAAGCATATAATAATACACCCAGGATATATATCAGTAAAATCGCTCCCAGGCAAATAATACAAGTTATCACGAGTTTGATCATCATTTTCATCGTGTTAAATTTATTCTAAAATTAGTAAATATTAATTTTATATTTTTGTGGCTATATATACACTCACAACGGATGCCCATATTAGGTTCTATTATAAAGAAAGCTTACGAACTCAGAAAGATTCCCATTGATCAAAAAAAAAGGAAGCAAACTGATCCGTATATAACGCAGGTTAAGGTTTTAAAAAAGCTAATACGCAAAGCACAGTTTACTGCTTTTGGTGAGCATTATGATTATTCTGATTTATTAAAGAGAAAAGACATCGTAAAGAAGTACCAGCAAAAGGTTCCGATTTATGATTATAACTCCATGTTTCGGAAATGGTGGTTCCGTGCATTAAATGGTGAGGCTTTTGTGAGCTGGCCAGGGATTGTAAAATATTTTGCATTAACATCAGGTACATCCGAAGCATCAAGCAAGCAAATTCCTGTTACAGGTGATATGATCAAAGCCATCCGGCGTGCAAGTATCAGGCAGCTGGTAAGTACAGTTAACCAGGATTTTCCCATCGAGTTTTACGAAAAAGGGATACTCATGATAGGTGGAAGTACCCACCTTCAATACAATGGTACTTATTATGAAGGGGATTTATCAGGAATATCGGCAGGCAATTTACCCTTTTGGTTTCAACACTTTTATAAACCCGGTGTTCGTATTTCCAAAGAGCGCGATTGGTCGACCAAACTAGATGAAATAATAAAACAGGCCAGGGATTGGGATATTGGTGTTATTGTTGGGGTTCCTGCCTGGATTCAGATTATCCTCGAGAAAATTATTGAATATTACAATGTAAATACAATTCATGATATCTGGCCTAACTTAAGGGTTTATGTCCACAGTGGTGTATCCCTTGGTCCTTATGCAAAAAGCTTTGAAAAGCTATTTGGCAAAAAGGTTTATTTTCAGGAATCGTACCTGGCTTCTGAAGGATATATTGCTTATCAAAATGGATTTGATGTAACCGGAATGCAACTGATACTGGATAATTGTATTTTTTATGAGTTCATTCCATTCAATGCGGAAAACTTTGACGACGAAGGCAATTTGCGTAGTAATCCTCATTCATTGACGATTGATGAGGTGGAAGAAAATGTGGAGTACGCTTTATTGATGTCAACCTGCTCAGGAGCCTGGAGGTATTTGATTGGGGATGTAGTTAAATTTAAATCAAAAGCCAATAGTGAAATTATTATTACTGGACGTACAAAACATTTTTTAAGTATTTGTGGCGAACATCTTTCCATTGATAATATGACAAGGGCAGTAGAAATGCTTGAAAATGAAATGAACGTAGAAATACGTGAATTTACTGTAGCTGGGATTGAGCATGATTCATTGTTTGCACATCAATGGTATTTGGGTTGCGATGAAGTGCTGGATCCGGAGGTCGCAAAGGAAAAATTGGATACTTATTTAAAAGTGTTAAATGATGATTACAGGGTTGAGCGTATAGAAGCCATCCGTGATGTGTTTGTAGATGTACTTCCTACAAAAGTATTTTCTAATTGGATGAAGGAAAAAGGAAAAGAGGGAGGTGCTAATAAATTTCCAAGAGTGCTTAAAAAGGATTTATACACAGAATGGTTAGTTTATCTTGAAGCCTATTCACAAAAAGTTAATCAAACCTAAGTATATATTATTATGAGTCCGTTTTTACAAGGCGTATTGGTTGGGTTAACATTTGCTGTATTATTAGGGCCGGCGTTTTTTTCATTGATTCAAACAAGTATCCAACGAGGTTTTCGCTCTGGCTTTTTCCTTGCCCTGGGTATTTTTATCAGCGATTTTTCAGCTTTGCTTCTGGCTTATTTTGGTGCTACTCAATTTTTAGGAAATGATCCCCGTGAGAATTTTCTTTTTAGTATCATTGGAGGAATCATCCTGATTATTTTCGGAACCTTTACTTTCATTCGTAAAATTGCTACGCAACAAGAGATAAATGGTAGTCCGGACAATAATACAAATAAGCCTTCAAAACCTTATGTATATATAATCAAAGGTTTTTTATTGAATGCAGCCAATCCGGGTATGTGGTTTATTTGGGTTACAGTTGTAGTTTCAATTAGTGCTAATTATGGCGTAAATAACAGGTCAATTTATATATTTCTGGCTGGCGTGCTGGGAACTATTTTTGCCACTGATATCTTTAAATGTTTTATTTCTAATCAAATCAAACACCTGATAAATGATAAAGTACTAACATGGATGAATAGATTGGTTGGCGTAGTCCTAATTGGATTTGGCACTTATTTGATAATAAATGTGCTGGTAGATCTTGAAAGTATGCTTGCTCCTTACAGGGAATTTTTTAATACAGGCCCCTAATGTATTATTGGCTTAGAAACTGCGCTGACGATACCCCTCAACATCAAGTTTAAAATTGAAACTGACATAAAGGCCTCCCCAAACATTTTGAGATGCTTTATATTCTCTATCCAAATCCTGTAATCTGTAAGCAGGTGCATTGATGTCTTTAAAACCATAGTTTCCCCTGATACCTGCACTTACATAAAATTTGTCGGATACATGAATATCTGCACCAACATCTACAGCCATGCTGATATCAATATGTGTGACCCGATCAGTGATATTGCTGGTATATGGGATAAATTCTTCTCCATCCAGGTCATATACCGGACCGCCTTGTTTTTGACCATCCCGGGTGTAATCCTGTGTAGCCTCAAGTAAGATCCCAATTTGTGGTCCGGCCAGAACCCGAAATTTAACATCTTCGGTTCCAAAAGCATATTTGAAAAATAGGGGTATGTTGAAATACCGGAGGTTGATATCCCGTTTTACCTCATATTTTTGTCCGTTAATATTTTGCTTCCCTTCATATTTCTGTCCTTGTAGAGAATATTGTAATTCGGCGATAGCAGAAATATTTTCTGTAAAGTTATAGCCAATGTTAAAACTTACAGCATAACCCATTTTAGGAGCATAATCAACTTCTGGTTCTCCATAAAAATTCTGATTCATGATCCAGGTACTTGTAATTGCAGTACCAGCTCCAAAAATCAGTTCTTTCCCCTTTTGTGCCATCGAATTGAAAGAAATCAACAGAATAGCAGTGGTAATTAATAAAACATATTTCTTCATAGCAACACTTCTTTGTATTATACCAAATTGACAAAAAACCTTTTATCTAATGCTTATACACAATTTGTCCGGCCAATGTTTCAATTTTTGATAAATGAATAATTAATTCCAGATTTAGATTTTTTAGCTACGTTTGCATCATGGTATTCGTCACGGGAGGAACAGGGTTTTTAGGAGCGCATTTGCTGTATCAATTGCTGGTAAATAAAGCGCATATTAAGGCGTTAAGGAGATCCAATTCTAATGAAAATCTGCTTCGAAGAGTATTTGGTTTTTATCATAAAAACCCCAAGGATCTGATCGATAAAATTGAATGGATTGAAGGTGATTTGCTTGATATATATTCTTTGGAAGATATTTTGAATGATGTATCAACAATTTATCATGCTGCAGCAACAGTTTCGTTCCAACCAGCTGATAAAGATATAATGATGCAGACCAATATTGAGGGTACTGCTAATTTGGTAAATATTGCCAATGAAAAAAAAATCAAAAAGTTTTGTCATGTTAGCTCTATTGCTGCCATTGGGCGGGCTGATAATGATAATACCATTGATGAAGAAACCCGTTGGCGGGCTTCTAAACGAAATTCTACTTATGCCGTCAGTAAATATGGAGCTGAACGTGAGGTATGGAGAGGAATAGAGGAGGGGCTAAATGCTGTTATTGTTAATCCCTCTATCATATTGGGGCCAGGAGAGGTAAACAGTGGATCAGGAAAGCTCATTAAAACCATGCTTGATGGTTTAAAGTTTTATACTTCAGGTATCAATGGTTATGTGGATGTGCGTGATGTTGTCAAAGCAATGATTTTATTGGTCGATAGTAAGATTTCTGGTGAACGGTTTATCCTTTCAGCTGAAAACTTATCTTATAGAGAGTTGTTTGAAATGATTGCTGAAGAAATAGGAAAGTCTCCGCCAGCCTATAAAGCTTCCAAATGGATGGGGGAAGTTGCATGGAGGATAGAACATATTAAGGGAAAGTTGACTGGTACAAAACCATTGATTACCAAAGAAACAGCAAATACTGCGGTAAATATATACAGGTATTCCAATCATAAGATAACCGGGCAGTTAGACTTTCAATTTATTCCTATTCAGCAAACCATCAAAGAGGCATGTGAATACTATTTGAACAATTTAGTCAATATTAATGATTGATTTCTATATGTATCATATTTAATTATATATCTTTGCCTATCATTTTTAAAAAGATAATCAAAATGAAAAAAATTGCCCTTATTTTTTCGCCTGAAGGAGGCAACGTTGATGAAAGTGGTGACCAAATTGTGACACGTTTCAACAACGATGAAATTACCAAGATATCAATCAATAATGTTACAAAAGAGACACTTGGTGAATATGATAATTGGATTGTTGGAGGATCAACAGTTGGTTCGCATGTATGGGAAGATGCAGATGACACGAATAAGTGGAATGCTTTTTTTAAGTTGCTTGATGAAGTTGACACCAGCAATAAAGTTGTAGCTTTTTATGGATTGGGAGATCAGGTGTTGTATCCTCATCATTTTGTGGATGGATTGGGTGTATTCCAGGAGGAATTTGAAAAACGCAATATCAAAATTGTGGGAAAATGGTCATCAGAAGGATATGAATTTTTCGATTCTGAAGGAATAAAAGATGGCTACTTTTTTGGGCTTGCCCTTGATCAGGATAGCCAGGAAGAATTGACAGGTCAACGTATTGACCAATGGCTGCAAATCATTAAAAAAGGATTTAACTAACAATATACTTTCAATAAATTATCAGGTGTAAAAGTCCTTCTCAGTATTGAGATGGATTTTTTTGGTTTACTTTCCAAGTATCTTAAACTCAGTCCTTCTGTTTTGTTGTCTGCCCTCTTCAGTTTTATTGGAAGCTACAGGTTGTTCAAACCCGTATCCTTTATATTCAAGACGGGAGGCATCAACACCTTTCTTCAGCAGGTAATCAACAACAGCTTTTGCCCTACTTTCTGAAAGTTTCTGATTGTACGATGCTGAACCTACATTATCTGTATGGCCTGATATTTCAATCCTCAATGATGGAGTATCGGTCATTAATCTATTCAAACGATCCAACTCTGCGACAGACTCTGGTCGTAAAGTGGCTTTGTTGAAATCAAAGAATATATTATTCAGTACGATTTTTATCCCCACTTCAATCTTTTTTAGTAAAATGTCTTTCTGAATTTTTTTGGCAACAGCATCTTCAGGAATATCAAAGTTTTCGGAATGGAATAAATATTCTGGCTTACTCACTGAAATTCCATAATTTTTCCCTGGCTTCAGTGAAATCAGGTAAGCACCAGATGTACTGTTTGATTCAAAACTGGCCATCAATTCATTTTTAGAATTGTCGATGATATCGATGGTAGCCTGCAAAGGAGTCAAATTATCTGAATCAAGTATAACGCCTGATAAAATGGTGTTTTGTTCAATTTTAGGAGCTGGCTTTGGCATAGCACTCTTTTCCAGATATGCCAATTGCAGATCTTCCGTACTCAGGATCATTGGTTTAGCAGCACCTAAAAATGTGATAATGTACAAATCCTGCCCACCAAATCCATCTTTCTTTTTCGACGAATAATAACCACGTTGCCCACTTGATGCCATGGTAAAAAACACATCATCATCCGGGGTATTTATGGGATAACCCATATTTACAGGATTTGACCATTTACCATCTTTAAATTCCGATTTAAAAATATCAAATCCACCCATTGAATTATGTCCTTTTGAACTGAAATAAAGGTTTTTACCATCTGGCGTAATATATACACCTTCTTCATCATAGGGTGTATTTATAGTCGCTCCAATATTCATTGGTTCCTGCCATTTCCCTTTGCCATTCAGTTTGCTCAGGTAAATATCCTGTCCACCATAACCACTCTCACGGATACTGGTAAAATATAAAGTTGTTTTATCAAAAGTCAATGAGGCTGAAGATTGTTTAAATCCGTCATTGATATTGTTAGGCATTTTTTCAGCCAGCGCATAAAAATCATTGGTTAAAAAACTTTGATAAAGATGATTTCCCCCAGAAGACTTATAAAGATATAAAATTGATCCATCGGAGGATATTCCTGCTGTTGCATCATGGTTGCTACTGTTCAGATCGTATTGATTGTTGGGGAGGGTCCATTTTCCTTCCTCATAATAGGTAACATAAATGTCCTCGAAATAATATGAATCCCGATCTCTTTTCCCCCCGGTTGTATTTTCCCTTGAAGAGGTAAACAAAATCATCATTTCATCGGGTACAACAAGTGGTTTATAATCCGGATAAGCTGAATTTACTGTTTCGCCCAGATCGTCAACAAACACCCTGATGGGTTTTGCCACCAACTCTTTTGCCATATCGCATTCATTAATTCTTTTATCTACGGTTTCGTTTTCTTTTGCTAATTGTTCAGGAGAGAGTGAATTTTTGTGAGCCAGGTATTTTTCAATGGCATTATCAAACTGGTAATCTAGATGATAAGCTTTGGCCAGTAGGTAATTCACATCATTGTATTCCATGTCAAGACTAATTCTTGCATCCAGACTAATAGCGTTTTCGAGGTATTTAATGGCATCTCTTTTATCGTTATAATTCAAATAGCATCGTCCAATTTTATAATTCAATAAAGCATTTTTTGGATTAAACTTATTGGCTTTCAGATATTCATCTATTGCCAGACGATACATCCCGGGACCTTCATCATAATATTTATCACCGGATTTTATATTTGCCATTGCATTACTGAGTGCATCCCTGTTGTTAGGGAAATTATATTTGGTAAACTCCACGCTTTGCGAAAATCCAATTTTAAGCAGTAAGCTGACGGTCAACAATATTAAAAAAGTATATCTTAATGTTTTCATATTACAATCGTTTGGCATTTATTCACATTGATTATTTGTATAGTTTAAGGCAGCTGTAACACCTAATTCTGCGGCATTTGACCAGTCTCGGCAAGCACCCTTTTCATCCCGTTGCATTTCTTTTACAACTCCCCTGTTTAAATAGGCTTCACCATAATCAGGATTAACCTCGATAGCCAGTGAAAAATCAGAAATTGCACCAGTTAAATCTCCCAGCATATATTTGGCATTTCCCCTGTTGTTCAAGGCATAAGCAAAGTCAGCTTTAATGGCTATGGCTTTGTTATAATCTTCAACAGCACCTTCATAATCTTCATTTCGATGTTTCACTTTTCCACGAAAATTTAAAGCTTCGTAATAATCAGGTTTAATTTTAATGGCTGCAGTCAGGAATTCCAGGGCCGATTCATAATTTTTCTCCAGTTCTGCTACCTTCCCTTTGTTACAATAAGCAACTGCCAAAGCCGGATCGAAAGTAATTGCCTTTGTCAGGTCGTTTTTAGCAAGCTCTAACTTGTTTTCTTGAAGATGTATGCTACCTCTTTCGTTATAAGCTGCTGCTAAATCAGGCTGTATTTCGATTGCTCTGTCAAATTCTATTAAAGCCTGTGATAGATTGTCTTTCAATGCATGTGCACAACCCCGGTAATAATACGCTTTTGCGTATTCAGGATTGCTTACAATGGCAGATGAAAAATCTTTCAAAGCCAATTCTGCTTCATTTTTAATTAAATAAACATAACCTCTTCCGGAGTATGTTTGTGCGCTGGCATTTAGTTTTATAGCAGTTGTGTAATCGGTAATGGCTTCATCTAAATTACCTGTTTGTAATTGATAGCTGGCTCGATTGTAATAAGCTTTTGAAAATTCAGGATTCAAAGCAATAGCCTTATTTATCATTTTTATTGCTTCGGCGTAATTTTGGACTTCAAACAGCGCAAGGCTTTCATTATACAGGTTATTAGCCAGCTTGTTATTCTTCAGGTTTGTTTTTGTTGTATCCTGCGATTGTGCTATCGTAAGCATTGGAACCAGCAGAATTATCAAACAGATCAGCGTATTTTTCATTTTTTATTAATTGAGAATAAATAATTATAGATATATCAGTTTTGTTGTACGGTAAATATGGGTTTTGGTTATCTATAAATAACACATTAAAAAAGAATTGAAAAATGGGAAGAGAAAAAGACTCTATTGAACAATGGTATTTTGATAGTGGTGATACCGTTCGAGGATATCATAAACAAAGTTATAGGTCTCTGAACCACGACAATAGCCATACTTAACAACTGAATCCTGGTAGTATTCAGGTTTTGATTTATTCAACAGATAATAGTCAACATTTTCATTCCAGAGATTTGGGTTTTTATTGTATTTTTCAGCAAGTCGTCTTGCATCATATACATGTGCTATACCTGCATTGTATGATGCAAGTACAAATTTTGTCCGTTCGTCTTTATCTTCAATCTTGTTGAGAAATTGTTTGTCAAGTAATTTAATAAATTTCACACCAGCCTCAATTTGTTCTGCGGGTGGAGAAAGGGTATCTACACCATATTTTTGTGCAGTACGGGGCATCAATTGCATCAAACCAAAAGCACCAACCCACGATCTGGCGTCTGGATAAAATCTTGATTCCTGATATATCAGCGATGCTAAAAGCCGCCAATCCCAATCGATCATTTCACTATACTTTTTAATCAATTTATCATATGGCGAAATCTTACCGCCAGATACCGAATGATATTCACTTCGGGAATAGTTTATGCTTCTTGAGTTTTTAAAATACTTATTATACAAATATGCCGATGTCCGGGTCTTTTTAAAATTTTCAAGCCAGTAATTCATTGTATCCAGAAGATTTGTAGCACCTTTTCTGACTGCCCAGGCAATGTTTTGCGGAAAACTAACAGGAGTCTTCGTATCTATGTCGGGATAATACTTTTGATTTACCATAGCTATGTATTCGTCGCTGATGGTAAACTCAATTTCCCCTTTATTCACCATTTCTATAAGTTCCTCAACTGTGGCGTTAGGATGTTCAACTATGATAATGTCAGCCCCAATTTCATCCGACAATGTTTTAAGTCGTGATTTAAAGATTGTATTTTTCTGAATGTGAATGGTTTTGCCAGCTAAATCTAATGTGTTTCGAAAGAGTTTCGATTCAATTTCATCCATGGTAGCCATTTTCCTCCAGTTGTTGGGTTTGCGCTGAACGAGCATTTGCCTTGTCTGATTTAAAGGGCTACTAAAATCTACCCATTTTAAACGATCTTTGGTAACAGTTAAGCCAAGGGCGATCAAATCGCATTCTTTTTCATTAATACATTTAAGGCTGGCATCCAGATCATTATTGATCTTTATTTCAAGTTTTACTCCAAGAAAGTCTGCAAATGATTTTAATAACTCATACTGGTATCCTAAGGGTTCTCCCCGGTAAACATAATAATTTGTTGAATTATAATCGGTTGTTGCTATTAACTTTCTTTCGGTAAGAATGCGATTGAGTATAACATCTCTTGTTTCGGCTTTAATTACCTGTACACTTTCAACTTTCTTTACATCGGTTCTACACGATAGAAGTATAAGTACAAAGATCGAAATTAACGAAGATATTTTGGCAATTTTATATAGCATAAAAAAGAAAACTCGAAACCAATTACGACTAAAGTAGTAAAAATTTATTAATTGTACTAATTGATTTATTTATACGCAAATTACCCTGTTAAGTTAGGAATTTGAAATTTCCTTGTTAAAAACAAAGAAAATAGGTTATGAGAGTAGGTTTTCCGATGGTTCTGATTTTTAGCCTCTTGATTATTTCAGGTAAGTCTTTTTCACAAACGCAATCTGGCTCTTTTACTGTTACAGGTGCAGGTTACAGTACTGCTGTAGTTACAGATTACCAGTGTGTGGGACTAAATCCTGCAAATTTAGGATGGAAACGAAATAAGCATATAATGAATATTGGATTTGGTGAAAGTAGCGTATCAATTTATTCTGAGCCTTTAAAACGGGCCTTGGTGGATGATCTGTTTAACAACAATAAGAGTTTCAGTAGTGGAGAGAAACAAGAAGCAGTAACTAATTTTACAGATGCTAAATTACAAATGGAGGGAAATGTAGGTGCGGTGGGTATATCATTTCAGGATGATAAAGTTGGAGGATTTGGTTTTACAATTCGAGAACGAATGATGTGGAATTCAAATTTGAATAAAGAGAGTGCAGATATATTATTCAATGGATACAATGCTGCTTATTTTGACACATTGGTAGTCGATTTTGAATCGGGTGATACAGTTGGAATATCATTTAATCCTAAGATGGTTACTGATCTGTTTGAAGGAACCCGCCTTGAGGTTTTATGGTTCAGGGAATATAATTTTTCATACGGAAGAAGCATCATCAATCGTGAGAATTTTGCAATGTATGGTGGAATTGGTTTTAAATATATTGAAGGATATAGTGTATTCAACTATACTTATAAAGATGGTGTTTTACGTGCATTTTCTGCTTTAAATCCAACCATGGGTGTAGATTACGGTGCTGATTCCCCTTCTAAAATTGACAACAATGAATACCAGGCTGTTGGAAAAGGATGGGGACTTGATTTTGGGTTGTCGGTTTTATTATTTAAAAACTTACGGGTAGCTGTTTCAGTAACTGATTTTGGAAAAATAAACTGGGATGGTAATGTATACAAAGGTGAAAGTGCAGTATTATCTGATATTCAAACTGGAGGCATCAATAATTATAATATTTTTGAACTTCAGGAAACTTTATCGGCTGATGATATGAAGTGGGGAGAATGGGAAGGATTGGAAAATAAAGAGACTGAATTACCTATAAATTTCAGGGCTGGTGCTTCTTATTTGTTAAAAAATAAATTTGAATTTGGAACTGAATTGTATTTGCCAATAAATGAAGTCCCGGGTGCTTATGATAAAATAATAGTTGGTTTTGGGACCAGAATATCTCCTGTTAAATGGTTTCGGTTTTCAGCTGGAGTAGTTAGTGGAGGTGCCACTGGAACCAATATTCCAATGGGAATTTCTTTTTTCCCGTTTAATAACAAGAGCTTCTCGTGGGAGTTGGGTGTAGCAGTTAAAGACATAAGCACTTATTTCTCACAAGACAAACCTACCATATCTTATGCAATGGGTTTATTAAGGTTTAGCTTTGGAAGCCTTGAAAAGGAAAGCAGGTTCGAAGATTCTAACGATGACATGATGGGAAATTAAGCTGTTTTCCTATATCTCCATACGGCTAAACTCAGAACTATTATTCCGTAAATTATTAAAGAAACAATTTCTTTATAAATATCCCAAAAGCCTGATCCCTTTAATAATACCATCCGGATTACCCGCATAAAATAAGCGTAAGGATTTAGCAGATTAACCAATTGAGCCCATTTGGGCATACTTTCAGTTGGTGTGAAAATACCACTCATCAAAACAAAAGTCAACATAAAAAAGAAAACAATAAACATGACCTGTTGTTGTGTATTTGCCAGTGTGGAGATCAACAATCCAATACCAAGAGCAGGGATTAAATATACAGCTGTAAATCCAAAAAGTAGAAATAAACTGCCTTCCATTGGAATGTTAAACAATATTTTTCCGATGGTTAAACCAAATGCTAATTCAAACATTGCAATAACCCAAAAGGGAAATAGTTTACCAAAGATAAATTGATATTTCACTATTGGAGTAACATTTATTTGCTCAATGGTTCCCAATTCTTTTTCCCGTACAATATTTAAAGCTGTCAGGAACATTCCAATGATTGTAATAAGAATTACAAGAATTCCCGGAAGCATATAAATCTTATAATTTAATTCAGGATTATACCAGAATGAGTAATTGATATTAATTGTCTTTTGGGGTTGGGGAACAATGCTATGAATATATTCGGTGATGATATTTTTATTAAAATCAGCAATTACATTACTTGCATATGCATTTGTCAATCCAGCAGAAGTGGCATTGATGGCATTGATCTGTAATTGTATCGTTGATCTGTTTTCTTTTATTAGTTCTTTTTCAAAACCTGCCGGAATATTTAAAATGATATCTGCATTGTCGGCTGTTATCTGATGTTCTGCTTCTTTGATATTAAATGTGGCATTGTTAACGTAAAAAAATGGCGATCCGTCAAACTTACTGGTTAATCTTCTGGATATTGTAGAAAGGTCATTATCTACCACAATCATGTCGATGTGCTTCATTTCAAGTGTGGCAGCATATACAAGTACAATTAATTGAATAATAGGCAGTATAAAAATGATAGGCAACATTGTTTTGTCCCTAAAAATCTGAATAAATTCCTTTTGTATGATGTATAAAATTGTTCGCATTATATTTAGTACATAGTATTTAGTACGAAAAAGTATTTAGTATGGCTTTCGAATCGAAAATCATAAATTATAGTTATTCTAATCTGATTTTAAATTTTTTAACACTCAGTGCAATAAAAAACAACATCATTACAAAAAGGATCAAGGTCTCTTTCCAGATGTACATAAAGCCTGTACCTTTTAGCATAATATTTTTGATAATGATGATAAAGTATTTTGGGGGCATTAAATGGCTTAACCATTGAAGCAACAGTGGCATATTTTCAATGGGAAAAATGAAACCTGACAATAATAGTGTAGGTAACATTAACGCAAATATTGAAATAAACATGGCTACCTGTTGACTTTTTGCCATAGTGGATATAAAAATCCCCAAAGACAATGCCATGCTGATAAATAGAAAACTTTCGAGCAATAGTAAAGCTATACTCCCCTTTAAAGGCATCCCAAATACAAAATATCCCAATACAATGATTGTAACGGCATTTACAAATGCTAATGTCACATATGGGATTACTTTTCCAACAATGATCTGTGCTGGTTTTAAAGGTGATACCAATAAAACTTCCATGGTCCCCATTTCCTTTTCACGAGCAATAGAAATTGAGGTCATCATGGCAGAAACCAACATGAGGATCAATGCCATGGTACCTGGTACAAACATATAAACACTTTTTAAGCCTTCATTAAAGACCATTCGAACTTCTGTGTCAATTTTTAATGGTTGATCGATAAGCTGATTTTCCTTCTGGATATAATCCATGATAATAGCACTGGTATAGTTCACTATCAAGTTGGCTGTATTGGCATCGGATGCATCGGCTAAAAGTTGTACATTGGCAACTCCTTCCCGTTCAAGTTTTTTTGAAAAGTCGGGCTCAAAAACAATAACTTCTTTAACATCACCCTTTTTGAAAATATCTTCAATATTAGAGATATGATCGAGGTTTTGTTCAAGGATAAAATACCCGGAAGAAATTATCTTATTTGATAATTGTAGAGTTACATCATCTTTCGACTGATCGTAAATAGCTATTTTGATATCTTTTACTTCATTGGTAACAACAAAACCAAAAATCAATAATTGGGC
>Ga0164315_10001375_pt1 | contig 18291 bp, 16 predicted proteins | sample GuaBasSedimGuay6_FD_113737 | JGI IMG/M metagenome (GOLD analysis project Ga0164315, IMG submission 113737) | Subseafloor sediment microbial communities from Guaymas Basin, Gulf of California, Mexico - Guay6, Core 4569-2, 0-3 cm | ecosystem: Environmental > Aquatic > Marine > Hydrothermal vents...
CCCTTCACGGCGCCCTGGCCGTTGATACGGCCGGTGGTGGGTGGGAAATTCCAGTCCGGCGGCAGCGTACGGATATCCTCGGAGTTGATGCTCACATAGCCGTCAAAAACACCCGCGGTGTCCGAAGCCCCTTCCAGCATGCCGTGAAGGTTGGCGTACATGATTTCGACCCGGTTGAATAGCACTGTCCCGGCGGCCGCGACCACATCCACGTAACAGGTATCGAAAGGCATGATCTCGATGAAACCGTCGTAAAGCACGCCGGTCACCTGGGTCCATTCAGGTTGATTGGTGTACTCGATGCGCAGCCGGCCTACTCCTCCGGTGCGGGGCATTTCATCTTCGCCGGGCACAAGACCCTTGGCCAGGTCCACATCCCGGACATCACCCTCCAGCAGGATGAAGATGGAATCCGGGTTCCGGATATCGATGCTCCCGCCACCAGTGAAGCTGGTCCCGTTGATGGTGCCGATCATGTCCTCGAACAGAACCTCTTCATCGTTGATGATGACGCGGCCGGTCAGATCCCGCGCCTCGAATCCTTCAACTTCGCCCGAGAACACACCCTGGTAGAAAACCGTCCCGTCTTTCCTGGTGAAAGAGCCGGTGATGTCGCCTGCCGCGTTGAAACCCAGAGACTGGTCGATCAGGTTTTCAATCTCCGGCACCGATACGCCCCGGGCCTCTACATCGATGTCCAGGTCTCCGGACCACTGCCGGCTGCCATTTACGCGAACCGGGTGGCCGTTCACCGACCCCGTCAGGCCGGCGACGCCCACCCCCCGGGGACCGACCGTCACCTCACCACGCAAACCGTTCAACACGCTCTGGTGGGTTTCCCAGTCGACATCGCACCCACGCAGCAGAATCCGTAATTCCTTTCCGGTACGAACCTCTGCCCGCAGATCGATCTTGGGCATCCGCTGGACGAGCCGCCCGCCGGAATCCGAAAACTCGAGGAGGGCATCCCGCACGATCAGGTGGTCGATCAGCAGGTCGGGCAGTCCCAGATCGATGATGTCGGAATCCCTGCTGGTGGTGTCGGTCCCTGCCATGGAATAGATCTCGGGGTTGGCGACAGTGACCCGGCGCAGATGCGGGACGGCCCCGAGGATCTCCTTGAAATTGAAGTCCACCGTCACGGTGTCCGCCGACATGAGGGTCAGACCGCCGGACCTGGCCGGCAGGGTCAGGGAAACGCCGTACAGGTCGAGCCCCTCGAAGGTCCGGACCCGGAAGTCACGAACCCTGAGTCCCCCTTCCTCGATGCGCAACAGGTGCCGGCTGACCAGGTTCGAAGCGTACGGGGCCACGAACCAGGGATGAGAGCCCATCCAGTACACCACTCCGGCGATCACCAGCCAGGCGACGATAAGCGGCAGTTTCTGTGGTCTTACCCAGCGCATCAGAACGGGTACCCCAGGGAAAAGTGCCACAGGACCCTCGGGTCCGTGACATCGCGGGTTTCACTCACATAACGCACGCGTTTCAGTGGGAAGCCCACATCCACGCGGACGGGTCCGAACGGTGTATCGAAACGGATGCCGGTCCCGTAGCTGTAACGATAATCCCAATCCTTGGTCGACGCAGGGTCCTGGGGATCACCAGGTTCGGAATGCAGCCGGAATCCCGTCATCCGCATGTCGCTCAACTGGGCCCAGACGTTCCCGCCCTCGAAGAAAAATACGCTGGAAAACTTCCAGCGCCGCAGCAACGGAATGGGGAAGCGCCATTCCACGTTTGTCAGCATCAGGTAGTTTCCGCCACGGGCGGGATTATCGGGCAACAACACGTCAGACGAGTAGTTGAGGCGGTCCAGTTCATCCTGGTCGGTCACCTGCGGCCCCAGGGAATTGTGGCGGTAACCACGCACGGTCGAGGCACCGCCGGCGAAAAAGCGGTCATCGTAGGGCACCCCGTCGGGGCCCAGATCCAGGGATCGGCCGTAGGGTCGCGTGCCACCCACCATGAAACGCAGGGCGAGGACCCCTTCCAGGGGGGTCTGGTGGTAGTTGTGCCAGGCGGTGGACCATTTGAAGAAGCTAAAATCCCCGCCCATGAAGCCACCGGCCAACTTGGCCGTGAGCACGGTGTACATACCCCCGGTGGGGCTGAAAAGGTTGTCCCGGTGATCGATGTAGATGGCATAGTTGATCGATCGGGTCTGGTCCGAGGTAGCCCCCAGTTCGTCGAACCTGACCTTCAGGCTGTCCGGTGCGTACGGATGCACGGTCGGGGAGGTCACTTTCAGGCCCCAATAGGCATTGTTGGTCACCCGCCGGCTGGCCTTCCAGGTCGAACCCACGTTGAAACCATTGCTGACCATGTTCAGACCCGACTCGCCACGGGTTTCACGTTTCGTGTAAAGATCAACGTCTAAACTGTAGCGACTATTGCGGAAATGGGGATTTACATACTCGGCCTGGACCCGGTAGTTGATCTGTCCCTGGTCGAAGCTGATGGGGTTGCCCACCACGTCCTCGACATTCCACGAAACGCGGGTGCGGATCTGGAGCCGCCGCCCGGTACCCCACAGGTTGAAATGTCCCCAGGAGGCCAGGACCCGGATCCTTTCCAGGCTTCCCACGCCCACACCGAACTCATAGAAAGCGGGTTTGCGTTCAATGACCCTGACCAGGAGATCCGCCATGCCGAGTGTCGTGTCCACGGCCACCGGCACGATGGTCACATCCCGGAACAGGGAAGTGGCCAGCAACCGGCGCCGCGAATCCTCGACCAGCTGCCAGAACAGGGGCTGGCCTTCGGCGATCAACAGTTCCCGGCGCAAGAGCTCATCCCTGGTCATCACGTTGCCCGCCAGCTTGATCTTGCCGACGGTGTACCCGTGCCCCGGATTGATGTTGTAGGTCAGGAAGGCCAGAAATCCGGGACCGTCTGGAGCCTCGACGATGGTCATTTCCGGTCTGACGAAGGCATCGAGATAGGTATCCTTCCGGTACAGATCCCGGATGGCGTAGATGTCCCCCCCGAAGGAATTCAAATCGGCAGGCGCGGGCTTGCCCTCGAGCAGGTACATGACCGCCCGCAACCTCGCTTCGGTTACCGGTCCGTTGCCCTCGAAGGTCACGCCTCCGATGAGCGTACGCTGCCCCTCGACGATTGAGATGTGCAGCACATCCCCTTCTTCTGTGATTGGGGAGATGGAATCCAGGCGGGCGGAAACCTGATGGAACCCACGGTTCCTGTAGAATGTATCCAGCAGGCGAACCTGGGTGTCCACCAGGTGGGGCCTGTATTTCGCGATGTGCAGGGGACGGGTCCAGGTGGCTTCCTGGATCTGCAACAGCGTCTTGAGTTCACCGGTGGAAAAAGCCTCGTTGCCGGTGATCTCGATCCGGGCCAGGCGGTGGGTTTCCAGGCCGTAGTCCAGTTCCTCATCGGCCTGGGCGAATCGGACGAAAGGGCCGAACATGTACAGGAAGCAGGCGATGACCAGGAACAGGCGGACCAACCGTCCCGGTCCGGTGGCAGGCGGGGAACCGGAACAGCGGCTCGAGGCCGGCCTTCGCGGTCCGCTGTCTGGCGACTCGCCCTTGTTCAATTCACTGCTCCGTCCGGCGCCCGAAACCGGTAATTATCATGGAAATTCCGGGACGCTGATGTTATGTCCTTGTCCAAGCCAACCCAAACCCTGAACGGGAAACACGACCATGACGACAAGATTCCCTTCCCGCCGCTTGTTCTGCCTGCTCCTGGTGTCGGGTCTGGTTCCGACCATCGGATGCGAGAAGAGCGAGGCCCCCTTGGCCTTGAATGACCTTTCCGAGGGGGAATACCTTTTCGTGGAGCGCATGGTCATTCTGGAGCGTGCCAAGACAGCTGCCCTCCTGGACCGCGAGACCGGTGATTCGCTCCTGGACTCCCTGGCCTCGGCCTGGGGAGACAGTTCCCTGCAGGAGGCTGTGGCCGGTGTCCCACGGGACCCGGTCCGCTCCGAGGCGGTCACCGAACTTCTTGGCCGCATGATCGAGGCCGAACAGGAATCCCTGTTGACTTCGACCGGACTGGACCGGCTGGACAAGCCACTGCCGGACCCCGCTCCGACCCCGCCGGCGGAGCCCACCGAATCCGAGTAGGGGACCCACTGGTCAGTACTAGTGCCCCGTCACCTTCCAGACGTCCAGCACCACGACAAAAGTCATGAACAAAAGCAGGATGATCAATCCCACCTGCGTGGCGATGGCCTGCAACCTTTCGGGTACAGGTTTTCCGCCCCTGGCCACCTCGAGAAGCAGGAACAGGACGTGTCCCCCGTCCAGGACCGGAATGGGCATCAGGTTCAACAGGAACAGGTTGATGGAAAAGAACGCGACGAAGTACATCAGGTGCGAAAAACTCCAGCTCAACATCTCCCCGGCGGCCTGACCAATCCTCAGTGGCCCACCCACGGCATCCAGGCCCAGCCTGCGCAGGACAAAATCCCGCAGCACGCTCACCGTGACCTTGATGGTCCCGATGGTCCTTTCGTAGCCCAGGACAATGGCCGCCCCGAGGCTGACCTTCTCATAGGCGAAAAAGGGCTCCATGAAGATGCGGCCCTTCATCACCCCCGGTTGGACTTCCTTGAGTTCGGGCACGACTTCGCCGCTCATCCGCTGTCCCTTTCGGGTCCAGACGATCTCGATGGCTTGCTCCGGATGATCGTTGATGATGCGGGCGATACTGCTGAACGAAGTCACGGTCTCCCCGTTCACCGACTTGACCACGTCTCCCTTGTGAAGACCGAGCGCTGCGGCGGGGCCATTCCGCTTCACCAGGCCAACGGTCGTGTTCCAGACTTCCAACCCCAGGGACCAGAAGCCCGTCCCCTCTTCGAATACGGGCTGAAGTTCGAGGGTCAGCACCTGATCTTCGCGCATGATTTCCACCGCCGAAGGCGGCACGGCCCCCGATTTTCGCAGATCCACCGGGACCAGGGCATCCTCGACAGCTGCCCAGTTCCCCATGGGCTGGCCGCCCACCTTCAGGATCTCGTCGCCGACCAGGAAACCCGCCACTTCGGCCGGAGAGTCGGCCCGGACGCCGCCAACCGTGGTGAAGGGAATGTTCTGCAGACCGCTACTGAGAACAAGTCCCGTATAGAGCACAAACGCCAGCACAAGGTTGAACAGGGGTCCGGCGATGAAAACGAGGAGCCGTTGCCAGGCGGGCCGGGAATTCAAAAGACGATGATGCGGAATGTGGTCATCAATTCCCGCTGCTTCGGCGTTACCCTCCTCGGTGCCCAGGGGATACTTTCTCTCTTCCCAGGTCCCGGTATCCTGGATCTCCTCCATGACCCCCTCGCCCGCCATCTTGACGTAACCACCGAACGGGATTGCCGACAGGACGTACTCCGTCTCTCCCCAGCGCTTGCGCAGGAACTTCGGACCGATGCCGATGGAGAAGGTCTTCACGTATATCCCGAACAGCTTGCAGAACAGGAAGTGCCCCAGTTCGTGGACGATGACCACGAGTCCCAGGGTCAACAGGAAGGCAAAAATCGTGATGAGGAAGTTGCTGGACAATTCGGACCTCTATTCCCCGCTGGAATTCCGGCGGTCGATGTGACCGGCGGCCGTCCTGCGGGTTTGGTTATCGACGGCCAGCGCTGTGGCGAGGTCATTCACCTCGGCCGGCGCATCGGCCGCCAGACTTTCTTCGATGATGTGCGGGATGTCCCCGAACCTGATGCGCCCGTCCAGCAGAGCCGTCACGGCCACCTCGTTGGCGGCGTTCAGGACAATGGGCGCGGATCCACCGGCTGCACCGGCCTCGCGGGCCAGACGCAGACAGGGGAACCGCACCGGATCCGGAGCTTCAAACAGAAGGGGACCGGTCTTGAGCAAGTCTAGCCTGCCCATCTCCAGGGGCCAATGCTTTTCCCCGCAGATGGCGTATTGCAGGGGTATGCGCATATCCGGTGTTCCGAGCTGCGCCAGCAGGGCGCCGTCCACGAACTCCACCAGGGAGTGTACGATGGATCCCGGATGAACCACCACCTCGATCCTGTCGTAGGACAATCCGAACAGGTGGTGGGCTTCGATGATTTCGAGCCCCTTGTTCATCAAGGTCGCCGAGTCGACAGTGATCTTGGGCCCCATGTTCCAGGTGGGATGATTCAGGACCTGCTCGAGGGTGACCCGCGCCAGATCCGCGGCGCTGGTTTCCCGGAAGGGACCGCCGGAAGCAGTCAGGATAAGGCGCCCGATTTCCTCTTCGGTTCGCCCGGACAGACACTGGGCAATGGCCGAGTGCTCCGAATCCACCGGAAGGATCTCGGCGCCGCCTGCCATCACGGCTTCGGCAACGAGATCTCCTCCGACCACCAGGGATTCCTTGTTGGCCAGGGCGATTCGCAGGCCGGGCCCGGCCGCAGCAAGGGTCGGCTCCAGCCCGACCGCACCCACCAGTCCGTTGACCAGGCAATGGGCGCCGGACGCCCCGGTCACGGCCTCAAGCAGTCCTGCCGGGCCGGGTGCGAGCAAACGCTTTCGGATCCCCGGCAAGGCTGCTGCCGCAGCGTGGGCCTCCGGGTCGGTCACTGCCACCAGGGGGGGCTCGTGATCCGGGCAGACCGATGCCAGGTCATCCAGCAGACGTACGAGATCCGAAACCCGGGACCTGCAACTGACGGCAACCACCTGAAGCTTGTCCGGGTTGCGCTTTACCAGATCCAACGTCTGGGTCCCGATGGAACCGGTCGCTCCCAGGACAATCAGGCGCACAGGCAGGGGGAATTCCAGCAGGGGTCGGCCACAGGGATACAGGCAGGGGTTGTCACGATGTGCGGAGGAACTCGGTTTCATGACTCTTCACCTCCTCCTTGAGGGCCCGACACATCAGATGATGAAGAAGCGGAAGTAATAGTACAGCACCGGCACGGTAAACAGCATCGAATCGAAGCGATCCAGGACGCCTCCATGTCCCGGTATCAACTCCGCCGAATCCTTGATGCCCGCATCCCGCTTGATCATGGATTCCACCAGGTCGCCCAGCTGGGCCATGACACCCACGATCAGGCCAACCACCGTGGCGGCCAGGGGAGTCAAAAATGGGGTCAGGCCCTTGGCGCAGAGCCAGCCGCAGAGGCCTGCGGCAAGGAGCCCGCCGATGGCGCCCTCCACTGTCTTCTTGGGACTGATCCGGGGTATCAGCGGGTGCCTGCCGAAGGCCACCCCGAACAGGTACGCGCCCGTGTCGGTGGCCCAGGTCAGAAGGGCGGCGAAAAAGACCAGCTGGACTCCCATGCGGTCATCCAGGCCCAGGGCCGCGGGCAACTCCCTCAACATCACCAGGTGACTGCCCATCCAGCCGATGTACATGATTCCGAAAATGGTCACCGCGATGTGGGCGAGGGAATTGGTCATGTCCCGGCGGAAAATCTCGCGCACCATGATGAGCAGAAGGCTGCCCGTCACGATGAGGGGCACCCCCACACCCTCGCGCCAGGCGTACCAGCTGATGGCCAGGGCGCAGAAATAGCCCAGGGCTTCGAAGGGCTGGTAACCCTTGGCCCTCATCAGGACATAGAACTCCCGCAGGCCGAGAAGAATGATCAGATCGACAAGGATCAGGAAAAAAAGGCCACCCCGCAGGGTGATGAAATACAGGCACGGAATTCCCAGCACGATAACGGCTACCCGGGGCAGGATATCCGCGTTCAGAAACCGGCGCATGGTGTGGGGTCTGGCCTTCTCATTCACGGGCGAACCTTCAGGAGGCGCTTCCAGCGGGCGGGGTCCAGCAGGGAGCCTCCCTTTTCCTGTCCCTGGTCCGTCCGGTCCGCGGGCAGGGCACCGAAACGGCGCTCACGATTCTGGTAATCGGCCACCGCCAGCAGGAGGTCCTTCTGGCCGAAGTCGGGCCACAGCACCGGGGTGATGAGGATTTCCGAATAGGCCGTCTGCCAGAGCAGGAAATTGCTGAGACGAGCCTCGCCGCTGGTACGGATGACCAGATCGGGATCCGGTAGTCCGGGTGAGTAGAGCCCCAGCGCGAATTCGTCTTCGGTGACCTCGGAGGGCTTGAGTTCTCCACGGTTCAAACGCTCGGCCAGGCGAAGGGCCGCCTGCACGATTTCCTGCCGTCCGCCGTAGGCCAGGGCCAGATTGAGGGTCAGGCCAGTGTTCCCGGCCAAGGCTTCTATCGATGAATCCAGCGCCTGCCGGGCCTTGTCCGGCAACTGATCGAGGGCCCCGCAGGCGGTGAGCCTCACATTTCGTTGGCCGAGTTCATTCCGTTCGGCGACCAGTGTTTCCTGAAGGAAATGCCAGAGGGCCTTCACTTCGGCGGCCGGACGGTTGAAGTTTTCCTGGCTGAAGGTGTAGAGAGTCAGGACGTCGATGCCGAGGCGTCCGCATATCTCCACACAATGCCGTACCGCATGGCGGCCGGCGCGGTGACCCGCCAACCGGGGCAGGAACCGCTTCTGGGCCCACCGTCCGTTGCCGTCCATGATGATGGCGATATGGCCCGGCAGATCCCCCCGCCCGGTCACCCGTTCCATCAGGTCATCGAGGTCCAGAGCCGACAACATTTCCATGTCATGCAGTGAGGCCATGAGGCTTGCTTTCCCTACAATTCCATGATTTCCGACTGCTTGGCAGCAACGATCTTGTCGATCTCATCGCAGAAACGATCCGTCAGCTTCTGCACTGCGTCCCGGTCACCGTGGAAATCGTCCTCGGTGATGTCGCCGTCCTTCTGTTCCTTCTTCAGTGTGTCATTGGCTTCCTGGCGCACCTTGCGCACGGCGATCTTGCCTTCCTCGGCGAATTCATGGGCCTGCTTGCCGAGTTCCTTGCGACTATCTTCGGTCAGTTCCGGAATCTGGATCCGGATCATCATGCCGTCACTGGTGGGATTGAAGCCCAGATTGCCGGCCTGGATCGCTTTTTCGATCTCGCCCATGGCGCCGCGGTCGAAGGGTTTGACCGTCAGCAGGCGGGGTTCCGGAACGGCCACCGTCGCCAGCTGGATCAGGGGTGTGAGCGCCCCGTAGTACTCGACCTTGATCCCCTCGAGCATGGCGGGCGTGGCCTTTCCGGTGCGAATGCGGCTCAAACGACCTTTCACCATCTCGATGGTTTCCTCCATGGACATTTCAGCATTTTCCCTGGCTTCGGTGCTCATTTCTGGGCCTCCTTTTTGATCCAGGTTCCCGATTGCTCGCCGGCGATGACGTTGACGAGGTTGTCCGGATCCGAGATATCGAATACGAACATCGGCAGCCCCTGTTCCGAGCAAAGGGTGACCGCTGTGAGGTCCATGACCTCCAGGCGCTGGTCGATGACCTCGTCGTAGGTCAGCTGCTCGAAACGCTGGGCGTCATCGTGCTTGTGGGGGTCCTTGTCGTAGACCCCATCCACCTGGGTGCCCTTGAGCAGGACATCGGCACTGATCTCCAGGGCCCGCAGGGCGGCGGCGGTATCGGTCGTGAAATAGGGATTGCCGGTTCCACCGGCAAAGAGAAGCACATGTCCGGTCTGCATCAGGGCCAGGGCGTCATCCCGCGCAAAGGATTTGGTCAAAGGACGCTGTTCCCGGGGACTCAGGACCTTGGCCCGCAGACCTTCTGCCCGCAGGTAGTCGCGCAGGATGGCGGCGTTCATCACGGTGCCGAGCATGCCCACGTTGTCAGCCGTCACACGGTCGACGATTTCCAGGTTGGCCGAACGGGCACGGAAGATGTTCCCGGCCCCGACCACGATGCCCACCTGGACTCCCTGCTGCACGACCTGGGCCACGGCCTGGGCCAGGCCGGTCAGCTTCCGGTGGCTGTACTGCTCGCCGGCGGACATCAGGGCTTCGCCGCTCATTTTCAGGAGGATTCGCGTGAATTTCAACGGTGGGCGACCTTTCCGTGTAGGATCCCACCAGAGGGGGACCGCAATCATCCCTGCTGAGCTGGTCCTTCGCCGAAGGCCAGCCAATCCAAAAAAATTCCTAAAAAAAGCCCGGGCACATGACCCGGGCTATGAAACACTCCTGGCTAACCGCCGATCTGGAAGCGCGCAAAACGCTTGATCTGCATGTTCTCGCCCAGGGAGCCGATGATGGACTTGAGATAGTCCGCCACCGTCACATCAGGGTCCTTCACGTATTTCTGTTCGAGCAGGACGATTTCACTGTAATACTTGTCCACCTTGCCATCAACAATCTTGTCGATCATTTCGGCGGGCTTGCCCTGCTCCTCCATCTGGGCCCGGTAGATCTCCTTCTCCTTATCGATCAAGGAGGGATCGACCTCTTCCCGGGTCAAGGCCAGGGGGCTGGCCGCGGCGATGTGCATGGCCACATTGTGGACGAATTCCTGGAAATCGTCGGTACGGGCCACGAAATCGGTTTCACAGGCAACTTCCAACAGGACGCCGACCTTGCCGCCCATGTGGATGTAACTGCCCACGATGCCCTGACTGGTGGCTCGGCCTTCCTTCTTGGCAGCCGAGGCGATACCCTTCTTGCGCAGGTAATCGCCGGCCTTATCCATGTCGCCGGCGCTCTCCTTGAGGGCGTTTTTGCAATCCATCATGCCTGCGCCCGTGGCCTCACGCAGTTCCTTGACCATCTTCGCGGTGATTTCCATGACTCCTCCAGATCTCCCGGTCCTACCCGCATTCGGGGCCGCAGAGGGAGAGTTGTTGAAACTTCCTGAACGAATTCCTGAACAATTCCCGGAATGATCGGTGGTACGATCACCGGTCCCTTTATCGTAGGGAGGCCCGACCCCGGTTGGGGCCAGGCCCGCCCGCAATGATAGCCGCGATAAAATCGCGTCAATCCTGTTTCGTGGACTGTCCCGAACCCTCGGCGGCTTCCACCGCTTCGGATTTAATTGCCGGCTCGGTTGCTTCGGTGGCTTCGGTGGCTTCCGTTGCTTCCGTTGCTTCCGCTTTTTCGGTTTTTTCGGTTGAGGGGGGCGTCACGCCCGCGGTCTCGACCTTGCTGTCGTCCCCGGCCAGGGTGGCGCTGGCGGCTTTGGGCTCATCTTTCGCCGCAGCCATGTCCACGCCCTGATCCTGGCCTTCGGTCTTCGTATTGCGGCCCTCTTCGATGGATTCGGCTACCACCCTGGTGAAAAGGGTGATGGCCCGGATCGCGTCATCGTTGCCGGGAATGGGAAAAGTGACGAGGGTGGGATCGCAGTTGGTGTCGACGATGCCGATGACCGGAATACCCAGCTTGTTGGCCTCGCGCACTGCGGTTTCTTCCTCGGCAGTGTCCACGATGAACACTGCGTCCGGAACGCCCTTCATCTTGCGGATGCCGCCCAGGTTGGTGTTGAGTTTCTCGAACTTACGGCTGTACTGGAGCTGTTCCTTCTTGGAGAAATTCTCCATGCGGCCGTCGTTCATCATGGCTTCGATTTCATCCAGCTGCTGGACGCTCTTGTAGATGGTCTGGTGATTGGTCAACATGCCGCCCAGCCAGCGCTCGGTCACATAGGGCATGCCGGCTTTTTCGGCCATCTCGCGGATGGCGACCTTGGCCTGTTTCTTGGTGCCGACAAAAAGGACGGTCCCGCCCTTGGCCCCGACGGTCTTGAGGAAGTTGCAGGCCTTGTTCAGGGCCCGCAGGGTCCTCTGCAAATCGATGATGTAGATGCCGCCCCGGGCAATGAAGATGTAGGGCTTCATCTTGGGATTCCACTTGCGGGTCTGGTGTCCGAAATGGACTCCCGCTTCCAACAGGTCTTTCAGACCGACGTTAGCCATGAGTTCCTCCAAAAAACAAAGGTTGAGCCTCCCCGGCCATCACAGGAGATGGAAAAACACCCCAGAGTAGATCGAGCCAGGTGCCACCTGTTCCGCCCCTCCGGCCGGGTGTGTGATTTACAGCCTGCTGCCCGCTGTTTCGCCGGCAGCATGACCGTTCGACGCCAAACGCTGGATCCGGTTGATCGGCCTAGCGTTTGGAGAACTGGAACCGCTTCCTGGCGCCCGGCTGACCGTACTTCTTGCGTTCCACCATGCGGGAATCGCGAGTAAGGTATCCATGCCTGCGCAGGGGTTTGCGGTAATCCTCGTTGGCGACAACGAGAGCCCGGGCCAGTCCGTGGCGCAAAGCGCCGGCCTGACCTGAAGTGCCCCCGCCCTTGACGGTGCACCAGATGTCGAATTCGCCTTCGACACCCAGACTGGTCAACGGCCTGAGGGCCTGTTGACGCACCGCTTCACCGAAATATTCCTCCACGGTCCGGTTGTTGACCTTGATCGAACCCGAGCCCTGGGTGAGCCAGACGCGGGCGACGGCGGTTTTCCGGCGTCCCGTGGCGTAATATCTTTCTTCCAACTTTTCTTCCTCCAAGCGAGCGCGGCCCCACGGCCGTCGCCCAGGTCATTCAGGTCATGCAGGAAATACTGCGGATCATGCAGTCCCTACAGTTCGATAATCTTCGGCTGCTGCGGTCCATGGGGATGCTCCCCGCCCGCGTACACTCTCAGGTTCGTCAGCTGCTTGCGCCCGAGGCGGGTCTTGGGCAACATGCCCTTGACGGCCCGCAGAATGACTTCCTCGGGGCGTTTTTCCATCAGCTTCTTCATCGTGGTCACCCGCTGGCCACCCATGTAACCGGTGTGGCTCAGGTAGACCTTCTGCTCGCGCTTCTGGCCAGTAATCTTAACCTTGGCGGCGTTCAGGACGATGACGTTGTCGCCCATGTCCAGATTCGCCGTGAAGGTGGGCTTGTGTTTGCCCCTCAGGAAAACAGCCACCTGGGTGGCAAGACGGCCCAGAACGACGTCCTCGGCATCCACAACCAGCCAGTCCTTGGCGATTTCATCCAACTTCATGCTGTACGTCTTCACGGATTTTCTCCTCGAAATGCCAGTCTCACGGGTTGATACCGTGGCAATCAAAACCGCCGAACATACACGCGCACCAGCGCGTCGGCCGGGTTCAGCGGTCGCGTAACCTTTTTTACTGCAATAAGAAACACCGAAATTCCACAGATTTTTCGGCTCATTCTCAACACTTGGCCAGGTCGGATAAATCGGGAAAACCCGCCCGTTGCAGGACGGGTAAACTAGCAAAGGGAAAGAACTTTGTCAAGGAAACCGGACCCTCAAAAAGGCTATTTTCCAGGCCCCGCGAGGTTTCAACGGCAACCCCTCACTTCGCCAGGACCGGATCCAGACTTTCGTTGAAGGGAGGGCGCAGCACACCGTGATCGGTGATGAAGGCCGTGATGAGCTCGGCCGGCGTAACATCGAAGGCCGGATTCCAGGCGGCAGCCGCCTCGTGGGTGACCCGGACCTCTGCCCAGCGGTGCACTTCGGCCGGGTCGCGTTCCTCGATGACGATTTCCCCGCCTGTGGCGGTTTCCGCATCGAAAGTCGAGGCTGGGGCGGCGATATAGAAGGGCACATCATGACGAGCCGCCAGCACGGCCAAGGGATAGGTGCCGATCTTGTTGGCCGCATCCCCGTTGGCGGCGATGCGGTCCGCCCCGGTGATGACAGCATCTATCCGGCCCTGCCGCAGAACGGTCGCGGCTGCGGAATCACAGATCACCGTCACGTCGATGCCCTGATCAGCCAGTTCCCAGGCCGTCAACCTCGCCCCCTGCAACAGGGGGCGGGTTTCGTCGGCGAAGACCCTGATGGTCTTGCCTGCCTCTCGGGCACTGTAGATCACACCCACTGCCGTGCCGTAACCGCCGGTGGCCAGACCGCCGGCGTTGCAGTGCGTCAAGACCGTGGCGGAATCCGGAAGAAGCTGGGCCCCGGCTCGTCCGAGGGCGCGGCACATGGCCACATCCTCCTCCAGGATCCTGCGCGCTTCGGCCAGCAGGGCCGCTCCTATCTGCTCGGCACTTTTTCGGTCGGTAACCAGACTACGCGCCAGGGATCCCATTCGATCGAGTGCCCAGAAGAGGTTGACGGCCGTGGGCCGGGTGGCAGCCAGGAGCCGGCGATCGTTTTCCAGGCATTCCAGCATCCGTGTGGTGTCGCCCCCGTTGACGGCAGCCAGCCGCCAGGACATGGCCAAACCATGGGCAGCGGCCACACCGATGGCCGGCGCGCCGCGGACAGCCAGTTCGACGATGGCCCGGCACAGGGCAGGAATGTCACTGCACCTGCGCCAGACCAACCGGTCCGGCAGGACAGTCTGGTCGATCAGGACGACTTCACCTTCGTCCCAGGCCACGACCGGGAAAGGGAATGGCAACGAACTCATGCCAGCACTTCCTTCAGCAACTCCCCCAGCCTGGCCAGGGGTAACCCCATTACATTGAAATAACAACCCTGGACGCCGCGAACCATCATCGCCCCGTAACCCTGGATGCCGTAGGCACCGGCCTTGTCCATGGGTTCCCCGGTGGCCACGTACCTTTCGATCGATGCCCGCCTCAGCCGAAGAAACTCGACCCCGGTCTGCTCATGGGCAAACACACCGGCCTGGCCGGCCGCTCCCCCTACCAGGGCAACCGCCGAGATGACCGTATGCCGCCGACCGGACAGGCGTGTCAACAGCCGAATCGCATCTTCAGTGTCGCAGGGTTTTTCCAGGATGTCCCCTTCAATGACGACCACGGTATCGGCACCCAGCACCAGACGTCCGGGCTTGTTTCCGGACACATCCCTGGCCTTGGCCTCTGCCAGGGCCACGGTGTAGGCGACCGGATCGGCGTGCACTTCGACCAGCGAGGCTGCCAGTTCCGACTCGACGTCCCCGGCCGGACAGACCTCGAAGGGAAGACCGGCCACGGTGAGCAGTTCGGCGCGGCGCGGGGAACGGGACGCCAGGACCAGCACCAGATCGTCGGGCCAGTCCAGGAAGGGGGACAGATGTTTCGGATCAGGCATCGGCCCCCGCTTTCGGTGTGGCTTCCCGATCGATGATCAGGGTGACCGGCCCCTCGTTGACCAGGGACACCTGCATCATCGCCCCGAATTCTCCCTCGGCCACGGTGGACCATTCCTGCCGCAGCAACCTGCCGAATTCCTCGTAAAGTTGCCGCGCCAAATCCGGCGGGGCCGAACCGATGAAACTCGGCCGCATTCCTTTGAGGCAGTTGCCGTACAGGGTGAACTGGGAGACAAGAAGAATGCCACCGCCCACTTCCTGCAGCGACAGGTTCATCTTTCCGGCGGGATCGTTGAAAATGCGTAGACGGGGCAGCTTGCGGGCCATCCAGGTCAATTCTACAGCCGTGTCCAATGGCCCGAATGCCGCCAGGACAACCAGTCCCTTGGAAATACTGCCGACGGATTCCCCCGCGATCCGGACGGAGGCGGGCCCACTTCTCTGGACGACACAGCGCAAGGGTTCTCCTGTCGGTCAGCCCGGGCCGGAGCCCAGTTGGAAACGATCGATGGTCTGGACACCACGGATCTTGCCCAGGATCTTGAGGAGCTTTTCCAGATTGTTCAGGTTTCGAACTTCCACCACCAGGGTGACCTTGGCCAGATCGTCTTCGGCACTGAACTCCCCGCTGGCGATGTTGGTGTTGGTATCGCTGATGGTATTGGAGATGTCCATCAACAGGTTTTTCCGGTCGTCGGCCTGAATGATGAGCTTGACCATGAAGGTCTGATCGGGTGCCGAATCCCAGGATACCTCGATCAGCCGTTCGGGCCCCAGGTTGGGATCGTTGAGGTTGGAACAGCCGGCCCGGTGGACCGACACCCCCCGCCCCCGCGTGATGATACCCACGATGCCGTCGCCGGGAATCGGCTGGCAACAGCGGGCGAAAGAGACCATCAGGTTATCCTCCCCCGCAACCCGCACACCCGAGGTCGAACGGCGCAGAATGGTTTCATAGATATCCTTGCCCTTGGAAATGATTTTTTCGGCCGCCGATTCCGGTACGGGGGTGACCCGGGCCACCACCTTCATGTGGGTGATGTCGCCCCGGCCCACGGCGGCCAGCATCTTGTCGAGTTCGGGATAGCCCATCTGCTGGGCCACGTCCAGCAGGTCGTCCACCTTGATCTTGAGGTGGGCCCGCTTCAGTTCCTTCTCGAGGATTTGCCCCCCCAGCTTGACGCTTTCCTGGAACTGGGTGGATTTGATCCAGCGCCGGATATGATGCTTGGCCCGGCTTGTCTTGACGACCTCCAGCCAGCTGGCGCTGGGGTTGGGCGTCTTGCTGGTGAGGATCTCCACCGTGTCGCCATTCTGAAGTTCACTCCGCAGGGTGACGATCCGGCCGTTGACCTTGGCCCCTATACAGCGGAATCCGACCTCGCTGTGGATTCGAAAGGCAAAGTCCAACGGAGTGGCGCCGCGGGGCAGCTGGAAAACATCCCCCCCTGGACTGAACACGAACACCTCGTCCCGAAAGAAGTCGACCTTGAGGGTCTCCATGAACTCCTGGGCATCGTCGACATCCTCTTCCCAGACCATGATCTGGCGCAGCCACTTGACCATCTCGGCCAGGTCCGCCTGGTCGGCCCCGCCGCCTTCCTTGTAACGCCAGTGCGCGGCGATACCCAGCTCCGACCGGTCGTGCATCTCCCCGGTGCGAATCTGCACCTCGATATTTTTCCCGCCGGGCACCCGGACCGTCGAGTGGATGCTCTGGTACATGTTGGCCTTGGGGGTCGCGATGTAGTCCTTGATGCGGTCGGTCAGGGGCGGGAACAGGCTGTGCAGGACTCCGAGGGCATGATAGCAGTCGGTCTTGGTGTCGACGATGATGCGCAGGGCCAGCAGGTCGTAGACACGGTCCAGACCTATCTCCTGGTCCTGCATCTTGCGATAGATGGAGAAGAAATGTTTGGGCCGACCGGAAATCTCGTGTTGGACGCCGGCGCTGGTCAGGGCCTCGTGCAGGGGAGTGACGATCTTTTCGATCAGCCGCTCCCTTTCGGTCCGGGTCTGGTTGATGCCCGCCTCGATCTCGAAGTAGCGCTCCGGCTGAAGGGTCTTGAAGGCCAGATCCTCCAGTTCCCACTTCATCTTGGCGATGCCGAACCGGTTGGCCAGGGGCGCGTAGACATCCATGGTTTCCTGAGCGATATCCTGTTGCCTGTCATCCTTGAGAAAACTGAGGGTCCGCATGTTGTGCAGCCGATCGGCCAGCTTGATCAGAACCGTGCGCGGATCCTGGGCGATGGCCAATACCAGCTTGCGGTAGGTTTCCGCCTTGCGGGCCTCCTTGTTCACCGCCCGGATACCACTGATCTTGGTCACCCCGTCCACCATGTGGGCGACATCCTTGCCGAAGCGCTGGCGGATGTCCTCCATCTCGTAATCGGTGTCCTCGACCACGTCGTGCACCATGGCCGCTATCAGGGTATCCACGTCGAGCCGAAGGTCGGCCAGGATGCTGGCCACGGTCATGGCATGGGTGAAAAAAGGCTCGCCGCTCTTTCGTTTCTGGCCCTCGTGGGCTGACTTGGCGAACCGGTAACCGAACCAGAGTTTGTCCTCATCGGCCTGGGGATTGTAGATGCGGACCTTCTCCCACAAGCTCTCCATCATGGCTTTGAGGTCGACATCCACTGTCTGACCGCCGGGAGTCATTGTTTCACCGCGGGCCGGATATCGACCAGAAGTTGTTGCACGGGATCGTAGACGCCGTTGCGGGGCCGGAAGGTGCTGCGGCCTATCTGGAACAGGATATCCCACTGACGGTCCAGCAGGTCCCGGGGCTGGAAGCTGTTTGTCGCCAGCATCCGGCGCCAGGCGTCACCGCTGCCGAAGGAAACGAACTCGCGGCTCAGGGCCGGCGTGTCGTTGCCGTTGGCGCGGGCGGGACCGCGAAAAGCGAACCGCAGGTGGGCCCCGCCGCTCAGGTAGGTGGGAGGTTTCTGAAGACGCAGACCCTCGCAGCGAAAGACGGGTTTGCGGTTGCCCGAACCGAAAGGTTCCAGGTGCTCGAACTCACTCACCAGCCGGGCGACCTCACTGGAACCCATGCTGTCCAGGCTCAGGTCCAGGTCGTACCCCTCGGGCACCGGACCGCAGTCTGGTTCGGTCAAGAGTTCCTTGAGAAAGGCCGCGCGGAAGGCGTCGATGTCCCGGGACCGCAAGGTCATTCCGGCGGCCTGGGAATGTCCCCCGTGACGGGCCAGAAAGGAGGAACACCGGTCCAGGACCAGTTTCACATCCACGTTGGGCACACTGCGGGCAGAACCGCGGGCCTCGCCACCCTCCTCGGCGATCAGGATCACGGGCAACTGGTACTGCTCCACCAGCCGGGCGGCTCCGATCCCGATGATGCCCTTGTGCCAGGAGGAGGAAGCCAGCACCAGGCCGGGATCGCCCCGCTGCACGTACGGCAAGGCCATATCGATGGCCTCTCCCTTCAACAGGAGATCCTGCTCCTTGCGCCGGGTA
>Ga0164315_10001376_pt1 | contig 18280 bp, 12 predicted proteins | sample GuaBasSedimGuay6_FD_113737 | JGI IMG/M metagenome (GOLD analysis project Ga0164315, IMG submission 113737) | Subseafloor sediment microbial communities from Guaymas Basin, Gulf of California, Mexico - Guay6, Core 4569-2, 0-3 cm | ecosystem: Environmental > Aquatic > Marine > Hydrothermal vents...
TGGGTAAGCCGTTGGGGAGAAATTCATGGAATAGAAAATATAAAACCAAAAAAGGAAATAGCCCTTACCCCTTACCTTATGGGAAGTCTTGAGAAAAGTGATGCCGAAGAGGGCAATCCATATGAAACAGGAACAAAATGGGGATACAATGCTGGTTTGGATGGCAAAATTGCAGTGACAAATGATCTGACCTTAAATTTTACAATTAACCCTGATTTTGGTCAGGTGGAGGCCGATCCATCAGAAGTAAATTTATCAGCCTTCGAAAGTTATTTTAGTGAACAAAGACCTTTTTTTATTGAAGGCTCAAATATTTTCAAATTCCCTCTTGATGCTGGCAACAGTCATAGCCGTGATAATTTATTTTATTCAAGGAGAATAGGCAGGCGACCCCATGGTGAAGCTGAAATTGCGGAAGGTGAATATAGTGATTCGCCGGAGTTCACAAGGATACTTGGTGCTTTCAAACTCTCAGGCAAAACAAAAAATGGCTGGTCCATTGGAATAATGGAAAGCGTTACAAATAATGAATATGCCAAAATTGACAATGCCGGAATTGAGAGCAAGCAGATAGTTGAGCCAATGACTAATTTTTTCAATGCTCGTATTCAAAAAGATATTAATAAGGGAAAAACAATTATTGGAGGTATGGTAACCGCAACCAACCGGTTCATAAACGATTCAGTACTTGAGTTTCTACCCTCTTCTGCTTATACTGCAGGAGTCGATTTTAACCAATATTGGGAGGGCAGAACTTATAATTTTCAGGCAAAATTTATTGGAAGTACTGTTAATGGTACGGAAGAAGCAATACTTGGTAGACAGGAAGCACCTCAAAGATATTTTCAAAGGCCTGATGCAACACATTTGCATATCGATAGTTCACTTACTCTATTAAATGGGTTTGCTGGCTCTTTTATGGCTGCAAAAATTGGTCGTGGACATTGGCGCTATGGCATAAAAGGGAATTTTTCCTCACCCGGACTTTCTTTAAATGATATGGGATATATGCGACGAGGTGATGCTATTAACCAAAGTGGATGGGTAGAATACACAATCTGGGAACCTTTCAGCATTTTTCGGAAAATGGATATGAGAGTGAGTCAATGGGTTGGCTGGGATTTTAATGGTACTCAACTTTATTCGGGAATAAGAGGCAGTTGGGATGCACAGTTTAAAAATTACTGGTCGGTGGACGTTAGCTTGACACGTGAAGGTTTTGATATCGACCGCCATCAACTAAGAGGTGGCCCCGCTCTTCGGACACCGGGAATGTGGAGGTCAAGAATTTCAGTGAATACTGATGAAAGAAAAAAACTGGTAGCAGATCTTTTTGTCTATCGTGGCTTTGGTACTGACGACTGGCGGGATGCATTTGATGTCGGGTTCGAATTGAGTTACCGACCATTGCCTAGTCTTCAACTTTCTGTGGATCCAGTTTTTGTTCATGACAAGGAATCATTGATTTATATTGAGACTATAGATTTTGATGGACAAACGAGATATTTAGTCTCTGGAATGGATGCTAAACACATTCAACTAAATTTTAGAATTAACTATTCTTTAACTCCGGACCTTACTTTCCAATATTGGGGACAACCATTCTTTTTCTCTGGTGATTATCATGGTTTCAAAAAAGTTGTTGATGCAGGAAATAAAAACTACTATGATCAGTTTCATGTTTTTACTGAGGGTGATGAGATTACATTTAACGAAGCAGACAATGAATACTTGATTGATGAAACAGGGGATGGAAATACAGATTATAGTTTTGAAAATCCTGATTTTAGTTTTTATGAGTTTAGAAGTAATTTTCTTACCAGATGGGAATATGTTCCCGGCTCAACCGCGTATTTTGTCTGGTCACAAGGTAGAAGTGGTGATATTGGGAACGGTGGATTTTACCTGAGTGATCATATCGACAACCTTCTTGATTCTAAACCCAGCAATGTTTTTCTGTTAAAGTTATCTTACAGACTTAGTTTTTAGTATTTTTATTTAATGGCTTATCGTTAAAATTAAATGTTCATTGACTCAATTATCTAGAAATAAAATAATAAACACAACAGTATGGATGCTAATAGCAGGCATCATGATTTTTCTATCATTTAACAGGCATAGTAAAACCGGGATCTTTTTTTATCGAAGTCAGATATATGCCGACAGAGCCGGATATTATGTTTATTTACCGGCAAGTATTTTATTTGAATTCAACCCCCAATTATTTCCTGAAGATGTTGATAAAAAAACAGGCAATGGGTTTCAGTTAAATATGGAAAATAACATTGTCCAAACAAAATATACCTATGGAGTTGCTTTCTTCCAGCTACCTTTTTTTCTTGCTGCCCATGTATTGGCTGAGCCTCTTGGCTTTGAAAACAATGGTTTTTCTCTTATCTACCACTGGGCAATAGATCTTTCAGCAATATTCTATTTTTTAGCAGGCTTGCTATTTTTATACCAATTACTACGTCAACAATTTTTAAAGAAAACTGTAATTCTAAGTTTAACTTTTCTGGTCTTATCCACTAATTTATTCTATTATGCGCTTATTGAAACAGGAATGTCACATGTTTATTCCTTTTCACTATTTTCAGTAGTATTATATTTATTTTATAAATGGAAGATATTTAAAGACAAACCAATAAGTTATGGATTATTATTGGGTTTTCTTTTCGCTGCAATTATTATTATCAGACCCAGCAACATCATCTTTATTATAGCAGTATTTTTTATTAATAAAGATTATCTGCAGAGAATAAAATTAATGCTAAATCCACGATTTTTAATAGCCTTTTTTCTTATTGCCTTTTTGTTTTTCTTGCCACAATTACTCTATTGGAACTATGCCAGTGGCTCTCTAATCAACTATTCCTATGTTAATGAATCCTTCAGCAATTGGAATTCCCCTAAAATTTTCGCTGTACTTTTTGCCCCAAACAATGGACATATTTTATACAATCCTTCTTTGCTCGTTATATTTGCAGGAATAATATTTATGATTAAAAAAGGTATGTCAAATTCTTACCTGATATTATTTGTATTTATTATGGTTCTTTATATTACCGCATCCTGGTGGTTACCCAATTTTGGTTGTGGATATGGCAATAGAAATATGGTTGAGTATTACAGTTTATTGAGTATCCCACTTGCAAGTTTTATTGAAGAATATAATGGTAAAAGAACCAGATATACATTATTTGTGATTCTTCTGATTTTTAGTCTTTATAATCTAAAAATGATTTATTCCTATGGAGGATGTTGGTTTGGTGATGGAGTCTGGGATTGGAACGAATACCTGAGGTGGCTTAAAGTACTTCCTTCCTAGAGTAAATATTAATCCAGAGCCGGATAATCTGTAAAACCTTTTGCACCAGTGGAGTAGTAGGTTGAAGTATCAGCCTCTGCAAGAGCGGAGCCACTTTCAAATCTTCTAACCAAATCCGGATTTGCAATAAAGGGAACTCCATAGGAAACTAAATCCGCTCCACCCTCTTCAATAACTTTATTTCCGCTTTCATATGTAAACCCACGGTTAATCATTAAAGTACCCTTATAGATTTTTCTGTAACGTTTTGCAATTTGAGTTTCAGCAAAGCGAGACTCCTTGGCACGTCTTCCGGATTCTGACAAATGTAGATATGCCAGATTATAGTCGTTTAGTTTTTCAATCAGAAAGTCAAATGTTGGTATTGTATCCTCTGTCAAAAACATACCATGGTCATTGTGATAAGAAGGGTTTAACCTCACCCCTATCCTATTTTCAGGCATTATTTTTTTCATTTCATCTATCACCTCAAATAAAAACCTGGAACGATTTTCAAAACTTCCACCATAATCATCAGTTCTGATATTTGAACAAGGAGCAATAAACTGATGCAGTAAATACCCATTAGAGGCATGGATTTCAACACCATCAAAACCTGCTTCCATGGCATTTTTCGCTGCATTTTTAAACTCTGCTACTATCTCTGCTATCTCACCAACGCTTAGTTCATGGGGTATTGGAGCAGGTTTAGGCCCTTGTGGTGTTCTGGCATTGTAATCAAATTCAATTGCTGATGGAGCAAGCGGTAGTTTACCATCCAGAAAATCAGGGTGCGAAACTCTTCCCACATGCCAAAGTTGAATAAATATTTTTCCACCTTCATCATGCACAGCCTTTGTGACTTGCTTCCAGGCTTGAGTTTGCTCTTCTGAATAAATCCCCGGGGTATTCATATATCCCACACCCATTGTAGAAATTTGAGATCCTTCGCTAATCAATAATCCGGCTGTTGACCTCTGACGATAATATTCTGCAATTAATGGGGTTGCTATGTTTTTGTCATTGTTGGCACGACCTCTCGTAAGTGGAGCCATTATTATTCGGTTATTAAGTTTCAGTCCCCCAATACTATAAGATGAGAATAAATTATTCATATTTGATTTATATTTTTTCCAATTAGAAGTAGAATTCGAATCATAATAAAATAATATATCTAAACTAGATATTAAAATGGAGAAATTGTTCCATCATTTTTGTTGTAAACAAACACATTGAAGCCATCTTCCTTTATGCTTTTTATTAAAATGAGATCAGGTATCCCGGAATAAACAATGCCATCTCCATAAAACATTGCCTCAATAGGTCTATCATATCCAAACAGTACTGCATTCTTTCCATCGATTTGCTGAGCAATATTTCGAGTTTCCTCTGCCCATTCAGGATTTCGTTCCATAACGGTGAATGGTTTAATCCTTTCGATAGAATACCTTATGGGCAAACCTATCAAAATAATTATTGCAATTATTACTACCCACTTATATTTAAACGACTTAATATTAGAAAGTAAATAGTCAATAAATAATGCTGTAGTAATAAATAAAGCAGGCGCGGCAATCATAATATAAGTTTGCATTTTAGTTACTGCAAGAGTAAAAACTAAATACGGTATGAAAACCCATATCAACAATGCCATATAATTAAAGTTCCTCTTAGTTTTTACAAATCTGTAAATGAGCCAAATTATTGCAAGATATACTCCTTCCCCAAACAAAAGGCGCATATTATCAAAATGAAAATATAAAGGGCCTGTTCTTTCCTCCACTACCTTAGTAAAATGCAATAAACTCATATGACTCTCCCATAGTACTTCATCAGGGAAATAAATATTTATATAAATTATCCATGGTAAAAATACTAAACTTGAAATTGCTATCAAGCCAATAATACCAAGTGCTATCTCCTTAAAACTGAAATTTCTATAGTTCAATACGATAGCAAACCATATGGGAACTACAATAAAAGCAGCATATAATTTAGTCAGAACAGCCAAACCAAGAACAAAACCAGCCAATAAATTAAACCTGATTTTCTTATACTTTGCAAAGAGTACCGATAAATAAACCGACAAGAGAATCAAGAACATAAAGCTTATATCGACATGGTCTGTGGATACTCTTCCTGCTGTTAATTCAATAATTAACCCATGAATACTAAAAAGAAAAGCAGCAATAAAAGCTATTCTTTTAATAAAAAGTTCATCAGCAAGTTTATAAACTACTATTATCCCAAAAGTAGATAGTATTATAGATGGTATTCGTACAGCAAACTCTGAAAGTCCAAAAACCTTCAGACTCAGCGATATTAGCCATAGAGCAAATGGCGGTTTATGTAACCATACATTATTAGATATCCAAACCTTATAATCATAATCCAAAATTGGAGTATCATACAAAGTGGGTAAAAATGGATGCAATATCAAATTTTTAGCAACTAATGCATGATACCTTTCATCCCAAGGGTGCAAATAAAAATCTAAAGAGGTATAAACTCTTAAAAGAAAACCAGCACTTATAATTAAAAACAAGGCCAGAGTGAACATGGATTCTGAATATTTTTTCCAGGAATAATAATATAGTACGATTACTATGAGTATTACTCCTATACCTAAATAAACATTTCCCATGGGATTTAGGATTTAAAGATGAATAACCTCATCATAAGCAGCAGCAACTGCTTCCATAACTGCTTCTGACATAGTGGGGTGAGGATGCACCGTCTTTATTATTTCATGTCCGGTAGTTTCCAGTTTACGCGCTGCAACAACCTCGGCAATCATCTCAGTAACATTCTCACCAATCATTTGGCAGCCAAGCCACTCTCCATACTTAGCATCGAAAATAACTTTTACAAAACCTTCTTTCTTACCAGCAGCGCTTGCTTTTCCGGAGGCAGTAAACGGAAACTTTCCAACTTTAATTTCATAGCCTGCCTCTGTTGCCTGTTTGTCGGTCATACCAACAGAAGCAACTTCCGGTGAAGTATAAGTACATGCAGGAATATTACCATAATCGATTGGTTCAACATCCATTCCGGTAATTTTTTCTACACAGGTAATTCCTTCATGTGATGCAGTATGTGCCAAAGCCGGTCCATAAACAATATCACCAATGGCGTATACACCATCAACATTTGTTTTGTAAAAATCGTCAATCAATACTTTTCCTTTCTCGGTCTTAACACCAACATCTTCAAGACCAATTCCTTCGAGATTAGTTTCAACACCAACAGCTGAAAGAACGATATCTGCCTCAACAACTTCAACTCCTTTTTTAGTTTTGATGGATACCTTACACTTCTTCCCTTTGGTGTCAACACTTTCAACTGCCGAGCCAACCATTACCTTCATTTTTGCCTTTTTAAATGAACGGGCAAGAGTTTTGCCAACTTCCTCATCCTCAAGAGGGACGATGGTAGGTAAGAACTCAACAAGGGTAACAGTTACACCCAGGCTGTTGTAAAAATAAGCAAACTCAGAACCAATAGCACCGGAGCCAACAACAACCATACTCTCAGGAAGTTTATCTAAAACCAAAGCCTCACGGTAACCAATAATTTTCTTGCCATCCTGTGGCATATTTGGTAATTGTTTTGAGCGTGCTCCTGTTGCAAGAATTATCTGGTCAGCATCATATATTGTTGCTTTTGCTTCTGCATCAGTTACCTCAACTTTTTTGCCTTTTTGCAATTTACCAAAACCGCTAATCAGGTCAATTTTATTCTTTTTTAGGAGGTATTGCACACCTTTACTCATTCCATCAGCAACTCCACGGCTACGTTTTACCATATCAGTAAGATCGGGTGTTACTTCACCTTCAATCTTAACTCCATAATCTGCAGCATGCTTTGCATAGTTATAAACCTGGGCACTTTTAAGAAGGGCTTTTGTAGGAATACACCCCCAGTTAAGACAAATACCACCAATTTCTGCTTTTTCAACAACAGCTACTTTTTTACCTAATTGTGATGCTCTGATTGCTGCAACATAGCCTCCGGGGCCTGAACCTATTACTATTATGTCGTATTTCATGTATTATATATTTACCGCAAAGGCGCAGAGGCGCAAAGTTTAACTTTGTATTTAAAACACCATTGCTTTATTACCTAATTCTTTTTTCTTTTATCAATATCTTTACTAACTCAGTTTGCAAAAATAAATAAACTTATGTAGCAAAGCTAAGAGTTTCTTTTCTAATTTTGAATGATTAAAAATAAGATTTTTAAAAATGAATAAAAACCACAGACAATTTATTGGTAAAACAGAATGTTTCGTAAAGGAAAAATTAAGAAGTGCAGAGGGAGGCCACGACTGGTGGCATATTGACAGAGTTAGAAAAACTTCGTTAACAATAGCCGAAGGAGAAGATATTGATTTAACAGTCTTGGAATTGGGAGCATTGTTGCACGATATTGCTGATCCTAAATTTCATGGTGGGAATGAAGAAATTGGTCCTCGTACTGCTGTAAAATGGCTTAAACTGCTTGATCTTGACAGAAAATCCATTGATCATATTGATAAGATAATCAGAAATATTTCATATAAAAACTCCATTGAAGGACAAAATTTTACATCTAAAGAACTTCAAATAATACAAGATGCTGACAGGCTGGATGCAATTGGTGCAATAGGTATTGCCAGGACATTTAACTATGGAGGTCATAAAGGCTTTGAACTTTACAACCCGGAAATTAAACCTGCAGATTTCAAATCAAAAGAGGATTACAAAAATAGCAATGCTCCTACCATCAATCATTTTTACGAAAAACTTCTTCTTTTAAAAGATAAAATGAATACAAAAAAAGGAAAGGAGATTGCCCAGCAAAGACATGATTTTATGCTTGAGTTTTTGGAGCAGTTTTATTTTGAGTGGGACCCCTCCGCATTTGTTACCTCCGGTTAGTAAGAGGTAAAAATACCCCTCCGCCCTGCGGGCACCTCCCCTTGGCTAGGGGAGGTGGTGTAGTTATTAACTAAAAACCTAAATATGAGCAAGATTCATAACCTAAAAAGACTTGAAAAGTTCCGTAAGAAATTAAGAAAGAGGTTAACCACTGCAGAGGCGGTACTTTGGACTGCTCTAAAGGGTAAACAGTTAGAGGGTAGAAAATTTAGACGTCAACATAGTATTGGAAATTATATTGTTGATTTTTATTGCCCCTCGGAGAAATTGGTGATTGAGTTAGATGGAGCTGGGCATTTTACTTACGAAGGAAGTCAAAAAGATGAGATAAGAGACAACTACCTAAGTTCTTTAGGGCTAAGAGTTATTAGATTTGAAAACAGGGACCTTAAGAATAATTTAGATGCTGTGCTTAAGGTAATAAGTGATAGTTTTAAAACCACAGGTATTTAAAAAATTGTGTGAAAGGAAAATACCCCTCCGCCCTTCGGGCACCTCCCCTTAAATAAGGGAAGGAAGTTTTAGGTAATAATATAACTTGATACTAAGGTAATAACGAAGACGAAACAACTCCCCTCCTTATTTGAAGGAGGGGAAAGACAAGCACAGCGCAGTCAGTGGTGGTTAAAACGACTTCTTCACAACCTTACTCCAATTCCTGGTAAGTAATGTTCTATTGGCTTTATCCATTGCAGGAACAAACTCCCTTTCCAGTTGCCATTGTTGCTTGATATCATCAATACTATCCCAGTATCCAACATTAAGTCCTGCCATGTATGCTACACCAAGAGAGGTTGTTTCCAGTATTTCAGGTCGTTCAACATTTGCGTTTAGTATGTCAGCCTGAAACTGCATAAGAGTATTATTAGCCGATGCTCCCCCATCAACCCTCAGGTTTTGAATACTAATGCCAGTATCTTTTTCCATGGCTTTAATCACATCATATGACTGGAAAGCAATCGATTCAAGGGCTGCTCTTGCAATATGCCCTCTTGTGGTTCCTCTGCTGATTCCGTAAATCATTCCTTGTGCATTTTGCTGCCAGTGAGGAGCACCTAACCCGGTAAAAGCCGGAACAAAATAAACACCTCCATTATCCTTTTCCTGAAGTGCTATTCTCTCCACATCTTTAGTCTTGGAAAAAAGTTCAAGGCCATCCCTAAGCCATTGTATCACAGCACCTCCTACAAAAACACTACCCTCTAATGCATAGGTGGTTTTACCATTCATATTCCAGGCTATGGTACTCAACAACCTATGACTTGAATAAACTACTTCATGACCAGTATTCATCATCATAAAACAACCTGTACCATAAGTATTTTTCGCCATCCCCTTTTCAGTACACATCTGTCCGAACATTGCAGCCTGCTGATCACCAGCCACAGCTGAAATAGAAATTTGAGTATGTAATACTTTCCCGGAAGTTTTGGCGAAGGGTTCATCATTCATTTTCACATCGGGCAACATAGATGCCGGAATACCAAATATCTTCAGTAAATCTTCATCCCATTTTAATGTTTTTATGTTGAAAAGCAGAGTTCGGGAAGCATTAGTAACATCCGTAACATGAGTTTCTCCTCCTGTGAGATTCCAAATAATCCATGTATCAACTGTACCAAACAATAAATCCCCGTTTTCAGCTTTTTGACGTGCGCCGGAAACATTGTCAAGTATCCATTTTATTTTAGTAGCAGAGAAATAGGCATCTATTTCGAGTCCGGTTTTTTCCTTTACAAAATCAGAATGCCCTTCCTTTTTTAATAAATCACAAAAATCTGCTGTCCGGTGATCCTGCCAAACTATGGCATTGTAAACAGGCTTTCCGGTCTTTCTATTCCAAACTATTGTAGTTTCCCTTTGGTTAGTAATACCTGCTGCAGCAAGTTGAGAAGGAAATATTCCAAACTTAGTAATTACTTCTGTGGCAACTGATAATTGAGATGAAAGAATATCTGCAGGGTCGTGTTCAACCCAATGTGGTTTAGGAAATATTTGCTGATATTCCTTTTGAGCAATTGCACAAACCTCACCTTTATGGTTGTAAATTATTGCCCTGGAACTGGTTGTTCCCTGATCGAGACTGAGTATATAACTTTCTTTATGCATACTTGGTTCTTTATTCAAAGATATGTAAAATGTTACTCTGGCTACTGTGGCTTCTGTGGCTGCTATGAATTAATCTGTACCAATCAATAGAAGCAATAGCAGCAATTAGCAGCAATAGATGCGGTTCTTAAACCGAAACATTATAATCTCTCAAAGCATCATTTAATGATGTCTTGATATCCGTTGATTCTTTACGTTTACCAATAATTAGAGCACAAGGAACATTGTATTTTCCCGCCGGGAATTCTTTAGTGTAAGAACCCGGAATAACTACTGAACTTTCCGGAACAAAGCCTTTGTACTCTACAGCCTCACTCCCACTCACATCAATTATTTTTGTGGATAGCGTAATAACAACATTAGCTCCCAATACGGCACCCTTTGCTATCCTCACACCTTCAACAACAATACTTCTAGAACCGATAAAACAGTTATCCTCAATAACTACTGGCGCGGCTTGTACAGGTTCCAAAACGCCTCCAATGCCAACCCCACCGCTGAGATGAACATTACTACCAATTTGTGCACATGAGCCAACCGTTGCCCATGTGTCAACCATAGTATTTCTACCAACATATGCACCAATATTAATGTATGATGGCATCATAACCACTCCTTTAGCAAGATAACTTCCATAACGTGCGATAGCATGTGGCACTACTCGAACTTCCTGGGATGCATAATCTTTTTTCAAAGGAATTTTATCATGAAACTCAAATATCCCAACTTCAGTAGTCTCCATTTTCCTGATCGGGAAATAAAGGATTACAGCTTTTTTAATCCAGTCGTTTACCTTCCAATCATTGCCTTCCGGTTCTGCAACTCTCAACTTTCCTTTGTCGAGCATTTCAATGATCGTGTTAATGGCTTCAATGGTCTTTTCTTCTTTGAGCAGTTGCCTGTTTTCCCAAGCTTCTTCTAATATATTTTTTATTTCGTTCATATCTTCCTATTCCACGACCCTAGTCATTGGTCTTATAATTATATTTCATAAATTTAATACCATTTTCAACATTCAACACTCTATACCATCCTAACATCTAATGCATCTCTCAGGGCATTACCTAAACTCATAAATGCAAGGACCAATACAACGATAGCAAATCCGGGAGCTAGCGCAAGATAAGCCGAATCAAGGATAATAAAACTGTAGTATTCCTTTATCATGCTTCCCCATGAAGGCATAGGTGGCTGAACACCAATTCCAAGAAAACTTAATCCCGATTCAATTAAAATGGCACCAGCAAAATTAGCAGCCGAAATAACAATTATGGGACTCATTACATTTGGCAAAATATGTCGAGTAATTATCCTGAAATTACTGTATCCCAAAGCAAAGCCTGCTTCAATGAATTCCTTTTCCTTAATACTCATAATCTGTCCACGTATTACCCTTGCTACCTCTACCCACATAGTTAAACCCACTGCCACAAACACCTGCCAAAATCCTTTGCCAAGGGCAAAGGTAATTGCTATTACCAAAAGCAAGGTTGGTATCGACCAAACCACATTTATAAACCATGTAATAAAATCGTCGGTACGTCCACCAAAGAAACCGGCTACGGAGCCCAAAAATATCCCAACAATTAGCGAAATTACTACGGAAATAAATCCTACCGATAAACTTACTCTTGAACCAATTATTAATCTGCTTAAAAGGTCTCTTCCAAACTGATCGGTACCAAGAATATATGTTTTTGTAATAATGTTTTCTTTTACAAATTGTTTTGTCAAATCTTCAATGGATAATGTGATGGACTCTCCATTAATAGTAACAAAACTAAGTTTCCCTGCACTGACTAAAACTTTCCCTTCTATTGGATACAGAGCATCTGCCAGACTAATTCCATGTGTTCCGTCTTCAAAGGATTCGCCATAAATACTGTAAACTATTTTACCATTTTTTAAACCGTATGTTGAAATTGGAATTTCATCGTAAAAACTTCTTTGCCCAAAGAGCATTCTTGAGATAAAGTTTTTGTTCTCAATGTTTTCATTCCTTCTTATTTTAATCATTTGAACACTGGCCCCAGGTCTTTGGTTATTTATTTCCAGTATTTGCTTATTGCAAAATGGGGTTTTATCGGGAGTGATCAAATATCCTACAATAGCAAAAAAAACAAATAATCCTATTACAATCATGGGGACATAGGCCAAGGGATTGCGTTTGAGTTTATGCCATGCAATTGCTGACAAAGAACCCGAAGGAGTATATTTTTTCTTGCTAAAAAACATTGGCGTAAAATTAAGAAAAAAAGCGTGGGGTTAAGGATGTTGCTGGTTACTAGTTGCTGGTTGTGTATGTATTTTAAAACAATCTATAAATTATTTTAAAATAATTTACAAAAAAATAAAATTGCTTTTTTAATCTCAAATAATTGTATATTTGCAAACCGAAAAATGGTGGTTGTAGTTCAGTTGGTTAGAACGCCTGATTGTGGTTCAGGAGGTCGCCGGTTCAAATCCGGTCTTCCACCCAAAAAAGAAGGTCTTGTATTGCGAGACCTTTTTTTATGCGCTAAAATTTGATTAAATTTATTTGATTAAAAATTTTAAAGCATAAAAAATAAGACATTAAAAATGACTTTCGGTTATGAAGGCCCAACAGAAGATACGTCTCGTCCGCATTTGAAATGCGGATGTGTAATGTATTTACGTAGCAAACTAAACATCCTCGTTAAAAACGAGGACGAGAAATGAAAGCATGGGTTTTTCCGGGCTTGTCCGGATTTGCAATCTATTATTAGCAATAGGATTAAAAATCCTATATCCCTTTACTTTTGGATTCGGAAATCCGAAAGTGCACAGGCTAACCCTTTTTCTTCAGCAAATCATTCACCGACTTTCGGGAAAGATCAACATATCTGAAAAAACTGTCAATGGGGCACATAAAATTGCAGCATAGTTTGTAAATGAAAAGTGAAAGAACAATTATAATAATCAGCACAACAAAAAGTATTGAATTTGCAGTGAGTTGAAAAAAGGCCCCAAATACTTCATATTGAGCAAGTGTTGGGTTATTTAATGCCAACGAAATTAACAAAACAGAAAGTGCAATAAAACCTTGAAGAAACTTCAAATGTTTATACTATTTAGGATGAAATGGCTTAGCATTTCCTGTTTTGGCCAGGATTACCTGAGCAACCCCAAAAGGGCAAACTGAGTGACAGTAAATATTCTTTCGTGTAAATAGCACTATTAATACACTTCCAATCAGGAGGATATAAAAATATAATTCATTTTGCAGACTGGGGTTACCATAGGATTATAGAAACGGCAATGTTTTATAAGTATTTGATTATAAAGCATATGCAAAACCTTAACAAACTATTGTAATAGTCAGGAACTCTATATAAAATATTGAGAAGCGACAATTATCAGTAAAATTAATAATAAACCTATTATCGCATATTTGTTTCCAAAATTTAAAGTCCATCCAAATAATGGGTTCAATTTAGGAACTATCAATCTGGGATCATTACCATTAACATAAAAAATTCCTTTCCAATTATTAGGATTCTTACTCATGGATTCAAGAAATTCCTTTTCCAGTTTTTTCATACTTTTATTTAGTTTGATAATAGCGCCATTAAAATTAACGAAAAATGTAATTCAATCTCTACAAATAAAAAAGGTTAAAACCTTTTATGTCCTGTGAGCCCTTAACTAAATAATATATCCTTATTTTTTACTCAAAATACTTGATGTTATTGGATATATCTGCGTCCAGCAGACTCGGGTCAAGCAGTTCAACTTTTATGATTTTTTTTGAAGAACTTCTTTCAAATAAATACTCAGTATTTCCGTCTTTCCATACTGAGGCATTCTCTTTTATTATCTCCTCACTTCCGTCCTCATAAACCAATTTCAAATGAAGTGGTGCTGGAAAGTTTCCTATCTTCTCGACAACAACTTTGTACTTTTCATCATTATTACTAACACTCTTTATTGCAAGGTCAACATAGCCAAACTCGAAAAACCATGGATTGATTAGCCAATCCAGATTTTGGCCACTTGCATCATTTAGTGTAAAAAAGAAGTCATAGGGTGTGGGGTGCTTTCCATTCCAGCGGAACATAAACTCTTTAATGGTTTCTTTAAACTTTTCATCTCCTAACAAATCTTTAAGAGTTAGAAAAAACCCAGCAGGTTTAGGATATGAGTTATAGGTATAGGTGGGTCTCTTAAGAAACTCAGAAAGTGTAATTATTGGAGCATCTAAAGCATGACCGGCTTGATTTTTATAAGTCTCCAAAAAATAAAAACCAGCCTCTTCTGGTGAAAGTACTTCACAGAGGAAAAGATGTTCACAGAAACTTGTGAAGCCTTCGTCCATCCACGCATACTTAGTTTCATTTATCCCCAGATAAAAGGGTAAATAGGAATGTAATATTTCGTGAGCAGTAACTTTAATAGTCGCATTAATATTTCGTTCTGACATATTATTGACCATCATGGGATATTCCATTTCATCTAATCCATTAAATACAGTCACTTTTGGAAAAGGAAATGGTATACCAGGCATATCAAATGACATAAACTCAACTGCTTCACGGGAAATCTCATTTACTGCATAAAAATCCAAAGAGTGTTTATCATAGGCTGCATCGATAAAAACTCTTCGGTCTGTTTCCTTATCTACTACAATACTGGTCGCATCCCAAAGGTAATGATCACTCAATGCAAAAGCGAAATCGGTAACATTTGATGCCTGAAATTTCCAGGTATTAATAGTGTTTGATTTTGTGATTTTATTTTGGATGCTCTCTGTGGAATTGACAATATGGATAATGCTATCAGATGTAAATGCTTCCTTGTATCGCTTCAGATATTTCTTTCTTAATAGTTCTTCAGGATTTTCCAGAGTACCGGTTGCCCAAACCACGAAATTTTCAGGAACGCTTATTGAGACTTCATAATCTCCAAAGTCGTTGTAAAATTCGGCATCACCCATATATCTTGAAACAGCCCATCCGTCAATATCATCGTATACAACAATGCGGGGGGAAAAATATGCAATGAAAAAAGAAGATGAATCTACTACACCCGTTCGCATATGTGAGTTTTCATTAAGAGTGTAGTGCCATGAAATATTTAAATCAATTTTTTTTCCTGACATCAAAGGATCATTTAAGTTCAAAGCGAAAAGAGTATGGTCAAATATCACGGATTGACTAGTCCGGGATATGTCGATTTTTTCTCCATTCAAAAGCAGTTCCGTAATTATTACACCCTCACTCATATCCTCAGGATCAATTTCAAAATCACGACGGTTGCCCTTTTTATAAAGATTTGGGAATAATTGAAATACTATCTGTTTCAGATTATCAGGACTGTTATTAAAATAGACAATCTCTTCGCTGCCACTAATCAGTCTTGAAGTGGGGTCAAAGTCGATGTGCATATTATAGTCTGCACTGTTCTGCCAGTATTTTGCACCAGGTTTCCCATCAAAGGATCTTGTTTCGTTATCATATGCTTTTTTAATATTAATTGGCATATAAATATCTGAAATCCAGGCAATACCAACTAATACAAGTATTGATAGGCTGATGCGGAAAATTATTTTTGGAGTATTTTTCATGGATATATTTTTCACGCAGCGGCGCAGCGACACAACGTTTTTGATAATAATTACTTGGAGGTTGTAAATCCACCACAGTTAATGTCCAAATTACACAAAAACAACCAAACCATAAAACTTTTGTTAGGATGCATTAAAAACTCTAAAAGTATAACCGACAATTTCCATTACCCAAGCAACCCCCATATGGATAATTACCCCTCCCCAAATACTTTTATGATTAAGGGCTATTATGCCGAGTATGTATCCACCAAATACTGAACTAATTGATTCAGTTAGTGGTTTTCCAAAATGCAAAACACAATAAGTAGCAACCATAGGCAGAACGACATAGGGTCCCAGATAACGGTATAGTGCAAATATTAAGAAGCCTCTAAAAAACATCTCTACCGAAATAAAATCGATACCATAGGGAATTTCATACATCAGCATTACAAGCCAGCCGGGTAATTCATGCTCTAAAGCAAACTTTGTTCCGCCAGTTTTTAAATACATTGGATAAAACGACTGGATATCACCAATGAAGCCGCCAATAATTATAAATATTGAAGCAATAGCCAAAAGAATAAAGAATGGGCGGGGGTTAAAGTCTCTTGAAATAAGACCATAATAATTACGGGCTTTGTCTTTTTCTGTCATGAGATAAAGCAGGGCCAAAGGAAGAATCAGAACTATAAAACTCTTTAAGTTGGTAAGAATTCTGAATGCAAAGTGAGCATCACTTCCCGGAAAGAATTCCTGAGCCATTTTCCATACACTGGATGATCTGTCGAGGGCTAATATTGAGAAACCCAATATAAATTTTAACCAAAATCCAGGTGATGATATCCATTGCTTTTGCTTACCAAATATCAGTAATAAGAAGACGACTGCAAGGTAAGGCACACTCTGAAAAAGAAACATTGCAAACCACTTAGTGTAGAAATCTGTGATCCTATGTAGATGGCTGTCTTCAATATCATAAGTGTAGTTAAACCACATTAATATGGCTAACAAAACTATCAGAGAGCCATAAAGTTTCCAATCGAAATACTTTTTTTGGTAGTCAATTAACTGAAGAAATATTATTTTCATTTATTTCTAATTTTGAACCATATAAGTCATTTAAGAACATATAAGGAAAATTAATAATCCTTGAAAAAATAGGACTTGCTATCCCATAACTGTTTCTTATGTTCTTAGTTATTACCGCAAAGCCACCGAGGCGCTAAGAGGTAAATATATCAGGAATCAATACACAAAAAAACAAAAAAAAGCACCAAATAAATTCATATCCAGTGCTTTCTTTTCTATGTTAACTTCTTCATCTTTTAAGTATCAATGTTTGCATACTTGGCGTTTGCCTCAATAAATGCACGTCTTGGCGGAACCTCGTCACCCATTAACATTGAGAAAACATGATCAGCCTCCGTACTACTCTCAATTGTAACTTGTCTTAGAGTACGCTCTGCAGGATCCATTGTTGTTGACCACAACTGCTCTGCGTTCATCTCACCCAGACCTTTATAACGCTGAATATGAATACCTTTTTCATTACTATCACCCGATAATTCTTTAACATAATCCTCTCTTTCTTCTTCTGTCCAGCAATACTTCTCTTTTTTCCCTTTACGGATTAAATAAAGTGGTGGTGTTGCAATATAAATATATCCCCTTTCAATAAGTTCAGGCATATATCTGTAAAAGAAAGTAAGTATCAGCGTAGCAATGTGACTTCCATCAACATCAGCATCCGTCATGATAATAATTTTATGATAGCGTAATTTTGCAATATTAAGGGCTTTGCTATCTTCTTCAGTACCAATAGTTACACCAAATGCTGTAAAGATATTTTTAATTTCTTCGCTCTCAAATATTTTGTGAGGTAATGCTTTTTCAACGTTCAGAATTTTTCCCCTTAAAGGAAGAATTGCCTGAAACTTACGGTCGCGGCCCTGCTTGGCAGTTCCACCCGCAGAATCACCCTCCACAAGGTAAATTTCTGATTTAGCAGGATCTTTTTCTGAGCAGTCGGAAAGTTTTCCAGGAAGTCCTGAACCTGTTAAAACATTTTTCCTCTGAACAAGTTCTCTAGCTTTACGTGCTGCATGACGAGCAGTTGCAGCTAATATTACTTTTTGGACAATTATCTTGGCCTCCTTTGGGTGTTCTTCCAGAAAGTGATTTAAACTCTCACTTATCATCTGATCAACAGCCCCCATAACTTCCGAGTTACCAAGTTTAGTCTTTGTCTGACCCTCAAACTGCGGTTCAGCAACTTTAACAGAGATTACTGCAGTTAAGCCCTCGCGGAAGTCATCACCACTAATGTCAAACTTCAACTTGGCAAGCATACCAGACTTCTCGGCATAACTCTTTAAA
>Ga0164315_10001377_pt1 | contig 18279 bp, 19 predicted proteins | sample GuaBasSedimGuay6_FD_113737 | JGI IMG/M metagenome (GOLD analysis project Ga0164315, IMG submission 113737) | Subseafloor sediment microbial communities from Guaymas Basin, Gulf of California, Mexico - Guay6, Core 4569-2, 0-3 cm | ecosystem: Environmental > Aquatic > Marine > Hydrothermal vents...
AAACTGCAACCTGAGGGAAAGTATAAATCAATGTCGCAAGAAGTATATAACAAAGCGATTAATGCAACCACTATTTACAAATTGATTCCCACAGATATTGGAGTAAAATTCAACTTTGGACAATATATGAGCAAAGAAAGAATAATGATGGTAATTGAGCACCTTGAAAAGCGGAGCGAAAAAAAGGATGTGGAAACGGTAGAATTAATTAAGCAATATAACTCATTGTAATTATTCCTTTTATCGAATTCAGCTTAATAATATCCACCTGTCATCAAAAATTCCTGCACATAATCCTCAACACCTTCTTCCAAACTATAGAATGGAACTGCATAACCTTGATCCAGAAGCTTTTTCATATTGGCCTCCGTAAAATATTGGTATTTATCGCGGATATCTTCAGGTGTGTCAATAAAAGAGATATTCTCTTTTACACCTATTGCTTTGAAAGTTGCCTTTGCCAAATCGAGGAAAGGACGTGCGGTTCCAGTTCCTAAATTGTATAAACCAGAATCGGCCTCATATTCCCATAAAAAAAGCATCACTTCTACCACATCTTTAACATATACAAAATCACGTAATTGTCCGCCATCAGTGTAATCAGGGCGATGTGAGCGGAAAAGCTTCATTCCTTCAGTATCGCTTATTTGCTTAAAAGCATGCATAATCACAGATGCCATTCTGCCTTTGTGGTATTCGTTGGGGCCATACACATTGAAAAACTTTAGTCCGTACCAAAACGGAGGTTGTTTTTCTTGCTTCAGTGCCCATTTATCGAAGTCGTTTTTTGATTCACCATAAGGATTCAGAGGTTTCAATTCTTCTACAATATCATGATTATCATCATATCCCATATTGCCATCGCCATAGGTTGCTGCCGAGGAGGCATATACCATTGGAATGTTATTATCAGCACAAATCCTCCAGATATCCTTAGTGTAATTTAGGTTCAGGCGGTTGAAAATCTCCACATCAAATTCTGTGGTGTCAGTGCGTGCGCCAATGTGGAAAATAAAGTCAATACGATCTGCATTTTTAGCAAACCAATCGATAAAATCTACTCTGTCAATTTTTTCCTCATAGGTCTTATTAGACAAATTCTTCATCTTATCTTCGCGGTCAAATTGGTCCACTAGAATAAGGTTGTCTTGTCCTTCATCGTTTAATGCGCCAACTAATACGCTACCTATAAAACCTGCTGCTCCAGTTACTACTATCATATTCTTTGTTTTAAGAGGAACTTCTAAATATCTAAGTTTCTATCTTACTCACGGTTTTCAACTCTCTCAATTACAGATATAAAATCGAGTTTTGGAAAATTATAAAATCCAAACTTTATTTTTAAAAGCTACTTAATAAGTTCTTTATGAAGTCTTAGAAAAGAGCTCCAATTTAATTAGATGGTAAAAATAAGTCTTTTTCTATTACGTCAATCAAGTCCAATTCTTTTGCTTTGGCAAATAGTGTTTCTACTGATTTTCTTCCTGCAATACCCAAATCCAAAGTATAGTGATTTACATATAAGCCAATGTGTTTATACATAACCTCCTCACTCATTTCTTGGGAATGAGTTTTGATAAAGTCCAGTCCTGATTTTGGGTTGTCAAAGGCAAATTGAACACTGCGTTTTAGCACTCTATTAATCTTTTGTAAGATTTCATTCTCTAGCTTGCGTTGGGCAATTATCCCACCCAATGGAGTTGGTGTATTGGTTAGTTTTTCCCAATATTCTCCTAAATCAATGATTCTTTTTAATCCTTTTTCTTTATATGTAAATCTACTCTCATGGATGATTAATCCTGCGTCCACAGTACCATTCAAAACAGATTTTTCGATATCTGAAAAAATCATCTCTTGCTTATTTTTTACTTGAGGAAAGGCAATGCTTAATAATAGATTTGCTGTAGTATTAACACCTGGGATAGCAATGCTTTTTGAAGGCAAATCAGATAGATTAAAATCCTTATTGGCGATAATTAATGGGCCACAATTCTCGCCCAAAGCTGAGCCAGAATCCATAAGAACATAATCTTTAGCTAAGCGAGTATATGCATTATAACTAATTTTAGTTATATCCAATTCATTTGAAAAAGCCTTACGATTCAATTCTTCTACATCACCAATAAATAATTCGAATTCTAGACCCTCGGTGTCTATTTTACCATGAATCATGGCATCGAATATGAAAGTATCATTGGGACAAGATGAAAATCCAAGACTAATTTTTTGTGTTTTACTCATTGTACAAAGGTAATCTAGACTATGTTATAATTTTTAGCTTTCTTCAATCACTAAAACAGTTTATTATTTTTTCTGAATCTCACCCAAAATCTCAATTATTGTATTATGCAAATGCTCTACAGCAAGAGGAATATCCCATTGTGATTTATCGGTTTCGCCCACATAATTAGAGATTGCTCGAATTTGAACAAAAGGAATATGTTCCATTAGGCAAACGTAGAATACTGCCGCGCCTTCCATGCTTTCAATATGAGGATTAAGTTTTGCATAGCGTAAATCTTTGCCCATCGATTTAGTGAACATCGTATTTACGGTTACCCCATTGGCAAGAGGAAGTGCTTCGATGACCTTATTATTGATAAGACTAAAGTTATGCATAAAATTTTTCGTGAAAGGAAATTCTCCCTCTGTAAGAAGGTTCATCTCAAACAGATTTGTAAATTTCTCCTTGCTCAATAAACCAATTCCTGCAAAAATCTCATTATGAACATTTACAATACTTCCTAAAGCGAATTCTTTGTCGAAAGCGCCTCCAATTCCTGCATTTATTACAAATGAGTATTTATATTGTGATAGAGTTTTGGTTAGTTTATAAGCCATAAAAGCGGTGCCAATACCGCCTATCAAGATATGGGTTTTAATATTTCCAATTTGTTTTTTATAAAGCTGAACTTGATCTGAGATTTTGGAAGCTCCAATAAGCAATGGCTTGATTTCGAGCTCGGTTGCTGCAACAATTAGGATTATTCTATCTTCCATCTTAAAATGTCTTTAATGGTACTCTTTTCAATAAGGCAGCTAAACCCAAACCTGAAATAATATGCCATATTCCCCACCAAGCAGCTATAAAGAGCATTCCTCCTAGAGGCAAATCGGGGTCAAATATTTTGTCGTTAAATAACAGAACTAATGCAAGTCCAGAGTTTTGAATTCCTGTTTCAATTGTAATGGATCGTCTATTTCTTCGTCTTACGCCAAAAATTGAGGCTAATGAGAAGCCAGTTAAGAGCGCTAAAGCATTATGTATTAATACAATCACCATTATCCATTGAATATAGTCTATAAAATATTCGTAATTCTTTACAAAAGCAATCACAACGAAAGACATAAAAATTACAATTGAGATGGTTTGAATTGGCTTAGTGATTTTTTTCGTGATTTTAGGAAGCTTCCAGGAGAAGAGCATGCCAAGAATAAGGGGTAAGCCTAAGACAACAAATACGGAAAGAAACATCTGGTATTTATCAATGGTGATTGGCTTAAGAAGGTTTGTACCTAATTGTGTATTTCCATATTCAAGGTATAATCCACCCCAAAAAGCAAAGTTCAATGGAGTTAGGAAAACAGCTAATACAGTTGCAACAGCGGTAAGGCTTACAGAAAGTTCTACATTTCCTTTTGCTAAGGAGGAAATAAAATTTGAAATATTGCCACCAGGACAAGCTGCTACTAAAATAATACCTAGGGCAACTCCTTGTGTTACATAATCTTTCATAAGTACAACCAATAGAAAGCTCATAGCTGGAAGAAAAACAAATTGTGATAATACACCCACTATTACAGCTTTGGGCATGGTAACAATTTTCTTAAAGTTCGACATTTTAATGCCCAATGCTACTCCAAACATGATTATTCCAAGAGTAACATTTAGCGCAAAAAGCCCATCAGGGTTAAAATTCAACCGGATATTATCTAACTGAAGTAATTGTTCGTACATAAATTTATTTTATATTGCTTATTTATTCTAATACCCTGAACCTAAATTCCTTAGACGTCAATTAATATCTTCAGACTTCTGTCTTCCATCTTCGAGCTTTCAACTCTAAGTTACCACTCTTCAGCCTTAATTTCTTTTGGCCTCATCCCTTTTTTTAAGCTGGCCATTAATTTTTTTGCATCCTCATCAATTTGCTTAAAAATCTGTTTATGTAAAGCTTTTGCCTTTGGGTTTGTCTCATCAAACCAACTTTCTATTTCTTTTCCAGAGTTTGCAGCTTGCTTAAAATCAAAAAGTCGAACACGATATTTCCCGTCTTTTGACTCTATTCTGAAAGTGTATTTTATAGTTCCAGCGGCTTGCTCTCTACCTCTTTTATCTAGAGTTATTACTTTAATTTGTCTTCGGCCTTCAATCATGCCATTTTCTTCATCCAAACGTTTAATCACGCTTGAAGCATTCCTAAAGAATGTGTGTAACCATTTTTGTGCTCTTCGATAGAGTTCGTTTTGAGTGCCCTCAACCTCTACAACTTCTTGGTAGTGAATTTTACCAGTTAACTCATCAGTAGGAAGCCCATATGTATCCTGGCTGTATAAATTACTGGAAATAAGAAAAATAAATGTAATAATACTTAGCTTTATTAGTGTGTTCATCTTAGAATATTGTTTTAATGTTTAATCACACAAATATAATCTTAATTTATAAACTGTATTCTTCTTAGAGTAGAATATATTAACGACTTATTGTTGATTGTTATTGAGTTTTTTTGCTCAATTATTCTCTCTTATTATGTTCCCTCAATAATTGTACTTTTGTCGCCATGAGAAAATTAAAAAATAGTGAGCTAAACAGAATATCAGTAACAGATTTTAAGGAATTAGAAAAAATGCCCATACGGATAATCTTGGATAATATTCGCAGTTTAATGAATGTTGGTTCAGTTTTTCGTACTTCTGATGCATTTCTAATTAAAGAGATTATTTTATGTGGAATTACTGCCACACCACCTCATCGAGAGATACAGAAAACTGCTCTTGGAGCAACTGAATCTGTCGATTGGCGTTATGCCGAAAATACAGCAGATGTTGTACGTGAACTGCAAGAGCAAGACATTAAAGTATATGCAGTAGAGCAAGCCGATGATAGTAAAATGTTGGATGATGTAGAGTTTGAATTTTCTAAGGAAATCGCTATTGTGATGGGTAACGAAGTGAAAGGGGTTTCCAGTGAAGTAATGAATTTGGTGGATGATTGTATTGAATTGCCCCAATTTGGCACCAAACATTCGCTTAATATATCGGTTACTACTGGTATTCTAATTTGGGAATTATTTCAGCAATTTCAAAGAAAGTCATAGTAACTCATGTTATTAGTATATTTGCTCTTTATACTATTTTAGTTTGAGTGCCGTTTGGCACAATAGATTAACGATTTATGATTCACAAAACCAAATATTCATTTATTGCATTACTAGCTATTTTATTGGCCTTTAACTCTTGCTCAAAGGAGGTGGAGGAAGCCCCAGATATGGGTTATGATTATATACCTACTGAGCAAGGTTTATTTATTAGTTATCAGGTTCAGTCTATTATATGGGACGATAATAACCAAAGCGTGGATACGACCTATTATCAAGTTAAAATGGTGATTGACACCTCGTTTACTGATAATAGTGCCCGCAAATCATATAGATGGATTCGATACACAAAAACAGATACCACAAGTTGGCAATATGACCATACTTATGCGTTAACCAAAACAAATGAATTGCTTGAAACAGTTGAAGGTAACAATCGCTATGTGCGACTGGCTTTTCCAGTGCGTTTGGGTAGTTCATGGGATTTGAATGCATTCAATACTAAAGATAGGCTTAAAGCTCAATATATTGATGTGGATGCATCAAAAAGTATTGGAGGACAGAGTTTTAATAAGTGTGCTATTGTTTTATACGAAGATAATAGTAGCTTGATTAATTATTATTATCAAGAAGATATTTATGCTCGGAATGTGGGAATGGTGAAACGGTCTAATATTCATATCGACAAAAAAGTTTCAGGTGAAATCATCAAAGGTTATAAATATATATACACCGTTTACGAGTTTGGAAAAGAATAAGAAATAACTATGAATATGTTCCCCACAAAGAGTTTCTTTCTACTATTATTTATCCTTTTTGGTCTTTCATCAAAGGCGCAATCGCGATTCCCTGGGATGTATTTAGTAAGCTTTACGGATAAGAACCAAAGCCCATTTTCAATAAGTAAACCAGCTCAGTTTCTTTCTGAGCGCGCAATTTTGCGTCGAATAAATGCAGAAATTGATATTATTGAACAGGACTTGCCAGTCAACCCATTTTATATTGATAGCATAGAGGATTATTCTGCTCAAGCAAGCTTCTCAAGTCGATGGTTAAATGCAGTTTTAGTTCGTATGGACGATTCCCTAAAGTTAGAGAATATAAAGTTGTTGACCTTTGTAGATTCAGTAGCGTATATGGCTCCTTTAAAGCCAATCAAGAAAAAGAAATCTAGCAAATATCATGTAAAGCGAGTTGAAACAGGAATGCAGGTAGTATCCGATAATATGGATTATGGGGAGTCGTATAATCAATTGGATTTAATTGGCTTGCTTGATTTGCATAAAATGGGATTTCATGGTGAGGGAGTTCAAATAGCTGTTTTGGATAATGGTTTTAAGGGCATGGGAGGAATGACTGTTTTTGATGATTTTTTTGACAATGGCCAACTCTTGGGTACCAAAGAAATTGCGAATCCAGGGGGAGATGTTTTTAAGGCTGGAAATCATGGAACCTATGTAATGACTACTATGGCAGCCTTTCAAGAAGGCGTATTGGTAGGGAGTGCTCCAGGAGCATTATATTGGTTAATCCATACTGAAGATAATGATTATGAATACCCAATAGAAGAGTTTAATTGGGCGGTGGGAGCCGAATTTGCCGATTCAGCAGGAGTGGATATTATTACTTCCTCCTTGATTTATTCAACATTTGATGATACGCTCTTAGATCATAATCATAATCAATTGGATGGTAAAACTGCCATTATCTCTCGTATTGCTCAAATCGCTACTGAGAAAGGGATATTAGTTTTCAATAGTGCTGGCAATGATGCTCAAAAAGCATGGCATAAAATCGCCTTTCCAGCTGATGCCAAAGATGTGATGACCATTGGAGCAGTGACTCAGCAGGGTGTTTATGCCTTGTTTAGTTCATTGGGTTATACGGCAGATAAACGCGTAAAACCTGATGTGGTAGCTGTGGGTCAAGCTGTGAAATCAATCTCGCCCAATACAGGTAAAATTGTAGAGATTAACGGAACATCATTTTCTAATCCCAGTATTGCAGGAGCCACAGCAATCTTAAAGCAAGCTAATCCGAGTGCGAGTACTAATGAGATTCGAGATGCCATTCGCCAATCGGCAAGTCAATACCAATACCCTGATTCTTTATTGGGTTATGGTATCCCTAATTTTTATTTGGCGCATGTTTTATTAAACAATGATAATATACCAGAAATTAAAGAGGGTGAAGGGTTTACCCTAATGCCAAATCCATATCTAAGTGATTTGTTTATTCTTTTTAATATTTCAGATAGCCAGCAGGTAGATATCCAAATAGTAGATCTTAGTGGGAAAGTGATATGGGAGGATTTGAATATTCCATGTACACCAGGTATTAACTTGAAGAGACTGGAAAATGTAGATAATTTTGCACAAGGTACTTACTTGGTAGTAATGCGTGTTGGGGGTAAGACTTATACCAAAAAGTTGGTTAAATAGATTATGCTAAGTTTGATATTGTAGATTTATTGTATTTTTGAAATTGATAAATATTTTTAATATAATGAAAATCATAAACTTTATAACTTTTGGCGAAACTAAAATACATAACTTTCCTCTTACTAATAATACTATTGATGATGCTAATGAGTTTTGTGGTAAATCAGGTAATGCTGATAAAACCTGGAAAATCTGTTGGACATTTCTTTATTAATAAAACAACGCTTAAAGAAGTCAAATCTGAATATGGAAAAGGGAGAATACAAGAGCTTAAGTGGTATGCTCCATATTGTGGAATGGAATATCCATATTATAAATTAGTGTATGCAGACAAAGGTATTTCTTTTACATTTTATAAGAGAACAGATAAAGGCGAGCATAGATTTGAGACTATCGAGTTAATAGAGAGTTTTGGTGCTGAGACAGAGAGTCATATAGCTGCTGGATATTCTACTCGTTCTGACGTTTACTTAGCATATGGACAATTGTCTGTCAATGATAATTCAAAATATGTAGCTTATAAGAAACTTGGAATTTCTTTTGAGTTCGCAAATTCAGAGAATCATTTGACTGATACGATAACAACAATTTTCATATATGAACCCTCTGAATAATGGAACCTTCATAATAGTTTCGTAGAATAGCGCTGATAAAGTAGCAATTTAATTCTTTGAGCAAAGTAGATCAAGAGTAAAAATCAAGACCCAATAATTCTCCTCTTAAATCTATATATTTCCGTACATTTGTCTCTTTCAAATATAAATCGCTATGATAAAAAAACTGCTATCACTTATTTTAATGCTATTCCTTTTTGTTGGCCTTCAGGCACAGTCAGATAGTGCAAAGACCGAACGGCTACGTGTGGTTAAAGGTGGAATCCGAATTCAGAAAACCCAAAAACTGTATTGGGAAAATGGTTTTACATTTGATATGACTTGCAGTGGGCTGATGAATTATCGGCTACACTTTGGTTTGAGTTATGTTAGCAGCCGATTGGGAAGTGCAATGGGTTCCAATGCAATTAAGCAAGATAATTATATTTTTAGCACGAGCTATCATTTTCGCTCGTCCAAATCCTTGCAACCCATTGGCCGTATTAATTTAGGTTACTTTTATGCTGATTATGAGGATCCTATTTTTGATGTTCTATCCAATACTTCTATTATTATTGGGCTTGAAGTTGGATTAGTCTATGATTTTGACTTTCCACTAACAGTTAGTCTTAGTGCGGGTTATACTCTGACAGCTGGAAACGGCACTTCAGGACCAGGAACACTATATCCCATTTATTATCAGATGAGTGTTTATTATACTTTATTTGATCAAAGAAAATAAATCGTAATAGTAAAATTTAAGCAAATGAAAAATTCAATAATTAATTTATTTCTGCCGATAACGATATTAATGGTGATTCTACTGGGCTTTAGTTCATGTTCAAAAAGCCCTGAGATTGATGATAATACGATGTTGGATGGAAATCAGATTTTTGACCCATCGCTTTACGATTCTGCAAAATATTTGGTTTCGGTGGCCATCGAAAACCCCACTACTTTGCAGATTAATACTCCAGTAGTGATTGCTGCTCATGGTTATTCTGCATCTACATTTGAGTGGGACGATTTTCGTGCCTTTACCGATCAAAAAGGTGGCGTGCTTATCTCGCAAGTTCTACTTGGGGGTCATGGTCGTACTTACGAAGATTTCAAAAATGCCTCGTGGAGAGATTGGCAAGAATCGATAATGGACGAGTACAACGCATTAAGAGCAAAAGGCTATAACAATATTAACTTTGCGGGCTCATCAACAGCCTGTCCTTTAGTGATGGATTTGGTGAAGGATAGAAAGATAGGAACGAATGGTTTACGTCATATTTTTCTGATTGACCCCATAGTAATTCCTTCAGATAAATTGCTATCGATTGTAGGTTTTTTAGGCCCAATGTTGGGTTATCTCGAAACATCTATGACAGAAGAAGAAGAAGGTCATTGGTATCATTTTCGTCCTCAGGAAACCTTGCAGGAGTTATTGGCATTGATAGAGAAAACACGTAAAGATTTGGAAACAGGTTACTTTCTGCCCAGCGGTACACATTTGAAAATGTATAAAGCAATCGAAGATCCAACTGCTGATGCCGTTAGTGCGGTTTTGATTTACAAAGGACTAAAGCACCATGACCAATCCAATGTGGAGGTGGAAATGTTAGAATCAAATCTTCATGTAGTTACTAGGCTAAATGGTCGGGACGGCGTTCTGCAGCATGACCGTGATATTCAATCTCATGTATTTTACGATATGTATTATATACTAACTCATTGATGTTATTATTTCGTCTCATAAGAGAGAGTTATCTATTTGCCATATATTCATTATTGGCCAATAGGTTGCAAACCGTACTATCTTTATTGGGTATTACGATAGGTATTTTTATGGTAATTTTTGTATTTACAATTACCGATTCATTTGAAAGTAGTGTGCGCTCATCTGTTTCAGAGTTGGGTAGTAATGTGCTTTATATTCAAAAGCGGCCATGGATTTTCGATCAGAATACACCATGGTGGAAATTTTCCCAGCGCCCAAATCCAAGTATGAAAGATGCAAAAGCACTTAGACAAAGATGTACAAAGGCAAGAAGCGTTGGATTTATTGTTTCGGGTAGGAAAAACATTCAGTATAAAGGAAAAGATGCGCGCAATACTACTTATGTGGGAGGTTCTCAAGAATATGAAGATGTTTTTAGTTTTGAGATTAGTGAAGGCAGGTATTTTACACCTTTAGAATCTGCTTCAGGTGTGCCCGTGGGAATAGTTGGAAGCGAAGTGGCTGATAAGCTTTTTGGAAGCGAAGTTTCTCTTGGCAAACAGCTAAAGATTATGGGTCGCAGAGTGAAAATAATCGGTGTTTTTTTGAAAGAAGGGACTAGTATGATGGGGCAATCACATGATAATCAGATATTATTGCCAATTAATTTTGTTCGCAAAGTGGTGAATGTTAATTCAGGTTATGGTAATCCAACAGTTATTGTACGTGCAAAAGAAGATGTAGAGGGCCTAGCCTTAAAAGAAGAGGTTCGAATGATTTTACGATCAGTGCATCGGCTTAAACCAGCTGCAGATGATGATTTTGCCCTGAATGAGATTTCTACTTTGAATAATGTTTTTGATGATTTTTTCTCAGTTTTAGGGAAAGCAGGTTGGTTTATTGGAGGCTTGGCACTGTTAGTTGGAGGCTTTGGCATTGCAAATATTATGTTTGTAAGTGTGCACGAACGTACAGTTCAGATTGGAATTCAAAAGGCATTAGGGGCAAAAAATTATTTTATTTTGTTTCAGTTTTTATTTGAATCCATTTTTCTTTCACTTTTTGGCGGACTGTTTGGTCTGCTATTTGTATTTTTGAGCGTTCTTGGAATTCGTTATGGTTTTGATTTTGATGCCAGCTTAAACATAAGTAATATTATTATGGCTGTTTCAGTTTCATTAATAATTGGGCTATTTGCCGGCTTGATTCCTGCCTATATGGCTTCTCGATTGAATCCCGTGGAAGCAATTCGGGCTGCATAATTATGGCAAAAAGATATATATATTAGTATCAATTTTTTAATTTAAAAGTAAAATAGTAAGTTATGAAAATATTAGGTTTTATATTGTTATTTCTTTTTGGAATTTTCTTTTCCACACCTTTCAAGGTAGTAAAAGTAACCAAGCAAGAGCAAATGGGAGGCCGTATGGAAAGTGGCACCTCAACAGTTTATCTATTCAAAATTGTGGCTAAGAAGCCATCAACAAAGCTTCATTATGAAGATTTATGGATTGGAACAGAGTATTATGCAATTGAAGCATCCCACCAGAAACCAGATAATTCAATAACAAATGAGTTTGAGAAAGGGGATACCATCTTTTTTCAGGCAGTTAGACGATTTCTTCCTGATGATAGGGGAGATTTGGTATTGCAGAAGAGCTCTCAGATAAAAAATGTTCCCTTAGAGTATGCTGGAAAAGCTTTGATAGGATATAAGTATAAAGAGAAGCAGCATTATTATGCCGTAGAAGATATAGAGGTTTTAACTGATGTGAACTTACCTTAGTTATGGCTTCTAGGTTTTGTATAAAAGATCGCTTACGGAGTTTTACTTACGCCTTCAAAGGATTGCATTTGATGCTTCAGAAGCAGCATAATTTCTATATCCATTTGATATTGGCTGTAGTTGCTTTAGTTTTGGGTTATTTATTGGATTTGAGTCGGGCCGAATGGCTCTGGATTGTTTTAGCAATTGGGATAGTGCTTATCGCTGAGATTTTCAATACAGCCATAGAAAAGCTTACCGATATGGTTCAACCAGAAAAGGATATCCGAGCGGGGCATGTGAAAGATCTTGCAGCAGCAGCGGTTTTGTTATCAGCAATAACCGCCTTGGCCATTGGTTTGATTATTTTTATCCCACGGATTGTAGAAGTCTTTTAGGAGAAAATATTTTTTAGGTTTTACTATTTTCCTATAACAAAGAAAATCCCTCCACCATCAAATAATGGCCCGTCATATAATTCTATCACTTTAAAACCGGCATTCTCAATGTATAAACGAATCTCATCGCCCTGTGAATGATGCTTTAGGGAACCAATGATATACACATTCTTCTGATAAATCCCACAACATCCTCCAAAGAACCCATTGATAAATCCAGGAAGTATAATTCCTCTTGGATTGACCATTAATGATTTGGTTATTGTTTTATGAAGCCCGGCATCAGAGGTGATAATATTATTAGAGTCCAAAATCAAAGTATTACAGCGCGAATAGGCTTGGTTGGTATGAATAAATTTATAATCAATCAACTCTTCAGATAAAGTGGGGTCCGTGACATCTTCTTTATGAATAAAAATCCCATCGCCAGAAGCGACATTATAATAGGCTGTATCAGGATATTTCTTGCCCAATTTATTTCTCCCAACACGATAATTAATATCATTATCCTTCAACCAATTGAAATATTTCTTCGGTAAATTTGGCGATACAATCAGCTTATTCTTCACTTGATGCATAAATACATCGGGATGCCCCGATATGGATTCATAAACCAAGTCCTTTGAGCGGAAGTCCACGAGAGTAAATTCCTTTTTCAGAACTTCTTTTGCCACAGCGGGCATTCTAGCATCAATAATACACCAAGTCATAATTGCGTCCCTCAAGCTTTGAGTTAATAATAAATTTTACTTTTGGAAAATATTCTTCCAAATATTTTCGATTTGAGGCTTCAAAACCCACCGCAAAGTTATACTCTTTTGAGCTAACGGCAATCTTTAGCCTTTTTTCTTTCTTCGAAAAATCAATAGCTTTGTTCAAGTTAGTTTTCCAAATACGACTCATAACTTTCTCTTTAAAATGAGGCATTTCTGGTCCAGCCACTGCTTCTCCTTGTACACTTAATTCATCAGATGGATAAAGACCTACACGTAATACTTTCACCTTATTCTTTTCGAAAAACTGGTAGAGATTAGCACTTTGCTCAATGGCCGACTCTGTGTCAAGTGCCTGATATTTATCTTTTTGCCAGATATGCTCCAAATTAGTCCCTCGAATTACGATAGTTGGATAAATTCGTGTTTCCTGAGCTCCAAAATCTACAATTCGCTTGGCGGTTTGCATACTTCTTTCAGGGCTATCTGCAGGTAAACCAATCATCATTTGCAATCCTAAAATAAAGCTCTCGGCTAAAATCATTTCAGAAGCTAGCTGTACATCTGCCACATTATGCCCTCGATCACTTGCTTGTAATACTTCTTCCACGAGCGATTGCGCACCTAGCTCAATATGAGTTACTCCATATTGTTTGAGGAGTTTTAAGTTCTCCGAATTGATATAATCGGGACGAGTAGAGATACGAATTCCCTGAATAGATTGCTGGTGAATATAGGGCTGAATTAAGTTCAGATAATGCTCCTGTTCAGCAATATTTAGCCCTGTAAATGTACCTCCAAAAAAAGCTAATTGGACTTCTCTATTTGTTGCTTTGAAGGATTCTAGATGAGATTCAATATTTCGAATAATCTCGTTGTCTTGAAGCAAATTCTTCTGCCCAGTTATTTTCTTTTGATCACAATACACACATTGGAATGGACAGGCCAGTTCGGGAATAAAAATAGGAATATTATAATGCCTTTTTTTCATTGATGTGATGAGAAATGGAATAATGAATTAATGCGATAATGTTACAATGAAAAAATACGTTATAACAGATTATCCAATCAGTCCTCGACCAGTTTTCACTATTGATTTATCCTTTAAGCCTTCAGCAATAGTGCGATCCAAAAGTCCGTTGATAAATATGCTGCTGCGTGGCGAACTAAAGTGCTTTGCTAATTCAATAGACTCATTAAGAGTAACTTTCAAGGGAATGCTGGGCATTTCAAAAACCTCTGCCATTCCCATACGAAGTAATATCAAATCCATAACCGCAATACGATCAAACTCCCAATTATGCAATTTCCCGACAATAATCTTATCAAAACGAGCTTTATTCAAAATCGTATTATGTACCAGTTCAATTAGAAATTTCTTATCTTCATTCTTTCCTGTTTGAGCATCTGTTTTGAAAAGATCAGGCAGTGGAGCATCTTTATCCCAGCTTGGTTTTGTATCGTGCAATGTTTTTATAACCAAAGCTAAAGCCATATAGTAGTCCTCACTCCACATGGATTCAATTTCCTCGAAATACGAACGAAGAATATCATTAAAAATCAGGTGATTTCGTATCAGTTTTATGAGAATATCTTTATCCTCTTTGAAAGAAATTGTTTCACTTTGCATATATTTAACATACTCTTTGCTTGAGCGAAAATCATGAACAAGCTTACGAACAATATCTTCAGCATCTTTCCAGTTAATCTTCAGAGCAGCCTCTTTTCTTTGAAAATCAGCATTTTCATCAAGCGCCTTAATAAAAGTATTTTCTATAAAACGAGTATTGGGATTTAAATCATCTTCTGAGGGAATATATTTATTCTTAGATGTTTCTAAACTTGCCTCCGCAAAACGAATTATCTCATTGATAAAACTCAACTGATAAATATATAGGTCGTAAAGGCGGTCGATATTTTTTATTAGTACTTTCTCGGTACTTGCTAGATCGTCACTATCTGACTGGAAATGAGCATAGATACTCTGTAGGGCTTTGATTCGGAGTTGGCGTCTATTTAACATTCTAAGAACTTTTATATTTCGATTTATATGAAATGCAAAAGTACGTTTTAATTTGGTTTGATGAGACAACCTTATTAAATAATTTTATCACCGAAGTGTAAAATTAATGGTGTTGCTTTTGTTAAGTCTTTTTCTAATAATCAAGCATGGAGTAAATTATTATAATAAGAACTACCCATAGCAACTAAAGTTAACATCACAATGTTAATTATATCCTTCTTTTGCTAGCTCTGCTCAATGTATATTACTGTACTTTTATAAATTATGACAACAATAGCCAATATCTACAAGAAATTTCGTCAATGTCAGGGTTTTACCACCGATACCCGAAAGATTGAAAAAGGACAGATGTTTTTTTGCCTGAAAGGTGCCAACTTTAATGGAAATAAGTTTGCCACTGAGGCGTTGAAGAAGGGTGCTCAGTTTGTGGTAATTGACGAAGAGAAATACCTTAATGATAAACGAATGATTTTGGTGGATGATGTATTGAAATGTATGCAGGATTTGGCCAACTTTCATCGAAGGAAATTCGATATTCCAGTACTTGGTATTACGGGTACTAACGGTAAAACCACTACCAAAGAATTGGTTCATGCCGTACTTTCGCGAAAGTATAAAACCCATGCCACAGCAGGAAATTTCAATAATCATATTGGTGTGCCTATAACCTTGCTTTCCATGCCCGACGATACAGAGTTTGCCATAATAGAAATGGGTGCAAATCATCGAGGGGAAATTGAAGAATTATGTCAAATTACTGAACCCGATTTTGGGATTATTACCTCCATTGGTAAGGCTCATTTGGAAGGTTTTGGAGATTTGCAAGGTGTGATAACCGCTAAAAATGAACTCTATAAATCAATAATAGAAGCTGATGGCGAACTCTTTGTCAATAAAGATAATGAGTTGTTAATGGATTTGTCGGCAAAAGCAGACCGTAAAACTTATGGCCAATCAGATGATGCTGATACTGAGGGTAAGCTTTTGGTGAGAGAGGCCTTTGTTGGTGTATATTGGAACGGAAATGAAATTATTTCACAGTTGGTGGGAAGTTATAATTTTGACAATATGATGGCTGCCATTTGTGTGGGGGAGAGTTTTGGTGTAGCAGAAGAAGGTATTGTGGCTGCACTACGGGAATACACTCCTCAAAATCAGCGATCGCAGCTATTGATTACAGAAAAAAATAAAATTGTAGTGGATGCCTATAATGCCAACCCTACTTCGATGATTGCGGCTTTGGATAGTTTTCAATTGGCCGAAGCTGATTCCAAACTATTGATTTTAGGTGATATGCTAGAATTAGGAAAAGAGAGCCAGTTTGAGCATATGAGTATTGTTTCGAGATTGAAAGATATGTACCCCGTGGACATTTTTGCGAAATTGAAAAATAGATACTTCGAGGATGTGATTTTAGTGGGTCCTGAGTTTTTAGGTGTAGCAAAAGACAGCGGTTTCAGATGTTTTGAAAAAAATACTGAAGCTTTAGAGTATTTGAAAACCAATTACGTGGAAGGAAAATTAGTGCTATTAAAAGGCTCGCGAGGAATTGCTTTGGAGGTTTTACTAGAAGTATTATAGTTTTATAAGTTTTATCCACCCCTCCAAGAATTTTAAACTCTTGGAGGGGTGTATAAACTCTTGGAGGGGTGTAATAGAAAACAAATATAAATGAACAATCAAACTAAGTACAAAACAATAGGATTAATGTCAGGAACATCGCTCGATGGTTTGGATATTGCCTTTTGTGAGTTTGAATTTGTAGATGGAAAATGGGCTTTCGAAATAATTTATGGGGAAACAATTCCCTATTCTGATGAATGGAAAAATCGTTTACAAAATGCTCCCAATATTCCCTCCAAAGAATTAATAAAATTAGACTTGGAGTATGGTCATTATTTGGGAGAGCAAACAGCTTTGTTTATTGATAAATACAAATTAAAGCCTGATTTAGTAGCTTCGCACGGACATACGGTTTTTCATAAACCCGAAAAGAGATATACCCTGCAAATTGGGAATGGAGAAGCACTCCGCACTCAAATAAATTGCCCTTTGGTTTTCGATTTCCGTACGCAAGATGTAATTATGGGTGGAGAAGGAGCTCCGCTGGTACCCATCGGCGATGCCTTGCTTTTTAACGAGTTCGATGCATGTATTAATATTGGTGGTTTTGCTAATATTTCCATGGAAAAGGATGGCCAGCGGTTGGCTTGGGATATCTGTCCTGCAAATATTATGATGAATCCAATAGCAGAAAAATTGGGTAATGCTTATGATAAGAATGGAGATTGGGCGCGAGAAGGTAGAATTAGTCATGCTCTTTTAGAAGAACTAAACAATTTAGTTTTTTATAAAGAGAAAGCACCAAAATCTTTGGGAAAAGAATGGGTTGAAGAGAAAATTAATCCGCTAATTCAGAAATATACGATCTCCGACAAAGATTTTTTATGTACTCTTTTGGAGCATATTAGTATACAAATTGCACGAGATTTAGAAGGTGTTGAAGGCAAGATTATTTTTACCGGTGGAGGAGTATTTAATCAGTTTTTGATGGAACAGATTCAAAAGAAAATAGAAGCCTCAATTGTAATTCCTGATTCTCAAATTATCGATTTCAAAGAAGCTTTAATATTTGCTTTTATGGCCGTGCTAAGGATAAGAGGTGAGATAAATATTTTAGCTTCCGTTACTGGGGTACCTAAAAATCATTCTTCAGGAAGGATATTAGAATAAACTTTAGTCGGTTGTCTGGCAAATTGCATTTTTTCTCTTTTTCTGCTCCCTTTAGGGCTGGGGCTAACAGGAAAAGAGAAAAATATAATTATTGTGCAATTGGTCGCGCCTCCTTTTAATCCTCATCTTTCATGCGTTCAGCATATCCTTTCAAAACATAAATAAAACTAAGCCCAAGAGTGAAATTTTGAGTGGCAAAAACATATTCATCTTCTTGAGAAAATCCTGCAAGTCCACGAGAGTACTGAGCGTCGATTGCCAACTTAATGCGTTTTGATAAAGGGTATTCTACTCCTGCTCCTACAAAAAATCCCCAATCAATTCCTGGGAAAATATCACTGGCACTACCATCTATATATTCTTTTTTTGTGTTAGTGCCATCCGTAATAGTTCGTAGCCCTTTTGCATTTGAGGAAAGCAGAAAACCCATATATGGTCCCACCTGAAGATAAAACCGTAGCTTTTCGCCATAAACAAACTCAGGTAATAGGCGAAAGTTGAGGTAATTAGTTGTAAGGTCCATATCGCGATAAACATCAGCTCCTAAGGATTTGTATTCCATAGTAAAATGTGACCCAATTTGATGATAT
>Ga0164315_10001379_pt1 | contig 18265 bp, 16 predicted proteins | sample GuaBasSedimGuay6_FD_113737 | JGI IMG/M metagenome (GOLD analysis project Ga0164315, IMG submission 113737) | Subseafloor sediment microbial communities from Guaymas Basin, Gulf of California, Mexico - Guay6, Core 4569-2, 0-3 cm | ecosystem: Environmental > Aquatic > Marine > Hydrothermal vents...
CCGGAGGGCCATCCTGAACTTCATCGGCACTGCCCACCACGGCATTCACGGTACCGTAATCGATGCCGACACCGGCCGCCCATTGGCCGCCAGAATCGAGGTCATCGGCATGGACACGACCGAAGCCCGATCCAGTATCGAATCTGACCCTGCCGCCGGAAACTTTCACCGTCTCCTCAACCCAGGACTCTACGACCTGCGCGTATCTGCGATGGGGAGAAAAACCCAGAGAGTCATAGGCGTCGAAGTCCCTGAGAACGGCCGCTCACCGACTCTGGAGATCCTGCTCGAACGCACCGAGGCCGTCGAGTTCCCAGACTCCCTCGTATACGAGCAATGACTCATGAGACCCGGCGAAACCGGACCCCAAGCTTTGTTTTTGCGTCTTTCTTTTTGTGCCTTTTTGTGCCTTTTTGTGGCTATTTTCCCCTCTTTGCGGCTTTGCGTCTTTGCGCCTTTGCGTTGAGTCCCTTGCGCCCTGCTCCTGAGCTTCTTGTACCCTTTACCCTGATTCCCGCTTTGCCTCTCGAAGCGGCTGGAGGATCCGCACCCAATGATTGACAAAACCCACTCCGCCGACACCACCGGCGGCGCCCGGCCGTCGAGCCGCGACCGCTCCGAAATTCCTGAGAGATTCACCTGGGATCTTTCCCACCTCTATCCCGACTGGGAAGCGTGGGAGAAAGACCTGGGAAATGCCGAAGAACTGATGGAACGCTACCGTGCCTTCGAGGGCACCCTGGCCGACGGCCCAGACCGGATTCTCGAGGCATCACGCCTCTCCGATGAATTGGGCCAGTTGGCATACCGAGTCTACCGTTACCCCGGTTTGATGCAGAACCAGGACACCCGGGACAACGACGTCAAGGAATGTTTGGGGCGTGTACAGATCCTCTTCGCCAGATTCCGGCAGGCCACCGCCTGGTATGCCCCGGAACTCCTGCGAATTCCCGAAGAGACGATGCGGGAGTGGCTCAAGAAGACCCCCAACCTTGAGCCCTACCGCTTCGGCATTCTCGAGACCTACCGTCAACAGGAGCACGTACTGGATGAGCAGGGGGAACGGATCCTGGCCCTCGCCGGCCCCTTCAGTAACACAACGTCCGAGACCTACTCGATGCTGGCCGACGCCGACGTCGAGTATCCGACGATCGAACTCTCGGATGGAACCTCGGTCGTCGCCAGTCACGCGGGCTACCAGCACGGCCTTCACACCCTCAGAAACCAATCGGATCGGGAGGCCCTGTTCAAGGCTCACTTTTCGGTCTACGACAAGACCCCGAACACCTGGGCCGCCATCTACGACGGAGTGCTCCAGCGCGACTGGTTCATCGCTCAGGCACGGAAATACTCAACGACTATCGAGGCCGAATTGCACGACAACGCGATTCCCGAGTCTGTCGTCGAGACTCTGGTGGACACCGCCCGAGAGGGCTCAGAGCCACTGCGGCGCTATCACGCACTGAGAAAGAAAGTGCTCGGGCTGGAGTCCTACCGCTACTTTGACGCCTACCTCCCCCTGGTCGAGGTCAACTGGCCCCTCCCCTACGACGACGTCGCCCCCCTGATCGAGGCCTCGGTAAGCCTCTTCGGAAACGACTACCAGAAAACCGTGCGTCAGGCCTTCGACCAGCGCTGGATCGACGTGTACGAAAACGAAGGCAAACGATCAGGCGCGTTCTCGGCCGGCGTTTACGGTGTGCATCCTTACATGCTGCTCAATTATGCCGATACGCTCAACGATGCCTTCACCGTGGCCCACGAAATGGGTCACTCGATGCACACGGTTCTCTCGCACCAGAACCAGCCGTTCGCCACTGCCGAATACACAATTTTCGTCGCCGAGGTCGCCAGTATGACCAACGAAAACCTGTTCCTTGACCTGCTCCTTGAGAGAGAACAGGACCCAATGCGACAAATCGTCATGCTGCAGCACGCCATCGACGACATCGCGGCCGGCTTCTATCGGCAGACGATGTTTGCCGAATTCGAACTGCGGGCCCACCGGGCCGTCGAAGACGGCCAGCCGATCACGGCCGACTTCCTGCAAAAGACCTACCTTGAGGTCCTGACCGCCTATTTCGGCGACACCCTGGACGATCAGGCGTGGTACGAGACCACCTGGGCCCGCATCCCCCACTTCTTCGGCTCGCCCTACTACGTCTACCAATATGCGACCTCAAAAGCGGCGGCGACCCTCTTCCACGCAAAGATGACAACCGGGCCTCAGGATGAGCGTGCCGAGACCGTCGCTCGTTACCTGAAGTTGCTCAGGTCCGGGGGCAGCGACCACCCGGTCAAACAGCTGCAAAAGGCCGGAGTGGATTTCACCACACCCGATCCTGTCGAGGCAATGGTCGCGACGATGGATAGGCTGGTTGGGCAGATCGAGGATGCCCTCAGGAACGCTGGAAAGCTGAAACGCTAGGAAGCTGGCACGCCCAAGCCCGAGAGCGCACCAACCCTCAAATCGGGACGTGCGACCATGGCATTCTTCACCCGGCAGGCCTCCCGCCAACGAAGGCGCTGCGAAGAATACCTCGCCGGGCAATCCCCGGCGAGCACGTTGGTGATCGAGTCTCTCGACCACGCCGTAGGCCGCCGAGGCCTACAAAGATGATGAAGACAAAGTGCAGTAACACGACCCCATCGGCAGCAAGCTTGAGGAACATCTATGGCTCCGGGCAGGTGAAATTGCCCGGATGCTGACGACGGATTGACTGAATCACCTCGTCCAACTGCTGAAGAAAACGGGATTTATCGCTCTTCTTGAGCGGCGCAGGACCACCGGTAATTTCTCCTGCACCTCGGAGTTCTTCCAACAAGTTCCGAGTCGCAAGGGCTTGGCCGATATTGTCGTGGGTGAACGGCTTCCCGGTCGAACCAAGGACACAGGCGCCTGCCTTCAAGCAACGACTCGCAAGAGGAATGTCGGCGGTGATGACAATGTCCCCCGATTGCACGTGCTCGACAATCCAGTCGTCGGCGGCGTCGAATCCGTCTCCTACAACTTCGAGTGTTATCCACGATTCATTCGGAGTCCGCATCCAAGAATTCGCTACCAGCGTGACCTTGAGGCCACACCGGCCTGCAACCCGGAACACCTCCTGTTTGACCGGACACGCATCAGCATCGACAAAGATGTGCAACAAGGAAACCTCTCCATCTCTCAGCCCAGAGACCCGATCTGGCCGCTGAGGACCAAGTATAGCGGTGATGATGGATGCACCGTGTTGACCGTGTTGACCGTGTTACTCTCAGTAGGAACCGGAATTTTCGAGTCGCAACGAGGCAATGAACCACTCAAGAAGTTTCTTCGATGTATACGCGATAACGACCCTGCTGGTGTCGTCTCCCCAGAGGACTATCTACCGATCCGTTGAGCCGGACTCCAATAGGGATATTGTGGTCAAACTGTTGACCTCGAACGTCACATCCAGTGACCCGATCCTTCATGACCGCTTTCTACGCGACATAGGTGCATTGCAACTCCTCTCTCTGCCGGCCTTTCCTGAAATCCTCAACTTTGGAGTAGCAGGCGACAATAGTGCCTTCATGGTCATGGAGTGGATCGACGGCGACAACATCTCCAGCCTGGCAGAGATACAACCTGACCGGATAATCCCCCTGCTGGCCCAGATTACAGAGAGCCTTGAGACCCTGGCGATGGGCGGGGTCTACCACGACAATCTCTCACCGGACAACATTCTCGTCCAGACACGGCCCGACCATGAGGTTGCGAAGATCCTCGGATTCGGAACCACTGCCTTTTTCAGCGAGATTGCAGCCGGTACGGTCCCCGGTCGCTCGACTGGGGTCGAACGTTTCATAGCGCCCGAACGCCTCGGGGCCTCGGAAAACGTTTCCGAAGCAGGCGTCCTCTCCGACCTCTATTCCCTGGCGTTGGTCACGGTCGATATTCTCGGGGGGGATATCTCAGACCTGGGATCGGATGATCCGGAGGTTCGTTTTCCTGAGGATATTCGCGATGCCCTTTCGAACGCCGAAGTCCTGGAGGATGCACTTTCCGGCGCCCTGGCAATGGCTCCTGACAAGCGTCAGACAACCTATGCCATCCTCAGGAACGCTCTTGAGTGGGATTATGACTATATGGAGGGTGTAGACCTCATCTCCGATCCGGACCGGATATCAGAGACCTTGGTGGAACTGCCGCCTCAAGAACGATCTGAGTGTTCAACCCCGGCATCAGAAGAAGACGGGGACCCAGGAGAAGAGATCACAACCGTCCTGAAATCCCCAGGCTTGAACGGCCCAATCGACGAGGATCTCATACAAACCGATCCAGGTGGTTTCAACCCCAACAAGACAGATCCCGTTTTCATGCCACCTCCACCAAATCCACCAGAGCTACCGAAGGAGCAAACGCCTGAAGTCGAGGCCGTTCCTCAAATCCAGGAAGGCGGAAGACCCAGGCTCAATTTTGACCGACGTTTGCTGCTTTGGGTACCCATTGGCCTGGCCATCATGGTTATCTTGGGCATCGGCACGGTGAAGTTGTGGCGCCTCGCTCTTCGCCCACAAGCGAAATCACAGCCCACGGCTGTTGTTCAACCGACTGCCGTGCCTCGTGTGCCGGCACCTGAAATTCCAGCCGAAGTTCAGGTCCACCCCGGACTCGCGCAGGCCGACGCGCTGCTGCTCGAGGATGACGTTGAAGGGGCTCGGGCCATTCTCTCGGCGATCACTCCCGAAGAGATCGAGCTCTTTTCCAACGAGGAGGTCGAGTCATTCAACGCCATGAATAACGCCCTCGAGGGATCTCGATTCGACGCCGCGGTCGCTGATCTCAAGGGTGGCCTGGACCACGGCAGCATTCGAATGCTGAAACGTGGGGTCGCCGGAGTTTTGAGGGCAAACCCGGAGGATCTTGCCGATCGTCCGGACATCCCTCCGATGCTCAAGAAGGGCCAAAACGCCCTTCGGATCCACGCCCTGATGTGGAAGGCGCACGAATCGCAGGATCACAGGCTCGTTCTGGAGCAGTGTTCAGCCATGATTGAGGTTCTGCCGAAGTACAGCACCCCATTCCAATTCCGAGAGGAGGCTGCGTTTGCTTTGGAAAACGTCTCGGAGCAAGCGTTTGAGGCGGGACACTACGACCAGGCCAGGGGAACGCTCTCACCCATCACGACATACTGGCCGGACCGCGAGGGACTCTCCCAACGGCTCTCCACCATCGAGAATACCAAGCAGGAACTGGAGGACCAGAGAACCTACATCGCCGAGGCCCTGGCAATCTCACAGGCCGGTGACCCCGAGGCGGGACTTGCCATTCTGGAGGGAATAGCTCCCGTTGCCATGCTCCAAAGACACCATTCTGAAGCCGTCACCCTCCTCGAGAAGCACCGTGCCGAGTTGGACGCCCAACCGCCTGAGGTGGTATTCAAGCTGAAACCCCAGTTCGAATTCAAGAAGAAGAAAACCGTGACGATCCAGTTGATCGTCACTGACGACCATCTGGTGACCGGAGTCTCGGCTTATCTCAAGGCCGCCGGCGCCAACAGCTATTCGAAGATCAACCTCAATCTTGACCCGGCAACCGGTAGCTGCACTCTCGATATCGGGCCCGAGACCCACAACAACGACGACTTCCTCCTCTACGTCGAGGCCGTTGACGGATCCGGTCACACCGGCCGCCTGGCAAGTCCCCAGGCTCCCCTCGAATTCAAACGCAAAAAAGGCCTGAAGGCCCTGTTCGGCAAGTAGGCCCGTCGCGTTTCGCCCGCAGGGCGGAATAGTGGCCTTTGAGGGCTCCGGCTTCACCCAGGCGCATACCGGGTCTGTGGTACATTTTCATCCGCGCGATATTTCTCTGCCCTGATGCGGCCTCCCACCAGACGCCGGATATGACACGAAAGAGAAAGGCAAGTGATGCGAAAAATAATTGTCATAGTGGTCATCGTTCTGGCGGCCGGCGCCGTCTTTGCGGACGACGTCTACCTCCGGGGAGGCGGCCAGATAACGGGAGTGATCGTCGAGCAGTCGGAAGAGTCCGTGACGGTCGATATCGGTGGAGGAACCCTCACGGCACGGATGTCGAGTGTTGTCCGCATCGAAAAGCGGGACTCGCCACTTCAGGAGTATCGGACGAGAGCCGAGGGCATTCCCCCCGACGATGCCGAGGCATGGCGAGAGCTGGCACAGTGGGCAACGAGCGAAACGCTCTCGAGCCAGGCTTCGGAGGCATACTCGTACGTGATCGCAGTCCTGCCGGACGACCACGAAGCAAACCGAGCCCTCGGCCGGGTCCTACTCGACGGAAAGTGGGTCACCGAGGAGGAGAGCTATCGTGCCCGAGGCTTTGTGGAGTTCGAGGGCGAGTGGTTGACCCGGGACGAACGAATAGCGATCATCAAGGGCCGAAAGGCCCGCGAGAAGGAGGATCGCCAGGCGAATGACGCCGCGATCCAGGCCATCAATGATGAGCAGGAAGCTGAAGCTGAGAGGGAGCGAGAGGCAGCCGAGCGCGAGGAGGCTCGGCGCTACAACTCGATCAACTGGGGCTGGGGGGCAGGTCCGTCCTATTGGCCCTCTTCTTCTGGATCGTTATCAACAAACCCGGCCGACTCTTCGGGAGTCTGGCGATGAATCGGGAGGAACCCATGAGCCGTTATTTTAGAATGCTCCCGCTGGTCGTCGTGCTGTTCGCGGCGTGCTCCTCGCCCTCGCCGGTCGACGAAATCGTCAGTTCAAATCTTGCCGCCCGTGGAGGCAAGGAGCAGATTCAGGCTCTGCAATCAATCCGGCAGACTGGGACCGCGACCGCGAGTGGCGGGCGGGTCGCACGAGTCGTCCGCGAGATCAAGCAACCCGGTCTCTTCCGGCTCGAGTTCTCCTCCCAGGGGACGAAGAGCGTTTTCGCCAACGATGGCAAAACCGGTTGGCAGGTCGCGCCTCTGCAGGGGCAGTTCGAACCCAAGGTAATGACGCCGGAAACCGATGCGGCCGCAGGGGTCGACCAGCGCGACATCGAAGGGCCTTTATTCAACTGGCGCGAGAAGGGACACGTGGTCGAACTGATAGGGCGCGAGATGCTTCCCGGGGGCGAGGCCTTCAAGCTCAAGGTGACCCTCGAGGACGGCGCGGTCCGCTACGACTTTGTCGATGTCACATCACACCTGATCGTCCGCTCCGATATAACACGGTTGGTCCAGGGACAGCCCGTGGTGCTGGAAAACACGTTCTCGGATTTCCGGGAAGTGGACGGGCTCGTCTTCCCGTTCCTGGTCGAAACCCAGACCAAGGGCCGGCCGCAGGTCCTCAGGATCACCATAGAAAAAATCGAACTCAACCCTGACCTCGACGACGCACGGTTCCAGTTTCCCCAGTAGGAACGGCGCCACCGCCCCTCCGAGGCTTGTCGAACGGGAGGTCTTTCTTTCGGCCTCTTTGAGCTTTTTGTGGCTATTCCTCTGGGTCCTTTGCGCTCTTTGCGAGGTCGCTCTCTTCCCGCTTCACTCTCCGGCTGCCATCGTAGAGGTCAAAACGCATCCAGCGGCACTCAATCGGGCCGTTGAAAACCGGGATTCTCCGCGCGGCCTTGAGGCCGATGTTCTTGGAGAGCTCCCTGTTACCCGCGAGGATCCATGCGGTTGAATCTCCTCCGATGGCCTTGAGACGGTCTCCAAGGGCTGAATAGAGGCCTTTGAGGGCGCCGGCTTCACCCAGGCGCTTGCCGTAGGGCGGGTTGATAACGATCAACGAACCCTCACCTGGCGGATCCATCGTCGTCGCCTCGCCCGGGACGACATCGACCCACTGATTGACCCCCGCGGCCCCGAGGTTCTGCTTGGCGACCTTGAGGGCCTTGGGATCGTGGTCGGCCGAGATGATGGGACACGGCGCCGGCCTCTGCTGAGCCTCAAGATCACGCCGCACTTTGACCAGAAGATCCTGGCGGTGGTCCGGCCACCGTTCAAACGCGAAACGCCGATAGAGGCCCGGGGCCATCCTTGTGGCAATCATCGCAGCTTCGGCGCCAAAAGTTCCGGTCCCACCCATCGGGTCCAAGAGGGGCCTTTCACCGTCGTATTCAGCCAACAAGAGCAGTCCGGCGGCCAGGGCGGAGTTCAGAGGGGCCGGCCCGCCCTTGGGACGGTAACCACGTTTGGAAAGCGGCGTTCCTACGGCATCGAGGGATATCGACGCTTCACCTTCTTGAAGATGGAGGTGAATCGGGACATGGGGCTTGACCAGATCGACCGAGGGTCGCCCTCCGATTCTCTCACGAATCCGGTCGACCACGGCATCCTTGACGACCTGGGCTGCGAACACAGTGTTGCCGAAGGCCGAGTTCCGACCGGCAACGTTAACCGCCAACGTTCCGCCCGGCGTCAGGTAATCCTCCCATGCCACCCGGCTCGCCAGCCGGTAAAGCTGTTCCCTGTCACCGGCCGAACCCGAGGTGACGGGGATCAGAATCCGCATGGCGGTACGAAGCCCCAGACAACTCCTGATCATCGCCTGACGGTCACCATGGAATCGCACCATGCCCCGCCCTGCCTCGACCCTCATGCCTCCCAGGTCAAGAATTTCGTCCGCAAGGACGTCCTCGAGTCCACGGCTGCAGGTGGCAACTAACTCACGAGTTCTCATGGAGAACTCGTGAAGCTGGGAGGCTGGGAGGCTGGAACGCGAGGACGCTGGCCTGCCGGATGGTGGGCCAAGGCCCACCCTACAAACTCCTGCCGGTTTGCCTCAGCTGAGAGCTGATAGCTGAGAGCTGATAGCTTTCTCATCAGTAATCCGACGTCATGATGAACACCGGGGCGCCGTCGAATTTCTTGTAAAAGGGTCTCAATCTTTCGGTGTTGTAGAACTTCCCAACATCGATCACCTTCTTGCGTGAGGTGACGACGTCAATAGGCACGTTGTCGTACCGCCCGTTCCGAACATTGACCAGGCGACCGGAGACTCCGCTGAGGATCAAATCCATTGCAAGATTGCCGTAGGCCATCGGAACGATCGAGTCCATTGCATCAGGATCACCCGAGCGAACCATGTAGCCAAGTCGCTGTGAGATCACATCGACCCGTCGTCCGTTGTTGAATTTTGGAGACGCGTTCCTCAGAGCCTGGGCGACACGATCCCCGATGCCACCCAGCTTCTTGTGACCGAACATGTCGGTCTCCTGGTCCGAGAAGACCATTTCGTCCATTCCGGTGAAGGTCGCCCCTTCGGAGACCAGAACGACACTGTATTTGCTGGGATGCTCCCGCCGATCTTCTGTCATCAGCTCACAGAGGTGTTCAATGTCGAAGATGTGCTCGGGGATGACACACCGGTTGGCCGCCCCGGCCATCGTCGGCAACAGTGCCGTATAGCCTGCATATCGGCCGAAAACCTCGATGACCAGGAAGCGCTCGTGGCTGCCGGCCGATGTCCGCAGGGCATGGGTCATCTCTATGGTTCGCGTGACGCAGGTCGAAAAACCGATGCAGTAATCGGTCCCCGGCACGTCGTTGTCCATCGTCTTGGGCAAAGCAACGACCGGCACTCCCTGCTTGTGGAGGTGTTCGCCGTAGGACAATGTGTCGTCACCTCCGATTGGAATCAGGGTGTTGATGCCGAGAAAATCCAGATTCTTCAACACTTCCGGGGTCAAGTCGTTGACCTCGTCCCCATACACCTCGCTGTAGTGTTCCGGCACATCGACCTTGGGCACGTGGCTTGGACGGGTCCTCGAGGTGTGGAGGAAGGTCCCCCCGGTCCGCCCAATTTTGTTGACGACCTCTTCGGTCAACTCGACAACGGAATCACCTGCATCGCCCCGCTCCCGGTCAATCTCGATCAGACCGGACCAGCCCCGTTTGATGCCTATGACACGGTATCCCTCTCTGAGGGCCCGGACGGTGACGCCACGAATCGCCGGATTGAGGCCAGGCACATCGCCGCCTCCCGTCAAAATACCGATGGTCTTGCCGATTGAGTGTTTTGCAACCATGTCAAATCCTCCAGAGGGGAAACCACCCTCAATGCGTATCAATTTCCTCAACCTGCCACATCACGGTGTCGCCGGCCGCCAAAGGCGAAACCGAACCCTCCCCAAAACGATAGGCCGAAGGTACTCGCCAGGGGTTCCGAACAAGAGTAATACTGTCGGTGTTGCGCTGGAGTCCATAAAAATCAGCTCCAAAGAACGAGGCAAAGGCCTGCAATCGATCCAGGGCGCCTTCGGCCTCAAAAATCTGAGCGTACAGCTCCAGGGCGGCGTGGGCGGAGAAGATCCCCGCGCAACCGCACGACGCTTCCTTGGTCTCAACCGTGTGGGGCGCTGAATCTGTCCCCAGGAAAAAGCGCGATTTGCCCGACGTCGCTGCGGCAACCAGCGCCAGACGGTGCCTTTCCCGCTTGAGAACCGGCAGACAATAACGGTGCGGGCGGATCCCACCCTCGAAGATCGCGTTGCGGTTCATCAAGAGATGGTGGGGAGTGATCGTCGCCACCACTCCATCACGAGCACTCTCGACGAAAGCCACGGCCTCGGCAGTCGTAACATGCTCCATGACGATCTTGAGCCGTGGATGCGCTTCCACCAGTGGTGCCAGAACTCGTTCGAGAAAGACCGCCTCCCGGTCAAACAGATCAATATCGGGGTCGGTCACCTCTCCATGGACCAACAGAGGCAGTCCCAATTCAGCCATCACCGCAAGAGGCTCACCGACGCGGGCAATAGAGGTCACTCCGGCATCGGAGTTGGTCGTCGCCCCGGCAGGATAGAGCTTCACACCCTGCACAACCCCGCTATCGACTGCACGTCTGATCTCGGCCACTGGCGTGCGATCCGTCAAGTAGAGCGTCATCAAGGGCTCAAAGGTCGTACCGGACGGCAATGCCGCGAGAATCCGGCTGCGATAGGCACGAGCATCATCGGTCGTAACGACCGGAGGCTTGAGATTCGGCATGACAATCGCCCGACCGAAAACCCTTGCCGAGTGGACTACGGCGTCGGCCATCGCGGCACCATCCCGCAGGTGCAAGTGCCAGTCATCGGGTCGTGTCAATGTGATCCGGCTCATCATCGGCCCCTCCATTGCCCCATTCTGGAGCATTATGACGTACAGTAGTGGAACCTCCGTGATTTGGGGCGATTTTTCTTCGTCTCATGCATAGGGTGACCAAGGGAGAAAGATTGACGATAGCCGGCAACCTCAGAACAATGGGCCTTGGAGACATCGTGCAATGGTTGGCTTCGACGCAGAAGACAGGGACCCTGATCATCGACGGACCGGAGTTCACAAAGAAGATTTATTTTCGCCAGGGCGATGTGGTCGCGGTTGCCTCAGACAATCCCCATGAGTTCCTCGGACACTACCTGCTGGGATGGGGTTATTGCACTTCAACCGATATCGAAGCGATGCTCAAGATCCAAGATTCGAAGACTGCAATGCTCGGCGAACTCGCAGTCAAGAACGGATTTGTCAGCACCGAGGAGCTCCGAACCGTCGTAACGGCCAAGACCGAAGAAACTCTCTACGATCTGATCCTGTGGGATTCCGGAGATTTCCGCTTCATTGAAGGCCAACTGCCCGACAGGGCATTTCAAGAGATCCCGCTCCCGGCGACGTCGTTCCTATTCGAAGGTCATCGGCAAAGGGACGAACGGCTTCAGATGATCGACCTGGTCCCCAATACCGCCGTCGTTCCCATCTTGATTGCTCTCCCGGAAGATCTGGAAGAGACAGACTTGGCATTGGTGACACAGATGGACGGCAGAGGCACGATCGAGGAGCTGGCCCTGTCCAACCGGCGAACGATCTTCGATGTACTTAAATTGGTCCACCGCTGCGTGCAATCAGGCCTGATGCAGGTACATTCATCCGAAGGGACCGCAACACTGTCCGACCAGATCGCGGCACCTTGGATGGCGACCGAACGCAGTGTAATGGCACGGCTGGAACGGGGCCGTTTCCTCGACGCCCTCAAATTAATCAACGAGGCACAGGAGACCTTTGCACCCGACCCCGCGGCCCATGCCTGGGCCTCGTCGATGTTCAGTCGAATCGAGCAGGCACTGAACGACGAGGCAATCGAGGGATCGGACATCCTCGACTTGGGGATTGAATTGGATGACCTGGTCAACCTGGACTGCGATCCCGCCGAGGGTTTCGTCCTGTCTCGGATCACCGGAGTCTACTCAATCGATGAGGTCCTGAATCTGCTTCCTGGTTCCAACCTCAACAATCGCGTAATCATCCACAATCTCATCCGACGCGGCCTGATAAAACCCCGTGACGCCACCTCAATCAAGCGGTTTCAAAAATCTCTGAGTTGAACGGGAACGCAGTTGAACCGCAGAGACGCGAAGCAATCGAAGAGAAAGGGGGAAATGAACTTCGGATGGTCACCGTTGCGGGGCAGGAGCCCCGCGCTCCAGTAACGGTGTCCCAGGACCAAAGAACGGAGCGCGGGGCTCCCGCCCCGCATCGTACCCCTCGATCGGCGTCCCAGCGTCCTAGCCTTCCGTCACCGCGACGATTCTGTCCTTGAGCTCTCTCAAGCGATCACCCAACTCGGACAGACGGCTTTTCTGACCCTCCAGTTGGGCTTTCTCAGCCCGCACGAATCGATCGTAGGGTCCGATGGTCTCGCGAATCCGCCTCAGGCTCTTGGCGGCCTCCGCATCGAACTGCCCTGTGAGGCCACTCATGATTTTCGACCGCAAGGTCCCGATCTTCTCTCTGAGATCGGCCTTGGCCCTTCGCCGGCGGACCGGAAGGATGAAGAGTCCAACAACGGCCAACAACCCGGCAGCCGCCAATCCTGTGACGTCAACCGCCGTGGACGACGCCATCAACGCCACCGTTGCCCCGAGTCCGAGGGCGCCGGCCTCGGCCAGTGCCGTGCCCGTGACAGCCTTTTGAACGCTCTCGGCCATTTCCCTGGCCTCGAGGGCACGATCATAACTCTTCAGGCTTTCTCTCGATGCCCTCCCGAGGGTCTCCAACAGGGCGGCACGGTCGTAGTCAAACCTCGTGCCAACCTCACCGACAACCCTGTCGGCATGGACGGATTGGCGACGGTTGACGTGGTTGACAACAGACTGCCACTGGTTGAGATCGGATGCGACCAACCAGTCGATCAGGGCTTCGACCTTCTGTTCAATCTCGGCGGGCGCTTCGCCAACGACGACCTTCTCGAACTCGCTCTGAAGCAACTCCTTGTCGAACAAGGACGGTAACCGGTTCAGGCGAAGGCGCTCATCAAAGAAGTCAATACCCCTCAACTCCAAGCCGTGGAGCACGGTATCAATGTCGGCCAATCGAAGTTTGAACTCACGCTGCACGTCATCCGTGTAGATTTTCAACTGGCTCTCGATGTCACCCAGCGTCACAATATCGTCAGCGATCAGCCCCAAACGGCCATTAACACCCGTCTCCGCTCGCGCCATCACATTCTGTCCGACACCGACCGGGTTCTCCAGTTTGAGGCGAACCCGCTCGTTTCTGTCGAGTACCTGCCGCAGGTATTGTTCCAGCGCCTGCAACCCCCCCGCATCCGTCTCCCCGCCGTCACCTTCTTGGTGAGCCTTGAGAGCCCGGGCCGCCGAAACACCGAAAACCTCAGGCGCCACACCAAGAATGGCCTCGCCATGTTCCCTGACGTAGGCCAGCACCTCCTCCACGGCGGCGTCATCCCGAAGAATATCCACCTTGTTGACGACGACAACGACCTTCTTGCCCCACTGTTTGACCCGTTGGAGAAACTGGCGCTCGCTTTCGGACAGCGGACGATCCGAGGAGGTCACGAAGAGGACCAGATCCGATCGCGGCACATACTCCTCGGTCAATGCCTCGTGCCTTCGTTCGAGGGCGTTGGTCCCGGGTGTGTCGACCAGAGTGATTTCCCTCAGCATCGGCAGGGGCAGGTGAACCTCTTCCACACCGTCACCGTGCTCCGCCCTGGAGACCGTTTCGCCCCACCGGATCACATGGATTTGCGAGGTCGTGGGGGTCACACCCTCTGCCAGGACCACCTCTCCCACCAGGGCGTTCAGCAACGATGATTTTCCGGCGTTGAACTCACCGACCACCACGACGAGAAAGAGGTCGTCCAGTTGTTCCACCGAGGCCGCGAGAGCCGCACGATCATCGTCCGGCACCTCCAGAACGGCCAACTCGGAACCGATGTCAGCCAAGAGCATTCGCTCATCCTTGAGAACAGCGACCTGATCAGAAGAGAGAATCCCGTCAAGCAATTTCAGCCTCCGACTTCAGCCGTTCGCCAAATCAGCCAGCATCGCCTCACGCAGGCTGTCGGCGACTTCACCGGGGAGAGGCATGGCATTCCAAGCGATCTCGAGACCTCCGTCTTCGCATCGCGGAATGATGTGAAAGTGCACGTGCATCACCACCTGGTGGGCCTCGGATCCATTGTTTTGAAGAATGTTGTAGTTCGTCGCCCCAGTCGCGGCCATCAGTGCTCGACTCAAACGGGGCAGGACGCGCCCGATTGAGGCCGCCGCTGCGTCACTGAGCTCATGCAGGAAAGCCTTCCGTTCTTTGGGAATGACCAGCATATGCCCCGGACACAGGGGACCGATGTCGAGAAACGCCAGAACGTGATCGTCCTCGTAGATCTTGTGGCACGGAATTTCTCCAGAGAGAATCTTGTCGAAAACAGTGTCGTGTTTGGTTGGCATCTATTGATTGTATCGCATTCCAGAGTTCACCCCCTGGGCAATTCGTCGAACGAATTGCATCGGCCCTTCGGGCCGTCAGGTGTCAGGGACCGCGACAGCGTCCGAAGAGGCAACGCCGGCGTACAAACCCAGGGCTGCCAAAACCAACGCTCTCCTATTTCTTCACCCCTCTCGCAATTCGACATCCACAATCTCCCCATCCTCGAGTCTCATGGCACTGAGCGAACCACCGTAGACGCAGCCGGAGTCCAGACAGATGGCCCCAGGACCGTGAAACACACCCAGCGTGGCCCAGTGGCCGAACACGGTGGTCCAGCCCTCTGCAACGATGGCGGAGTTCTCGAACCACGGCTTCGCTCCTTTCGGGGCGTCCTTCTTCGGACCCCAGTAACCCAACAGAGGTCGCCCGTCAGGACGGACCGTTCGTATGCGGGTCAGAATTCCCAAGGCGGCGGCAGTCCGGTCGAGACCCTCAAGACCGGAAGACCAGACGACCTTCCTGCGCGCGTAGAGATCTCCGATTCCTCCGCCGCGAATTACTGCCTCGCATTCTCGGGCCATTTTCTCGGCTTCCTCCAGGCTCCATGAGGGCATGAACCCTGCGTGGACGACCACCGTCTCCCCCATGCTCAAGGTCAAAGGCTGGACGGCCAGCCACGCCAGCAGGACATCTCGATCGGGCGCGTGCAACACCAGATCCAGGGTGTCTTCCTTTCGTTTCCTTCGACCGGCAGCCCTGGCCAGGAGGTGGAGATCATGATTGCCCAAGACCATCCGGAATCGATCGCCCAGACCCTTGGCCCATCGCAGGACCTCCAGCGTCCCAGGCCCCTTGTTGGCCAGGTCTCCCACCTGGATTATCCAGTCCTTCTCGGGATCAAACTCGATGCGGTCCAGCAACCGTTTCAAGGTCACGAAGCACCCGTGCACGTCTCCGATGATCCATGTTGCCATCATGGAATAGTCGCACAGACAAGCCAGTTTTCACTTCATATTCCTACATAGTTGAAAAATAAGGGGTTAGGAATCAGGCGTTAGGGGTTAGGATTTACGCCGTATAATTCAATCATGTCCGAACGTGTTGCGGTCGTCATCCCCACTCTGGGCGCACCCAGCCTGAATGGCTGTCTGGCCGCACTGTCGCACCAAAATTTGCGGCCTGATCAGATCATTGTCGTGCTCTCGGGCGGAGCCCCGCCACCTGAGGCCTTCCCAGAGGTCACAACGGTTCTCATCGAACACCGACTGGGCTTTGCCGCCGCAGTCAACCGGGGCTTGAGAGAAGTATCAACCGACACCGAGTTCATCGCCCTTCTCAACGACGACGCCAAGCCCTCGCCTCAATGGCTCGGCACCCTGGTTTCCGCCCTCAAAGATCATGGCGATCTCACGGCCGTCCAGGGGACTGTCATCGATGCCGAGAATCCTTCTAGGGTCGACGGCCGCGGTTTGGACTTTGATGACCTCGGGCTCCCCATCCAGGTGGAACGCGGCGAATCGGCTGACGACGGCGACCGCAAAATTGAAGATCGTCTCGGTGTTTCGGCCACGGCGACACTCTTTCGATCAACCGCCCTCGGAACTGTCAAGTTGAAGGACGGATCCCTATTCGACGAGAACTTCGACTGCTATCACGAGGACACCGACCTCGCCTTGCGATTGCTCAGACTCGGCCTGCGCTCGGCGTGGGTGCCTGGCGCGCCCTGCCTTCATCTGGGATCTGCGTCGGGCAATAAACGGACCTGGCGGCATCCATGGTGGATACTCTCCAACCGATGGCGCGCACTGACGGGAAATCTCTCACCCCTTGCCTTTGCCCTGAACTTCCCCCGCTTGATTCGCGGTGAATTTCGGGCCATTCGAACCCTCACTCGACAGAACAAGCGAGCGATCCCTGTGGCGGTTTTGGTCCTGGCGTTCCTCCCATTCATAAAAGTCCAGGGCTGGCTTCGAACGGCGCCCGGTCCGCGGCTGACGCGCATCCCGTCAGGTCCAAGATGAAAATCCTCATCCTGACCGACGATTGTCTGGGTCCCATGATGGCAGGATCGGCCCTCAGGGCGTGGGAACTCGGCCGGGCTCTTGAAACGGCCGGTAACGAGGTCGTCATTGCCGGCGCTGCAGGATCGACGGCGCCGGGTCAAGGGCCGAAGGTCGCTTCCAGACCTCGGTGGTCATGGGCCGATGCAGTGCTCTCCGCCCCGTGGAATCTTCCGCCACAGGCGTTTATCCGACGGTCTCTGTTGATCGTCGATGGCGTGACCCCCCTCCCCGCCGAGTTGGCCGCAATGCCGCAGTCCAAGACCATCCGGCGTCGTACGCGGACCGCGATGGCCCGGGTTCCGCTGGTTGCCGCCCGCGCCGATGCCCTGCTCGTTGCCGGCAGGGCACAGATGCACTGGTGGAGCACACAGCTTGACCACATCCGCCCGGAGATACCGATCCTCGATACACCTTTCGGCGTTCCCGGTTCGGCGCCTCCCCCTGAAAGAACTGAGATCCCCGGCGTTCCGGCCCACCACGCCGTCGTCTTGTGGTGGGGCGGCGTCTGGCCCTGGCTGGACCTGGATACGCTCCTGACGGCCAGGGCTCGACTGGGAAACGCTCCGATCAGTATTGTAGTGCCCGTCGCCGCCCGCCCGGGATCCTCGGCATCAAATTTTGGCCCATCAGACCTCCGCCGGGCCACCGAGGCCCGAGGGCTCAAGGCACCCCAGGTTGTCGGCCTGGAGCAGTGGATTCCCTACGCTGAGCGCCACCGGATACTCAATCGGACGTCGCTATTGGCTGTTCTCCATCGGGCCGGCCCAGAGACGATACTCTCCTTCAGGACCCGTGCCCTGGACGGCCTGTGGGCCGGCGTTCCACTGCTGCTCTCCGAGGGTGGCGAAGTCTCCGATCTGGCCCACCACCACGGATGGGGCGGCGTCGTCCGACCGGGCGACATCAGCGGTACGGCTGCCGCTCTCGAACTGCTGCTGACCGAAAGGGAACAGCTCCGCTGCAGGGCCAACCTCGAGCGGGCCCGGCCCTTCTGGTCATGGAACCAGTTGATCGAACCCCTGGTGGACGCTCTCCCAACACTGAGACAGTACCCGCGAGGCCCCCTCGCACCTGCCGTCATCAAATCGACGCTCACTCTTGCGGGCCTTCGCTCAACTGGAGGCCCCGCATGACGACCGTCGCTGCCGTCGTCGTGCGCTGGAAGGGTGGCAACGAGGTCGAGCGGTGCCTTCGCTCGCTCGTATCCAGTCAGCCGAACGCACCCTCCGAAATCGTCCTGGTCGATGCAGGCTCGGGCGACGGCGGCGCTCAGCGGTTGGCCCGTACCTTTCCTGAAATTCAGGTCGAAGCCCTGTCCGAGAATCCCGGATTCGCCGGCGCCGCAAATCACGGCGTCAGCGTTACCACCGCCGAAAATATCTTTCTGCTCAACCCTGACACCGAGGTTTCAGGGCCGGCCCTGACCATTCTGACGGCCCATCTCGAGGATCGCCCCGATCTGGCAGGTGTGGTGCCCCTGCTTGAAAATGTCGATGGCTCCAGCCAACACCGGTGGCAGTTGAAAGACCTGCCTACTCGACGGGATCTCAGTCTGGGCCG
>Ga0164315_10001380_pt1 | contig 18260 bp, 15 predicted proteins | sample GuaBasSedimGuay6_FD_113737 | JGI IMG/M metagenome (GOLD analysis project Ga0164315, IMG submission 113737) | Subseafloor sediment microbial communities from Guaymas Basin, Gulf of California, Mexico - Guay6, Core 4569-2, 0-3 cm | ecosystem: Environmental > Aquatic > Marine > Hydrothermal vents...
ACCTACGGCGTAATTAAATTGATCAGAGGGAACTAAAATCTCAATTCTTTCTCCTCTTTTTTGATTTAGAGGCTCTAACAATTCACTCCAAATTTCTGTCAAAACAAGCTCCCGGAACGATTGATGAAAAGGTCCTGCAATCAGATCATGACCGGATAATAATCCTTCTGATGGATGAAGCCCCAGTTTAATTACATCAACTCCACCAGCTTCAAATATTTTGAGCAATTCTTTCGACCAGCTAACAGCATTTTCTATAGATAATGGCTTATAAGTCCCTAAAGCATACATGTCTTCAAATTCAGTCCCTTTTATAACCAGGGCTGGGTATATGCGGGTATTATCAGCACCCAGCTCAATTATTCTTTTCGCTGTATATTTTGCTTTATCCAAAGTGTCGCCTGGTAAACCAATCATCATTTGTAAACCTAACTGAAATCCATTTTTAAGTATCAGTTGGCTGGCAATTTCAGTATCCCTTGCTGTATGTCCCCTTTGCGATTTTTTCAATACAGTATCATCCATCGATTGGGCTCCCAGTTCAATGGTGGTGACATGATATCTTTTGAGCACCTGTAAATTTTCTTCATTTATATAGTCAGGACGGGTTGACAAACGAATTCCTGAAATTTTTCCTTCTTTGATATATGGTTGTATAAGACTTAAGTAATCCTCCTGGACCTGAAGTTCTAATCCGGTAAAATTTCCTCCAAAAAATGCAAGCTCAATGATGGCCCCCGGTGTGTGAATTGTGCTGAGGTACATTTTAATGGTAGACCTGATTTCATTGAATTCAGGTATTTTAATTTGCCCTGAAATTTTTCGTTGATTGCAATAAATACATTGAAACGGACAGGCAAGTTCAGGTATGAACACAGGTATGTTGAAATGTTTCTTTTTCATTGTGTATTACAAAATTAAGATTAAATAACTTTGTCAGTTGATAAATAAATACAGTATTCTTTCGTTGTATTTGTTTTGCACGAAATCAAATAATTCATAAATCAATAAATTAATCTACTCATGAAAAGTTATTATGTAAAAAAATTAATCCCAAAACTTTTTCTATTGTTATTAATAGGGGGAGTTGCTTTCAGTTCAGGAGGTTGTAAAAGTAAAAAGAAACTGGCACAGGAAGAAGCAGCTAAGGAATATGCTGAAAAGGTAGCTAAGGCAAAGGCTGAGTTACAAGCCATACTGGATGATAATGGAACCATGCCACTTGCTGAAATGGAGCGCAGGTTAAATGATATTAAAGCACAGAACCTGAATGATCCGGAGGTGGATACATTAATAGTACTGGTTGAAGAAAAAATTGAACTGGAAAAAGAAAGGCTGGAAAAGTTAGAAGCCGAAAAGTTAGCCCGGAAAAAGGCGGAGGAAGAACGAACCCGCTACGATTATATCAATGATTATTTTTCACAGATTGCAAGTGCAGGAGATGTAGAAAGTGCCAATGCAAAAATTGCTGAGGCCATGAAACTGTATGCCAATAAAGATGTTCCGGTTTTGATCATCATTAGCCAGGCAGATGGAATTGTTGATTATGACAAGCCAACAACCATCGAAAATTATTTAAACTTTGTGAAAGATCAGAAAAGCTATACCAACAAAATCCACGATGTGAAATTTGATGAGTATGGTCAGATTACTGAACTTGAATTAATTAAATAACAGCAAATATGAAAACGAAAATATTTTTTATAGCTATTGTGTTTGTTTCTTTTGGATTACAGGCCATAGCACAAGATGAAATAAGCCCTGAGCGGAAACAAGCCATTGATAGTTTAGCACTGGAAAAAGTACGTGACCTGAGTAAATATATCAGCCTGATTGGTGACAAAGGAACAGAATTTTCAGAAGCAAACAGGGTGATTGACCGTGCCGAAGAGTTGTTTATGGAAGACAGTGAAATTGGCGTATCCTCAATTTACCGGGAAGAAGTCAATTATTATACCGTTAGAAAATACCTTGAGCGTTTGATGCGCCTAAATTACAACAAGGTAGATATTGAATGGTATAAAATTCAATATGTTAGTGACCTTGAACGCCAACCTGATGGAACGTATGTTGGTGTGATTACTGTATTCCAGAAATTCTCCGGATATGACAAAGAAGGAAATCTGGTTTACCAGGATGTTACCAAAAAGGATATCACCGTTTATGTAGAACGCAAAGAAACCCAGATCGCCGGGCGTTTAATCGGTTTCTGGGATGTGCTCTTAGGTGATATCCGGGTTAAGGAAACAACAAAAGAGTAAAATAATTTAGTTAAACTTCATTTTTGATAAATAGCTGCCTGGATAATTTCAGGCAGCATTTGTTATATTATAATACGGGGTAGATATATGTTAAAAACAATATTGATACAATTTTTTCACAAAATCCAGTTGTTGAAAGTTTTGGTGCTTTTTGGTATTATTTCAGCATGTATTCCGGGATATTCCCAGGGTAGCCTCAGTTCCATAACCGGTGATGAGAGTGAGTTGTATGCCGAAACCAAACAAGTTAATCAGTTTTTTAAGAGGTTCAATAATGAGGAAGACCGACTAGGTGAAAGATATTATCCTGGCGACAGTAAATACAGAGATAGTGAATTCAGGAATGTATATTTGAATATGTTGTTTGATTTGCAAAACTCAAACATTGATAAAGATTTAAAGAACAAGTTTATTAAAGATGTTACAGAGATTGAATCTCCTGAGTTTATTGATTTTCATGGTGGATTCTGGTTTGCAGAACTTGCTTCAACATTCACTTATTATGGAGCCACCGAAAATTTATTGTTGTTTTTGCAGCTGGAAGATGAAAGACTGGGATCAAAATGGATCATTACCAACGTGTATTTTAATAAGTTTTTGCGGAATTTTTATAAAGGTGAAGACGATGTTGTTGATAAGTCATTTTTGCATCCAATGAGTCATGAGCTTGACTTCATGAATATTTATAAAGCATTCAAAGACAATAAGTATATTGAGTATTACGCCAGCCAAACCTTTAAACCAGACTACCTCACATTGTTATTTTATGAGTTGAAAATGGGGAATATGAGCTATGAAAGTATTGGCCAGTTGAAATTCCATTTTTTTCAAATAGATGGCTGGTATTTTGAAGTTTCGTATTTTAACAGATCAGGAAATAATTCGGGATGGCTCATCTCGAAATTATATAAAATTGATGAGCAGGATAAAGAAGAGTTAATAAAATTTTATTTGCCTTGAAAAAATCTACACTATTATTATCAGTTATTTTACTTGTAATTTTTCCTTTGTGCTCAATAGCACAGAATAACACAGAACTATCAAGTGATGATGTTGAAAATTACAAAAAGCAGATAACCAGTCTGGTTAAATACCTTGAAGAGACGATGAATTTTCTGGGTGATCCCACCAATGTTGCCAAGGAAAAAGAAATTGTGGTAAACGAAACTTATTTAAAAATATTTAAAGACGATAAGGTACAAATAGAAGATGACCTGGATGCAAAGAGAGAAGTCCCTTTGAGAAAAGATGTGCAGGCATATTTGAAGGATATTCAGTTCTTTTATCGAAATGTAAAGTTTGAATTTTTGATTGCTGATATCAGCCATTTTGTAAATGAAGGGAATTTGCATTTTTTCAAAGTCTCCTTTAACCGAAATCTGGATGGAATAACAATAGAAGGGGATACTGTTCAAAATCGTAAAGCCCGGTTTATGGAAATTAACCTGGATATTGCATCAACTGATTTGAAGATCGTCAGCATTTATACAACTAAATTAAACGAAAAAGAAGAAAATCGTCAATGGTGGATTAGCTTACCGGTTGAATGGAAAAAAGTATTTGGTGAAAACATTTATTTTCAGGACTCCATACGATTGTCCGACATTTCATACTTTGCTGATAGCCTTGTGATCACCTATACTGATAAAGTTGAAGAAATTATAGTCGCTGATTCTTTATTGAATTATGACATTGAACTACCGGAAGAAAGACAATCAATTTCAAATTCTGCAGCTTCTTATGATACCAACTATTTTGATTCGGAAATTATATTTGTTGAACTGGCAGCAATACTAAAGCAACAAGAAATAGATATTTCTAACAATGAAAATATCAGGTATTTGAATCCTTTGTCAGAATTAACAGAATTAACCAAAGTTAATTGTTCCAATACCCTGGTCAGTAATCTTTTTCCTGTACGCAATTTAAATGATCTTGAAATACTCGACTGTTCACAAACTCCGGTTGCAGATTTAACGCCTATGCAATATTCAAACACCCTGAAAGAGTTGAATTGTGGCTATACATTGGTTACTGATATGACTCCAATCGCCGGTCTGGTTAACCTGGAAATAGTAGAGTGTGAAGGAATTAAAATTACAGATCTTGATTTCTCAGAAGAACTGATAAACTTGAAGAGGCTCAATTGTGGCAAAACCAAAATACATGGTGTTGATCAACTTGCGAATCTGAACTCATTGGAACACCTGGATGTTTCCGGAACCAGCATAAGTGACTTGAGCCCTTTGGATTCGCTGGAAAGTTTATTGTACCTGAATTGTGAGAATAGTGAAATCACTTCACTCGAATCCATCAATAAAATTCCAAACATACAGATTCTTCGCATTAGCAATACCGAAGTAAATAGTTTGAAAGAACTAACCAATGTTGAAGGTTTGAAAAAGATTTATTGCGACAATACAGGTATTGCCCGTGAGGAAATTATTGAGTTTATGCGTGATAATCCGGGAACACTTGTAATATTTGTTTCTGAAGAATTGATGCTGGGCTGGAAAGAACTGGAGCAGCCATGGAAAGATGTTATTCAGTCAATTACAGGTATAGGAGATGATCCTACAAAAGAAGAATTGCATACTGTATTGAAAATTGAAGAACTGGACCTGTCTGGGAATACTGAAATTTCTACTTTAAGACCTGTACGTGCTATCTATAATCTGAAGCGATTAAATGTTTCCTCAATGGCAGTGAAGGATTTTTATTTTATTGGAGAAGCCATAAAATTAGAATGGTTGGATGTTTCAAATAATCCCATCGATAGTATTTCTTATTTAGGCAATTTGAAACAATTGAAGGAATTAAAAATTGAGCATACAAACATCACTTCGCTTGAATCGTTGGGAAGTTTACAAAAATTAAACTTTGTTTATGCTGATAGTTCTGAAATTGATGAAAAAGCAGCATATCAACTCAGAGATTTAAATCCCAATTGTGTGGTTGTATTTAATACCAATGAATTAGATAATTGGTGGAAAGAATTGCCAGAATCATGGAAAGCTTTCTTCACGGAAACATATACTTTACAGTCTCCCCCCAATACGGAAGAGTTGCATACACTGATATTCCAGGATTCAATATTGATAAAGAACAATAGTCAGATAAAAGATTTGAATCCGGTGTCAAATATCAAAGGATTAAAAAAATTAACTTTTGTAGGTACACAAATCAGTTTGCTGGATCCTATCGTAGGATTGAAAAACCTGATAGAGTTATACTGTAGTCAAAGTCCTGTAAATAATTTGGTGCCATTGGCTGGCCTGACCAATTTGAATACGCTTGATATAGAAAATACAGCCGTAACTGATATATCATCGCTCGAAATGCTTACTAATTTGCAGCAGTTAAATTGTTCGGGAACACAAATAAAATCTTTGAAGCCCATATCAGCATTGACCACTCTTGAAGTTATTAAGTTGAATAACACGGCTATTAAATCATTAAAACCGCTTCAGGCTTTGACCAATTTGAAGAGTATTGAGTGTTATAATACAAGGATTTCGGCCAAGAATGTTGAGCAATTTAAAAAGTCAAATCCCAACTGTGAAGTAGTATATTATTGAAAATTCGCTTAATTGTTATAATTTCGCAGAATAATAAACCCTTCAAAATATAAGGAAATGTCTTCAAACAAATTAATGGACCCCATTGGCAAATTGATGGGATTAAGATATAAGTCGCATCCATGGCATGGTGTGGATATTGGAAAAGATGCCCCTGAAGTTATTATCAGTTATATAGAAATGGTTCCTACTGATACCGTAAAGTATGAGGTGGATAAGGAAACCGGCTATTTGAAAATTGATCGTCCCCAAAGATATTCTAATGTTATCCCGGCACTATATGGATTTATTCCACAAACATTTAGTGGCGATACTGTGGCTGAATATTGTATGGAAAAAACTGGGAAGAAGGATATTAAAGGTGATGCTGACCCAATTGATATTTGTGTATTAACCGAAAAGGAAATCGTTCATGGTGACATCCTTGCCCGCGTTAGGCCAATTGGTGGATTCAGGATGATTGATGGAAATGAATCGGATGATAAGCTGGTAGCTGTATTGAATAATGATGCTGTTTATAGTGGATATAAAGATATTTCAGATTGCCCGCCTATGGTAATCGACAGGTTGAAGCACTATTTTCTAACATATAAAGATCTTCCCGGAAATCCACGTGATGTTGAAATTACAGATGTGTTTGGTATCGCTGAAGCTCATGAAATCATCAGACGGTCACAGCTGGATTATCAGCAAAAATTTGAAAAGTTAGGGAATATTTTATCCTACGTTTAGAAACATTCTTTAAAAACAAAAAAAGGGTATTTTGGATTTTAAATTTCCAGAATACCCTTTTTTATTAAGTATAATTTCGGTAATATTATTCCACAATCATTTTCTTAGTAATTGTTGTTTCACCTGCTTTTACAGTGTAGAAATAAATACCAGGAGTTAGTTTTGAACCATCTATGGTTAAAGTATTCATTCCTGTTTGGGCAACACCAGCATCAACGGTATACACTTGTTGTCCTATCATATTTACAACTTCAAGCGACAATGTTGTTGATTGTCTAATATTTACCTTAACAGTTGAATTTCCGGTAAATGGGTTAGGATAATTTTGAGAAACATCATAATCAAAAACCGGGATAATATTTTTTTCTTCTGTTGCCCATACTTCTTCTTTGTCAACCTCCATGAAAGTAAGGGTATTCAATGTTGGAGGATCTTCATCTCCCTGAATATGTAAACCCGGCTCCTCATCACGCTGATACATCAGGTAATAACTATCAGTGGTTGATTCTGAAGCAATAGTGGGATAAACACATTCGTCAAAAACATGTGCAAGAGATGATGTCAGATCTGTAAAATATCCCCACCATTCTCCATTGGGAGAGGATCTGGCCCAGAGGTGACGGTATGTTTGATTCGTAAGACCACCGGTATAACCTTCCGTAATTGAAGAATAAACTACAAATATTTTATTCTGGTCATCAATGTGAATTTGAGGCATACTTGAGAATCCCATATAATATGCAGCCAAATCAAGCGGATCTTCAACATCAATAGTATCATTTCCATTCAAATCCTGGGCCCATCCAATGAGGTTATAATCTTCAATCAGTTCAGTATACTCACAATCTGAATAAGGGCATAAAGACATGGTATCAGCAGAAAATGTTGGTCTGTCTTCGTTCCAGTAGGCAATACCTCCTACAGCCGGGAACCAGTATGTTCCTTCTGCATCAGCACTTGACCTGTTAATCCCAAAAACAACATGAATTTTACCATCATTATCGTATGTCAGGTGATGTGAACCATCAGGGCAATAAAATCCGTTGGTTACATAAGGAGCAGCAGGATCGAAAAATGGATATGGATTTTCCCAGACAACTGTTTTTGTCCAGCTATCCCCACCATCTTCTGATTGCATTAAAACAAGATCTATCCAGGTTTCACCAACAAGAAATGCAATGTTGTCTTCACCATAGGTAGCCCATTCGTAATTATCAGCACTAATACCAACGTATTCATTTGAAGAAAGCCCGTCAAGAATTTCATTTTGAGGATCCCAGTTTGTTCCACCATCATCAGATCTTGAATAAAGTAAAGCTCCATCCATTCCTTCATAAATTGCACCGCCGGGATTTGCTACAGGGAAGGTAATGCATAATGAATGTATTACTGAATTATTTATTCCAGAAGTTGTAGAACGGTTCCATGATATTTTTTGTCCGTCAGGACCGGCAAATTCTTCTTCCGACCAATTCCCGGTACCTTTTTCATCACGCCATAGGTAATATAAAGAACCTACACCATAATCGTGTGAGACAACAAGTTCACCGTTTTCACCATAGGGTGCATATGATGGCCAGCCTGTACGAATGCTTTCAATTCGCTCTGAAGGCATGTCTCCCCAGCTATCCCCATCATAATAATTATAACCTGTTCCTCTGTTGGGAAAGTTGGAAGCTTCCATACCCATGGTCCAGATTCCAGCCATGGTGCCATCAGGATATACATGAAACCGGTTCTGGGTACTTCTGTTGCTTTGGAGGTCGTAATATGTTTCTCCAATATCTTCTTCGTCAGGTAATAATTTATTCGCGGTAGCCGGTAGGGTAATAGGATTTATTGCTATCGGTTGCTGGTGTGGTCTGTTCACTCTTCTAACCTTAACATCTCTCATTTCTTTAGAGATTGTAGCACGTTGCTGCGCAAATGCAGGTATTACCATACTTAGAATGAATCCAAAAAGTAGTAGTTTCTTCATAATAATGATTTTAATTATTTAACTATTATTTACTCCAATCAAGGGTTGAACGTTTATTTGCCACCAAGACACTAAGGCTCTAAGTTTCACAAAGTTAAAAATACATATAATTATCAATCTTCGTGATACCTTTGTGTCTTTGGGTCTTAGTGGCTATTTTTCAGCATATTATTTTTTCAACACTTGATTCGCATTATTTAATTTAAAATATCAAAAACTCAATTGAACATTTGTTAACAAAGTTACAAAAATATCAATTAACAAGCAGTAATCTATTGTTTCAGATATGTTAGTTGTAAACTAATATTTGTTAAATATAAACAAAAGGTATTCAGGTAGATTAAAATCATTTGTACCTGAATACCTTTGTTTTCGCTTATTGTTATCTCCGGAATTATTCTACGATCATTTTTTTAGTAATCGCAGTTTCTCCGGCCCTAACAGTATAAAAATATATACCAGTAGTTAGATTGCTTGCATCGATGGTAATTTCATTCATCCCTCGGTTTGCAATACCCGTCTCTACAGTATAGACTTTCTGTCCCATCATGTTTACAATTTCCAGGCTCAAAACAGTTGATTGTCTTACATTAACCTTAACAACAGATGTTCCTGTGAATGGGTTAGGATAGTTTTGGCTTACATCGAAATCAAATATTGGGATGCTATTTTCCTTTACAGATGTCCAGACTTCCTCTTTATTCACAGCCATATAAGTAATGGTATTGTCTGTTACCGGATCTTCATCTCCAGCAATATGCAATCCTGGTTCATCATCTCGCTGGTATGTCAGGTAAAAATAGTCATCAGAATAGGAAGCAATTGATGGAAAAACGCATTCGTCAAATACATGTTCAAGGGATGAGGTGAGATCGGTAAATTTACCCCACCACTCACCATTGGGTGAAGTTCTGCACCATAAGTGACGATAAGTTTGATTGGTGATTCCTCCGGTATAACCTTCAGTAATAGAAGAAAATACTACAAATATTCTATTCTGGTCATCAACATGGATTTGTGGCATACTTGAAGTTCCAAGATAATATTTTGCCAGGTCAAGAGGATCTTCAATGTCTATTGTATCATTTTCATTCAAATCCTGCATCCATCCAATAAGGCTGTAATCTTCTTCTAGCTCCGAATATTCACAATCTGAGAATGGGCATAAAGACATGGTATCGTTTGAGAAAGTGGGCCTGTCTTCATTCCAGTATCCAATTCCTCCAACACCAGGATACCATGATGCAGGCCATGATCCATCACAACTTGCACGGTTGATACCAAATGCGATATGGACCTTACCACTCTGGTCAAAATCAAGGCTGTGTGCTCCATCAGGACAATAAAAGGCATCGGTTGCTATTGGATTCAGTGGATCAAACGTATCATAATAATTTTCCCAGATAATTGTTTGTGTCCATGTATCTCCCCCATCAATAGATTTCATAAGGCCAAGGTTGGCCCATGAATCCCCATACAAAATAGCAACGTTGTCTCCATCCACCTGAATTTCATAGGTGTCACCCCTGAAACTTTTATAAAAATCACTGCTCATTTCATCAAAAAGTTCGTGTTCTATATCCCAGGTATCACCTCCATCTGCAGATCTGGAGTATAGAATAGCACCGTTCAGGCCTTCATAAATAGCACCATCATTAAATGTTGGCATTGTAATGGCAACCACATGAACAACTGAATTATCGATTCCGCCAGTTGTCATTCTAGGCCATAAATATTCAGCGTTAGATGCTGGTGAATGAAAATCAACCTGCGTCCAGGCACCTGTACCTTTTGTATTTCTCCTGGAGATTATTAGTCCTTCAACCGGAGCTCCGGAATAATGGCTGACAATAATTTCACCATCTTCTCCCCAGGGAGCATAAGCTGGCCAGCCTGTGCGTTCAGGTTCAATTCTTTCAGTAGGATACTCTCCCCATCCCCCTTCTTTATAGTTATAGCCTGTACCCCTGTCGGAGAATGCTCCTGTTGAAAACCCCATTGTAAAAGCGGAACCAACAGTCCCATCCTCGTAAATATATAGCCTGTTTTGCATGCCACCATTCGATTGCAAATCATAAAACGTATTGCCAATATCATCCTCTTCAGGAGGTAAAAGTTTTGATGCTGGTAAAGGCAAAGCATCATCAGAAAGATTCATGGATTCGAGTGTGGGATTAATTCCTTTTGCTTTTTGATTGCGAAAATTGTTTGATACGTTTGGTCTTTGTGCAAAGCCAACAAACACAAAACCAACAATTAACGTTAATAGTGTAATTCTTTTCATGATTTAAATTTTTAGTTAGAAAATTTGTAAATTATATGGCTGAATAAAAACAATATATCCACCCTAAAGCGAAAATATTTTTTTTATTGGTAAATAACAACCATAAATCAGTTAACGGTGAGAATAAATCAGTTAACGGTTTATCTTGGTAGAATTAATTAGTTGTTTTCTTGTTTTTGATCTTTGTAACGGAAGTAGCAGTTTTAAACTTGGCATCATCAGTAATCAAATTTCTGTAAGTAATATGTGTTTTACCCGGATTTGCACCCATGGCATATAAAGTGGCTTTCATTTTTGGATTAAAATCACCCACCCATGAAATTTCAATTTCTCTATAGTGTGGCCTTACTTTCTGGAGGGGATCCTGTAGATGCCAGAATATGGCTGACTCAACCCCTTTGCCCTGGAACTTTGGAATAACACCCATGATTGTGATCCGACTGCGATTGACAATGTGAGTTTTTTTCAAAAACAAAAAACGAAGTTTATTCCAGATGCCCAATTTACCATTGAATAATTTGAAAATCTGGTTCATATCGGGGAGCATCACCAGAAACCCTATTGGTGTGTTTTGGTGATACGCAAACCAAATAAAGTCTTCGATGATTATATCTTTGGCCTCCCTAAAACCTTTTTTTACTTTGTCAATATCAAGTGGAGCAAAGTGTTCGTGAAATACCCAGGCCGAATTATGAATTTCCACAACATCAGCAGCAAACTTATCTACATCTTTTTTTTGAAAATGTTTAAAGCTGTATTCAGGCTTTCGCATTACCCATTCAGCAATTTTCCAAAATCTTTCGGGGAAAGGTGTGTTGAGGTCAAGATGTTTGGATTCCTGTTCAAAAAACGGTTTAAAGCCATAGTTTTCAAATAGTTCTTTATAGTAAGGAGGATTGTAATTCATGCCAAACGCTGGAGGTGTAAAACCTTCGACCAACAAACCCCAATAGCTATCATTTTCTCCAAAATTTATTGGGCCGTCCATGGCTCCCATTCCTTTACTCAACAACCATTTTTTACAAGCGTCAAAAAGAATATTTGCAGCTTTAAAATCATTAATACATTCAAAGAATCCCATTCCACCAGCAGGGGGATCATAATTATTTGCTTTTGCATTGTTATAAAAAGCAGCTACCCTACCAATCACTAAACCATTTTCGTCTTTGAGTATCCAACGGATGGCTTCTCCATCATCAAAATATTTATTCTTTTTAGGATTAAATATTGACTGGATGATATTATCCAATGGGCAAATCCAGTTTTCATCATTTTGGTAGATGAAATGTGGGACTTCCAGGAATTCTTTTGCTCCTTTTTTATTGTTTACTTCGTAAAGATTCATAACCATTCAAGATCCAAAAGCAAATATAGAGTTATTATTTTTTTTATGCCTAATTAAATGTTTGAAATTAAAAAGAGATATAATTTTGAAGGCATTTCCTTGTAGTACAATAAAACAGTTATTTTTTCTTTTTACTAAGTATAATACTTATTTATTGTATGTCTCGAATCTCATTATCTTTGCCTCATCATAATATGGGTATAATCAGGTGAAAAAAATATATTTTCTGATATTAAAAACATATTTGGGTCCATTAATTATGACCTTTTTTATTTCCTTGTTTATATTGCTGATGCAATTTCTTTGGAAATATATTGATGATCTGGTCGGAAAAGGTTTGGAGTGGTATACCATTGCTGAATTGTTATTTTATGCATCTTCAACTTTTGTTCCCTTAGCTCTACCGTTGGCAATCCTCCTTTCATCATTAATGACTTTTGGCAACCTGGGAGAGCATTATGAATTAGTGGCCATGAAATCAGCAGGCATTTCACTTCGTAGAATCATGGTCCCACTGATCATATTATCCATAGTAGTTAGTGGAATAGCATTTTATTTTTCCAATAATGTTTTACCCTTTGCCAATTTGAAATTTAAATCATTATTGTATGATGTTCGTGAACAAAAACTTGCACTGGATATCAAAGAAGGTATTTTTTATGATGGACTCAATGGGTTTGTAATCCGGGTTGGTAAAAAAGATAAGGATGGTCAAACTATCAGGGATATTAAAATATATGATCACCGGGATAAAAAAGGAAATGTAAACCTTACGGTTGCTGATTCAGGACGTATGGAGTTGACACCTGATGGGGTGAATCTTTTATTTACCCTTTGGAGTGGTTCCAATTATCTCGATCGTGTTGATCAACGTCATTACAGGTATACCAAACCTTATCAAAGGACTGAATTCAGGGAGGAAATCAGGAAATTTAACCTTGTTGATTTTGAAATGACCCGAACAAATGAGGACTTATTTAAGAACAATTATTCAATGCTCAATCTGGCGCAATTAAAAAAGGCTGAAGATTCACTAATGATTGAGCGTTCGCGTAAATTAGATCGCATACCCGAAAATATGCTAAGAACATTTTATTTTTTTTCCACGCAGTTAGATTCAACACGTTTGGCAGATTTTAAACCTGAAGAAGCTTATACAACTGATTTACTTGCGGAATACAATAATTATGAACAATCAGAATATATTGAAGATGCCTTGAAAAAATTGAGAAGAGCAAGACAAAATATTCAAAATTATGAGAGTGAGGTGGAATCAAAGGAAAAACTGATTTATAAACATCAGGCTGAATGGCATAGGAAATTTACCCTTTCATTTGCCTGCTTTGTACTATTTTTTATTGGTGCTCCGCTGGGGGCAATCATTCGAAAAGGAGGCCTTGGATTACCAGTTGTGGTTTCAATATTGTTTTTTGTGCTTTTCCATATCATTTCCATTACAAGCGAAAAATCTGTGAAATCGGGAGTGATTGATGCAAATTTTGGAATGTGGATAGCATCTATTGTGTTACTTCCCCTGGGTATTTTCCTTACCATGAAAGCGACTACTGATTCACCTATTTTTGATGGTGATGCTTGGAAAAAATTGTTTAGTAAGATTTTTAAAAAGAACATCACTTGATGAATCGAATATGAAAATACTTTTCCTTTGTAACAAATCTCCCTATCCTCCAAAAGAAGGTGGCCCAATGGCCATGAACGCAAACATTGAAGGACTATTAGCTGCAGGACACCAGGTGAAGGTGCTGGCACTAAACACAAATAAGTATTTTGTTAAATTGAGTGAAATTCCGCAGGAGTATATTGATAAAACTCAAATTGAATTTATTTACCAGGATTTATCTATCAAGCCTGTGGCTGCGTTTTTAAACCTTTTTTCGAAAAAGTCTTTTCATGTTGAACGGTTTATTGCTGAAGCTTTTGCTGAGAAAATCGTAAAAACATTGGATCATGACAATTACGATATTGTGCAGCTTGAAATGCTGTATATGACTCCTTATATCAATGTGATCCGGAAACATTCGAAGGCAAAGATCATCCTTCGTTCTCATAATGTGGAACACCTCATCTGGGAGCGGGTTACAACAAATACATTAAATACATTCAGGCGATCATATTTAGCCGGGCTGACCAGAAAATTAAAAAATTACGAACTCAGGGCTATCAATAATTATGATGGAATTGCTACCATTAGTAAACAGGATGCTGAGTTTTATATCAACAACAATCCAACGATACCAGTTGTTGATATCTCCTTTGGAGTTGATGTAACACAGTATACAGTTTCATCTGAACCTTTTGAATTTCCATCATTGTTTCATTTGGGATCAATGAACTGGATGCCCAATGAAGAAGGGATTAAATGGTTTATTGAAACTACCTGGCCTTTAATAGCAGAGAAATTTCCTGATTTAAAGTTTTATCTGGCCGGAAGAATGATGCCCGAATGGTTAGAAAGCCTGGATATAAAAAATATTAAAGTAATTGGAGAGGTAGATGATGCCCAGGAATTTATTAATTCTAAGGCAGTAATGATAATACCACTATTTTCGGGTAGTGGAATCCGGATTAAAATTATTGAAGGCATGGCACTGGGAAAGGCAATTATTTCGACCGAAATTGGTGCTGAAGGAATTGCCTATACGCCTGAAAAAAATATCTTGATTGCGAACACGCCTGAAGAATTTTTGAGCACCATTGAAAAATGTGTTGCTGATGTTGATTTTTGCAAAGAAATTGGTCACAATGCCCGCAAATTAATTGAAGAAAAGTACAACATCCATAAAATCACTGAAAAACTACTAAGCTTTTACAAACAGGTATTGGAAAATTAATTTATTTTTGACCCCTAAATATTTTAAAGGTATTCCACAGGATTGATGAAAATTTTTGTTTTACTTCCCAGGTTTCCATATCCCCTAGAAAAAGGGGATAAGCTAAGGGCCTACAATCAAATAAAACAGCTTTCAAAAAATCATGAGATACATCTTTGTGCATTAAGTGATATTGCTATTAAACTTGAATATATTAAGGCTGTAGAACCTATTTGCAAATCAATCCATATTATAACCTTATCTCGAATATCTATTTATTTGAATCTTTTGTGGGCATTCTTTTCGGGTAAACCATTGCAGGTTGGTTATTTTTATAATCGAAAAGCAAAGCGTAAAATCCATCAATTAATAACGGAAATCCAACCGGACCATATTTATTGCCAATTGATTCGTGTGGCACAATATGTAAAAGATATTGATATTCCTAAGACATTAGATTATCAGGATGTTTTTTCCAAAGGTGTTGAACGTAGGATTCATAATTCACCCTTTTACTGGAAACCTGTTTTAAAAATTGAATACAAAAGACTTTTAAAATATGAGCATGAAGTTTTTTCCTGGTTTAACAATAAAACCATCATATCGAAGCCTGATCGTGACTTTATCCCCCATCCTGAAAAGGATAATATTGAGATCGTAATTAATGGTGTTGATACAGATTTTTTCATACCCATGGCTATTGAAAAGGAGTATGACATAGTATTTATTGGAAATATGGGATATCCTCCCAATGTGAATGCTTCGGAATACCTGGTGAAGGAAATATTGCCCGTTATTCAAAAAACAAAACCAAATATTAAACTAATGCTGGCAGGAGCCACTCCCCACCAGAATGTACTGGCATTAAAGGGCGAAAATGTACATGTTACTGGCTGGGTTGAAGACATCAGGGAATGTTATGCCAAAGCAAAGATTTTTATTGCACCTATGCAAATAGGCACTGGATTGCAGAATAAATTACTGGAAGCCATGGCCATGAAAATTCCTTCTATAACTTCACCTCTGGCAAATTTTGCATTGGAAGCAAAAGATGGCAAAGAAATATTGGTAGGGAATTCACCCCGGGAATATGCAGATCACATTATACAATTGTTAGATAATACTGATACAAGCGAAACCATAGCCAACAATGCTTATTCATTCGTACATCGAAATTATAACTGGGATGCCGCAACAAAAAAACTTGAAAATTTAATCAGCGGGAAATAATTCAATGGATTTAGTTGTTTTAATAATAATTGGTATTTCATTTTTTGGTTTTATCTTTGGGTTGGCTTGTAAAAGCAGGGCAGTCAACAAGAGTTCCATAAAAAAGAGTGATTTTTTTCAAAAGTTAACAGTAGTTTCCTTAATTTTAATGATTCTTTTTGCAATAATATACAGTTTAATTACCTAATCTATTTGTATGAATCAGGTTAATCAAAATCAACAGGACAAAAATATGTGGGCCATGTTTTGCCACCTGAGTGCATTTGCAGGTTATATTGTCCCTCTGGGCAGTATTCTTGGACCTTTGATAATCTGGTCCATAAAAAAGGACCAGTACCCAGCCATTGATGACCATGGTAAAGAAGCTTTGAATTTCAATATTTCAATTGCGATTTATATGATCATTGCAGCAATCCTTATCGTAATAGTGGTAGGAATATTTATGTTGATTGCACTTTGGGTTTTTCAAACAGTGATGATTATTATGGCATCCATTAAAGCCAATAATGGTGAATTTTTCAAATATCCTTTAACCATCCAATTTATTAAATAATCCCTTGGTGAATGTTTGAAATTGATACGACATTTCTGAAATCACCAATCGGAACCATTGAAGTTAAGTCTTCTGCAAAAGGAATTGTTTCACTCTTTTTTGTTGATGATAAAGAAAGTAATGCTGCTATACCAACAGAAAATGCCATTTTTTCACAATTGGAAGAATATTTTTCAGGGGATCGTAAAAAGTTTGACCTTGAACTGGATTTGCAGGGTACAGAATTTCAAAAAAGTGTTTGGATGGAGTTATTAAATATTCCATATGGTGAAACCAGGTCTTACATTCATATTGCTAAAAAATTAGGGGACCCGAAAAAACTTAGGGCAGTAGGAAATGCCAATGGTAAAAATCCTGTTTCCATTATTGTTCCCTGTCACAGGGTAATTGGTACCGATGGAAAATTGGTTGGATATGGAGGAGGGCTCTGGCGAAAAAAATGGTTGTTGGAACATGAGCAGAAATTTAAACAATTGAGCCTTTTTTAATTGATTGAAAATAAATATTCGATTTATGAAAACACTAACATTTGTTTTACTTGTTTTTGCTTTGGCTTCCTGTTGTAAGAGCAAGCAAAAAGATATTATACGATTATCACAGTCAGATTTAAGTGTGAATCTATATACTGGCAATGAAATACTTGAGTTTATTGACGACAGTAGCCAAATAATTACATACAATAGTGGGGTAAGAAGTTCAACAATGGAAGAACTTGGTGAGTGTTACGGTGGTTGCTGTGACTACTACCTTGTTGAAACTTCAAACAATACTCATTTTGAAAGTGAATATTTACAGTCGAACCTGGAGATTACAATTACAAATCAATTCTATCGGTATACTGGAAAACAGTTTGTTCCAATACTTTCGTTTACATGGGCTTATAAAGAAGTTTATGAAAATACTACATATAGCAATTATGCAATATTGCCGGTTGATAGCATAGAAGTGGTAGCCACAAATCAGGAAATATTTAAAGACTCATTGATAATACGCAACACCATGTATTACCAGGTTTTTACTCTGCCCGGAATTTGTTCAGGCGAGGATCGGCTTTTTGCGGATACATTATTCTATACTAAAACAGATGGGATAATTGGGTTAAAGTTTACTGACGGGAATTTGTGGTCGTTAATTAATTAAAATGGGAATTCACAAAAAAATAATCATAATATTATTTTAAAAGTATGATCAAGATTGATCAAAAATTATTGGATGAGATGAACCTGAAATCGCGATCTGCTAAAAGGGGCCGTGCCCATTATACATTTCACAAAACAGATGACGATACCTTGCAACGTATGTTGAATGCAATGCAACCGGGTACATATCTTCATCCTCATAAGCATGAAAATCCAGATAAGCGGGAGGTTTTTTTAGTTTTATCAGGAAAATTTCTTGTGGTTGAATTTGAAGAAAATGGGGACATTGCTGATCACATGATCCTTGATGCCAGCAGTCAGCAGTTTGC
>Ga0164315_10001381_pt1 | contig 18259 bp, 10 predicted proteins | sample GuaBasSedimGuay6_FD_113737 | JGI IMG/M metagenome (GOLD analysis project Ga0164315, IMG submission 113737) | Subseafloor sediment microbial communities from Guaymas Basin, Gulf of California, Mexico - Guay6, Core 4569-2, 0-3 cm | ecosystem: Environmental > Aquatic > Marine > Hydrothermal vents...
AAGGGCTCGGCGCTGCATCGGAGTTCCGAACTCTGCTCCGCCTGCCACACGCTTGTTCATCCGCACAACGGCCTGGTCATCGAGAACACGCTGCACGAGTGGAAAGAAGGTCCCTACGCCAAGGCCGGGATCCAGTGCCAGGATTGCCACATGCGCACGGTCGAGCAGGCGCTCGAGGTCGCCCGCACGATGAAGCCGGTCAAGGTGCCGGGCCGAACCACCGAGGACGACAAGCGACCCGACGTCAAGGCGCACCTCTTCGTGGGGGGGAACACCAATCAGAAGCTGGTGGGGCTGGGCGATGTGCACGCGGCGGAGGCGCGCAAGCGCTTACAGGGCGCCGCGAAAGTTGCGCTCGAAGTCTCGGCGGCCGCCGGCACGGCGAAAATCGTGGTGGCGGTGACCAACGTCTCCGCCGGCCACGCGATTCCGACCAGCATCACGGAGCTGCGGCAGGTCTGGATCGATCTGCGCGTGACGGATGCGGACGGCAAGGAGATCTTCCGCAGCGGCGCCATTGACGACACTGGCCGCGTCGATCCCAAGGCGGTCATGTACCACTCGGTACTGGTGGACAAGGCGGGCGCCGTCACCTTCAAGCCGTGGCTCGCGGAGCGGATGGTGTCCGAAAAGCTCATCGGCCCCAAGCAGACGGTGCGCGAGAGCTACGAGTTCAAGCTCCCGGCCGGTGCGAAGGGTGCGCTCAAGGTTCGCTGCGTGCTGCGCTATCGTTCGGCGCCGCAGGAGGTCATCGACCGCCTGTTCGGGAAGGGCAAGTACCCGATCGATGTCGTGGACATGGCCGAGGCCGCAGCTCTGATCGAGCGCGCCAAGTAAGAAAAAGGCACGCCGTGTTGCTGGCCCATCCGCTTGCGCGGATGGAGCTGTGGTGGCCCCAAATAGAAAAAGGCGCGTCCTCTTGCGAGGACGCGCCCTTCGAAACTACTTTCGAAACTACGGTGCGACGACCGTGATCGTGACCGTCTGCGGCCTGCCCGACTTGAGCGGGTCGCGCGCGACAAGCGAGAAGGTGTAGGTGCCAGGCACCTGGACCGTGATCGTCGGCTGCGAGACGAGCCGCGAGTTCAGGTCCGCTGTGCTCGTCGCCGGAGCGCTCAGGATCGTCCAGGCCCAGGATGAGATCCTGTCGCCGTTCGGATCGTAGCTCCGCGCGCCGTCCAGCGTCACCGTGTCCCCAGTCGTGAAGGTTGCCAAGCGCACCGACCTGCCGCCGCCGGTGGCGAAGACGCGTGCGATGGAGACCGGGGCGATGTCACCCCACATCCGGTTGAGATACTCGGTGGCCTCTGCGTTGGAGTCCGAATCGTTCTCGTCCCATGCATCCAGGTCGCCGATGTCGTTTTCGTGGCACTTGGCTGTCATGCAGGAGTTCGGAATGGCCGTCCCGCCCGCGTCGAGCAGCGCTTGGCTGGTGACCGGGTAAATGATCTCGGCGCTATGCGCCCTGACGTCGTAGGCGACCGCCGACTTCGCCGCGTAGACGTAGTGGCATGTGCTGCAGTCGTTGGCCGGGCTCCCGTTCGCGTGACGGCTGTGGTTCTGCAACGCGCCCTGGTCGTCCACCTTGCTCGGGTGGCACGACTTGCAGAGCTGGTTGGCGGGTACCCTGAGTTGCCCAGACCGAATGTCCACGTGGCTATCGTGGCAGGTTGCGCAGGTCATGCCGGACTTCGCGTGGCCGGTCCACTGCAGGTCGAGCCACTGCTCGTGGTGCTGCTTGGCGTGGCCGAACGGATCGGGCCAGTACGCCTTGGTGTCGGTCGCCGTCGACTTGGGCGTGTAGAAGTTGTCCAGCATGTCGCCGGGGATGTAATGCCCCTCGACAGTGCTCGCGCCCCACGGGAAGCCGAAGCCCTCGCTGTTGACGCTCGTACCGCGGTTGTGGCACTGGCCGCACGACTCGTTGGAGCGTTTCGCACTCAGCTTGGCGGGGTTGATGATCGTGCCGGCGGTCGAGGGCGATGCGACGTGGAACTCGCCGGGACCGTGGCAGGCTTCGCAGCCGATTCCGGTCTCCGCGAGCCTCGGGCCGGTGGCGGCATCCAGCATCGTCTGGATCGAGGCTGCGTATTCGCCCGTGATCGCGTCGCGAGTCATGTCGCGCATGCCGGTCGCGTGGCAGACAGTGCAGCGGCGCTGCCAGGAGTTACGGGTCTTGAGCTGGGTGACCGGCGTCTGATCGACACCGCCGGGGCTGTTGTAGATGTAGCCGGTGAGCTCGTTCCCGTCGATCGTGTACCAGTGTTCGGGATGGTAGGCGACGAACTCGTTGGTCAGCTCGTTGTACTGGACCGGCGAGATGTATTCTCCCTCGTCGATCGTGGCCATGTAGCGCTGCTTCCACTTGCCGGTTCCGCCAAGAATCCAGCCCACGTCGTAGGTGATGGGGCCGATGGTGATCTTGTAGGTCTCTGTGCCGGCGTCGAAGAAGATGACCGGCGCCGAGACTCCGGGGCCGTAGTCGAAGTCATCCCAGACCGTTCTCTCCGGCACGGGGTCGCTCGCGATGTTGAATCCGCCCTGGAACCAGTCCATGTCCCCGTCTTCGTCCGTGTCGGTGAAGACCACGCCCGGGCCCTCGAAGGGACGGCGAGTCTTGAGCGGGTGGCGGGTGACCTGCCACGTGCTGTGGGTATCGGAGTGGCAGATCTTGCATGTGGTCGAACCCTGGTACTCGGCAGCACGCAGGTCCGGCGGTGTCTGAACCACCGATGCGGGCACGTCCACCGAAGCCTCGGCGCCTTGGCTGCGTACTCCGGCCACGTTGGTGACGACCAACTTGAACGTGTAGGTGCCGGGGGCGGCCGGGACGAAGATTGCATCTTCTCCCGTCGAGGCGATCAGTTGGCTCTGGCTGAAGCTCGCACCCGGGCCGTTCTTAATGGTCCACAGGTAGGAGATCGGCCCGCCGAGCGGATCGAAGCTCTGGCCGCCGTCGAGCTTATAGAGCGGTCCGCCGCGGTTCAGGGCAGCCGTGGCGAAGGCGACCGGACGCACGTCCGCGAAGCGCGCGGCGAGCATCGTGGTGAGCTGCTCGGTCGTCCTGTCCTGGTGGCACTCGCCGCAGGAGTTGGGCAGTCCCGGAGTCTCTTCGCTCTCTTGCGGGTAGATCACACGGTAGGAGTGCGAGCTGACGTCGCCGGGAATACCGGACTTCGCCGTCTGGACGAAGTGGCAGTAGCGGCAGTTCTGCGCCTCGGGTTCGCTGTGGCGCGTATGCAACTCGAGGTTGTTGGAATCGATGTCGCCCTGGCCGTCGTGGCATGAGATGCAGAGCTGCTTCACCGGCATCTTGAGGTCGCCGTCGATGTTCGAGCCGTGCGGGTCGTGGCACTTCCAGCAGGTCACGCCGGCCTTGCCGTGCGGCGTGTCCTTGTGCTCGATCCACTGCTGGTGATGGCTCTTGGCCGAGCGCGCGCCGTCCTGCCAGAACTTGCTGCCGTCGAGCGGGACGGAGGTGTAGTAGTCAGTGACGTTGTCGCCGGGGCGATACTGATTATCGACCAACGATCCTTCGCCCCACGGGTAGCCGAAGCCTTCGGCGTTGGTGGAGGTGCCGCGGTTGTGGCAACTGCCGCAGACCTCGTCGCCGCGGTCGGCGGCCATGAGGTTCGGGTTCAGCGTCGTCCCGATGCCGCCGCCGAGATCGACGTGGCGGGCGGACGGGCCGTGGCACGATTCGCAGGCGATCGGCTTCTCGGAGAAGTAGGGACCCTCGGCGGAGTTTTCCATGTCCGCGATCGAGGCGCCGAATTCGCCGTCGGCGTTCTTGGTGATGTCGCGCACGCCGGTGACGTGGCAGCCGATGCAACGGCGCTGCCAGCTGTCACGCACTTCGCCCTCGGTGATGGGCGTCTCGCCCAGGCCGTACAGATAGCCGGTGAGCGTGTCGCCAGTGATCTCGTACCAGTTCTCGGGGTGGTACCAGACGTAGTTGCGCTTGATGTCGTTCCACTGAACCGGAGAGATGTACTCCTGGTTGTCGATCGTCACCATGTAGCGCTGCTTCCACTTGCCCGTGCCGCCGAGGACATAGGTGACGTCGTAGGTGATCAGGCCGATCTTCACGACCGGCTTGCCGTTCACCCAACCCAGCAGCGGGTACTCGATGCCGGGGCCGAGATCCAAACTCGGAATATCGGTCTGGTCGGCCGGCACGGATGTCGCCACGTTGAACGTGACCCCGGCGCCGCCCTTCACGAAGTCGACCGTGCCGCTGAGGTCGAAGTCGTTCACCAGAATATCAAGCGAGGCGTCGCGCACCTTCTTGGTGTGGCGCGAATGCGACCACGTCTGCCAGATCGACTCGTGGCAGGTTCGGCACGTGCCCGACCCTGCAAAGTCGCCCGGCTGCGACGGAATCGCACTTTCCGGAATTCCCGGAATCTCGAGCTGCGGGTCGTTGTTGCAACCCGCTCCGAGCACTAGGCCCAAGAGAATGAGAAAGGAAACAGTGCGTTTCATCGGTGGCACCTCCGGCAACTCAGGCCGTCGTCGTAATGACGCAGCACGCTATGGCAAGTCCTGCAATCCGTCGCACCCGCATGCGGGGGACCCGCGGGAAGGCGCGGGGCGGACAGGTGGCCGCGTGTGTTCTTGTGACAGGTGTAGCAGCCGTTCGCGGGGAGCGGCTCGTGACACGCAATGCAGTGGGATTGCGGGCCGCGGGCGAACGTGCCGCGATGGCTGATGGGTTTCGCGTTTTGGTGGCAGCGGACGCAGAACTGCTGCTTGTGGCAAACCAGGCAGTTCTGGCGGTCGATACTGGCTGTGATGCCGTGGAAGCGGCGCTGCCAGGAAAGCGAGTGGTTGCGGGGCTTGGTGGTCTGGTGGCACCGGACGCAGCTGTTTTCCTCGTGGCAGAGGGCGCAACTGGTGTCCTCGAAGGGCCGCAGACCGGCGTCGAGGTAGCCGGTTCCGTGGCCGGTCCGGAATCCCGCTTCCTTGTGGGTGTTCGGCTCGACGCTCTTGTGGCACTCGTTGCACGCGTTCGGAACGCTGTGGCAGAGCGCGCAGGTCCCGCCGGACGGGTCGCGCCATGAGGTCATGTTGCCCTGCTGCCAGTCCGCGGGCGCATCCGCGCCGTGCGTGGCCTGGAAGCTGGCGTTGTGGTCGGCCGGCTTCTTGTCCTTGCGGGTGTGCGTGTGGCAGGTCGCGCAGTTGTTCGTGTCCAAGTCACGCTGCTGGTGACAGTCGAAGCAGGTCGCCTTGCGGACGAGCGGGGCGGGGCGAACGAACGCCTGGGCCGCGGCCTCGCCGTGGCAATCGGAGCACTTGGTCTCGTAGCTGCCCATGTGCGAGGCGTGCGAGAAGACCAGGTCGCTCCTGCGCAGCTTGCTTGCGCCGGGCCAGACGTACTCTTCGCCCACCCGTGCGGCGTCGAAGTACTGCTTGACCGCTTCGGTTTCCGTCTCGAGATCCTCGTGGCACTCGAAGCAGAAGGCTGCCGGCGGTGCGGCCGGTTCGCCTTTGGCCTCCGGGTCGTGGCAGTCGGCGCACTCCAACCCGTTGTCCGCATGGACCGAGTGATTCAGGGTCAACTGGGGCTTGGCGGGCGCCTTCGCACCGCCGGAGGGGTCAGGGGAGGTGACATTGCAAGCGACCACGACCAGCGTGAGCGCCCAAGCGATCCTCCATTTCATCTCCAGCATTAGAATTTCCAAACCAGCTTAGCGACTAGATAGGTCCATGTCGTGACGCGATCGTCATCCACGTAAACACCGAACACGGCGCGCAGCGAGGGTTTCGGTTCCCAGCGCAGTTCGCCGCGATAGGTCCAGACGTTCTCGCGTTCCGAGTTGTCGAACCAGATGTACTTGTAGAGCGCGTAGTCGAGACCGAGGGAGAGCAGCAGGTTCTCCTTGATCCTGTAGTCCAGGCTGCTCGTAATGACGTGCTGCGTGTTGCCCGACGTGTCGTAACCGCTCGCGGTGAGCGTCAGGTCCATTTTCTGGTCGACCAGGTCGAGCCAGGACCACGTGAAGTAGTAGTTGAACCACTCGTGGTTGAACGTGTTCTCGTCTTCGGAGTTCTCAAGCACGCGCCACGAGGCGCCGAGTTCGAACAGCAGGTGCGCCTGCGGGCGCCAAGTCGCCTTGGCCGTGGCGCGGAAGAACGGGTCGAAACTGCCCAGCATGGGCACGTACGGCGTGAGGTCGTTGGTGACGTTGAAGAGCCGCTGGAAGAGCTGATACCAGTCCACCAGCACGACCCACTGGCCGTCCTTGGAGTGCCAGCGCACTCGCAGTTGCAGTTCGTTCGCGTCGCCGTTGAGCAGCGTGAACCGACCGAAAAAGCGGGCCGTGTCCGTGAGCGGCTGCCAAACGGTCACGCCGAAGAGATCGTCTTCGAGCGTCTGCGCGGGGTAGGAGACGGGGTCGACCAGCGGCCCGATCGCCGGGTCGTTGATGCCCTCGAAGTACTGGTTGACGTGCAGGTATTGCACCCGCCAGCGTGTCTTCCACTGCGGGATGGAGCCCTTGGCGAGCGCGCCGACCAGCCAATGCTCTTCGCCGTCCGAGTGGCCCCATTCGACGCCCGCGCCGCCATAGACGCTGAGGACCAGGTCCGACAGAAGGTGGTCGAGAGAGAGGTCGAAGCGTCCGCCGTCGTATTGGAGATAGACGCCTTCTTCGATGAACTGGCGCCCGAGGACGAGGCGGGACTTGTCGTTGATGAGCTTGGGGAAGGCGATAAACGCCTCGTAGAGGACGGCCTCGAGGTTTCCGTTGAACGTGTCCCAGATGCCGTAGAGCAGGTCTCCGGGATCCGGCTGATCGGAAATCGTCCACGCCGCGCGACCGTTGACCCGAATCATGAACGGGACCTTGCCGCGATAGTGGATGTCGGTGTTCAGGTCCACGAACAGCCGGAAGACGTCCTCATTGGCAGCGTTCTCGTAGATGAGGCGCGATGTGAGATATCCGTCGATGTCCCAAGCGCGCTGATCCTCCGGGGGATCGCCAGCGCCGGTCTCGTTGGCTGTCGTATCGCCCGGGCGAGGCAGATGGTCCGCCATGTCGGGGTTCGTGGAGTCGGGACCAGTGGACGCTTCCGGGGTAGACGCCTCCGGGGTAGACGCCTCCGGGGTAGACGTCGTGCCGGCGGCCGGCTCATCCGTCTTTTCATCCCCCGTTTCCTGGGCTCCGGCAAGGCAAGCCGTCAGCAGCAGTGCGAGGATGAGGCGCAGAGTCATTCAAGCGCTCCCAGGGCGTGCGCAACCTGCCCGTACTTAGTCGTTGTTCTGCGGGAGATTCGACCGGAGTTCGGATGATTTCCGGACTGGTTCAAAGCTCGTACTTCCGTTGAAGTTGCTTGCCCACGATCCACGAGCGAAAATTACCACACCCGGAATTCGAGCGCAATTTCTTGGAGTTGCTTTTTATTGGATCACTGTTGCCAATCCGGACCGGAATCGTCCCTATATTCCGGCCGCCTGGAAATCAGCTCCGGGAGGGATCCAATGGAAGGGGGCGACGCGGGTAGGCCGGAATAATCCGCCACCCATGTACAAATTGCACGCGCGCGCGTATCTGCGCGCTCTTGGGCGGTCCAGGCGGCTTTGCCTTCGCCGAGGGCGCGAAAGAGGACCGCGGTAGTCCTAGGCAGCAATTGTGGATTCATTGGCAATTCTTGACTCGGCGCGCGTGAGGGCTAGCGTTCTTGCAGAGTGCGGAAGGCTCCGCGCGCGGAAGGACCAAATCCATGCGGGCAACACAACTCCTCCTCCTTCTCAGCGGATCGCTGCTTTTCGCGGCGTGCGGCAGTAGCGGCGGGAGCGACCCTGCCATTGTCACGGTTCAGGGTCAGGGCGAGATCGCGATTGGCGAGAGCGTCCAGTTCACGGCCGAGACGGCGAACGCCTCGGACAGCGAGTACGTCTGGACGACATCCAGCCAGGCGGTCGCAATCGTTAGCGCCCAGGGCGTGGTCACCGGAATCGGATCCGGAACCGTGACCATCTCTGCCCAGGGTGCGGACTCCGGCGCCACTGGAGACGCGACCAGCGAGATCATTCTCGATTCGTCGAAGGATGTTCCTTTCTACGACGAGTGGGTCGGTTCCGGGCACGCGGACAGGACCTCGGAGGCGTTCACGCACTGGGACGACAGCGGCGAGATCCCCGCGAGCTGTGCCAAGTGCCACAGCCGCCACGGTTTCCTCGACTTCCTCGGCGAGGACGGCAGCACGCCGGAGATGGTCGATGGTCCCCATCCCACCGGCTCGGTGGTTGACTGCGTGACCTGTCACAACGATTCGTCGCTCGAACTTCGGGACGTGACGTTCCCGAGCGGCGTAACGGTTTCCGTGGACGGACGCGAGGCGGTCTGCATGAACTGCCACCAGGGTCGCGCTTCGACCGACTCGGTTGACGACGCGATCCTCGACGCGGACCCCGCCAACGAGGACGAAGTGATGCCCGATCGAGGGTTCATCAACGTTCACTACTACCCGGCCGCGGCGACCCGCTACGGCGGGCAGGTCAGGGGCGGCTATCTCTATGACGGCAAGAGCTACGACGTCCGCTTCCGGCACGTCGAGGGAGCCCACGACTGCCAGGAGTGCCACGACCCGCACACCCTCAAGATCCGCATCAACGAATGCGCGGAGTGCCACGAAGACGTCGCGCAGATCGAGGACACGTGGGACATTCGCATGAAGTCGTCCGTGCTTCAGGACTATGACGGCGACGGCGACAGGAGCGAGGGCCTCAGGTACGAAATCGACGGCCTGCGCGACATCCTCTACGCCGCGGTCCAGAAGTACAGCGCGGACGTTGTCGGCAAGCCGATCCTCTACGATTCGCATAGCTACCCGTACTGGTTCAACGACTTGAACGGCAACGGCGAGGCGGACGACGGCGAGATCGGCTACGGCAACCGCTACAAGAGCTTCACGGCGCGCTCGCTCAAGGCGACCTTCAACTTCCAGTACGCCACCAAGGATCCGGGCGGCTATGCGCACAACGGCAAGTTCGTCATCCAGATCGTGCACGACTCGATCCAGGACCTCAACACGGGCCTGGACGACAACGGCCAGACTCCGGTGGTGTTCAAGGGCGACCGCAACGACATCGGCCACTTCGACGGGACTGCCGAGGCGTTCCGCCATTGGGACAAGGGCGGCCAGGTTCCGGCGAGTTGCGCCAAGTGCCACTCGGGCGCGGCGGGCTTCACCGAGTTCCTGACCTACGGATCCAACACGAGCCAGGAAATCGCGAACGGTTTCGAGTGCGCGGTCTGCCACAGCGACACCCAGTCAACCTACGACGTGCACATCGTTCGCACCGTCACCTTCCCGAGCGGCTACACGACGATCCCGGCGACGGGCGACGGGACCGCCAAGGCAGTGCAGTCCAACATCTGCATGACCTGCCACCAGGGCCGCGTCAGCAAGGTGCAGATCGACGAGGCGATCGCGAAGGACGAGATGAAGTTCCTCAACGTCCACTACCTGGCGGCAGGCGCGACGCTAATGGGCAACTTGGCCAAGGGCGGCTACGAGTACGACGGACTCGAGTACGCCGGACGCTGGGGCCACAGCACGACGACCACCAACAACAACTGCACCGACTGCCACAACGCGACGGGCACGAACCACTCGTTCCATCCGGACGACAACATCGACTACTGCAAGCAGTGCCACACGACGATCGAGAAGTTCGAGGACATCCGCCTGGGCAGCGACCTCGACTACAACAGGAACGACGACACGACGGAGCCGCTCAAGGACGAACTCTCGTCGATCGCCGCCGACCTGCTCACGCAGATGCAGGACGTGGGGTTCGCCGCCGAGGCGCCCATCTGCTACGACGCCCACGCCTATCCCTACTTCTTCCAGGACACGAACGGAAACCGCATCTGCGACAACGGCGAGGCCAGCTTCTTCAACAGCTACCGCGCTTGGACGCCGGCGTTGCTCAAGGCTGCGCACAACTACCAGCAGAGCCAGAAGGAGCCGGGCGCGTGGGTTCACAACTTCGCGTACATCACCCAGCTCGTGATCGACTCCTATCGCGATCTGGACGGCGATGAAGAGGACCACATCCGTCCGCCCGTCGTGAAGTAACGAACTAGAGTTTCACTCAATTGGCCGAGGGGCCCGGGTTTCCGGGTCCCTCCTTTTTTTCGGAACGCGGAGGCCCGGAACCTCGAGGCTTGAAGCTAGACGCCGCGACCAGTTTGTCGCTACGCGTGACGATTTGCGGAGGGGTTTCGATTGCGCTCCGCCTCAAATCTGCAAGCTGCTTCCGACGGCGGCCGACAATCGGCTCCCCTGCCCAATCGACCAACGGTGGGTTGGGCTGGTTGCGGCGTCAAGCTTCAAGCTTCCAGCGTCAAGCCTGCTCCTGTTCGTTACGAAAAAGCCCCACTCCGCGCAAACGGGTGGGGCTTTGTTAAACGCATACGCTCGAAGCCGCTCCGGCTTCAAGCTCGTACCTACTTGTCCATCTTGGCGTGCGGATGGTGCGGGTTGTGGCAACTCGCGCAGGAGGTGACGTTCCGGTTGATGTTGGTCTTCTCACCCGGCTTGTACTTCTTGCGCTTTTCCGCCTTGAGCTTCTCGCCCGACTTGACGTGGTTGCTGCCGGGGCCGTGGCACGCCTCGCACTGCACGCCGAGCAGATGCGCGGATGACTCCACGTCCTTGAAGCCGCCGCGGTCCGCCTCGCCGAATCCGGTCACGTGGCAGGAAATGCACAAGTGGCCATTGTCGTCTTTTTGGTCCGCCCCCTTGAAGTGCGGCTTCAGCGTGTCCCACGCCTTGAAGTGCGGGTACTTGACGTTTTTCTTCCAAGTACGGTGCTGCTTGAAGTGGCACTTCTTGCACTTCGCCTCGCCGACGTAGCTGGCGCCGGCGGTCGGATCGCCGGCTGCTGCAGCCTCGTCCTCCGGGCCGCTCTGCACCTTGGCGGTCAACGCGAAGAACAGGCCGAGTGTGAGTCCAAGAATGAGTCCGTAGCGAATCATTGCGCCCCCTCTCTGAAATGGAACGAATCAGGGCTGTTCTTGCGCTCGTTCCAAGGTTCTTTTTCGAACACCATCGCATTCTAGGCGCAAGTCCGTGCGTAACTCCAGCGGGCGCTTTCTTGCGACCTCGCAGGCCACTTTCTCGCGCGCGTGAATTGGGTGAGTCCGGACCCCTGACTTAGAATGCTCGCATGTCCAAAAGGGGGCGCGGGACCCGATTCCGCGCCTTTCTATGCGAGACACTATGAAAACAGCCCACGCGTTATCCCCTTTGGCGTTATTCCTTTTGGCCGCGCTCCTCCTGGTCGCCTGTGGCGAGAGTGATCGCACCTACACCATTGACGAGGTCCGCACGGATCGTTCGCCGCAGATTCCGCGCGGCCCCGGCCCGACCGATCGCCAACGCCTAGGATTTGGTCAACGGTCGGGCGGCAATCCGCATGGCGCCGCGGGACCGGGTGGCAGCGCGCAGGGTGGTGCCGGAATGGGTGCGCCGCCCGTGTTCACGGCCGAGGTGCCGGCTGGCTGGAAGAAACTGCCGGCCAAGCAGTTCCGGGATCTCAATTTCACGTTGGAGCGCGACGCATCGGTCCAGTGCTACCTGACCGTGATGGCTGGCGGAGGCGGAGGCCTCGAAAGCAACCTGACCCGCTGGCGCGGTCAGATGAGCCAGCCCGCCATGTCGCCGGAGGAAATGCAAGCGCTGCCGAAGATCACGATGTTCGGGCGCGACGCTACCTTCGTCGAAATGACCGGGACGTTCGGCGGTAAGCCGGACTACGGTTTCCTCGCGGCCTACCTCGACTTGCCCGGCAGCGCGATGACCCTGAAGATGACCGGCCCCGCTGCCGTGGTCGCCAAGGAGAAGGACAACTTCATCCAGGTGGCCGGCACCTTGCGCCTCGACTCGTCGCATTCGGCAGCGAGCCCGCATGGCGGAGCGCAGTCGGGCACGCCCGCGGGTAGCGACGGCATCGGTTCCGGCATGGCGACAGGCAAGTCCGGCTTCATCTGGGATACGCCGAAGGGCTGGACCACCGGGCGCGAGCGCAACATGCGCATCGTCACTCTGCATCCCGAGGGCAACCAGGACGCGCAGTGCTACGTCTCCATGTTCAACGGCGACGGCGGCGGCCTCGACCTGAACGTCAACCGTTGGCTCGATCAGGTCGGAGGCTCGCAGCTGAAGTCGACTGAGATCGCGCAGCTTCCGAAGATCGACATGCTGGGGGCCAAGGGCGTCCTGGTCGAGTCGTACGGCAACTTCAGCGGCATGGGCGGCGCGGACGCGAAGAGCGCCGGGCTGCTCGGCATCGTCTGCATGCTCGATGGCCGCGCCATGTTCGTCAAATTCATCGGCCCCGCCGACTTGGTCAAGCGAGAGAAGGAGAACTTCCTCGCCTTCAGCCGCTCGCTGCGGCCGGGGAAATAAGCCATGGAAAAAACCGGTTTCCCGATGAAGGTGTGGCGATTCCTGGGCTCGTTCGCCCTGGCGGTCACGATCCTGGTGCTGCTGCTCATCTTGACCTACGCCGGAACGATGGCGCAGCGCACCGCCAGCATCCATGACGTCCAGACGCGGTACTTCGACAGCTACTTTCTCATCGTCGATCTGCCGCTCGGAATTCCGTTGCCGGTGCCGGGCGCCAACCTGCTGATGAGCCTGCTGTTTGTCAACCTCATGGTCGGCGGAATGATCCGCATGCGACGGGACTGGAAGCGCGCAGGGATTCTCACCATCCATCTCGGCATCGCCATCCTGCTGGCGGGCAACGTCATCGAGTTCCTCTACGCCGAGAAGGGCTATATGGAGCTCGCGGAGGGTGAGAGCAGCGACGACTACGTCAGCTACACGAAGTGGGAACTCGCCGTTCTCGAGAGCACCGAGAACGGCAAGGAGCGAGTACACGTCGTTCCGGAAACCCAGTTCATGAAGCTTGGGCCGACCGACTCGGTCAGCGTCTCGGGACCGGACCTGCCCTTCACGCTGCTCCTCTCCGACTTCATCCCCAACTGCGTGCCCGCCATCACGGCCGAGGGGCCTGCCTTTCGGCCGGTACCCCTTGACCCCGAGCAGGCGGTCCGCAACCGGGCCGGCCTTATCGCCGCGGCCATCGAACCGGACGGCACGCGCCGCGAGACGATCCTCTGGGGCGCCCCCGGCTCGCAGCCCTGGGTCTTCCGGGCGGACGGTCGCCGCTTCGGTGTCGTGCTGCGCAGGCAACGCTACCTGCTTCCCTACCGCGTCGAACTGCGCAAGGCGGAGGGGGACAAGCACCCCGGTACCGGCATGGCGTCGCGCTACGCGAGTGATGTCACTCGCTACGAGGGCAACACGGTGCACGACGTGCACATCAGCATGAACAACCCGATGCGAGAGGGTGGTTACATCTTCTATCAGTCGGGATTCCAGGAGGCGAGCCGCATGACGGGCGGCCGCGTCATCTCGACCTTCTCGGTGTCCGCCGAACCAATAGACAAAAAACCGCTCTACGCGTGCATCGTGATCGCCATCGGACTGGCGTGGCACTTCCTGATCAAGCTCTACGGCTACTACATGGCCGAGGTGACACGACGAGAAAGGGCCGCCAATGCTGCGAGCTAGCTTCAACTCCCTGCTGCTGCTGACCGCGTTCGCCATCGCACCGGTCGCGAACGCCGAGGAGCCGGATGCGCAGATACCCTCCGGCGCCGCGCTCACGCAGATTCCCGAGTTCACCGATGCGACTCTCGATGCCGCGAGCCACATTCCGGTGCAGGACGGTGGGCGCGTCAAGCCGCTCGCGACCTACGCCGATTTCACGCTTCTCGGCATTCTCCACAAGCGCACTCTCAAGCTCTCGGACGGTCGCAAGATCAAGCCGACCGAGTGGTTCCTGCGCACCGTTCTTTTTCCCGAGCGCGCCGCCGACGACCCCATCTTCCGGGTCGAGGACTCCGCCGTGCTCGATGAAATCGGACTCGGCGACATCAAGAGAAAGAAGCGCGACATCTACTCGTACAACGAACTGCTTCCGGGACGCCGGCGCATGGTCGAGAAGTACGGGCAGTACATGAAGACGGACAGTCGCAAGCAGACGCGCGACCAGAAGATGCTCATCAGCCTCGCGCACAAGATGTTCACCTTCGAGGATGTGCGGCGCACCTTCGTCTTCGCCGAGATGGGCGTACCCGCCCGGACGGACGAGCAGATCAAGGCGCTTGACGGGCGCACGCAGGTGCCGCTCAGCGTGGCGCTCTCCAAGCTGCACGCGTTGGTCGTGTCGGGCGAGAAGCCGGAGTGGGCGGGTGGAGTCGCGCAGATGTCGGACATGCTCGGACGCCAGTCGGGCCCGCTGCGCATCGTCGCGCCGCTTAACTCGGAGGAGGGATACCGCGCCGATTTCCTCGCCGTCGGTGACATCGTCGGTTCGGTCTTCGCGAACGACCCGGCTGCGGTCGCGAACATCGATTTCCTGACCAAGCTGGAGGCGGTCTACGCCGCGCGCGGCGACGCCGACAAGCTGGAAGGGGCGGTCGAAGCGCTGCAGGTGGACGCGCGAGCCCGCGCCGAATCGAGCGAGATCTACGGCAAGATCGGTCTCGAGGTCTACTACAACCGACTCGACATCTTCTACAAGGGCCTGATCGTGTTCCTGCTCTCGTTCCTGGTGCTCGCCGTAAGTTGGTTTTGGCCGAACAAGTGGGTCTTCCGCTCGCTCTGGGCGCTGCTGATTCTCGGCGCCGCCATGATCACCTACGGCATCGTGCTGCGCTGCATCCTGCGCGGCCGTCCGCCGGTCAGCACGCTCTACGAGACGATTCTGTTCATCACCGCAACGGTCGTGATCTCCTCGCTCGTGATCGAGTGGATCAACAAGCGCAGGGTCGGGCTCGCGTCGGCGGTTTTCCTCGGCGCGCTTGGCCTGTTCATCGCAGGCAGGTTCGAGGGCATCGACCGCCGCGACACGATGCCGCAACTCGGTGCGGTGCTCGACACCAACTTTTGGTTGGCAACGCACGTCACCTGCATCACGATCGGCTATGCGGCCGGACTGCTTGCCGCCGGCATCGCGCACATCTATGTGCTCGGCAAGGCGTTCCGCTTCAAGAAGAACGATCCGGAGTTCTATCGCGGCCTTGGCCGCATGGTCTACGGCACGCTCGCCTTCTCGCTCGTATTCAGCGTGGTGGGCACGATTCTCGGCGGCGTCTGGGCCAACGACTCGTGGGGCCGCTTCTGGGGCTGGGATCCCAAGGAGAACGGCGCGCTCATGATCGTTCTGAGCCAGATCGCCATCATCCATGCGCGACAGGGCGGCTACCTCAAGAACTTCGGCGTCGCCATGTGCGCCATCCTGGGCGGGATCATCATCGCGTTCTCCTGGTGGCACGTAAACCTGCTCGGCATCGGCCTGCACGCGTACGGATTTACGGCCGGCCTGAAAGAGGCGCTCTTCACGTTCTACAAGATCGAGGCGCTCGTCTTCGTCTTTGCGGGCGGTGTCTGGCTCTACGACACCTACCTCGCGGCGCCGAAGTCGGCGTAGCGAGGCAGAGCGACGATGTTCCGGGGCAGAGTGTCCCGGGGCATGATGCTCCGGGGCAGGCCAGATCGGTATTGGGTCGTGGGTGATGGGTCTTGCGTCGCGACCAGCTTGCCGCGTGGCGCGGTCGTCGTCGTTGGGCCTCGGTTGCTTTCGAGGCCCAGCGGCATCGGATAGCAGGCGGTCGGCCTGGTTGCGACGCACAACCCGCAACCCATCACCCACAACATGCGAAGCGCAGCGAGTGGATCGAAAGCCTAATCGCCGAAGTGGCGCAGGAGGTCAAGGCTGGTGACGATGCCGGTGCAGCGTCCGCCCTCGACGACCAGCACGCGGTGGATGCGCTCCCCGGCCATCTGCTTTGCCATCTCGGCCGCGGTTGCGTCGGGTGCCACCGACTGGATCTCTTCCAGCGGCACCATGATTTCGCCTACCTGACGATCGTCGCCGATCCACACGTCGGTCATGGACTCGTTGTCCGCGCCGTGGAGCGGATCGGCTTCGAGCAGTCCTTCGAGCAGGTCCGACTTGGTGATCAGCCCTGCCAGCGAGTCGTCCACATTCAACACCGGCGCGCCCGAGATGTTGTCCTCGGCGCAGATGCGCGCGAACTCACGGAGCGGCGTCGCCGGCGTGACGGTAATGAGTTGTGTGGACATGATTTCGCGGGCGGTTTTGCTCATGAATAGCTCCGCGTTCATCCTACCAATATGGCGAAACGGACAAAGCGACCACGCCGACTCAACCGCGCGAAACCTAGAAGCGATAGTCCACGCGGAAGTCTACGAGCAGGCTGTCCAGCGCGGTTCCGCCCAGCCACTGAACGCCGCCGCTGATCTGCCACTTGCCGCCGGGCAGGTAATCGACATTGACGCGCACGTCGGTCACGTCGAACTCCACGTCGGCGACTTCGAGATAGCGAAATCCGGCCGCTGCCCGGAACATCCATCGGCCTCCCGCCAACGGGAAGTGCATGTTCAATCTTCCGCCGTATCCGTCGCCGGTGAAGCTCTCGAGGCTGTAGACGGTAAAGCTCACGTTGCCGCCGCGGATGCCGAACGGATCGAAGTGTTCGAGGGTCACGCGCCACGGCGTCGTGGTGGGGCCGGTGTCGCTGTTGATGCTGGCGTATTCGAGATCGAGTCGAAGCCGACCCGGCAGCACGAAGACGGCCCCGAGCCAGGATCGCCAGAAGCCGTCGTCAAACAGCAGCGGATCGACAATGTTGAACTGCGCCCTCTCCGCCGCGGTGTCGAGGCGCTCCCAGTGGTCGGCGCCCGCGCGCAGCGTCACGGCGCGCGAGATGCGCCACGAGAGGTAGGCGTTGAGTTGCGTGAGCCGCGTCCCCGTCCTGAATTCCGTGCCGCCCACGTCGAAGTCGATCGTGGCGGTCGCATCCAGCCGCGCCTTTCCGAGTTCGGCGACCTGCTCGAGCAGCAGCGCGGCGCGGTCGAACTCGCCCTTCCACCCCGACGCGAGCAGGCCGTAGGAGCCGGATGCGAATGCGCCGCCCCGGGTTCCCGCCCGATGGGAGAGGTAGACGAGACCGGTGGGTTCGTCGAGCGACGGGGTGAGGTCGAAGCGGGTCGGTTTGAAGCCGAGCGCCGCGCCGAGGCGCGAGTTGTCTCCGACGGCGACTTCGATGTCGGCGCCGTCGAGGTAGCCGGCGCTGTTGAGCGTGCGGGGCAGGAAGCGGCCGGCGCGGAAGAACCCGCCACCCTCGAGCGGGCGGGCGAAGGCGAGGTTGAAGACGATGAGTTGCTCACCATCCAGTTCGGAGTTCTCGAACGCCTCGCCGGTGCGGTAGTAGAGGTTGGCTGACCAGCGCATCGACCAGGGTCCGGCGGCGATGCGGTCCAGCATGCCGTCGCTCGTCAGCAGCGAGATGGAAAAGTCGAGGTCGCCCTCGCGATCCATCTGAACCAACTGCTGGAAGGAGACGCGGCCGTGGAGGATGTTCCGCTCGCTCGTCGGTTTTGCACGGCGCTTTTGGCGTTCGAGCAACGGCTCGAACGGTCTTTCGTCCGGCGGACGCTTGGCCTCTGCCTCCGCCTCCGTCTCCGCCTCGTCCGGTTTCGCGGCACGCACCCGCATGACGACGGTGTCGCCGACGACCGGGCGCCGCGTCGAACGAATGATCGAGAGCCGCGCCTGCGATCCGGAGGCGGTCACGACCGCGACATCCGCGATGCGCGCGCCGACGCGGCGAATCTCTCCGCCGTCGCCGGGGGCGAGCCCTTGCGCCGAGCCGATGTCCACGTAGAGCGCATCCGCGACGACCTGGGTCACCTTTCCGCTCACCTCTTCGCCCACGGCGGGAACCGCGAGGAGCAGCAGTAGCCATAGGTACCGCATTAGTCCTTCCCCGCCGGGTGGCACTGCAGGCAGGCGTTCGAGTTGTAGCTGTAGCCGGAGACCTCGTCGTGCTTGTCGTCCATCTTCGACTGCCGGTGGTCGTGGCAGACGAGGCAGGTAAAGGTGGATGTGTTGCCGCCCACATGGCAGACGGTGCAGTTCACGTTGTGCGGCCCGCGGATCGGGAAGCGGTGGTTGAAGGTGGCGCCCTTCCAGGTCGTCGTGCCGTGGCACTGTTCGCACTGGTCGGAGAAGTCCTGGTGGTTGGGCGCCCGCGCGCGGTCGTCCGCGTGACAGGAGAGGCAATCACGCGGCAGTGGGCCGAACACGCCGGTCGTATGGCAGTCGGTGCACTGCGCCGCGACGTGCGCGCCGGTGAGCGGGAAG
>Ga0164315_10001382_pt1 | contig 18245 bp, 12 predicted proteins | sample GuaBasSedimGuay6_FD_113737 | JGI IMG/M metagenome (GOLD analysis project Ga0164315, IMG submission 113737) | Subseafloor sediment microbial communities from Guaymas Basin, Gulf of California, Mexico - Guay6, Core 4569-2, 0-3 cm | ecosystem: Environmental > Aquatic > Marine > Hydrothermal vents...
ATTGACGATTTTGAAAATATCACATCTGATGATTTAAAAAGATTTTACAAAACACAATATCAGCCAAAAAATTCATACTTAATAGTAAGTGGAAAGCCAGATAAAGAAAGTAAACAGTTAATAAGAAAACTTTTTGGAGATGAATGGCTCAACAGCGACATAGAAATTATCAAACCTGAGAATATTACTTCAGGACAATTTCTGGGTCAGAAGACAGTAAAAAGGGATAAATTCTTGCAATCTGCCATCCGTATGGGCAAAAGCGTAATCAATAAATTTGATGAAGATTACAACAAACTACTTTTTACAAATACAATTTTGGGTGGGTATTTTGGCTCAAGGCTCATGTCGAATTTAAGAGAAGATAAAGGAATGACATATGGTGTTAATTCATTTATCTCAAACTTCCTTCACAGCAGTTATTTTGCTATTGCAACTGAGGTAAATATTGAACAAACAAAAGCTGCTTTAAAAGAAATAAAAAAAGAAATAAATATTTTACAAAATGAAAAGGCAAGTGATGATGAAATCAGACTTGTAAAAAATTACATCTATGGTACTTTTCTCAAAAATTTTGATGGTGCTTTTTCACTCGCTGAAATGTTTCGCTCTGTAAATGATTTTGGCCTGGATTTTGATTTCTTCAACAAAAGTATCAATGAAATAATGGATATTACGGCAGAGGATGTATTAAATACAGCACAAAAACACTTAAACATAAAAGAAATGGCAACTCTTGTTGTGGGAAATGTAATCTAAATAATCTCAAACCAAATTAAACTTACAATCAATGAATCACTAAAATATGATAACAGGAAAAAGAACCTGGAAAAAGACTTTAAACAAAATATTGTCGACAAGTCTGCGTTCTTTGCCTTTGTACTTTTGTCATCTGGATAACAAAAACTAAAATTGCTTAATAATTGATTAAACGTCTGACATATTTATTATTACTTACTGTTTTCATAATTAACATTAGCAAGGCTGCTAATCTTGATCCGGCAAAAATGTCCTGTACCGTTGTTAACCCTGATGGATCGGTAACTTTTTGGTGGAAAAACCCTATTATTTCAAGCAGTTTCAAAAAAAATGTGTTTTATCATTCTACCAATGGAGTTACATTCACCAAAATTGACTCAACAATTGATGCATCAACAATAAATTACCAGCATATTATTAGTACAGGAAACCATGCTCCTCAGTATTATTTTGTAGAAAGTGTTTCCCTCACGGGAGATTTATCTCAATCCGATACCATAGCATCAATTTATCTGCAACTCGACAACAATGCCCCTGATTTTAATGAAGCTGATTTATTCTGGACAAGCGTTAGTGACCCGCCACCGTTTGGCACAAATGGCTGGTACAAAGTTTATTGGGACTATCCCGATGGTAATTGGAGTTTAATCGATTCAACACAAGATAATACCTTTTCACATGATGTTATTGTTTGTTACGATTCAATTAATTTTAAGATAGAACTTGACAATGAATCATGTAGTTCAGTTTCAAATATTAGCGGAAATTGGTTTATTGATGTTGATTATCCTTTACAAACAGTTTTTGATTCGGTAAGCATCAATGATGATTCAAGAGCAATTTTGGGTTGGCAGCCATCGCTGAGCCAGGATGTGGCAGGCTACATTTTGTACCATCTTGTATCAGGATCGTGGATTGCTTTCGACACAGTGGTGGGTTTAAATAATACGTTTTATGTCGACACACTATATGACGCCTGTCTGGAGACCCACGAATATGCCATAGCCTCCATCGACAGTTGTGGTAACAAAAGTGAAGGTACTTTTTTAGAACCACAAAAAACTATTTTTTTGTACGATATTGGTTTTAATGTTTGTGCTCATCAAGACACTCTTATTTGGGAACAATATCTTAACGCAGAACCGATCGTAGAAAATTATCTTGTTTGGAGAAGCGATAATGGGACAGATTTTAGTATTGTAGGTACATTGTCAAATCCGGAGAATGATACTGTTAAAATGCAATTTATTGATGAGGGAATTGATCCTGGGATAAATTATGAATATTTTATTCAGGCAGTTTTCGAAAATGGGACCTCTTCATCTTGCAAAAAAACGGTCGACAGTTATTCTTACAAAGTTCCACAACATCTTTATTTTGCTAATGCAGATGTCTTGCCAACAAATGAAATTGATTTAGTTGTTGATGTTGACACATCAGTTTATTCGTGTACCTGGGAACTTTACCGCTATGATCCTTTTTCAAATAGTGACAATAACTTCTCTAGTACCAATAAAAGCCAACTACAGGGATTTCCTCTTAATATTCTGGATACAGATGTAGATCCACCAAGCACATATTATGAGTATTATGCTATGGTTTTTGACAGTTGTGGTATTGAAAGGTTTAAGTCGAACATACTGAAAACCATTCATCTAAGCGGTAGCAAATTAAATGAACAAACAAACAGTCTGGAGTGGAATGCTCTTGAGGGCTGGGAAACAAGTGTTGAGAAATATTACATCTACCGTATTATTGGCAACGAAACAAATGCTTCGCTAATTGATTCTGTAAGTGGCCAAACATTTCAATATGATGATTTGATAAGTTCTAATCTGGCCACCGAAGGCAAACTTACTTATTGGGTTGAAGCAAAACAATCTGCTGGTGGAGAATATGATTGGCGATCATTTAGTAATTCCAATCGAATTGATATTTTCTTTGAAAGCAATATTTACTTTGCAAATGCTTTTCGTCCTGGAGGGCTGAACAACGAATTCAAACCAATTTTTAGTTATTTCAGCGGGAGTGATTATCAATTTCAGATTTTTAATCGATGGGGACAATTGATATTTGAAACAAGCGATATTGAAGAAGGATGGGATGGTTTAATTGATGGTCAAAACCAAATAAGCGGAATTTATGTTTACAGGCTCTCTTACAAAAATGTTTATGGTCTTGACGAGGATATGAAAGGAACCGTTATGCTTTTGCAATAAAATCAAAAACCACTAACTTCAAAATCAATTTTTATCATTCAAAATACAACGTTCATAACTGTTCTATCAAATCTCGTTAATCTTTGTTAATTCTCTTTTTAGACTGTGACATAGCACGAAGATTAGATTAATTTTGATACCTTTGCGCAATTTTAAATTTCTGTAAGCATGGCATTAAATAGCGATAAAATATTGGGTGAAGGACTTACCTTCGATGATGTTCTTTTAGTTCCTGCCCATTCGTCGGTTTTACCGCGTGAAACCGACCTAAGTACAAAATTTTCAAAAAATATTACTCTTAAAATTCCTATTGTTTCAGCGGCTATGGATACCGTAACTGAATCAAAAATGGCTATCTCAATGGCGCAGGAAGGTGGCATTGGTGTAATCCATAAAAATATGACTATCCAGCAACAAGCTTATGAAGTAAAAAAAGTAAAGCGTGCTGAGAACGGAATGATCCTTGAACCAATTACTTTGCAACCTGAAAACACTGTACAGGATGCCTTGAATATTATGGCAGAATACAGCATTGGTGGTATTCCAGTTGTTAATGAATCGAATATACTTGTTGGCATTGTTACAAACCGAGACCTACGCTTTGAGAGAAACCTCAACAAAAAGGTTAAAGAAGCCATGACATCTGAAAACCTGATTACTTCAACAGAATTTACTGATTTTGAGCAAGCCGCAGACATACTTCAAGAACATAGAATTGAAAAATTACCTGTTGTTGACAAGGATTACAAACTTATTGGTTTAATAACCTACAAAGACATCATAAAAATTAAGGCTCACCCAAATAGTTGCAAAGATGAGCGTGGCAGATTGAGAGTTGCTGCTGCAGTTGGAATTGCTGCCGACACTATGGATCGTGTAAATGCTTTAGTCGAAGCTGGTGTTGATGCTGTAATAATAGATACTGCCCATGGGCATTCACAAGGTGTTCTTGACATGACAAAAAAAGTCAAGAAAAAATTTCCAACAATTGATCTAGTAGTTGGAAACATTGCAACCGCAAATGCCGCCAAAGACTTAATGGAAGCTGGTGCTGATGCAATTAAAGTAGGAATAGGACCAGGATCAATTTGCACAACAAGAATTGTTGCTGGTGTTGGAGTACCTCAACTAACTGCTGTGATGGAAGTTGCAGAAGCACTTAAAGGCACAGGTATTCCAGTTATCGCTGATGGTGGCATTCGTTACACTGGAGATGTTGTAAAAGCTATTGCAGGGGGTGGCGACACAATAATGGCAGGTTCATTATTTGCTGGAGTTGATGAGTCACCAGGTGAAACAATAATTTATGAAGGCAGGAAATACAAAACATACAGAGGTATGGGTTCTGTTGAGGCGATGCACGATGGCTCAAAAGACAGATATTTTCAAGATACTGAAGATGATATTAATAAATTAGTTCCTGAAGGAATTGTAGGAAGAGTCCCATTTAAAGGTATTCTCAATGAGGTAATCGTCCAAATTATTGGAGGCATTAGAGCAGGAATGGGCTACACCGGATCAAAAAATATTCAGGCATTGAAGGATGCGAAATTTATAAAAATTACTGCTGCTGGTGTAGCAGAAAGCCACCCTCATGATATTACAATTACCAGAGAGGCTCCAAATTATAGTCGTAACAATTAAGAAATACTATTAACTTAACAACATAATAATTAACAAATGAAGATAATACAAACTGGATTTAGATTTTTTGCCATATTTATTTTACTGATATTTTTATCACAAAATGTTTTTTCGCAAAAGTCATTAAACAAAAAGACACTTGTTACAATAGGTAATGAAACTGTTAGCGTTGCAGATTTCATGAAGACATTTAACAAGAACAATACTTCAGAAGAAATGTCAAACGATGAGGCTATTGTTGAATACCTTGACCTTTTCATCAATTTCAAATTGAAAGTGATGGAGGCAAAAACCTTAAAAATGGATACTATCCATAGTTTTATAAATGAACTTGCAGGTTATCGCAAACAACTGGCAAAGCCATATTTTGTTGACGAAAGTGTAAATGAGGCATTGTTACAGGAGGCCTACGACAGGAAGCTGAAAGATATTCATGCCAGTCATATTTTAATTATGGTTGATGAAAATGCAACTCCTGCTGATACCCTTGAAGCCTTCAGTAAAATAACTAAAATCAGAGAAGAAATAATTGCAGGGAAAGACTTTTCTGAAGCGGCTGTTGAATATTCCGATGATCCATCAGCGAAAGATCAGGAAGCAATTCCAAACAAACAAAGATTCAGAAAAGGTAATAGAGGTGATTTGGGTTATTTCACAGTTTTCAATATGGTTTATCCTTTTGAGAATGCAGCATACAACACAGGTACTGGTGAGATTTCAACGCCAATAAGAACTAGATTTGGATATCACTTACTAAAAATTGAGAGTAGAACTGATGCACTTGGAACAGCACAGGTAGCTCACATTTACGTAAGTATTCGCCCAGATGCAACATCAGAAGATTCTGCTCGCAAAGCAGAGAAAATAAATAATATCTATGCTAAAATTCAGGAGGGAATGAGTTTTGATGATGCTGTTATTGAATTTTCTGAAGATAAAGGCTCAGCAAAAAATAAAGGTCAACTTTCAAAATTCACTTGCAACAAAGTTGTTCCTGAATTTGTAACTCTCGCGAAAAAACTTGAGCCAGGTGAAATTTCTGAACCTATTACTACTTTGTATGGTTTTCATATTGTCAAACTTATTAGCAGACAAACTCCAGGTACGTTTGAAGATGAATCTGCAAAACTTAAAGAAAGACTTGCCAAAGACAACAGAACACATAAAAGTGAAGAGGCAGTTGTAAATAAGATAAAAAAGGAAAGCAATTTTAAAGTTTACGAGAACCAAAAAATTGAAGCCTTTGCAATTGTTGATAGTACTGTTCTTGAAGGTAAATTTGTTGCAGATAGTCTACCAGTATTAACAAATGTTTTATTTAAGATAGGTAAAGAAAAGCATTTGCAATCTGAATTTATTACTTATGTAACAGACAAGCAAAAGAGACAAGAAAACATTGGCGGGGAAGTTTACCTAAACCAATTATTTGAAAGTTTTATTGAAGAAGAACTACTGTCATACGAAGACAGTCACTTGGAGGAGCATTATCCTGAGTTTGCTGATTTGATGAAAGAATACCATGATGGGATTTTACTTTTCAACCTTACTGATGAAAAAGTTTGGAACAAAGCAGTAAAAGACACACTTGGACAAAAGGAATATTTTGAAAACCACCGTGATGATTATATGTGGGGAGAAAGAGTTGATGCAACTATTTTCAATATGCGTAAAACAGAGGATGTTGACAAAGCAATAGAAATTATTCAACAGTATGATAATGATGGTGACATAGCCAAAGCATTCGATGCAGATAGCATTAAGTCGGTTAGAATTGTGCCTGATATTTTTGAGAAAGGCGATAATAAATATGTTGATGAGGTTACATGGGCTCCGGGATTATCTTCACCAATAAAGTCTGATGTTGAAACTCTTGTGGTTACTGTCAGGATAAAAAGCCTTATTCCTCCACAACATAAAGAACTAAAAGAGTCCAGAGGTTTGGTAACAGCAGATTATCAAAATTTTCTTGAGACACAATGGGTTGAAGAATTAAAGGAGAAATATCCCGTTACCATTAATGATGATATTCTTAATGCTTTAACTGAAAGAGAATAAGTAAATCATCAAAACAGTTTAAAAAACATGTACAGACTTTTGCTTTTATTATCGCTTACTACGACTCTTGCATTTTTTGCATGTAATAGTCGTATTAAGGATGATAATAGTTTAGTGTTAGCAAAAGTTCATGATGACTATTTGTATGATACTGATTTATCAGGATTGGTTCCACCAAATACTTCGCATCGGGATAGCATTGTAATGACAAGAAACTATGTGAACAACTGGATTAAAACAAAGTTGATGGTGGAGAAAGCAAGGTTTAACCTGACAGAGGAGCAACTTGATTTTGAAAAAAGACTTGAGGAATATGAAAATTCACTAATAATATTTGAATATGAAAGTGAACTGATAAACCAGAAGTTGGACACTACAATAAGCGAAAACGAACTTAGAACATTTTACAATAATCATCTTAACGATTTTGAACTAAAAGAGAATATTGTCAAAATATTTTACGCAGTAATTGACACCGATCTTCCTGAGAAAGAGCAGATTGAAAATACATTTAGACTTGCAGATAGTTTGGTTATTGATTCGGTTGAGGTATTGTCGTTAACATATGGTTTCAATGCTTTTCTCGATACTAGTCTCTGGATAAGTTTTGGTGAATTAAAAAGAAAAATACCAATTGAAACATACAATCAGGAGTTGTTCTTAAAGGACAGGAGATTCATAACAATTTCTGACGATGATAATTATTATCTGTTAAAGTTTGTAGATTTTAAAATAACAGATGACATTAGTCCTTACGAATTAGTTGAAAAGAACATAAGGGATATCATACTTGCCAAGAGAAAAATAGAGTTAGTAAAAAATGTGAGGGAAGAAATTTACGATCAGGCAGCATTAAATAACGATTTTGAGATTTATTACCATGAATAAAATTATAAATATTCCATTAAATAAAAATAGAGCCATATTTTTTGCTCTCCTAATAAGTATACTACCTTTTTACAATCAGGTAACTGCACAAGGAGATGCACAAATAATTGATCAGGTTGTGGCAGTGGTTGGTAAGAATATTATCCTTGAATCGGATATTGAAAACCAGTATTTAAACTATCGATTGCAGAGAAGTATTAAGGGAGGATCAAGTGAAATAAGATGTCAGATTCTCGAAGAGCAACTATTTCAAAAACTAATGGTTGCCCAGGCAGAGGTTGATAGTATTGTGGTTAGTGAAGTACAGGTAGAAGGTGAATTGGAAAGAAGACTACAGATGTTTATCACTCAGTTTGGTTCACAAGAAAAAATGGAAAGTTATTATGGCAAATCTATTCCAGAGATAAAGAGCGAATTGCATGACATTATTAAAGAACAAATGGTTGCCCAACAGGTTCAGTCAGGGATAGTAGCAAATGTTAACGTTACCCCCTCAGAAATAAGGTCATACTTCAGGTCGATACCGGAGGATAGTATTCCACAGATCTCAACTGAATATCAAATTGCCCAAATAGTAAAGAAACCACCAATTAGTATTGAAGAAAAGATAAGAATAAAAGAACAACTATTGGATTTAAGATCAAGGATACTAAAGGGTGAAAGTTTTTCAACCATGGCCATTCTTTATTCTGAGGACCCTGGTTCTGCAAAAAAAGGTGGTGAACTTGGATTTTATGGAAGGGGTCAATTATTTCCAGAATTTGAGGCTATTGCATTTAAACTTAAAGAAGGAGAAATATCAAATATTGTTGATACTGAAGCTGGTTATCATATTATTCAACTTATTGAGCGCAAAGGTGACTACATTAATGTAAGGCACATTCTTCTTTCTCCAAAAGTTTCTCCTGTGGATTTAATGAAGGCAAGAAATGAACTTGACAGCATTGCCATTTTAATACGGGCAGATTCCATTACATTTGAATATGCAGTTACGAGTTTTTCTGAGGCAAAAAATAAAAACAACGCAGGGCTTTTAGTAAATGCTCAAACTGGAGGTACAACTTTTCAGGCTGAACAACTAGATGCGCAGATTTCATTTGTAATAGAGAAGATGGGTGTAGGTGAAATATCTAATCCTGTTCCATTAAAAACAGAGGAAAATGAAGATGCCTATCAAATAGTATTGCTAAAGAAAAAAAGCGTTCCACATAAAGCAAATCTAAAAGAAGATTATTTCAAAATTCAAATATGGGCTGAGGGCAATAAAAAACAGAAAGTTATTGATGAGTGGATCAACAATAAAGCAAAAAACACTTATGTTAGAATCATTGATCAATACAAAGACTGCAATTTCCAACATGAGTGGGAAGTTAGATAGAAATGGTTGATATTGGTTAATGATTAATAAATTTTTTAACCTAAAAATGATAACTCAGCAACAAATTAAAATAATATGAACTACAAAACAGATGTGGAGGCAGTTGACGCCTTTGTTGAAAAATATAAAGAACTAAGAAAAGAAATCTCAAAGGTTATTGTTGGTCAGAATGAAACTGTAAAAAACACTCTTATCTCAATCTTTTCTCAGGGTCATGTATTACTCGTTGGTGTTCCAGGACTTGCTAAAACACTTTTGGTAAACACTATTGGACAAGTTTTAGGACTTTCCTACAGCCGTATTCAATTCACTCCCGACCTCATGCCTTCAGATATTATTGGTACTGAAATACTTGACGAAACCAGAAAATTCAAATTTATTAAAGGACCAGTTTTTGCGAATATTGTTTTAGCTGATGAGATAAACAGAACACCTCCTAAAACCCAATCAGCATTGCTTGAGGCAATGCAGGAAAAATCTATTACTGTTGCTGGAAATAATTACAAACTCGACAGTCCATTTTTTGTTCTTGCAACACAAAACCCTATTGAACAGGAAGGAACCTATCCTTTACCAGAGGCTCAACTGGATAGATTTATGTTCAACCTTATTCTGGAATATCCGTCATTTGATGAGGAACTTGATATTGTTAAAACCACAACAACGGGATTAACTAATGAAGTAAATAAAGTACTTGACACTGAAGAAATTTTATTTTTCCAGGACTTACTTCGAAAGATTCCTGTTGCCGATAATGTGATGGAATATGCTGTATCCTTGGTTTCGAAAACACGTCCAAATACAGAAAAGGCACATGACTGGGCTAACCAATACCTAAACTGGGGTGCAGGTCCCAGAGCCTCACAATTTCTAATTGTTGGAGCAAAAACACATGCAGCCATAAATGGTAAATACTCGCCAGATATTGAGGATGTTAAGGCTGTAGCTCATGCGGTTCTTCGCCACAGAATCATCAGAAATTATAAGGCTGAAGCAGAAGGAATTAGCATGGACAAAATAATTAACGAACTACTTTAAGAGTTTAAAGTTTAGAGTTTGAGATTATTGCAATAATCCATAAATCATTAATAATAAATGTTCTCAAATATTAAAGTAATAAGTTTCGATGCCGATGACACCCTTTGGGTAAACGAACCTTTTTACCGAGAGACTGAAGCAGAATTCTGCAAACTTCTAAGTGATTTTCATTCTGAAGAATTTGTAAATGACGAACTTTTCAAAACTGAAATGAAAAATCTTGAACTCTATGGCTATGGAGCAAAAGGTTTTATTTTATCATTGATTGAAACGGCTCTTCGAATTACTGATAATAAATTACCGCAGGAAACTATTGGTAAAATAATTGATCTGGGGAAACAACTTCTGAACAAACCTCTTGAGTTAATTGATGGTGTTGAGGGTGTTCTCAAATCCTTAAGTAAATCGGGTTACAAATTAATAGTTGCTACCAAAGGCGACCTTCTCGACCAGGAAAGAAAATTAAAAAAATCAAAACTAAATAAGTATTTCCACCACATTGAGGTGATGACGGATAAAAAGTCACAAAACTACATTTCGCTTTTAAGCCATCTCGACATTAAACCACGTGAATTTGTTATGGTTGGGAATTCACTTCGTTCTGATATTATTCCAGTATTAGAAATTGGGGCTCATGCAATTCATATTCCTTTCCATACCACATGGATTCATGAAGAAGTTGGTGAAAAAGAACTAGAGGCTAAAAACTTTACCAATATCGAAGTAATCTCCGAACTCCTCGGTTTATTTAAAATCTAGTACTTCCTCCTCAAATCATAATCCCCAATTAAAATATTTACTCCCGAATTGCTTGATTCCCAAGTATATTAATTATTCGACATTCTAAATATTTAAATATTTTAACATAAAACAGAATAAAAATAAATCTGTTAACGTTAAGTATTAAACTTCATTCCCTAAATTTACATCTTTTAAAATTGAGAATAAATGAAGCGTAAAAATATCCTAATCCTGCTCGGTTCAATATTAGTCCTTATAATTTTAAGTTGGTATTTCACCAAACCCTCTGATGAACAAGGGCAGACCATTAAAACTGAAGTGGTTTCCGGGCAATTTATTATTGACGTAACTACAACCGGTGAACTGGAGGCTCGAAGCAGTGAAAAAATTCAGGGCCCTAACCCAATGAAACTACGTAATGCAAGAATATGGCAATACAGAATTGAGGACATAATTCCTGATGGAACAGTTGTTGATTCAGGTCAGTGGGTTGCTACCCTCGACCGAAGTGACCTCGACAATAAAATAAAAGATCAGGAACTTGATGTTGAAAAACTCCAAACTCAGTTTTTGCAAAAACAACTCGACACAACAATGACTTTACGCAATGCGCGAGATGAACTTATTAACTTACTGTTTACACTCGAAGAAAAGCAGATTATTGTGGAGCAGTCGATTTATGAACCGCCAGCAACTCAAAGGCAGGTAAAACTTGATTACGACAAAACTCAGCGAACATATGATCAGTCAGTTGAAAACTATCAGTTAAAGTTGAGAAAAGCAGAAGCTGACATGAGGGAAGTTCAGGCTAACCTTTCGAAAGCACAAAACCGAATGGAAGAGTTTACGAACTTACTTAGTGATTTTGTAATTATGGCTCCAAAATCGGGGATGGTAACTTACAAAAAGGGATGGGATGGACAAAAGCAAGGTGTTGGTGCTCAGGTAAATGCATGGGAAAATGTTGTTGCCACACTCCCCGATCTCACTGCAATGAACAGTCAGACATATATAAATGAAATAGACATTAGCAAAGTTGCTGAAGGTCAAAAGGCGGAAATTGAGATTGATGCGTTCCCGGGAAAGAAATTCTCAGGCACAGTTTATGAAGTTGCAAATATGGGTGAACAGATGCGTAATTCAAATGCTAAGGTATTTGAGATAATGATTCAGGTTGATGGATTTGATTCTATACTTCGTCCCTCCATGACAACCAAAAACCGCATCATCACAAATGTAATTGACTCTGCCCTTTTTCTTCCAATTGAATGTGTTTCATCAAATGATTCAATTTCATATGTTTATTATCAGGGAAAAAGAAAACAGGTTATTCCAGGACTTAGCAACGAATCATCAATAATAATTCTCGAAGGGCTTAAAGAAGGCAATAAAGTTTATTTAGTTGCTCCAACAGGAGCAGAAGAATGGGACATTGATTTTCTTGATGCCGAAATAATTGAGAAATACAAAGTTAATGAGGAAGCAGAAAAAGAGAAAGAGACTGTAAAGGAAGATATGCCTGACAAAAAGATGAGTCCCGATGGGAAAAGAAGAGGAAATGGTCCGGGTAAAGGAAAAAAACGTCCCAATAAATAAATTTAGTTGTGGAGAGATATTTACAGATACTTACTATTTCGCTTGAGGCTGTTTTTGTCAATAAGTTAAGATCGGTGCTCACTGCGCTGGGAATTATTTTTGGTGTAGGCGCTGTAATCTCAATGATGGCAATTGGCAATGGTGCACGACAGGAAATACTTGAACAGATAAAACTTGTGGGTGTAAACAATATCGTCATCCTTCCAAAAATAGATTCTGATAAGACTGATGAGGAAGAAGATGAGGGAAAAACTCTTAAAAAGAAATACTCACCCGGACTAACTCTAAAAGATGCAGAAAACTTATTAGTTTCTATTCCAACAATAGAAAAAATAAGTAGCGAAGCAATTTATAAAACATTGGCTATTAGAAACGGGAAAAAACTAAGTATTGAGTTATCCGGCGTAAGCCCTGAATTTTTTGATTTATTTAATCAAAGTCTTAAAAAGGGTGAGTTTTTTAATAAGTGGCAGGTAGAAAGAGGTGATGCTGTATGCATAATAGGACCCGAAATTGAAGCAAAACTTTTTTCAAAGGAAGATGCTATTGGTAAATATGTTAAATGTGGTAATGTTTGGCTAAAGGTTATTGGTGTGCTGGAAGGTGTTAGGGTAAATGAGAAAGCTGAAGAAATGGGAATTAGCAACTACAATCTTAATATATTTACTCCCATAAAAACGCTATTATTGAGATATAAAGACCGCTCAGTAATAAATAAGTCTTCGTTTGGAAGTACTGAAACTTTTAGATTTGGAAGAGGAAGCGTGATGATGAGTTCAAACGAAGGCAGTGGTGGTGGTGAAAACCAACTGGACAAGATAGTTGTACAGGTAAAAGAAACTAACCAACTTTCTGCTACATCAAAAATTATCAAACAAGTACTCGATCGCCGTCACAAAGGTGTTGATGATTATGAGATTAAAATACCTGAACTTCTACTTAAGCAAGAACAAAAAACAAAAGATATCTTCAATATTGTTCTGGGAGCTATTGCAGGTATTTCGCTAGTTGTTGGTGGCATTGGTATTATGAATATCATGCTTGCATCTGTAATGGAGCGAATTAGAGAAATTGGAGTACGGCGAGCCACTGGAGCAACACAAAAAGATATTGTATTTCAGTTTCTTGCTGAGGCAACATTTATTAGTGTTAGCGGAGGCTTAATTGGGATTTTAGTTGGCGTAATAATTGCCAAGTTAATTACTGTTACAACAGGTATACTTACAATAGTTTCAATTAGTTCAATAGTTATTTCTTTTGGTGTTGCCGCTTCAGTAGGAATAATATTTGGATGGTTGCCAGCGCGTAAAGCCTCAGAGCAAGATCCTGTGGAAAGTTTGAGGCATGATTAATGAATTTTGAAATGATGAAAATAAAATACAGCAATAAAGGTTTGCAAACACTATTGACCCTAGTCGTTTTAATTGGTATTGCATTATTTGGAAATATTAATACTACCAATGCTCAGGAAAAGGTTACATACAAACTCAGTGAAGTTGTAAGAATTGCTCAGGAACAATCACCTGATGCACTCATGGCAAAACACCGTTATCTAAGAAGTTACTGGGAATTCAGAACATTTAAAGCAACCTATTTACCTAATTTACGACTTGATGCTACTTTGCCTAACATAAATAGAAGTATTGATGCAGTTCAAGCTCAGGATGGTACTTCTATTTACACACCTATTAGTTTTACTAACTATTCTGTTTCACTTTCTGTGGATCAAAAAATTGGATTTACAGGAGGAACTGTATTTCTAAGTTCCGGGCTTCAACGAATGGATAATTATTTAAGTGATACCTCTACTACAGGATACCTGTCTAACATGATAAATATTGGAATTCGTCAGCCACTATTTGCTTTCAATCGTTACAAATGGGACAAACATATTGAACCCATGAAATATGAAGAAGCAAGAAGAAAATACATAGAAACTAACGAAGAGGTGGCAGCTTCGTCAATAAATTATTTTTTTACTTTATTGATTGCACAGGTCGAACTAGGAATTGCCAACAAAAACAAATCAAATTACGACACACTTTTCCGTATTGCAAATGGCCGCTACTCATTAGGCAAAATTGCTGAAAACGAACTTTTACAACTTGAACTTAGTTTGCTTAAGGCGCAGTCTGCTGTTGAGAATTCCCAATTGAGTTATGAAAATGCACTCTTTGTTTTTAAATCATATCTTCGTTTAACTGATGGTCAAACTATTGTATTAGTACCCCCAACAGAGACTGAGCATTTTGTAATTCCTGCACAAATAGCCATTGAGCAGGCCAAAGAAAATACTTCTGCAGGTCTAGAATTTCAAAGACGTATGCTTGAGGCTGAAAGTGGAGTAAACCAGGCTAAAATGGATGGTCGTTTTGATGCTGAGTTATTTGCAATGTTTGGACTAACGCAAACATCTGATAATGTTCCTGATGCATACAAAAACCCTTTGGATGAGGAAAGAGTCTCATTGGGAATCACAATTCCAATACTTGACTGGGGTATGGCACGTGGAAAAATAAAAATGGCTGAGTCGAATATGGATCTTGTACAAACCGCAGTTGAGCAGGACAGAATTGATTTTGAACAGAATATTTTTATTGAATCTTTGAAGTTTAATATGCAGGAAAAGCAATTGTTAATCGCCGCCAAATCGGATACTGTAGCGCAGAAACGCTACAATGTAACTCAAAAGAGATATATGATTGGAAAGGTTAATGATATTCTTGAATTAAAAAATGCCCAAATAGACAACGACAATGCAAAGATGGGATACTACCGAGCACTTAGAACTTATTGGTCTAGCTATTATCAAATAAGAAAACTAACGCTTTATGACTTTCAAAAAAAGGCTCTAATATTTATTGATGTTGATGCATTACTGCAGTAAAGTTTAGGTTTAAAGTCAGAAGAAACGAAAGTTAGAGCAGCAAATAAAAAATGACTATTCGTAATACCCAAGCGGATACAACACCTTATCAAATACAAAATATTGCATCAAAACAAAGTCCTCTCCGTCATTAATTAATCCATAAAACCTGTCGTGATCAAGAGGTACTAATTCATTGTAAACCGGATTGTACTCACCAGTTGCCTGATACCTTTTGAATAATTTCACAAAAGTAGTATCGTTAGAGTTGTCAACTAAGGTGATTTCATACAAAGTTGGTGAATTAATAATTGAGTCTATTTTCTGAGGAGGCAAGAGATTGTTAAGCCTTGTTTCATATCTTAGATCTGAGAAAGATGTCATTAAATTTAGGATCCTCAAAGTGTCATATGACTGCAAAAATGAATCATCCAATAGCCTTTTAATTTTATAATTTCCCATGGCATCCACCACATCAATATTAAATCCCATTGAGTCGTTCTCACCAAAATAAATTTTTAGACTTTTTATTGCTGAAAGATTCTTCCTGAAAACTTCGTGACTGAGCCAATCTTCCATTAAAGGAGAAAACCTAGTACTAACAAACCCTCTAAATCCAGGTAGATAAACAATGTATGGTTGTTCAGCATCTTGCATAAGCATGTATGTCCCAAGATTATCTTTGGTGGAATCACCCACATAAAACACTCTTGTTAATTTTTCATGTTTGAATAGTTTAAGTCCAAACATATCAATCCTGTACACCTCCTGATATATTTCAACCTTTTTCCCAATTGTGGCAAGACGTTTTACAACATTGTTATGACTGGCCATGGAAACGGGAGATTTAACTTTAATTCTCCTCATAGTAGCAAGTAGTGTACTTACAATCTGCGTATTGGCTGGGTATTTCTTATTGAGTATCCATCCTGTTTCATTTCTCTCAATAAGCACAGAATGAACATTCTTATCAGCAATAAATATTTTAGTTATCGATGCAGTATCTACAACAGAAAAATTAGTTTCATTTTCTTTTAGAGTGCTGTAATGATTTTGCGTCAATAAAACTATTGCTGCAATTACCAATAAAACTGCTATTATACTTATGGATCTGTTTTTCTTCATGCCTATTTTTTAATGGGAATATTTACGTTTTCTTGTCCAGATCATTAATGCGGCTAACACAAAAATTAAAAGTAAAGGAGCAATAATATTCAATATCTGCCAGAATAATTTATTATTATTAATCTTGGTTTTATCCAGCATCCTTAGTCTCATTTCTTTAGATCGTGAAGATATCAGGTCAGGACCATCAACCAGATAACTCATGGCATTTCGAATAAATGCTTTATTACCATATGTCTCTCGTGTAAATTGGTCATAACCAAGAGGCAAAGGATATCCATCCGGAATATGAAATTGGTTACGAATTATGTCGCCATCAGAAATAATAATCATAGTAGTATTAATGCTAACTCCTTTAAATCCAATTTCTTTGTCATTTTCAATTTCCGGTGGAATTCGATTTCTAAAATCAGATAAAAATTCTCCTTCCAGTAAAACTGCAATACTTTTCTGAGGGCCTACATAAAGTCTTTCATCCGGATTTTGACGGGTAATACCCAGATTTATTACTGCAGGAGCATTAAGTGTACGTGAATAGGGAGAAGTTTGTAAAAGAATTGTCTTTTTCACTCCACCAGAAACTGTATCAATACTACTTACAAATTGAGTTTTTAGTGCATTGAGGTTTCTAACAATTGGATGCTGCGAGACTGGTGTAATTAATGGGAAATAATACCAGGTAAAAAAATCAATTTGGGCCTGATTACCAACCTGACCAGTTCTCAATGGTATTGGTAGTGCAATCAAATCAGTCACCAAATCATTATTAAGTTTTATTCCATAAGTAAATAACTGACTCTGGAGATCCAGGGGTTTCTCAATAGCAATGGTAGATTCTGAACTTTTAATACTATCCATACTTGCACTCAATGGATCGATAAGCCACATTACTTTTCCCCCATACATAATATATTGGTCAATAATAAACCTGTCTTTTCCATCAAATTTACTTTCTGGGCCAGCAATAATAATTGCTGAAAACTTAGGTGTTATTTCGTAAGTCTGCATCGTCGTATCAACTAGTCGTCTGTCAACCAAAGCATCAAGTTGTCCATTAATTGTAAGTCTTCCTACTGCATAATCCTGAGTGAAAGCCTGACTAATGTCGTAGGTTTCCATTTCATCCAATTCACCATGGCCTTCAATAAACACAATATTATGCTTATTGCGAAGTGTTAGTTTATGGATTGCATTGGCAAATTTAAATTCCAAAGCCTGAATTGAGTTATTCAAAACGGCTTCTGGTGGTGTATTCATTTGTGCATCCAGAAGTTCTACTGGTATTTCTTTATCACGATAATTAATTATGGCTCCCGGGAAAATCACTTGTTGATCAATTCCTGAATTCGTTTTTACCTGTAGGTTTGTGGGGTTTAATCCTTGCTGAACAAGCAATTGATAAGTATTATTCCTCTCTCCCATATCGCTGCTCGCGGATGGATTGATGAATTCATATTGTATGTTTTTATTGTAGGCCCGAAACTCATCCAGAATTTCTCTGGTTTCACGTCTTAGCCTTTTAAAGCCAGCAGGAAATTCTCCTTCAAGATAAATTTTGAAATAAACAATATCATCAAGGTCTTTAATTATTTCCATAGTCTCCCTACTCAAAGTGTATCTTTTTTCTGAGGTAAGGTCGAAGCGGGTGTAGATAATATTACTAATAAAATTGGCACTTATTATTATTACCAACACCATTAGTAACTGTAACAGTATGCGGGATTTTATATTTCTCTTTTTCTTATTCATTTTTGATTTAATTGCTTTACCATTTCATTCTGGAAAGTGAAAACTTTGTAAGGAATAAAAAAAGAAATATTGTACTTAAAAAGTAAACAATATCGCGAGTATCAATCACACCACGGCTTATTGATCCATAATGATCGCTAATGCCCAAGGCTTTAATAAACAGATCAATAGATCCAAAAAGTTCAAG
>Ga0164315_10001383_pt1 | contig 18239 bp, 12 predicted proteins | sample GuaBasSedimGuay6_FD_113737 | JGI IMG/M metagenome (GOLD analysis project Ga0164315, IMG submission 113737) | Subseafloor sediment microbial communities from Guaymas Basin, Gulf of California, Mexico - Guay6, Core 4569-2, 0-3 cm | ecosystem: Environmental > Aquatic > Marine > Hydrothermal vents...
CCTGGGTATGCAAATTATGGGTGGTTATGGTTATATCATGGAGTTTGATATGCAGCGTCATTTCCGTGATGCTCGAGCGACCACTATCACCGCGGGAACTTCCCAGATGCAGCGCAACCTGATCGCGGGATTGATGGGCCTCAAGGTTAAATAATGAATCTGGACTTGACCAGTGTGCAGAAGCAATCACACGACAAGAAGTGGATGCGCCGGGCCCTGGCCTTGGCGGACCGGGCGGCCAACGAGGGCGAGGTGCCGGTGGGCGCTGTTGTCGTGCGCGATGATCAGTTGCTGGGTGAAGGCTGGAACCAGGTTATCGCGGCGAGCGATCCCACTGCTCACGCTGAAATCGTCGCCCTGCGTGATGCCGCCCGCGCAGTGGGCAATTACCGCCTGCCCGGAGCCACGCTCTACGTCACCCTGGAACCCTGTACCATGTGCGCCGGCGCGGTGGTTCATGCCCGCGTAACGCGATTGGTGTTCGCCGCTGAAGAATCCAAGGCTGGTGTGGTGTGCAGCACCTGCAGTTTGCTGGATGAGCCCTGGTTCAATCACAAGGTCAGCTGGCGCGGTGGTGTACTGGCCGTCGACAGCCGTGCTCGCCTACAGGCATTTTTCCAGGCTCGTCGGTAGTTTTTCCTTGTGGCCCAGGGGGGCATTTTCCAGCCTGATTGTTCGGTTATCGCCTTTTACTCGGTTTCTTTTCTTGAGCCGACCTGTGAGAATAGCTCCTGCGCAGGAGGTGAACGACAAAAATGGGCTCTGACAAGTCGATGAAACTCAAGACAATGGGTGCGCGGTTGCTGGAATCAGTGATGATATTCCTGGCGATAGTGGCATCGGCCAAACTGGCCGCGATGATGACGATCTCAGATCAGCTCATATCGCCGATATGGCTGCCGGCGGCTGTTTGCCTTGCCGTTCTGATCTGGCTTGGAAATCGTAGTATCCCCGCTATCGTTATCGGTACCGGATATCTTGGCTGGGTTGCTGCCAATAACGTGGATGTCGCGCTGGTGGCAACGCTACTGGTGGTGGTTGGCACCGCTACCGGGGCGACACTGCAGGCCCTGGCGGGACGCTACCTGATACGGCGGTATATCAACCCCGATGCCGACATCGAAAGCGCCTCACAGTTTTTCCGGCTACTATTGATTGCGCCGATGGCCGGTGTGGTCAGCCCCGCGGTTGCGCTGACGGTGCAATACCTCTGTGGCGTCTGGCCCCAGGGCAGCTTTGCGCTGTACGCGGCCAACTGGTGGTTTGGTGATTCGGTGGCGATCGCCTTACTCACACCCCTGTTGTTGGGTATGCGACGCGGTTCGCTGGCGCAAAGTGCCACATTGGCGGTTATTGTATTGGTGGGACTGGTCGGCAGCTACCAGCTTGGCGTGTCCTCAGAGGCACAGTCCCGTTCAGCCTGGGAAGCTCAGGCCCGTATATCCGCAAATCAGGTGGGCGGAAACTTCATCCAAAGCCTGCAAAGTGGTTACGGCGACCTACGGGCAATCGGGCTAGTGCTGGAAGCCAACAGGGACTTGACGGAGGTGGAGTTCCAGGCGGCGGTCAACACACTCAAAGCCAACCGGGATGGATTCGCACCGACGGTGCTGTTGATTACCCAGCGCGATGCCGATGGCAGCTGGCCTATTATATTTGCCAGCCTCAACGATCTTGGACTGGTGCCGGGCTTTAAGCTCAATACTATACCGGTGACCAAGGATGCCATTGAATCCGCACTGAAATTCGGCCTGACACAGGGGGCGACGGCGCCACTTGGTAGCGGCACCTACTACGGCTTCAACACGATCCCCGTCTACAATGCTGCCCAGCCCACAGTCGTGATGGGGGTACAAAACGTGGATGCTCTCGATCGGCTGGTTAGCGAGCAGGTTCCCTACGGCCTGGGTTTCGCTATTTCCAGTGTACACGCCAGCGGCCTGACCACCGAGGGTCGTGATCACCTCTACCCTGAGGGCAAGGACTCTTCGGATGCTGTTATCTCCTTCGTTACTGCAATGACGACGGCGGGCACCACGCTCACCTTCCACTGGGGTGTGGTTCCGGCCTTTCTGGGCGGCCCCGCACTGGGATATTCCCGCATTTTATTGTTTGGGGGACCACTGGCCACCCTGCTTATCGCCCTTTTCATCAACATGCTGTTTGCCCAGGCCGGCCGTATTCGCAAGCAGGTGAGAGAACAAACGGCGGAATTGCGTGAGCAAAAGGAAATTGCGCAACTGACGATGGACAGCATGGACCAGGCGATACTGATGGTGGACGGGGATAGGCACATCATCGCCCACAACCAGAACTATCTGGCAATATTCGGAGTCAGCGCACGGACCATGGATGAAAATCCATGCTTTGACCAGCTGGTCAAAATAATTACATCACAACAGGTGGGTGAGGCGGCCCTCTGGGACGACAGGGTGCGTGGTTTGCAACGTCGCGACGCTTTTCACAGTGAACAGCAATTTCTCGATGGTCGCATTATTGAAATGCGACACAACCCCGTTGCCGGTGGGGGCGCAGTTCGTACCTATACGGATGTGACCGAAAACCGGTCTGCGGCCAACGAGCTTAAAAAACAGAAGGAAATCGCAGAACTGGCCATGGAAAGTATGGACCAGGGTATCATTCTGGTGGATGAAAACTTTCAGGTCGCGGCCTATAATACGCTGGTGCTACGGCTGTTTGGTCTGACCGATGAAGAAGTAGACGCACACCGGGATTACGATGAGTTATTGAGCTATATTTACCATGAAAAGCTGCATGAGCCTGAACTTCTTGCCGAGCGCCTGGCCGAGGCGCATGGGCAGGAAATATCCATAAGCGAACGTGTGCTGCCAGACGGATCGATAGTTGAGGCCCGGCATATTCCCATTGCCGGCGGTGGATTTGTAAGAACATTTATTGACGTAACCGCGCATAGAGATAGCCAAAAACTGCTGTCCGAGGCAAAACAGATAGCCGAGGAATCCACCCAGGCGAAATCCGACTTCCTGGCTAATATGAGTCACGAAATACGCACCCCGATGAACGCCATTATCGGCATGTCGCATCTGGCTCTGCAAACGGCGCTGGATAACAAGCAGCGCAACTACATCTCCAAGGCACATCGTTCCGCAGAGTCCCTGCTGGGCATCATCAACGACATCCTCGATTTTTCCAAGATAGAGGCCGGCAAGCTCGATATGGAAACCGCGCCATTTCAGCTTGAAGACGTACTGGACAATCTCGGTAGCCTGGTGGGTCTCAAAGCCGAGGAAAAGAATCTCGAATTCCTGTTCGATATTCCCGATACGCTGCCCACCGCGTTGGTGGGTGATTCCCTGCGCCTTGGACAGATTTTGATTAATCTCGGCAACAACGCCATTAAATTTACTGAGGAGGGCGAGGTTGTTGTATCCATCCGGGAAGTGGCCACGGAAGGTGACCGGGTCAAACTGCAGTTCGCGGTGAGCGATACCGGTATCGGTATGGATGCAGTGGTGAAGGAAAAACTCTTTCAGTCTTTCAGCCAGGCCGATACCTCGACCTCGCGCAAGTATGGGGGTACCGGGCTTGGGCTGGCCATCTGCAAAAAACTTACCGAGATGATGGGCGGTGAGATCTGGGTTGAAAGCGAGCCGGACAAGGGCAGTACATTCAGTTTTACCGCCTGGCTGGAGCGGCAGCGGGGTGAGATAAAAAGAAGGGTTGGCCCCGATGCAGACCTGGGTGGATTACGAGTATTACTCGCCGATGACAATGCTACCGCGCGGGAAATCCTCGGAAAAATGCTGATCAGTTTTGGCTTTGAGGTGGACTTTGCCAGCAGCGGTAAGGTGGCGCTGACAATGCTGGAGCAGGCCGCCGGTGACAACAAGCCCTATTCCCTGGTGCTGATGGACTGGCGCATGGAGGGCATGGATGGGGTGGAGACTACGCGACGAATCAAGTCGCATGAGAGTCTGCCCCTGATCCCGAACGTCATTATGGTCACCGCATACGGGCGCGAGGATGCTATCGCCGCGGCAAAGCACGTGGCTATTGATGGTATGCTGACCAAGCCGGTCACTGCATCGAACTTGCTCGATACGATCATGGTGGCGATGGGGCGTGATCAGGGTGGGAGCGCACGTTCCATTACGCGAGCCGATATGGCCGTAGAGGTCAAGGCCAAACTGCACGGCGCGCATGTGCTATTGGTCGAAGATAATGAAATCAATCAGGAGTTGGCGCTGGAACTACTCACCATCAGCGGTATCAGTGTCGAGGTGGCCTGCAATGGCCGGGAGGCACTCGATTTGTTGTCCGAACGTGACTTTGACGGTGTGCTGATGGATTGCCAGATGCCGGTTATGGACGGCTTTACGGCCACCCGCAAGATACGTGAGCAGGACAAGTTCCGTGACCTGCCGGTGCTGGCGATGACGGCCAATGCCATGGCCGGCGATCGTGAGCGATGTCTGGACGCCGGGATGAACGACCATATCACCAAGCCGATTAACGTCGATGAACTGTTTGGCACCATGGCGCGCTGGATTACTCCGGGCACCCCGGGACGTGCACCACTAAAGGAGGTTCAGTATCCGGATGCGTCTCACGGTGAGATGCCGGACATTCCCGGGATAGACATTAAGGCGGGGCTGGCTACGGTACAGGGCAACCAGGCCCTGTACCGCAGGCTATTGCTCAAGTTCCGTGATTCGCAAAGTGACTTCGCGGCTGAATTCGCCGCCGCACGGCTGGACCATGACGCCGCCGCAGCGACGCGCTGCGCACATACACTCAAGGGTGTTGCCGCCAATGTCGGGGCGACCCAGGTCAGGGAAGCGGCGAGCCTGCTTGAGGCTGCCTGCCTGGCAGGGCAGCCGGAGCCTGAAATTGATGGTCTGCTCGAGCAAGCCTGTGCCACACTGGAAAGGGTTCTCCCGGCCCTGGCAACGCTGGACACCGGTGAACCCGGTGCGGCGGATGAGGCAACGCCGGTCGAGGTTGATCCGGCCCTGGTGACATCTTTGTTGGAGAGATTGGCTGAGTTGCTCGAAGATTGCGACGCCGACGCCGCGGAAATAGTGGATCAGCTACGACCTATGGTCGCGAACTCAACCCAGCGCAACAGTTTTAACCGTATCGAGAAATTGGTTGAAGACTACGAGTTTGACGATGCGCTGGAACTTGTGCAGCAGTGGGTGGTTGGCGATTCAGGAGCATCAACTTCATGAGTATAAGCAGGCGCGGGTTTTGTGCGTCAGCCCTGTCGATGGGGATTGGCGCGCTGTCTGCTGCCATTGGCGACTACGATTTTGATGCGGCGCTTTTCGCCCTGGGTGAACTGGAGTTGGAAAAATCATGAGTACACGCGATAAAACGCTGTTGGTGGTTGATGATGCGCCCGACAATATTCAATTGCTGAGTGGATTACTCAAGGAGAAATACAAAATCAAAGCGGCGACCAGTGGTGAAAAGGCATTACTCGTTGCTCGCAAGATGCCGTCGCCCGACCTGATTTTGCTGGATGTTATGATGCCGGGCATGGATGGTTACGAAGTGTACCGGCAATTGCAGGCGGACGCGCTAACCCGGTCAATACCGGTGGTATTCGTTACCGGTCACGCCACGCAAGAAGAGCAGCAGCGAGGCCTGGCGATGGGAGCTGTGGCCTATCTCAGCAAGCCAGTGGCACCGCAGGAATTGTTAAGCACAGTAGAACGCGTACTGAACTCGCTTTAATACCGCGCCGAGAGGCCCAGGGAGCAACACAGTGGATAACAAAGAACAACGGCCCGTCGTTCTTGCGGTAGATGATACGCCGCAGAATCTTGATGTAGTGAAGGGTATCCTGACGCCACAATATCGTATTAAAGTCGCTACCAACGGACCGGCTGCCTTGAGAATCGTGGAAAAACAACTGCCGGATATTATTCTCCTGGATATCATGATGCCGGGCATGAGCGGCCTGGAAGTGTGTCGCGAGCTGAAAGCAAACCCGCGCAGCGCGGACATTCCGGTCATTTTCCTGACAGCCAAAGATCAGACGGAAGACGAAACCGAAGGTTTTGAGCTGGGCGCCGCGGACTATATATTGAAACCGGTGAACCCACCGATTCTGCAAGCCAGAGTGAAAACCCACCTCGCGCTCAAGCAGAGTATGGACTCTCTGCACAAGACCTCTGCAGAGCTGGCTCGAGCCAAGCAAAGGATGGAACTGGAACTCAATGTGGGGCGAGACATACAACAGAGTATGCTGCCCAACACAGTTCCAGACCGTAAAGAGGTGACATTGTGTGCCAGTATGGATGCCGCACGTGAAGTAGGTGGCGATTTTTACGATTATTACATGTTAAACGAAAATGAGCTCTGTTTTTGTGTGGCGGATGTGTCAGGCAAGGGCGTCCCCGCGGCACTGTTTATGGCGATGTCAAAAATTCTGATCAGGTCCCGCACCAAGGATGAGAAGGGTCCGGCAGAAATTATTACAAGGGTCAATGCCGAGTTGAGTGAAGATAACCCGGAGTGCATGTTCGTTACTGTGTTTTTCGGTGTATTGGATCTGTCCACGGGTGAAGTGGTATACACCAACGGGGGGCACAATCCGCCACTTATTCGCAGGGCCTGTGGTGAAGTAGAATCCCTACGCGACATTCACGGCCCGGTGGTCGCTATTATGCCGGGCGAAGAATATGGGCAGAGCACATTGCATATGAAGCCTGGTGATGTGTTGCTGGTGTTCACAGACGGCGTGACAGAAGCCATGGACACGGACAAAAACCTGTATGGCGATGAGCATTTATTCGATGTATTGCAGGCAGTGCCCGATAGTGGCGCGCAGGCAGTCGTCAATTGTGTCAACGAATCAGTGGCAGCGTTCGCGGCGGGCGCGGAGCAGGCTGACGACATCACTATGTTGGCTGTGCAATACAACGGCTCCTAGGACAGTGTTAAGTCCGACAGGCTCCTAGGCCTGCTCACCTTCAGTTACCAACTCACCCAGGTACTCGTGAAGCACCCAGACGGCGCGCTCCAGTCCGGTGGTCAGGGCCATCAAATCCAGTCTTTCGTTGTCCACAAGGTCGAAATCTCCCATGAGGAACTTCTGCCGGATGTTGCGCATTTTGTCGCTCTTGTCATCTGTGGATGCCCAGGCCAGTTCCAGATCCTCCCGGTCATGATCCTCGACTGCATCTATCGCATGGCCCAGGGTGGCGTCGAAGGCTTCAGTGATAATCATCGCCAATGACGCCAGGTGCGTACTTGTTTGTGCCGCCCTGACAGACTTGCAAAAGCCCTCTATGCACTCGTGTAAAGAGCCCAAGATACGATTTCGGTTGATGATATTTATGAGCCTTTCCGAGTCTTCAGGGCTCACATGAGGCCCCAGTTCACCCAGCGACTCCTCTATGGCAGCATGCAGTTGGTTGATAGCTTCCGCCAACGTTTCTGTCTTCAGCGGGACGGCCCCCGATTGTTCTCTTAGCAGTTCGATGTGTTGTGGTAGAGTACTGAGAAAGCGCAGTTCCTCCTTAGCCGCAAGATCCAGAGCAAGATCCGGCGTATCAATGACGTGTTCATGCAGATACTTGAGTTTTCCGATATCTTCCTCGGGAGAGGGTGGGCACCATTGCTCAATTTTTCTTAATATGGGGGCCCGGAAGGTGAACATCACGGTCGCACCAAAGACGTTGTAAATAAGGTAGACAAACGCCATCTGTTGCCCTGTATCAATGTTCAGAGAAGTGACCAGGGCATGGACCAGGGGTACACCGAAATATCTCTCAACGAAGAATAGCAGCAGCAGGGTGAAGGCGGTGATGACGTTGAACCAGACCTGAAAAATCGTGATCTGCCTCAACGTGCCTTTGAGTCCGGCGGCCATCAGGTAAATACTGAGTCCTCCCCCCAGATTGCAACCGTAGATCATGATCAGCGTGGTCCAGGTGTCCAGTATGCCGCCAACCGTCATGGCAATGGCCAGTATGGCAACCGACTGGGGAGACTGAATAGCAATACTTAAAATACCGGCCAACAAAAATGCGGTTAGCGGAGCCCCGTTGACACTGGTAATGGCCTTTTCAAACCATTCAATCTGGGTCACGTGCGCGGCGCTTTCTGCGACCATGTCCAGGCCGAAAAACATGATGCCACCGCCAAACAATACCCCCAGAATTGGTTTGGGTGAGCGACTTTGAGCAAGAGAAATGCCAGCAATGCCCACCAGGAAAAGGATAAAAATTTTGATATCCATGGTAGCGATAAAAACCATGGCCGAGGTGCCCACGGCCGCACCAAGACGGACCGGCAGTGAGCGTTCCACACTGATCATACCGGCACTCACCATGCCAACGAGAATGAAGGTTATGGCGCTGCCCGTCTGCATGGTGGCGCCCAGTAGTGCTCCACCGAAGGCGGACAGCAGGGGATGCCGTGTGGAGCGGTCCAGCAGTCGCCTGAAACGCTTGCCCGTCAATTCCCTCAGGTGGGTGGTGAGCGTCTTGATACCAACAAAGAATAGCCCCAGTCCGGCAATGAAGCTTCCGACGTCTTGTAGTATATCCATTAAATAAACTCGGGGTTACCGCTCGAAGCAGGCACTAGTGTGCCTTCCTTTGGCGACTCGCTGAATGTGACATTATGAATGATGAGGTGCACTAGTGTACACTGGAGTGAGTTGTAAACGGATAAAATGTCAGCCAAAAATGGTTCTGGCAACAGATGGTGGTGCTCCAGGGGCACAGGTGTCGGGAGGGACAAGATGGAGCTTACAAAGCGCGTACTGGATAACACGGTGGTGGTCGATATAGCAGGAAGTCTGGATACGCAAACCGCGGGTTCCGCCATAGACGCATTACAGGTGCATCTGGACACAAGTCCGGACCATTTACTCATCAACCTTTCGGGGCTGGATTTCGTGAGCAGTTCCGGTCTCAGGGTTATACTCAGGGCGGCAAAGCGGGTCCGCGCCTACGGTGGGAAGATGAAGGTTTGTGGTGCCCAGGGGATGGTCAAGGAGGTGCTGGAAATTTCCGGTTTCGATCGCCTACTGGAACTGCATGATGAAGAGGCACAGGCGTTGGCGGCATTTTAGCCGTATGCTTACCACCTTATAGCTATGCGCATCGAGCTCAATAATTCACTGGATGAAATCGTGACAGCGATGACCGCCCTGCGCGCTTATGCAGACTCCGTCGCTGTAGACGAGGCGGCCAGGCAGGCCGCCGCGCTGGTGTTGGATGAGTTGCTGACTAATATCATCTCCTACGGACTTAAGGGTTCCCAGCACGATCCAATTATTTTGGAACTCGATATCGCTGACAAAAACCTGCAGATACGGATTACCGATGGCGGCATCCCGTTCAATCCTTTCGATCAGCCGGACCCCAACCTTGATCTTCCGCTGGAACAACGCCAACCGGGTGGGCTGGGGATTTATCTGGTTAAAAAGTATATGGATGAATACAGCTACCGGTACAGTGACCAGCAAAATATCGTCACTCTCCGAAAAAAACTGGCGCCAGCCCCGGATCAGGCGGGCAAGGGACAGTAATTCGAGGTATGGGCTCCGTAGCTCCCGTGGTGCCGTTTTTGCTGGTAATACCGTCCCTGTAGGAGTTCCGTGGCAGGGTGGCTTTGATGGAGAATCACCGGGGCTGGACCGTGGGGATTGAACGCCAGAGCGCCCCGCGGAAATTTCAGGCAATTCATTCTAAAGCGCCAACAAATCAAGATTGTGAAGAGCGGCAGGCAGATAGTCCTCGGTACGCAGCGGCGGTTGGACCTTGTTGTCGGGGATATCCTGCCATTGCAGAATGCTGTAGTAGTGGCGGATATTTTGTACATAAGTGGCCGCCTCCAACCCCCGTGCATAACCGTAACGGACACTCTGGAAGTACTTGCTTTTTTGCAGCAGGGGCAGCCGTTGCATCACATCCCGCCACAAATGCGGGTCGCCTCCCTGGCGGTCCGTGATCACGCGTGCGTCTTCCAGGTGACCCATGCCGATGTTATAGGCCGCCAGTGCCAGCCAGGTTCGGTCCGGCTCATAAATATCGTGCGGCAGGCGCCGCTTGATGTTCTTCAGGTAACGGGCGCCGCCGCGTAAACTCTGGCCGGCATCCAGGCGGTTGTCCACCCCCATCTCTTCGGCAGTGGGCAGGGTCAACATCATCATGCCGCGTACGCCGGTGGGCGAGGCCGCTTGTGGGTGCCAGTGGGACTCCTGGTAGGCGATTGCGGCCAGTAAGTGCCAGTCCAACTGATACTCCTTCGCCACCTGCCGGATCAACGCCCGATAGGGCGGCAGGGACTTTTTCATATTGCGGATAAAGGTGTGCGAATTAATGCGCGAGACACCATAGGTGTGTCCGAAATACTCCTCCCGCAGGCGCCCCAGCGAACCGTCCTCCACCATGGCCCGGATAAAGTTGTCTATGCGGCCCAGCAGGCGGATGTTGTCGGTGGTCGGTGGCAGGTACCAGACCATATCCTGCTCCGTGGCGAGGTCGAAGGCGACCTTCAAACGGGGATAGAGGCTCTGTTGGACGGTGAATTCGTTGGAGTCGATGATGGCCAGGTCGGCGTATCCTTCATTGACCCGTTCCAGTAGTTCCATGGAGTCGACCTCCGGAATTTCCTGCCACTGCAAGTCCGAAAATCCGCTTTGTTGCAGTGCGCGCAGTGACTCGGCATGGCTGGATCCCGTCAGCACCAGGATGGTCATGCCGGCCAGGTCGGCGACACTGTGTGGCCGGAACATGCCGGCGACATAGACTACCTGGGGTTTTAGCTGGTAATAGGCGACTGAGTGGGGGTAGGTGGACTCGCGCTGCCTGGTCAGGGTCAGGCCCGCCGCCGCGAAATCCGCTTCTTCGCGCTGCAGTTTCTCAAAGATTCCGGTCAGGCTGAAGACGGGTTGCATGTTGAGTTGGACGCCCAGATCCTCAGCAAGCAAACCGGCCAGGGCATACTCGAAGCCAGTGGGGCCGCTTTTGTCGAGGTAATATGTGGTGGGGCTGTTACGGCTTACCACAAGGAGCTCGCCGCGGGACAGGATGCTATCGAGGGCATCCTCTTTTGCGCAGCCACCCGGGAGGCAAAGCAACACCAGGGTGACGATTATTATGCGAGGGGTCATGGCTACTATTCTAATGCTGTCTAATCGTCCGCTGACAGGCACTATTACCATAGCAATAGGGTGCATTTTCGGTTAACCCGGCAATCGCATTACCGGCAGTTGTATTAAATGTGGGTTCAAACCTGTTCGCAGGCCTGTACTTTATCTTTGGCAACTTTATGCAACGGCCGGGTTAACGGTGCAAGTTCAAATACAGTACAATACCGCCTCCTGAAAACACCTCCTCCTGGAGCTTTCCACAGCATGTTAATCCTGCGCGGTGCCCCGGCCTTGTCGGCTTTTCGTCTGGACAAACTGACGCAAAAATTGGCCGATATTCACCCCGGGCTCACACTGTTACATGCTGAGTATGTGCATTTCGCCGAAGTACGCAATCCGCTAACGCCAGAGCGTGGGGCAATCCTCGCCAGCTTGCTCACTTACGGCCCGGATTTGCCCCGGGATGCGACCGATGCGCTGGTGGTGGGCGAGCTGTTGCTGGTCGTGCCGCGCCCCGGGACGATTTCTCCCTGGTCGAGCAAAGCGACAGATATCGCCCATAACTGTGGGCTGGATGAGGTCCGGCGCCTGGAGCGGGGCGTCGCCTGGTATTTTTCCCTGCCCGCCGGCCTGACGCCGACGCAGCGCGCCGATCTCGACGCCCTGGTGCACGATCGCATGACCGAGTCGGTACTGGGTGAACTCGATGCTGCGCAGCAGTTGTTTGAACACGCGGCCCCGAAACCCATGTCCACGGTGGATGTGCTCGGCGGTGGTCGCGATGCGCTGGTGGCGGCGGATCGTTCCCTGGGGCTGGCTCTGGCGGATGACGAGATCGATTATCTGGTTGCAAGCTTCATCGCCCTGGGGCGCAATCCCAACGATGTGGAATTGATGATGTTCGCCCAGGCCAACTCCGAGCACTGCCGCCACAAGATCTTCAATGCCAGCTGGAGTATCGACGGCGTGGCGCAGGATGACTCCCTGTTCAAAATGATTCGCAATACCAATGAACTGGGTGGTGAAAACGTCTTGTCCGCCTATTCCGACAATGCGGCAGTGGTGGCGGGGCATTATGCGGGGCGTTTCTATCCCGACCCCGAGTCCTGTGAATACAATTTCTCGCCGGAGAAAATCCACCTGCTGATGAAGGTGGAAACCCATAACCACCCCACCGCGATTGCGCCTTTTCCCGGCGCCGGCACTGGCTCCGGTGGCGAGATCCGTGACGAGGGTGCGGTGGGGCGCGGCTCCAAGCCGAAGGTGGGCCTGAGCGGATTTTCGGTGTCAAACCTGAATATCCCTGGGTATAGGCAACCCTGGGAGAATGAGTATGGCAAACCCGACCGTATTGTGTCCGCTCTGGATATTATGCTGGAAGGCCCCATCGGGGGGGCGGCGTTCAACAACGAATTCGGCCGTCCCAATTTGTGCGGTTATTTTCGCAGCTTCGAGATGGAAGCCGCGGGCGTCGATGGCCCGGAAGTGCGCGGCTACCACAAGCCCATCATGATCGCCGGAGGTTACGGCAACATTCGCGAGGAACATGTGCAGAAGGGTGATTACCGCCCCGGCGCCAAGCTGATAGTACTGGGCGGCCCGGCGATGTTGATCGGCCTGGGTGGTGGCGCCGCCTCCTCTATGGCCAGCGGGCAGAGCCACGAGGACCTGGACTTTGCGTCGGTGCAGCGCCAGAACCCAGAGATGGAGCGCCGCTGCCAGGAAGTGATAGACCGCTGCTGGCAGTTGGGCCACGACAACCCTATCGCATTTATCCACGATGTGGGCGCCGGTGGTCTGTCCAATGCTTTTCCGGAGCTGGTAAAAGACGGTGGCCGTGGCGGTAAATTTGAATTGCGCAATGTGCCCAACGACGAGCCCGGCATGTCCCCCCTGGAGATCTGGAGCAACGAGTCTCAGGAGCGCTATGTGATGGCGGTGGAGCCGGAAAACCTGGCGCGCTTTGAGGCTATATGTCAGCGCGAGCGCTGCCCCTTCGCGGTGGTGGGCGAGGCCACCGCCCAGCTGCACCTGCAACTCACCGACCGCGAATTTGGCAATGCCCCTGTGGACCTGCCCATGTCGGTGTTGTTTGGCAAACCGCCGCGCATGCACCGGGAAATAACGCGTCAATCGGTAGTGCAGGGTGCATTGCGCCTGGATTGCTCGGTAATCGAGGCTGCAGAGCTGGTTCTGCAGTTGCCCAGTGTGGCCAGCAAAAGCTTTCTTATTACCATCGGTGATCGCACCGTGACCGGCATGGTGGCACGGGACCAGATGGTGGGGCCCTGGCAGGTACCGGTGGCCGATTGTGCTGTGACTACTGTTTCCTATGATTCCTTTGCCGGGGAGGCCATGGCCATGGGCGAGCGTACGCCGTTGGCTCTGGTGAACGGTCCGGCTTCCGGGCGTATGTCCGTGGCCGAGGCGATTACCAATATTTCTGCTGCGGCAATCGTTGAACTCCACGATATCAAGCTGTCTGCCAACTGGATGTGTGCTGCCGGCTATGGCGCCGAGGATGAAGCGCTTTACGATACCGTGCATGCGGTGGGAATGGAGTTTTGTCCACAATTGGGTATTACCATTCCCGTGGGCAAGGATTCGATGTCCATGCGTACCACCTGGCACGAAGGTGATGGGCGCAAAGCCGTTACCGCTCCTCTGTCGCTTGTTGTCACAGCTTTTTCACCGGTGACAGATGTCCGCCTGACGGTGACACCCCAGTTGCAGCCCGGGGCGGATGCCGTCCTGGTGTTGCTGGACCTGGGGCGCGGCGCCAATCGCATGGGCGGCTCCGCGCTGGCCCAGGCTTGCGGGCAAGTGGGTGATACGGTGCCCGATATGGACAGCGCTGGTGATCTGCGAGCCTTTTTCACGCTGGTGCAGGAGTTGGTGGCACAGCGCAAGCTGCTTGCCTATCACGACCGTTCCGACGGTGGGCTGCTGGTGACCCTGTTGGAAATGGCTTTCGCTGGTCACTGTGGCCTGCAAGTGGAGCTGTCAGTGGTGCCTGGCAATGACCTGGACAAACTGTTCAACGAGGAAGCGGGCGCTGTATTGCAGGTGGCCAATACCGACCTGGAGAAACTCCGGGAGAGGGCGGTAGAGCTTGGCCTGGGTGATTGTATTCATGTTATAGGTAAGGCTTCACCGGGTGATGCGGTGCAATTGGCCAACGGCGCGCTAGTGCTGTTACAGGAGTCACGGGCGCGCCTGCAGCAACTGTGGGCGCGCACCAGTTATGAACTACAGGCACTGCGCGACAATCCGGACTGTGCCGCACAGGAATACGCGCGATATAAGGCGGATGATCCCGGCTTGTCAGTGCGGTTGAGTTACGACCCGGCTGAAAATGTCAGTGCCCCTTATATTGCCACGGGAGTGCGCCCCGGGGTGGCCATTCTGCGTGAGCAGGGGGTCAACGGGCATGTTGAAATGGCGGCCGCCTTCCACAAGGCAGGTTTTACCCCCTACGATATACATATGAGCGACATCCTCAGTGGCCGGGTCGACCTGGAACAATTCAAGGGGATGGTGGCCTGCGGCGGTTTCTCCTACGGCGATGTGCTGGGGGCCGGAGAGGGCTGGGCCAAGAGCATCCTGTTCAATGAGGCGGTGCGCGCCCGGTTTGGCGCCTTTTTCCAGCGCGAGGATACGTTCACTCTGGGTGTGTGCAATGGTTGCCAGATGGTATCGACCCTGCAGGAGCTGATTCCCGGCGCCGCCCACTGGCCCCGTTTTGTGCGCAATCGCTCCGAGCAGTTCGAGGCGCGCCTGGCGCTGGTCAGGGTGGAATCCAGCCCCTCGGTGTTATTATCGGGTATGGCCGGCTCACACCTGCCTATCGCGGTGGCCCACGGTGAGGGTCGGGCGCAGTTCGCCGAGGCCGGTGTACAGGAGGCCTGCGAGGCCAGTGGTACCGTGGCCCTGCGCTACATAGAGAATAATTTGACGGTAGCCAGCGACTACCCGGCCAACCCCAATGGCTCCCCCGGCGGCATTACCGGCCTCACCAGCCTGGATGGCCGGGCCACCATACTGATGCCCCACCCCGAGCGGTTATTTCGCACCGTGCAGTATTCCTGGGCACCGGATGCGTGGGGTGAGGACGGCGGTTGGCTGCGCCTGTTCCGCAATGCGCGCCAGTGGTTGGGGTGAAATCATTGTGGCTAATACGTTGTGGTGAATACATTGTTGCTGACACATTGTTGTTAATACATTGTAACAACAGGGCTTGTGGCCGCTGGTCGTTAATTTATAATGGCGCACTTTTCGAACGGGGGCAGCTAGTGCTCCCGATTACCGTTTTCCTGTTAGAGCAATACTATGCTTAATAAGTATCCACTGTGGAAATACCTGCTGGTGCTGTTTGTGGTGCTACTGGGCCTGTTTTACGCCGCACCGAATCTGTACGCACCGGACCCTGCCTTGCAGATTACCGGCGAGAATAGCGCCCAGTTAATCGACAAAAAGACACTCAAGCGTGCGTTAAAAGCCCTGGAAGAGTCCGATATCGAGTATTTTGGTGAAACCATTGATGCCCAGGGCCGCAACGCCCTGGTGCGCTTACGCGACCCTGAACAACAATTGACGGCCCAGGCCCGTGTCTCCCGTGCCCTGGGCGATGGCTTTATTGTCGCCCTCAATCTGGCGCCCACCACGCCGGACTGGCTTAGCGACTATGGCGCACAACCGATGAAATTGGGCCTGGATTTGAGTGGCGGGGTACACTTCAAGCTGGAAGTGGACGTGGACGCGGCCATAGAACGGCGCATGGAATACTCTGTAAACGCCACCAAACGGGCGTTGCGGGAGCAGCGTATTCGTGGTTTTGTCACGCTCAACGAGCAGGGTAAAGTGGAGAGCCGCTTCAAGACCGAAGCACTGCGGGACCAGGCCCGCGCGATCATCGCTGAAAACAGTCCGGAGTTAGTGCTGGACCGGGTCGATGAGGCTGACAGCTGGAATTTGCTGGCGACCATGTCGCAGCAGACCCGCAAGGAAATCGCCGATTACTCGGTGACCCAGAACCTTACCACCCTGCGCAACCGGGTCAACGAACTGGGTGTGTCCGAACCCCTGGTGCAGCGCCAGGGCCAAAACTACATCGTGGTGGAACTGCCGGGCATTCAGGATACGGCGGAAGCCAAGCGTATCCTGGGCAAGGTAGCCAACCTGGAGTTTCGTCTGGTGGCCAACCTGGATGCGGCACCTTCCGAAAAACAGCGCTTTGAATATCGCAGCCCCGACCGGGCCGGCTCGTCTGAGTGGCTGGAGCGCGACGTCATCATTACTGGTGAGCGGGTATCCAATGCCCAGGCCAGCTTTGACCAGAATGGCCGGCCCAATGTAAATATCAGTCTGGACAGTGAGGGCGGCGGCCTGATGTCCCGGGCGACCCGCAATAATATCAAGCGTCGCATGGGCGTGTTATTTATTGAACGCAAGTACCGCACCCGCTATGAAACCCAGGAAGACGGCACCGAGATTGTGGTAAAGGTGCCTTACGATGAGAAGAAGCTGCTCACAGCGCCAGTCATCCAGTCTGCCCTGGGCGCCCAGTTCCAGATCACCGGCCTGGACAACCCGCTGGAATCCTCCGAGTTGGCCCTGATGCTGCGTGCCGGCGCCCTGGCCGCGCCCATATCTTTCGTGGAAGAACGCACGGTAGGGCCGTCCCTGGGGGCCGAAAATATTCGTATGGGGGTCAAGTCGGTACAGTACGGCCTCGCCCTGGTGGTGTTGTTTATGGTGCTGTATTACCGGGTTTTCGGTATTGCGGCGGTCGTTGCGCTGACGTTCAACCTGGTCTTGTTGATATCCTTCATGTCCATGTTGGGCGCCACGCTGACCCTGCCCGGTATCGCCGGTATCGTGTTGACGGTGGGCATGGCGGTGGATGCCAACGTGCTCATCTTCTCGCGAATACGGGAGGAGGTGGTCAACGGCCTGTCGCCGCAGATGGCGATCCACGCCGGCTTTGAACGGGCGGTTGCGACCATCCTGGACGCCAACCTCACCACATTGATCGTCGCCGTTATCCTTTACGCGGTGGGCACCGGCCCGATCAAGGGCTTCGCGGTCACCCTGTCGATCGGCATCCTGACCTCCATGTTTACGGCGATCATGGGGACTCGCGCTCTGGTTAATCTTTTCTATGGTGGACGCCGTGTGCGGAAGCTGTCCATTGGCGGGAGACAGTCATGAAAGTCATTGATTTTATGGGTCAGCGCAGGCTGGCGATGCTGTTCTCACTGACACTGCTGCTGATTTCCATCGGTTCCCTGGCCACCAGGCAGCTCAACTGGGGGCTGGATTTTACCGGCGGTACCCTGGTGGAAGTTCACTACAGCGAGACAGCAGACCTCAATACCATTCGCAGCACCCTTAATGCCGAGGGCTACAGCGGGGCGATCGTGGTCAGCTTCGGTACAGACCGGGATGTGATGATACGCCTGCCCAAGGGTTACTCGGACCAGCAGGGCGCGCAGTTGCTGGCCAGTTTACAGGAGGCCTTCACCGGTTCGGTAGAATTGCGCCGTATCGAGTTTGTGGGCCCCCAGGTAGGCGACGAACTACGCGAACAGGGTGGCCTGGCCATGTTGCTGGCCCTGGGGCTGGTGATGCTCTATATCGCTTTTCGCTTCCAGTTAAAGTTCGCTGTCGGCGCGGTGATAGCCCTGGTACACGATGTGATAATCACTCTGGGATTCTTCTCCATCACCGCTATGGAATTTGACCTGACGGTGCTGGCTGCGCTGCTGGCGGTGATCGGTTACTCCCTGAATGACACCATCGTAGTGTCCGACCGGATTCGTGAAAACTTCCGCAAAATCCGCCGCGCGGACCCGGTAGAAGTGATCAATATTTCATTGACGGAAACCCTGGGTCGTACCCTGGTCACCTCCCTGACCACCTTGTTGGTATTGGCGGCCCTGGCACTGTTCGGCGGTGAGATGATTTACGGTTTTGCCATTGCCCTGATTGTGGGTGTGGCGATAGGCACCTACTCATCCATTTATGTGGCGGCCAGTACTCTGCTGTTAATGGGCGTGAGCAAGGAAGACCTGATGATACCCGTTAAAGAAGGCGCCGAGCAGGAAGACCTGACCCCCTAAAGAACCCCACTACCCAGGAA
>Ga0164315_10001384_pt1 | contig 18220 bp, 16 predicted proteins | sample GuaBasSedimGuay6_FD_113737 | JGI IMG/M metagenome (GOLD analysis project Ga0164315, IMG submission 113737) | Subseafloor sediment microbial communities from Guaymas Basin, Gulf of California, Mexico - Guay6, Core 4569-2, 0-3 cm | ecosystem: Environmental > Aquatic > Marine > Hydrothermal vents...
AATACCGCAGCAAAGTCCCTTTTGTGGAAGAAGACAAAATTATGCACGATGAAATGGAAAAAAGCATTCAGTTTTTACGCGAAGTAAAATATGAATTGCCCGATGCACTGATTCCGGGGATTTAGAACTGAAATCATAAAAACTTACACTTTTTTTATTGAGTACTTTTATTTATTTTTGTTAAAAATATCTGCCAAAAATGAATCAAAAAGTAATGTTTTCCTCAGGTAAAACACTTTTATCTGTTGTTTTAAGTATTCTCCTCGTATGCTTCATAAGTAGTTGCAAGAAAGGCAATAATGATTCGCCATGCAAAAGCACGCTCATTGGTAGTTGGGATTTGCAAAAGTTGACTTATCTATATGATTCGGGAATTGTAGTGTATGATAAACAATATCTTGATGCCAATGATATTATAGAAAGTTATCATTTTTATAGCGACTCGTCGTTGGACATTGAGACCAATAGATACGGAGAAGGATTGAGAGTCTACAACGGAGGATGGAGTACTTTTCATGATACCATTGACATGGTAATTGTTTTTTCAGGTGTTGTTAGACAAAAAAAAGTTACATATTCTATTGAATGCAACATCCTTAAAACAAAATCAGCTTACGACGAACCGTCGGATTTAATGGAAAGCGAATGGAAAAGTCGGTAATTTTAGTGGGATTTGGGAGTATAAATTAAACTCTGTCCCACTCCCGTTGTTGGTGTCCCCACCAACAATTTTATTCAAAAATCATCCCGTAAGGTCTGCCAATGCTTTCTGATAATTGCGGAATAGAAATATATTTACTTTCACGGCGGTATTCCCGTCCTTCAAAAAATATAATCAGGGTTGGATTGGTAAAAGCCTGGTAGCTTGCAGGTATTTCAGGATTGATTCCTGAATTAACGAAAGCCAGTTCTATTTTCGGAAATTCTTTCTCTACCAATTCTATCACTTTTGGACGTAAACTGAGGCAGGGAGCGCAATTGTCATTATAAAAATAGACCAGTGTGGCTGGGTTTTCTTTAACAGTTTTTTCAACTTGTTCGATGGAATTCAGTTCGTTATTTAGCATCTTTATTAAATTAGAATGGGTATTTCAAAAGCGGCGCAAAAGTAATTTTTTCTTTCTAAATACAAAGTGATATTTTGTTGAGAGCAGATTGAATTTTCTTTAATTTCGCTTAAAAAAATAGAATGACACTAATTATAAAAGGGGCAGGATTAACCATTGAAGATGTTGTTGCCGTTGCCCGCCACCAGAAGAAAGTTTCGCTTCATCCAGATGCTTTAAAATCCATTGAGAAATGTCGTGCCATGCTCGAAAGAAAAATCGATGCGCATGAAATCATGTATGGCGTAAATACTGGTATTGGCGAGTTTTCGGAAGTCGTATTAAATGATGACCAGGTCAAGGATTTTCAGAAGTATCTTGTTTATAACCATGCTGCCGGCATTGGCGATGCCATGCCCGAAGATTACGTAAGAGCCGCCATGCTTGGGCGGATAAATGTACATGCCCACGGCAATTCAGGTATTCGGCCACTTATAACACAAACGCTGATCGAGATGCTCAACAAAGGAGTGACACCCTATGTTTGCCGCAAAGGTTCAGTGGGTGCCTCCGGCGATTTGGCGCCTATGTCACAAATTGCACTGTTAATGCTTGGCGAAGGAAAAGCCTATTATAAAGGTGTACTTCTCGAAGGAAATGAAGCCATGAAAAAAGCAGGAATTGCTGTTCCCGGCTTGCATGCCCGTGATGGATTGGGCATTATTAATGGGTCGAATGTACTTACAGCCATGAGTGCCTTGTTTTTATACGATGCCAACCGCTGGTTGATGCAGGCGGAAATTGCAGCAGCCATGTCGCTCGAAGCCTTGAAAGCAAATATGGGGCCTTACAATGCCCGGCTTCACGAAGTAAGAGGATTTAAAGGTGCGGTACGAAGTGCAAAAGCCATTGCCAAATTGGTTGCCGAAGGCGATTTGAAAATGGGGAAAGTAAAACACAAAGTGCAAGATGCTTATTCCATGCGGTCTACACCACAGGTAATTGGTACTGCGCACGATGCAATGGCTTATGCTCGTTCGCAGGTTGAAATTGAGTTAAATGGCGTTGGTGACAACCCTATTTTCTTCCCGGATGAAGACATGGCACTTTCGGGCGCCAATTTTCAGGGATCGCCTGTTGCCCTGCCGATGGATATGGCCGGCATTGCCATTACAATGGTAAGTGTACTTTCTGAAAGAAGAATGAATCGATTAAACAATCCTGCCCTAAGTGCAGGTTTACCGGCATTCCTTACTAAAGGCGCAGGAATGTTTTCAGGACTGATGCTCAGCCAATATACTGCCGACATGCAAATTGTAGAACAGCGCATTTTATCAGCACCGGCATCCATTCAGTCCATTCCTGCCGCTGCCGACCAGGAAGATTTTGTTTCGATGGGAATGAATACAGCCATAAAAAATTTCCAGATTATTGACAATGCCTATGGAATTTTAGGTATCGAATTCATGGCTGCCGCACAGGCACTGGACTTTAGGGATTATAAATTTGGAGATGGTGTAACAAAGGCTCATAAAGTCATTCGCCGCCATGTTGAATTTCTTGATATTGATCGGCCACTGTACAAAGACCACAATAAAATGAAAGAGGTTGTTGAATCGGGAGAAATACTTGAAGAAGTGGAGAAAACTGTTGGAAGTTTGAAATAGAGGAAACCCTCAACCTCAAACCAACAAATGAAGTAGAAACACCTATGGAGGAAACTATAGAACAACCTAAAAAACGCACAGACTTATTAACAGTTCTTTGCATACTTACCTTTATTGGCAGTGGCATGTCGATGATGGCAAACGGTTTATTGTTTCTCACTATCGAACCGATTAAAGAACTACTTGAACAGCAAAGCACTTATTCATTTTTGGGATCGGAAATAGAGATGGGCTTTTTACTTGACATCAGTCCGGTATTTTTTCTGTTGCAATCCCTCACACTTCTTGTTACAATAATTGGTGCAACCCAAATGTGGCAACTCAAAAAAACAGGCTTTCATCTTTATACGGTATCACAAATTCTGTTATTGATTCTTCCCAAGCTTTTTATCAGTGGTCTTCCTTTTCCGGTACTTGAATTGATGATTAGTGCCAGTTTTGTGTATTTATACGCCAAAAGCCTTTCGATTATTAAACAGCATCGTTATGGCAAATAATTCCGAAACGGATAAAAAAAATACAGCTCCACACATTCCTTTGTTGTTGAGAGTTGTCTCTGTTTTAATTCTCGTCGAAGGTATATTGGGCTTGTTGTTTTTTATTGCGGCAGGAATATTTCAGCTAAACGATACGCATTTTATTGGCAACACCGGGCTAAATGGTTTGAGTGCTAATTTTTATTCATTCTACATAATACTACATATTGTTCTTTTTTCAGGCTTCGTTATTAGCGGATTATTCTTGCTCAGATTAAGAAAAAATGGTTATTATTTATTCATTATTAACTACTTAATAGCAACTGGCTTCACTATATATTTGAATGATGTTTTTGCCTGGACAACTATTGTTGTTGGTCTGGCTTTTATCGCGGTTCTGACTTATTACTTCAAAAAAATGCTTTAAGTAATTGTTTGTTAAAAATTGTTATAAATTGCAGTCTGAAATGAGAATAATGCAACCAAAAACCAATCTTCCATAACTTCCTGATTCTTATTAACCTAAACTTATTTATCAAGATTTAAATGTTCATTTCTTTTATGTTAAAAAAACTTAAAGTTTACAATTTATATATATCTTGCATCGATTTTTAGAAAATTAATAATCAATATTTATATGTTCAATTAAATCATTAACCAAAAATTATCATTATGAGAAAAATTACAATTTTAATGGTGTTCTTGTTTTTCGTGGGTATGCAATTTGCCAACGCACAAACAAGAACCCTTAGTGGTAAGGTTATTAGTGCCGATGACGGAATGGGAATTCCGGGTGTTACTGTTCAGGTAAAAGGAACAACCATTGGTACCACAACCGACCTCGATGGTATGTTTTCCTTAGATGTGGAACCAACAGCGCACAAAATAATTGTGTTTTCGTATGTTGGGATGAGCACTCAGGAAGCGACCATTGGTGATCAAACTACCTTTAACGTAACCATGCAGTCGGAAGCGACCATGATTGACGAAGTGGTAGTTACAGCACTTGGTATTTCCCGCGAGAAAAAATCGTTGGGTTATGCCGTTGATGAGCTTGATGGAGAAGATGTAAACAGGGTTTCTGATGTAAACGTTGTGAGCTCACTCTCCGGAAAATCAGCCGGTCTTGCTATTACCAAGCCTAACACTATGGGTGGTTCGGCCAACGTTTTGATCAGGGGTTCTGCCTCTCTTACACAAAACAACCAGGCCCTTTTTGTTGTTGACGGTGTACCGATCAATAACTCAAACAACCGGGTGGCACAACACGGTAGCTACCAGAATGAAGGTTGGGGAGGATATGACTACGGTAATGCTGCTTCAGACATTAACCCCGACGATATCGAAAGTGTATCTATATTAAAAGGTGCAGCTGCTACAGCCCTTTATGGCTCAAGAGCTGCAAACGGTGTTATTTTAATTACCACTAAAAAAGGTAAGCGCGGCCCCGGTGAAAAACGAATTGGTTTTACCTGGAACTCAAGTGTACTTGTTAGCAGTGCAGATATGTCAACAGCCCCACAATGGCAAAATAAATACGGCGGTGGTTATGGTCCTTTTTATGAAGACCCTACAGCTTATTTTTTCTATGCTGACCTTGATGGTGATGGTGTTAGTGACCTGATTACTCCTACTTCGGAAGATGCTTCCTGGGGTGCGGAATTTGATCCTGATCTGCAAGTTATCCAATGGGATGCTTTGGACCCACTGCAAGACAATTATGCCGAAAAAAGACCCTGGCAAGCTGGCGGAAACGGCGGCCTGGATTACTTCTTCAAAAACGGTTATACATTCACAAACAACCTTACTTTTAATGCTGCCAACGACAATGGTGCTTTTAGGTTATCATATACCAATGTTGACCAATCAGGTATCCTGGTGAACAGTGAGTTGAAAAAGAATACGGTTAATTTTGCAGGTGATTACAATTTTACTTCAAAATTAAATGTTGAAGCAAATATTACTTATGTAAATTCTTATGCAAAAGGACGTTTCGGAACTGGATATGACGGAATGAACCCCATGCAGTCACTTGGACAATGGTTCGAGAGAAACGTGGATCTGAAAAGATTAGATGAAGGTTACCTTCGCCCCAATGGCGATCAACTTTCATGGAACTCCTCTTATTATGACAACCTGTCTCCTATTTTCTTCGACAACCCTTATTATGTACGTAGGGAAAGTTATCAGGATGACTGGCGCAACAGGCTATTTGGTTATCTCGGACTGAATTATAAATTTACCGATTGGCTGAGCTTCTCAGGAAAAGCAATGCTTGACTATTATGCCGGAACGCAAAACGAAAGAATTGCCTGGGGTAGTGTTGACGATTCTTACTACTCAAATTATACTGATCAGTTTTCTGAAGTGAATATTGAAGCCATGCTGAAATTCAATAAAACATGGGACAAGTTTTCAATTAATGCATTTCTTGGTACCAATATCAGAAGGACCACTTATGAAAACATAATGGGAAATACTGTTGGCGGATTAATTGTTCCCGGACTTTATTCTGTTACTAATTCAAAATCACCTTATGAGGTGCGTGAGAATTTAGATAGTAAAGGAATCAACAGTTTCTTTGTTGCTGCTTCTTTTGGATGGAACAGTTTTATTTATCTTGACCTGACCGATAGAATCGATATAACTTCTGCATTGCCAGAAGGTGATGATACGTACAACTACTATTCAGCATCACTCAGTTTTGTTTTAACAGAAATGGCTGCTATGCGCGATTTGAGTTGGATGCCTTTGCTTAAGCTCAGGGTTAATTATGCTCAGGTTGGCAACGATTTACCTGCTTACAACCTGAGATCAACATATACTCAATATACAACTTATGAAAGCAGCCCGCTTTTCTCTGTGCACAGTAGAGCAAGTAATAACAATTTGGTACCTGAAATTACAAAATCCTTGGAGTTTGGTTTGGAAGCACACTTTCTGCAAAGCAGAATCAGACTTGATGTAGCACAATATACATCTACTTCTTATGACCAGCTTTTACCTGTTTCGGTTTCACCCATGTCCGGTTATAGTTCCAAATGGATTAATGGTGGAATTGTTGAAAATACAGGTTGGGAAATCGGTTTAGTTGGTGTTATCATCGAATCGAAAGACTGGCACTGGGATGTTGGAGTTAACTGGGCTACCAACAAAAATACTGTCAAAGAATTATGGACAGATGAATTTGGTAACGAGGTACTTAACCATGTAATTTATTCAGCATGGGATGTTTCAATAACTGCAACAAAAGGACAACCTTACGGAACCATTAGGGGATCTGATTTCATGTATCATGAAAACGGTGAAAAAATGGTTGACGATAATGGTTTTTATCTTGTATCTGAAAGAGGTGATGAAATTATAGGTAATATTCAAGCTGACTGGAGAATGGGTATCCCAACTACTTTAAGTTGGAGAGGTCTGCAACTGTATGCTTTGATCGACATCCAAAAAGGTGGCGATATTTACTCAGTGAGCACCAAATATGGTCAGGCAACAGGTCTTTATGCCGAAACTGCAGTTGATAACCCTCTTGGTAACCCAATACGTGATAATCTTGTTTGGGCTGATGGAACCGAAGAGAGTGCACACACTACTACCGGAATTCCAATGGACCAGGCACACGAAACTTCTGGTGGTGTTATTCTTCCCGGAGTTAAAGCCGATGGAAGCACAAACAATATCCTGACAAATTCAGGCCGTTGGGGCAGGGCATTTTACTACAATAACAGCCCAACAGCGAGATACGTATTCGATGCTTCTTATACCAAGTTGCGCGAGGTTGCACTGACTTATTCTTTCCCTAAAAAAATGTTCAGTAAAGTATTGCTTCAAGATTTAAGCATTGGTTTGGTTGGACGTAACTTATGGATCATCAGCAAAAATGTTGACCATTTCGACCCTGAAGCAAGTTTGGGTTCAGGAAATAACCAGGGAATTGAGACCGGTTCTTATCCAACTGTAAGAACATTTGGATTTAACCTTAAATTAGGATTTTAATTGATTCACAAAAAAAAATAATCAGATATGAAAATAATTAAATATTTATCGCTCGCATTGATCCTCATTATCGGGGTATCGCAATGCAAATTGCCTGATAATATTGACCCCAAGCACCCAACCGAGGTACCTTATTATACCTTGTTTTCAAATGCTTTGGATAACATGGTCAGGCAAACGGAATCAACCAGTGTTAATAATAACATTCAACGATTGACCGTTCAATATTGGCAGGAAACGACCTATTTTGATGAGTCACGTTACAATTACCAGGACAGGCAAATTCCTGATGGTTTTGCCAGTAGATTTTATAAGGATGTCTTGATGGATTTCCAGGAAGCCAGAAAGATTCTTACAAATGAGAATTATGGTGGCGATCCGGATGTTACTTTAAATGAGCTTGCAATCATCGATATTTGTGAAGTGTACACCTACCAACTTATTGTGGATGTGTGGGGCGACATGCCTTATACTTTTGCATTGCAAGGACCTGACAACACTTCCCCTGCTTACGATAAAGCAGAGGATATCTACGCTGACCTGATTAAAAGGTTAAGAAATGATTTGGCCAGTTTAAAGCCTGCTGATGATATTGCTTTTGCAGGTAAAGACATGATGTACAATGGTGACTATGCTGCCTGGAAAAAGTTCGGTGCTTCATTATTGTTAAGAATGGGCATGCGTCTTTCTGATGTGGATGCTGCTGCTGCAAAAACAGCTGTTGCTGATGCTGTTGCCGCTGGAGTATTTACTGCACAGTCAGAAAGTGCATATTTATTATACCCTGGTGTTGTTCCACATGTTAACGAGATTAACGATGCTTTCAGACAAGGACGTAAAGACTTCTTGCCAACGCACACACTCATTAATATGATGACAGCAATGGATGACCCAAGAATGAATTTATGCTTCATTCCCATAACCTTTGCTTATACAACTGATGAGGATGGTAATAAAATTGCAACGACTTTAGAACCACAAGTCGCAGGTTTGGATCAACAGGTAATATTGATGTATGCAGATGGAGATGTAAAAGTTGACCTGCCGTTTACTGCTGAGTTGGCAGATACATTGAACCTTTTTGATTATCATTGGGGTGCCATTGCCGGATTAGATGGAGCACAGTCATACAACAATTATTCAAACTTCTCTGACCGCACCATGTCTCCTTCTTTTGAAGCAAACATGATGGATTTTGTTGAAGTTGAGTTCTTATTGGCTGAAGCTGCACAAAGAGGATTTGGTGTAAGTGGGGCTGAAGACCATTATAATGCTGCTATTACAGCCAGTATTTTGTACTGGTGGGGTTCGGCAGATGATGCAGCCGCCTATCTTGCTGCTAATCCATACGATGGTACCAACTGGAAAAAGAGTATTGGTGAGCAAAAGTGGCTTGCCCTCTATAACCACGGTATTGAAGCCTTTAGTGAGTGGAGAAGATTGGATTATCCTATATTAAACGCTCCGGAAGGAATGCAGTATAGCGATATTCCATTGCGTATGCCTTATCCATACAATGAGATATTGGAGAATACAGCTAATTACGAAGCTGCTGCTGCTGCTATTGGCGGAGATGATACACATAACCCAGTATTCTGGGATGTTATCCCCAGCCCGGCTGCTAAATAGTATTTATTAAACTTAGATTAAAAACCGCCCTCGAAAAGGGCGGTTTTTTTTTGGCTTTTTTCCGGCATTCTCCTCCGTTGGTGTCCCACCAACGCCATTGAGATATGTTCACCAAATCATTGTTGGTGTCCCACCAACAATAGTTTCCCATTCATTAAAACCAATTCACAGAATCTTGAGTTTTAGCTGATGGTGCGGACACCAACAACGGCGGAGGGAGAGGGAAGTAATAACCGGAGTTCGATATAACAACACCTGATATAGAATGACGTATGTTTTCATGGTCATTTCTTGGTGTTTTTCTTAGTGTCTTCGAGCCTTAGTGGCAGATTTTTATAGCCACAAAGATCATGAGACACGAAGAAGCACCAAGGCAATATTCGGTGTGTATTTGCAAACTTGATTTATAGATAGTTTGTCTTAAATCGAACCCAGGTTAATAACTATTGAACAGAATCCAATAAAAACAAATAACTGCTTACCACCGAATCAAAAGCAATTTGATAAGCTGGGTCAATAGGTTTGGAAGGCGGGGATTCTACTTTTAAAGGATTGACAGCTTTGCCATTCCTGTAAAATCGAAAATCGAGATGGGGACCGGTAGCTAAACCTGTGCTGCCAACGTATCCCAACAAATCACCTTGTTTAACATGCCTGCCAACTTTGATACCCTTTGCATATCCTTTCAAATGCATGTATGTTGTGGAGTAAGTTCCGTTGTGCTTGACTTTCACGTAATTACCACCGCCACGTTTTTGGTAGCCTTTTTTAATAATCACACCATCGCCAACCGTATAAACTGGTGTTCCTGATGGGGCTGCATAGTCAATTCCGTGATGCGGCCTTCTGATTTTTAAAACAGGGTGCATACGGCTGTTGGAAAATCCCGAACTGATTCTGGAAAAACGAAGTGGTGCTTTTAAGAAAGTGCGTTGAAGGCTGTTTCCTTCTTCATCAAAATAGTCGCCACTGCCATTTTGTTCAAAATAAAATGCATAGCGATTTTTTCCTCCATGGTAGAATTTAGCAGCCTGTACTTTTCCAAGACGGATGTATTGTTCTTCTACGTAGTATTGTTCGAAAATAGCTTTGTCTTTGTCACCTTTTTGTAAGCCAAAGAAATCAATTGTCCATGCATAAATTTCTGATAGATCGTTGGCGAGGTTTGGATCTGCATTCTTTTCCACCAAAGCATTCCACAAAGAAGACTGGATAACTCCAGAAGTCGAGTCGGTAATAATGTTTATTTCTTTTGCCCCTCGTTTGGCATATAAGGAATCTGTAAGATGGTACAATACAAAAGTCGAAGCCGATATTTCATAAGCAAAGTACAAAGCTTTTTCGCTTGAGTCGTTGGTGCAAATAATGCTGTATTTGTTACCTGTTCTGATTTTCCGCACATCAAAAGTGTCACGTGTATATCGGGCAATATAATCGATAACCTGGTAATCGACACCATGGCGCAACAAAATATCTGCAAGAAACTCATTCTTCTTTACCCGGTCTTTTATAATGTTAAGGCTATCAATATTAATACCGTAGGCAAATTCGGGAATGTTTATTATTACTTCATTTGTCTTAGTGGCATTTTCAACAGAATTACTGCATGAAAACAGGCTAAGCACAATAATGAAGTAGAGAAGATTAATTTTCTGCATTTTACTTTTCAATCAGTCGGCAAAAATAGAAAAAGCAGCAGGAGTTTGAGATGAAAAATGATCAACTGTAAAATATTTTCTTTTTCAAGCGTGGACGCTTGAAACGGGGGTGGGCAAAATACGCCATTTAAAAAGTATTAGAATTATGCTGGCGTAAACCCACCTCTGCCCCTCCCAGGAGGGGATTTTTCAATCGTTGAAAAATCGTGTGGTTTTATGACGAATTTCAAATACCAAATGTTACTATCCCATTAAGAATACTTTCACCTTACAGTAATAAAACACCTTCCATACGGACATGTACCGGTTGACAGTAGATTCCGCGTAGCGGATAAAATATTGAAAAAAAATGATTTATGAATAATGTGATTTTCCCCGTAGGGGATGAGTTATTGCTCACCGGTCATTAGTGATATTTAATCCTGAATAGATTTAGGTCCGTTCGTCAGCATAATCTTTCCCGGCTTTCAAAGCTTTCAGATTGAGCTGTACAATATCGTCACCCTTTTTAGAAAAGATTGTTGTAATTGCTTTTTCCAAAGATGCGTATTTAATATCAAGAAAAGGGCTGGCTGCACCCAGTACAACAATATTGGCAGCTTTCACTGACCCAAGGTCTTTGGCTACTCTATTGGCATCAATTGTAACATAGTTGGGCAACTCCCAAATTGCGTTCAAAACATCTTCAACCGGTGGATAATTGGCAATATTATTAAACGGATTCATACTGGTAACCAACCATCCATCCTTTTTATGTAGCATATTTACATAGCGCAAGGATTCCATTGGCTCTATCGAAATAATAATATCTACTTTTCCTTCTGGTATAAGGTCAGATGCAATTGGTTTTGAAGAAAGCCGCAAGTGCGATTGAACATCCCCGCCACGTTGGCTCATGCCATGCACTTCAGCCTGTTTTAATTCTAATCCTTCTGATAAAGCGGCAGTTCCGATAACTGTGGCAATGGTTAAAATGCCTTGTCCGCCAACTCCTGAAATTATAATATTCTTTTTCATTTCAATTTCCTGATTATAATACTATGCTTTTGCTTCCCTCTTTTCCATCATCTTTATCTTCATTCTTCGTGCCAGTGTCTGAACACATTCGCGTCGGGCAATAATTACCGAAACACCTTTGTATTCCAACTCTTCCTGAAAAACTTTTACATTTTCTTCATGGTTTCTTCTGAGCGGTATAATGATACGAATGTGAGCCTCTTCAACACCAACTCCCCTGACAATATCATCCACTTTTTCAAAGGCTGACGAATCTTGTCCGCCAGTCATTCCAGTAGTTGCATTGTCGTTCAATAAAACCGTAATCGGGGCTTTTTGATTGACAGCATCCAATAATCCGGTCATCCCCGAATGGGTAAAAGTTGAATCGCCAATGGCCGCCACAACCGGGAACAAACCGGCATCGGCAGCGCCAATAGCCATGGTAATGGATGCGCCCATATCGACACAAGAATTAATGGCTTCAAGCGGAGGCAAGGCACTTAAAGTATAACAACCAATATCAGACAAAACACGTCCCCTCGAATAAGGTTTCAGGGCTTCGTTAAGTGCTGTAAATGAATCGGTATGCGAACAGCCCTGGCAAAGCTGCGGTGGTCTTCCTGCAAGTACAGCGGGTGTTTCAAAGCCTTCGGAAATATTGAGACCCAAAGCCTTGCCGACAATATTCGGGTTCAATTCGCCGGCTCTTGGAATACTACCGTCCATTCGTCCGTGAATGGTTTTTCCTTTATTCAGATAACCTCTCAATAACTCTTCAAAAATAGGGTAGCCATCTTCCAATACCAAAACTTCATCAACCATTTTGTAGAGTTTTTCAACCATCTTACGGGGTACGGGGTACTGGCTTACTTTGAGTACAGGAAATGGAATTTTTCCATCTTCATAATTCTCAAGCAAATAGTTATAGGCAATTCCACAAGCAATGATACCGAGGCTCTTGTCTTTGGCAGTAAAGAATTTATTAAAACCTGATTGGTTTGCATCTTCTTCAAACAATTCCTGTTTATCCAACAATACGTTATATTGTTTACGTGCGATGGAAGGCAACAGAACAAATTGTTGTAAATCGGATGACAATTGCATTTTGTTCTGCTCCAATTCGGCTCCTCGTTTTACACCTGCCCTTGAGTGTGCCAAACGGGTTGTTATGCGCAATAAAACAGGTGTTCTGAATTTTTCTGATAACTCGAAAGCATACTTTGTCATATTGTAGGCTTCTTGCTGATTGCTGGGCTCCATGACAGGGATAAGGGCAAATTTTCCGTAGAAACGGGAGTCTTGTTCATTCTGCGAAGAGTGCATCGAAGGGTCATCAGCCGACAACACAACTAATCCTCCATTGGCACCTGTAATAGCTGAATTAATAAAGGCATCGGCGGCAACATTTAATCCCACATGTTTCATGCAGACCAGTGATTTTTTACCGGCATAGGACATACCAATCGCCGTTTCCATGGCAGTCTTTTCATTGGCCGACCATTGTGACTTTATCTTTTTTGCAGTAGCATCTTTCGATGCTTGGATATATTCCGTAATCTCGGTTGAAGGGGTTCCGGGGTAGGCATAAACAGCAGAAATACCTGCATCAATAGCCCCCTGGGCAATGGCTTCATCTCCTAACAACAACAACTTTTGCATCCGTTCGAATTAATTAGTTAGTACATTGAGAACAGTGCAAAATTATTAAAATCGCTCCAATTTATTTCATTTTTTAGCTATCTATAACCATTATAAATTGACTGAAAGTTTTACTTTTGTCAAAAGATTGAAACCCATGAATTTCCTTGCACATGCCCATCTTTCCGGAAACAACGATAAAATTCTTTTTGGGAATTTTATTGCCGATGCGGTAAAAGGAAAGCAGTGGGAAAAATACGAGATAGAAATTCAGGCAGGTATCCGGCTTCACCGGCAAATAGATACTTTTACTGATAAGCATCATATTGTAAAAAGAAGTGTAAACAGAATCAGGGATGATTACGGAAGGTATTCGGGTGTGGTAATGGATATTTATTACGATCATTTCCTTGCAAAATATTGGGGTCTTTACCACCCAAGCGGCCTCAACGGTTTTTCAAAGCATGTTTATGCCGTACTCAGCAAACGATTTCTAATACTTCCTGACCGGACAAAAATGATGTTACCCTTTCTGATTGCACAAAACTGGCTGACCTCTTATGCTAAGTTTTCAGGTTTGGAACGTGTATTCCAGGGGATGGACCGGCGGACCGGATTAGTTTCTGGAATGAGTGATGCCGTTACAGGGCTGGAAAAAAACTATGAAGAATTAAAACAGGATTTCACGGAGTTTTATCCTGAATTGCAGGACTTTTCAAAAGATACGCTTGTTAGGATTCTTGAGAAATAATCAAGCCGGTAATGAATTGGGTGGATAATTTTTCAACCTTTCAGGTTTTTTTCAACCTGAAAGGTTTAGAATTTAAAAAAACCTAATAATAAAGTGTAACTACAATTTTTCGCTTTCCCCCATAATTACGAAATTCACAAAAATAGAGGCTTTGCCAAATGCCAAGGTTAAGTTGGTGATTGCTGACAGGAATAGTAATTGACGGCCCCAATACAGCTGTTTTAAAATGAGCGGGCATGTCGTCGGAACCTTCCATTGTATGTTTGTAGAAGGGCGCATTTTCCGGTGCCATTCTATCTAATAATGCATTCAGATCGGTTTGCACATCCGGATCGGCATTTTCGTTGAGCATCAGTCCGGCCGAAGTATGTTTGACAAAAATATTGATGAGTCCCGTTTCCGGCAAAGGGCCATTTGCATCGCTGACAATGTGGTCTATTTTATGAAACCCTTTTCGCATAGTGGGAAGGACTATTTCTTTTTGCTTGATCATAATGGCTAAAATAGAAAAAGCCCCGCAATTGCAGGGCTTTAAAAAATGTGTTATAAAATCTATTTTACTTCTTCAAACCAACAAGTTGTTCAAGCATATCGGTCGTGATTGATTTTGGCCTTTCCAAAGGATAGCCCAAAGCACGGTCCCAAATAATGTTTGAGAGTACACCCAAAGCACGCCCAATTGAGAACAGCACCGTATAGAAATCGTATTGTGTAAGGCCATAATGCCACTGTATAACACCTGAGTGTGCATCAACATTGGGCCATGGATTTTTAGCTTTTCCTTGTTCAAGCAAAATATCGGGAACTACGTCGAAAAGTATATTCACATATTCAAACAAAGGATCTTCTGGCATATGTTTCAAACAAAACTCACGTTGAATCTGGTAGCGGGGATCTGTTTTGCGCAGTACCGCATGACCAAAACCGGGAATAACCTGTCCGCTATTCAAAGTTTTCAAAACAAAGGCTTTCATTTCTTCATGAGTGGGTACTTTGTCACCCATTTTATTTCTCAATTCCTGAATCCAGCGAAGCACTTCCTGATTTGCCAAACCATGCAATGGGCCGGCCAAACCATTAATCATTCCTGATGTCGCATAATAAATATCTGATAAGGAACTGGCAATTAAGTGACCTGTGTGTGCACTTACATTTCCTCCTTCATGATCGGCATGAACAATAAAATACATCCTTGCAACATCATCGTAAGGCTTGTCTTTTCCCATCATATAAGCAAAGTTTCCACCAAAATCAAGTGTAGGATCCTGATAACCACTTTTCTCTTTATTATAAAGCTTATTGTAAATATAAGCACCAATAACAGGAAGTTTTGAAACGAGGTTCATCGCATCCTCATAAGTCGGATCCCAATAATCCAATTTATTCATTCCGCGCTGGTACTTCAGGTTAAACATCGATTCTCTTTGCATTGACATTACCGCGGCTGAAAGGATAACCATCGGGTGACTGTTGTTTGGAAAAGCATCGATTACTTCATAAACATATTTTGGTAACTGACGTCTGTTAATGCTGTCGTAAATTACATCTGCAACTTCACTCTCAGTAGGAATTTCACCAGTTAATAAAAGATAATACAAACCCTCAACATAAGGCATTTCCGCTCCTTGCGGTTTGGGTAATTTTTCAAATACTTCAGGTAAAGTGAATCCTCTGTAACGGATGCCCTCAAAAGGATCCAAATAAGAAATATCAGTAATAAGGCTTTTGATTCCACGCATCCCGCCTATGGCCTGTTGAACGGTAACTTCACTAATAACATGATCACCATAATCTTTTAACAGCCTTTTTACCCGGGGGCGGTGAGCCTCAATTTTTTCGTACAATTTATTCTTTAATCCACTCATGACTTATACTTTATTAATTTAGTTTAAATGCTTGTCAATCCACCTATTGCATCTCAAGTCAATTCAATTAATAACTGGATTTGCGATGTGTATTTTAATCTTACTGATAACTTTAATATATTTAAGTTACCTCTATATGAGTTAAGAGGTGCAAAAGTACTGTTTTTTGTCATTTGGCAAGCATGATTTTATACTGATTGTCCTATTTAGAGCTTATTTAGAATGTCTTCAGAATTAAAATATTTCTCAATTGTTATCATTCTGCGAAAGCATTCTATCTATTGGGAAACATAACGAAAGTTGAAAGGCACTTATTAATCTGAGTTGATATATAACGGCGGATTAATATCCTGTAAATATGTAGCTTAAATTACAATGCTAAAAGTTTGGAGTGATGGGTGAATGGAATATTGGGTGGAAAATAGAATAATTAACTTCCATTTTTCCAATACTCCGATATTCCAAATTGCAATAATCCATGAGAAGCAGATTATCTGTTAAACCATTCTACTTACATCGAATGGATGTTATTAACTACCACTGCTATCTTCTCCGTTTACCGACTAAAATCCCCCATTCACCGATTTACTGTTTACCCGCCTTAGCAGACACAATATATTTGCAGCATCAAACTGAAAAAAAGTTTATTAATTTTTAAATAGTTATAAAATGGAAAATGGAAAAAGATTGTACCGGTCAAATGCAGTAAAAGTAATTGGTGGCGTTTGCGGAGGACTGGCAGATTATTTTAGTATCGATGTTGTCCTTATCAGGGTTGCTTTTGTTTTGTTGTTTCTTTTTGGTGGAAGCGGCGTTTTGGTTTATATAATTATGTGGATTGCCATACCGGCACAAAGGGGTAATTTTGATTCCTATCAAGATCTTTCTGAAAAAAAAAGTCCTGATGAAAGTACCGGTGGAAACGAAAGTCAGCGGAACACCAACAGCGCCATGATTGCTGGAATAGCCCTAATTTTTGTTGGATTGCTTTTTCTTGCTGACCGTCTGATTCCCTATTCACACATCATAGACTTATGGCCGTTGATACTGGTTGGACTGGGCGTTCTGCTTATCAAACCGGAAATACTGAGGCCTTCTAAAAATATTGAATCATCAAATGAAAATGAACAAAACGCTTAAAGCGTTCCATAAACTTAAAACTTGATTGTCATGAAATACAGAAACATATTTTGGGGAGTAATCCTGATTTTAATCGGAATACTTTTCACCTTGGAAAATTTCAATCTAATAAACTTTAACATAAGAGAATTGTGGCGCTTATGGCCTGTAGTACTTGTTTTGTGGGGCATCTCCATTATTCCAGCCGACAAATGGATAAGGCTCGGTCTTGTACTGCTTGTGCTTGCAGGGTCGGTATTTTTCATGCTTGATCAAACCGTAGAGTGGGAAAATGAGCGTTCTTATGATGTTGAATTACCAGCAGCTGAGAATACTGGTAACTATCAGGATTTTTTCATCACCAATGAAGACAGTACCGAGTATGCTACCTTAAATATGGAAGCTGCCGCAGGTGCTTTTTCTTTATCAGACACCACAACTTCCCTGCTTTATTTTACCCAAAATGACAATAGTTTTCAGTATAAATACTTTGTCAAGAAAACAGACGACCGGGTTAAAATAAATATAGAAACATCGGAAGGCCATGTGGGGTTCAATAAAAATTCGGATAATAAAGTCAGGATAAAACTGAACGACAACCCCTTGTGGAATATCAATCTGGAAGTTGGCGCAGCAGCCGTTAATTTTGATTTGTCATCTTTCAAAGTGAAAAAGGTTAATATGGAAAGTGGTGCAGCTTCTTTGAAACTTAAGCTGGGAGATAAATATCCCGAAACCCGTGTCAATATTGAAGCAGGCGCATCTGAGATAGTTGTTAAAATACCAAAAGAATCGGGATGCGATGTGGAAGTCAGTGCCGTATTCTCCGGTAAAAAACTGGATGGATTTGAAAAGCTTGACCATGGACATTACCAGACACCAAATTTCAATACAGCAGCAAACAAAGTGTATTTAGAAATAAATGCAGCTGTGTCGAGTTATTCGATTATCAGGTATTGATCGACTTCAACAAAGTTTATTATTTTTCAGCCCGGCAGGAATAATGCTCCCGTCGGGTTTTTGTTTGTTCGTTTGATAGACCTTCCAGCGTGCGCAGCTCCTGGAAGCATCTAAACGATGGAAGGAACAACGCCTCCAGGCTTTGTAAGTGCTAAAATTAACTGTAAAACCTATTGAGCAAAACCCGAATTATTGGTTACAACACTTCCAGGTGTTCGGGGCTGGAAGGTTGGTTTATGGGTATGAAGATTATAGAAAGTAGGTTTGAGGCCAAAAGCACTTTTTAATTACCTTGCGCGTTCTATTTTCAATATCAGAAATCAAGAATCGCATGTATAAAAATCTTATTTTATTTTTCGCAACATTCTTATTGTTAGGTCTTGGCATCAAAGCTCAAACAGCTTCGGTCA
>Ga0164315_10001385_pt1 | contig 18216 bp, 4 predicted proteins | sample GuaBasSedimGuay6_FD_113737 | JGI IMG/M metagenome (GOLD analysis project Ga0164315, IMG submission 113737) | Subseafloor sediment microbial communities from Guaymas Basin, Gulf of California, Mexico - Guay6, Core 4569-2, 0-3 cm | ecosystem: Environmental > Aquatic > Marine > Hydrothermal vents >...
AATGTTTAAATCCGCTAAGAAGTTTGTAACAGTTGTTTTAGAAGCAACGTTAGCATTATCAGCATCAGCGAATAATAACGCATCAGCAGCAACGATTGTAGCAGCAGTTGTATTATCAACATCAACTCTTAAACCGTTAACATCTTGCTCTAAACCACCATTCGTTCCTAATAATAAATGTAATGTGCTTCCAGTTAATGCAGTTCTATCAGTTCCAGAAGAAGTTAAGATTAAAGCACTTGTAGCAGCGTCAAATAATTCGATACCAACTTCATCAGAAGGAGAATTTTGGATACCTGCACCGAAGTTTACGTTTAATACGTTTCCAGAGTATGATAAACCAGCACCATCACCAACAGAACCAGGTCCAGAAATTTCTACCCATGCGTTTGAAACAGCATCATATAAGTATGTGTGTCCATAATGAACAGAATCGGGGTCAGCATTAAGAACTGTTGTACCTTGAGAAATCTCAGTACCACCAGCAGCATTACCACTACGTCCATCAGGAGCAGACCAGTCAGAATCGTTAGAACCGTTACCAGTTACAAATTCGATTAAATCACCGTTTACTATATCAAATGTATCACCTGGATGAATTGTGCTTAAACCAGTACCGATTGTTCCATGCTCACCAGCTATGATGAATCTATCACCAACACTTAAAGGAGTTTCGATTAAAGTATAATCACCGTTTCCAGCACTTGTAACTGTTAAGTTTACAATATCACCAGCACCAGTACCAACAACAGTCGTACCAGTTCCTAATGCGAAAGTGATTGCAGCAGTAGAAATGAAAGATACGTTGTCACCAACACTTAAACTGTATGAAGCTTCAGGAGTTGCAGGATTAACACCAACAACGTCAACTAAATCAGAATCAACAACAGGATTTTTCCATGATGCACCAGCAGCAACTAATGAATCAACATAAGCTTTTGAAGTTGCGTCAGTAACACCGACAGTAACAGCAGCTAATCCAGTTGGAGTACCACCACCAACGAATGTGATATTAGCAGCAGAATCCATTGAGTCGCCAGCTTTTTCTATCCATATATCACCAGTTCCACCAGCAACTAAACCTAAAGTGGTTCTTTGGTCGCCAACAGTAGCATCATCAACTAAAGCACGTCCAGCAGATGTGATAGTTCCTAAAGCTAATGTTCCAGCACCAGTAGAGTAGTATAATTGGTCAGCAGCAGTTGTAACACCTATAACATTAATATCATCTAAAGCAGCACCATATTGTTGAACGTCGGAAGTTGCACCTAATGCACCAGCAGCCCATGTTGAAGCAGAGTCAGCGTAAACCACGTTTCCAGAAACACCACCATCAGTAACATTGTTTAAGCCACCAAAGTCTAGGATGGAACCTAAACCAGCAGATAATTGAGTAAGAGTAACCTTAACGTTGTTTGTACCATCGTAAAAAGGAATTAAATCACTAGAAGACGGAGTTCCAGCTTCAGCAGTTAAACCTAAAACGTCTAATCCAATTGTAGGATTACCAGAAACACCATCACCGTCAACAATTGAGATACCTTCATCACCAGCAACCGCAGAAGCAGTTAATGTGCGAGAAGCGTATGTATCAGCAGCAGTTCTAACGATAACACCATCAGCAGCAGCAGTTACGATGTCTAAATCGGTCAATACTTTAGTGAAAGTTGTTTTTTGTGCAACTGTTCCAGCACCATCAGTAGAATCAGAAACTACGATGAAATCTCCACCAGCTAAAGTGGCAGCAGTTGTGGCTAAATCAACAGGAGTTAAATCTAATGTGATAGCATCAAGAGCAGCAGTAGATTGTATACCACCGTTAGTGCCACCAAGAATACTTGCTGTATCAGAAACCGCATCGGCAACAATTGAAGTGCCAACATCAGTTAAAATTGTTTCGTAAGCGTTACCACCGATAGAAGAAGGAACAATATTTGTCCAGTCTGAACCGTTCCACTGTAATAAATCGTTAGTAGCTAAAGCAGTAAAACCAGTGTTATCCCAGTTTGAACCATTGAATGCGAAAATGTCACCGTCGATAGCACCAGAAGTAGCAGTCGCAACAACATCTGTCAATTCAGGGATTGTGTCAATACCGATAGCGGAGTTAATCGCAGTATCTAATTGAGTCATCATTGTGATTAACGTGCTTGAACCAGTTAAACCAGTAAAAGTTGTTAAACCGTTTAATGTAGATAATGCAGCAGACGAACCGAACGAACCGTCTGTATCGAAAATACCACCAGAAGCAGTTTCAATTGCGTCTACTTCTGTTTGTAAACCTGATACATCACCACCAGTACTAAATTCTGTCCACGCAGAACCAGTGTTGTAGAAAAATGAATTTGTATCTGTATCATATACCATTTGTCCTGATACATTACCTAACCCTGTACGTTGTGCAGTAGTTAAGTTTTCTATCACCGCGTTTTGTAGTTCACCTGAACCTAACGTGTGAAATTTTAAATTACCATTAATAATCATATGAAAAATCTCCTTGAAAAATATGAATCATTTATAAAACCTAAACAAACAATATATTAAAATTTGTTATACCAGTATTTATAAAATCACTTCATATTTTTAAGGTGATTTGGGGGAATTTCTGGGGAAAATTAGAAAAAAACTATTTTAGCCGAACCTGCTTGAGCTGTGTTGAAAGTTACGCGAACAATATCATCAGTTAAAAGCTTAACTTCATCAGGATAAATCTGAATATCATTAAGGTCGTAAATCTGAACCAACAATCTTTTAGTGTCTAAAGCGTGTGTAACATTCCAAACTAATGCTGGTGCTGTTTGTAAATGTTCAAAACGACCATTATTACCATTACCATTGCCATTGTTTTGACTTTTAGTAGCAATTAAATCACCAGAGTCTTTGTCTAAAAATAAAGGAACTAAATTTTGTGCCATGATAATTTCCTACTGTAACTTTATTAACGGTTTAATGCTAACATAAATTGTATCTGGTGATACTATGGTTCCAATTTCTTGAATTGAAAATAATTGAGGGATTGTGGTTGTTATTTCACCAGTTTGGCCTACGAATAATTTTGTTCCGACAGGTGCGCTCCAATTCCACAAATCGTTTCTAATGTGTCCACTAGTTATAAATGACCTTGATTCTCCAATGTGCATATCTTCACTGGCTATCCCAACACAAGGATAATTAGCAATCGTGTTTTTAGTTAATCGTATCAAATTATAATCAACATACGAAACACAGTAGAACATTGGTATAAATTCATCGGCTTTAGCTTCTTTAATCTCATATTCTAATTTATAATTTACGATTCTTGACAATTGTGCTGAAAGAGGTGATTCAGTTGTTAAAAATTCTCCACGACCAAAACGGTTGAATTTTTTAACCGCGTTTAGTTCATCATCGAATAAAATCATACCGGATTGATTAGATGTATTAAGTCCAGACTGTGTACCTATAGAATATGGTATTAAAACCCCACCATCATCCAATTTAGCAGCAAATACGCGAAGTTTCTCAACATATCTCGCGCCAGTAAAAACCATCATCTTTTTAGTTTGTAAATCAAACCAATGTCTATCTATTACCGGAGCAGGAGCATTGTGACTGTCTACTGGTGCTATCTTAGTAATGCCGAACGTTCTTACGCCTGTTATAACGTCTAAATCCCAGTATAACCATTGGTCAACAGGGTCAAATGGAGCAGGCCAAGCGTTAGTAACTGTTTGATTTTCTTCAAATAAATAGTTGGTTTCACCATGCGCAAATGTTAGAACTGTAGAGTCAGGTGAAATGTTTAAGTTTACACCCGAACCAGTAAGTTGTAAGAATGTTGGGGTATTGTTTATATCGGTTTGATAACGCACGATACCTTGTCTAAATGCTAATTTCATTAATATTTCCTAAAAGTATTCATTTCTATTATTTATCATTTAGATGGATAGTTTCTAAGGTTTCATCGAAACCACCAATATCAAAATACTTATAATCTAACGAATCAATTAAATCGCCAGCATCTACTAATGCAGCATAAGGCGTTTCATTTACGGAAACAGTTAAATTATCAGCAAACAATAATCTCATAGGTAATATAGTAGCAGATTCAACATACCCACCAAGAGTATTTGTAGGAACGTTAGTAGTAAGTGTTATAACAGTATTTAAACCATCAAAAGCAACAGTAGCAACCGTGTAATATCCAGCATTATCCACAAGTCCTACAATCTGAATTTCTAAATTAATTTGAATATCAGAAAGTGCATTACCAGCCACAATTAAAGTGTCTAATGTAGGTATCTCTAAAATAACATATTGGAACCATTCGTTCACATCACCCCAACTAAATAATAACTCTTCGGCAAATGTTGTAGCCGTAGTGTCAGTTGGTGGTATAATACCTTCTGCCATGAATAATTCATCACCGTAAGTAGCAGTAATACCTTCAGTATTATATGTTGTGATATTTAAAGTATATGGGCCACGATAGAAATAATCAACAACATCAATATCACTAACTAACGGTTGTGCAGCCGCAAATATTGTTACCGTTGTCATATCGTATTCAACAAAAGCATTTGGTTGTGCATAAAACAATGCAGGAATTGTGCCTGTAACCACATCAGTATCAGTTAACACATTATTGTTAATGTCAACTAAACTTTCTGAAACTGTAATTAAAGTGTATGTGCCATCGAATGTGCTACTAACTACATTATAATCAGTATGCTTTAATCTTGCAGATTCTATTCCAAAAGTTACACCAGCAACAAAGAACACAGTTTTATCACCGATAACTTTTAAACGGTTTGAAGAATCCAGACCAACTAAATTATACCAATCGTGAATAATTGTAGATTGTGTTATTCCAGAAGAGTTGTAACCTGTAATCGTTCTGTTATCAACTAATTGCGAACGATAATCACCACCATATAAAGTAATGCTGTTACGCACTAAATCAACATCAGTATTAACATTATCGTGGAATATGTTATAAGGTTCGGCAGAATAACCAGATTCATCGTAAGGAGCAGAAACTAAATCATTTAATGCAGGGTCAAAAACTAACCACCCCGTATCAACAAAACTGTTCTTAATCCTTTTATAATATGTTACGATTTGATTATCAGAAGGGTCTTCTTGATACCAGTACATAACCGTTAATGGTACCCACGCATAGTTGCGCCATTGCATCATACGGTTGGTTACCGTATCGTACCATAAGTCAAGTAAAGCTGGTGCAAATGGAGCAGTAGCTTGTTCAGGTAATAGTGGTTCTGTTAAAGAATCAATAGTGCCGAAATCTACAGTATCCCACCCTGTTTGTGCTGTGTTTTCCCAGTTGTAAGTATGAATATTATCAGAATATGTCATTGAAATGTCCAATGAAAATTGTTCTTTCATATTTACGAATAGTTGCTCACTATCTAGGTCTGAAGTTGTGCAATAAAATGGGTCATCGTATCCAATATATTGTATCAACATTCTAAACGTATGTGTAATATCAAAAAGAGGGAACGAATCTATATCATTAACAACAGGAACATAAGTGTTCACACCATCAAAACGGGTTTGATTAATCAATATCGGGTCACCAAATATATCGGTACCCGGTATTGTTACAATTTGGAAAACCCCAACCACTTCGGTAAACTCTACATGACCAATGATAGAAACCGTTGGCAACGGTTGTAATAATGTAACAGTTGTGAATGTTCCATTATATGAAACTGTATCAATTGTGAAAGAATGTCTTTCTTTCAAATATATGGGTAAGAAATCATCACTAACTATAACAGCTAATTCACCAGCAATAATTTCAGCAGTTGAATCACCTAAAATTGTGAAGGTATTAACATCTGGAATTGTATCAATTATATGTTGAGAGCTTGAAGAGTTATCTATAAGCGTAACATTATGCGTACCTTTAAATTTAATCAAATGGTCGCCAGCGATTACAAGTTCATTGTTTCCTAAATCAACATTGATTACCAATTCAAGAAATGAATCATAGAAATTACCATAACCACCTAAACATTCAATGCTTGGTAATTCGTGTACGTTAGTTGATAACATACCGCCAGCAAAGCCACAATGGTCTATAACGCTATTAACGACAGAACCACTAATTATATTTGTTGACAACGAACCGCGTATTTGAATAGTTGTAAGATTAGTAATATCATCATAAGTAATATCAGTTACATAATAGAACCCATCATTAGTAGTTGAGAACGCTATTTGAATACGTTGTCCAATATTAATATTATGTTTAACATCACCTGATACATTAATAAGATTATTATTAACACCAACAATCAAATACTCGAAAATAGTATTAAGACTTGGATAACCCAAATTGAAACAAAATTCAATCGCGTCACTCATAGTTACCGAAATATAATCAGTATGCACATATTCAACTAAGACTTCCATAATCTTAGTATGATACGGTTTTACTTCTAATGTGTAATCTATTAGACTTTGAACAGGGTCGAGTAATTTTGGTTCTAAAGCCATATCATAGTTTCCAATCTTTTAATGTTATTACGATATTTATAAGAAAGGTTAATCATCAAAAACACTACTATCTAAGATTCTAATACCATGCAACGATACCATTGATGTTTTAATCATATCAGGGTATCTAAGTTTTAAACTGAACGCGATATGTAATAAACTAAAGTAAATTCTATTAACATGTTCACTAGCAAAGTTATTATAAATGTCATCCATCATTTTTAAAATGTCAGCCTGTGTATCCCATGAATGTGAATTGATAAACGAATCAATATCTACAGGGTAAAAATCATTATCAGGACTAAACATATCAGTAGTGATAGCATCAATAGCTAACGCTTTATCAATGAAAATTTGTCCACTGTCTAAACCGTATCTAGTGTCAGTAGTATTTTTAATGTCATACAACTCTTTATCCAATGATGGTATTCTTAAATTACCACCAATAGTGTTACCTAAAATAGATTCTGTTACTCTATCCCACAACCATCTGTCAATATGGAAAGGCTGTTTCTCTCTAAACATTTTCCATTCTTGGTGGGTATTTTTTAATGATAGATTAGTTTCGCCATCATCAAGATTATCTCTTAATGTAAAATCATGAGTAAATCTAAGTTTATATCTTTCATTATCATCTATAATACCAGCCAAACCTTTTATTATAATTTGATTATAACGATTAGGTAATGGGACAAAGTTACTATTATCTTCAGGTAATAAGTTTTGTATTATTCCATATGCACCTGGTATAATAAGTAATTGGTTTTCTATTTCAAATAATGAAAGTTTATCATCTATTATTGTGGTTTTATCTCTAACCCAAAAGTAATAAGTAATAATATCATCACCATTTACATCAGTAGTTATTATTTGAGTATTAGGAACTTCAACAATATAATCACCATTATCTATTTCTTCAATCGTTGGATATATTCTAATACCTTCATCATCAATAACATCGTATTTAAAATGAATAACAGTTATTAAATCTTCTGGATTAACTACACCATATTGAGCAGTTAAATCTAATTCAATTCTAATAACAGAAGTATCAGCAACAGTATCAACAGATAAGGTGAATATATTAACAATACCGAATATCTCACCGTTTCTATATGCTTTAATATTATATTTAGGTGTTAATACTTCTTCAATATAAGTATTAATATCTTCTTGATTAGATGAAGTAAATGGAACATCATCATATAACCAATAACTTTCTGTACTAAATTCATTATACTTTTCAAATAATACAACGTTTTTCTCGTATGACAAAGTTGTTGTATTATAAACAAGCTCACGAACTTTTCCTGATTTTCTAATACTATTAGGTATAGTTTTATCAACAGCTTCTACAGCAGCAATGTCGTTCCATTCTTCAGGTGATAAATCAGATTCAGTCCATTGATATGCTTTTATTTCTGCATAGTCAGCAAGTTTGCCCCATTTTTCCATTCTATCTATAACAGAAGGAACAACAGTTTCATCATAGTATGGATAGTAAACTAGTAAATCATCGTCAAGCCACACAGTATCAACATGCTCATGACTCCAAGCATCTAACACGTCTTGTGTGATAGGGTCTAACACAGCTATCGTGTTTGGATTACCGTCAGTATGACTTAACACAGAAGCTACGTTATATTCAGCAGGGTCAATAGGTCTTGTTAAATCTATCAAATGTTGCGCTAAATGATATTGGTGTCCCTTTGCAGGATTCCATAATGGAATGTTCTCAATAGTAACATCAGACTTATAATCTATAATTTTCAATGGGTTATGCTTAGTCTTAGCCATATTCAAAGAGAAAAGCTTAACATCAACGTCTAATAGTGTTGATGGATTTTGGAATATTCTAATGATTCTAGCGTTAATTCTAACGAAATCATTACCGAACCCTTCAACCATTTCAACTAAGTCACCGCCACCATCATCCCATTGTATGATAACTTTATCTTGGAATACATCAGTTAAGTAATAAGCTTCACCTGTATAAGCAACATCAAGTATTGGGTCATAATCTGTACCATCATCTTTCAACCATGTCAAGTTTTCAAATGTTGTTATACCATTTAAAACGGTTTTAACATTTTCTTCTTTGCTAGTTGTTTCAGTATTAAAATAGAATTGATTACCCAAACCATTTAATTCAGTTTGTTGATTAGGATATTCAAACCATGTTAATTCATCAGTAATGGTTATAGGTTTAAAGTTAGTTTCTGGTATACCTTCTTGTTCTATAAATTCAAATTTCATTTCATTAGATAATGTGTCTCTAATTACTAATTTTATTTCAGGATATATTTTGCGTTTAATATCACCATACTCAGCAATCTTATACGCCCAAAATTCATCTAAATTGGCATCAATAAATTGTCTTGAATTAACAAAAGCTTTAATAGCATTAACAGAACCTTTGGCTTGTATCATTCCACGCCAGAATATAAATTTAGATTTTTCAGTAATATTAATATTATCGAAAAAGTTCGTGCTTTCTGAACCATACCCAATAGTTTTACGGGCAAGTTTTGTCATATCACTTGATTCAGAAGTAGAATAAGTATTAAAAGCATTTTGTAAATCTAATGTTAATGTTTCAATATTAGAAACAAAATCAGATTTATCTAATATAATCTTACCACCAATATTAGGTCTTAAATTAAATATAGGTTGACGGTCAAATAATAATTCAAACTTAGTAGTATTTAAACCAACGAAAGGGTCATATACTAAGAAACCTTCAGTAGTATAATTGTTAAATCGTATAGTATGTTCATAACCATCTACGAATATGTGCATACCACCAATATGAATAAATTTCTTTTCATCTATTTCAAATAACGGTTGAGGTTCTACATCATTTATTATACCGTTAATAACTGATATTTTAGTTACTTTATCTTCTCTGAATATATTAATATTATCCATATATAATGTTCTACCATATTGGTCAAACACAGTTTGTTCAGTTTTAAAATCTGGGAATGCCCCATTAATAACATGAGATACAATACCAATTTCAGGTTCAAACCAAACATTATTTCTAAATGGATTCAATTCAAATTTTTCTAATGCAGCACGTTCTATATATTTTTGAATTATAACAGTGTCACCAACCGTTGTTATATCAACAGCATTACCAGCAAAAGCAGCACTGGTTGTTAAAGCTAGTTGGCAAACAACAGGGTCGTTAATATCACGAATTAAATAATATGATGTTGTGTTTCTTAATGGGTCAGGTAAATCTCCGATTGCAGATACAACCACTCTTGTTCCTGTTCCCCATGAAGGGTTGAACTCTAAAAATGTGAATTTGTCTTCAACAATATCAGCTTCAATTTCATACGTGTCAATGGCACTTAGTTTTACAGTTTGAATAGTAGAAAGGTCATTGATAAATTCTTCCAATTCTAACTGCCAATTAACAACACGGCCTAACGTTTGGTCTATTTCAACACTATCACGGTTGAATACCCATCCAGCTTCTTCGGTTATATCTTCGTAGCCTGTTATAATGTCCACTACGGGTTGAATACCTTGAACCCTTGAGAATGAGTTAAGTGTTCGTCTAAAACCTCTATCAACAGCATAACGTTTCCAAATAGTAGAATCATTAATCCCACTAATAGCTTCAAATGTTCTAGTCAATTCACCAATCATTAATCGACCAGTGCCGGGGAATTGAACGTTCAAGAAAATACCGTCTAAAGCATTTTGATAGTTTTCAGCTATCGCAAAGTCTTCCGATGAAATTTTAATGAAATAGTATGGTGTATCTTGAACGAATGGTCTTGGTAACAATTCAGTAGACTCTAATCTAATCTCTTGTCCAGTAGCCCAATCTATACTTCTAAATTGGTTATTAGCGAAACCATCTTCAACAGTAATAGCATTTAACGGTTCTAATAATTTAATCAATGTAACGTCCAAAATCACATCATACATAGCAGATGTAGGAGTGAACGCACCATTGTTATCAGTAGAATCAACAATCGTAAACGGTTCAACAAATGAATATGCTAAATCACCTTCAATCGTAATACAGTTTTCGTTTAAATCATAATTGATAATTTTAAATTTATTAAATGTTCCGACACCAGTATTTTCATCAATAGCAAAATGGTAATTTTTCACATCGTAATAATCAACAGCATTTCCAGAACGTGAAGTTAATTCAAATACCCATTCATAATCTGTATCGTAAGCTATTTTAGCTGTAGGAATTTTTAACAATGAAACTTGAAAAGAATCTACCCAGTATTCTTCGATACCTAAAGTTCTTTTCATTGATATTTCATAATCTTCGTCAACCATTGTATAATTTTTATTAAACACATTAAAGGTTTCATCATCAATGAATGATGCGAATTGGTATGTTAAAGGAACTTCCCAATTAACCCACATACTTCTAAAATCTGACGCACTGGTATCATAACCGCTGAAACGGTTAAAGTTTGTGTACCATTGGTTTGTGCCGAGTATTTGGAAAATGTTATTATCTAACATTAAATCGCCATGAAATAAAGCATCCTTGTGTGAATATACTTTAGCGGTATCACGATTAACTTGTAAATCGTTTACAATGTTATATTGAATACCAAAAGTATCTTTCATTACAATAGTAGGTTGGATTCTAAATGTAGAAAATAATCTATCATAACCATACTTAGATGAAGTTCTCCATTCCCATTCAACAGTACCAGCCGTTCCAAATTCGTAATCTAATTGTGGTTGCACTATCTGAGTACCAAAATCATAAAACAATGAACGAACATCAGGTGTTAAACTAAATGGTATGTGATTCCAAAACGGAGGTAATAAATCATCAGAGTTATAACCGTCAACAGCATTATCATCAATCATAATTGAAAAGAATGAATATTGTTTAACAGCACCTACGACACCTAAAGACAATTCACCGTTAGGTAAATTATATCCTAAAGGAACTAAACCATTTTTAATGTTTTCCCACATACCAACAGTCGTAGCGTGGTCGTATATCCAACGTCTGCTACCATCAGTTTCTTTATATTCAGTGTCCCACCATTCAGGTTGACTATGATAACCTTGCAATCTCCACGGTTCTAAATGTGGATATGCGGTATTATAAATTTTAGTGTATAAATCTTGCCACGCACCACCAACATTAACACCAATTGGAGCACCAGCATAAGCAGGGTCAGGAATGATAGAATTATAATAATTCCATGTTAAAGGTTCGATATTATTAAACACGCCTAACTGTGTGAACGGTAAAGGAATTTGATTAACAGTCGCATACTTAGAAAATTCTTCACTTTCATAAATATTATAAGCTGTAATGTCGCCATTTTTAATTCCATCATAATCAACAACAATATCAATCGGTGGCTCTAACACATCATATAATCTTTGTTCAACATCTAATAAAATATCGAAACCATATTCTTCTACATCAATTACAGTCCAAGCACTTTCAACAATCCCATCACCATTTGCAGTCGCAACAGTCCAAGCACCACTTAATAGTGTGTATAGCGTGTCAAATTGTGGGTCATAGTAAAACGAACCTTCTGGATAATTTGTATCTGGTGCATCATTATCAACTTTAACAAGTAGCATACGATACAAAGTTCTTGTGCCGTTTAAAGTTGTATACCAGTATTTTCCAGAAAAAATATCAACAGCATCAAAAGCAGTACGATAGTCTGTTATGTTTGCTGGCGGTAAAGAAGTAAACAATGATTTATGATTACCTAAAAATTCACCAGCACCTATACGAATATCAGGAACTACCATTAACCTTTTTATAATACTCTCTCTTGTAGCATCAGAAATGTCAGGGTTGGAATAATGTCCATCATGGTGTAATAGTTGTTTGATTCCTAATTCTGCATCTTCAATCTTTAACGGTTGAAATGCTTTACCAAAACCAAAGAAAGGTAATGTCGCAATCCAATTTTTAACACCTTCAACACCATCGTAAGTAGGACTATCACTATATAAAATATCACTTATATCATTGTTTTCGTAGGTGTTTATCACAAAATCAACGATAAAATCTTTTTGATATATGATACCATCTACAGTTAAATCAGCTAGTAAATCTACCGCATTTTTAATGTATAGTTCAGTTAAAGATATTAGACTATTCTTATATTGGTCATGAGCAAAATCAATAACACGGTCTATAGTTACACTGTTTAAAAATACAGAAGAAAACAATGTATCTATGCTGTCATTATAATTGCGGATTGTCCCACCTAAACCAAAGTTAGGATTTAAGTTTAAATGGAAAACTTCACCTTCCGAACCAGAGAAGCCCGTTGGAGCATCTTGAGAATCTATAATAGTTCTAAAATGTGCAATCAATTCAGACATTTTCACTTGATGATGATTCTCATGGTGAACATTGTAATATAGTGGGTCAGCTAATTCCCAGTCACCATCAGCAGAAGTTATAGGCACTTCTACTCTTTCACCATTAACATATTTTGGTTCATATTTTTCATTATTTAAACCGGGTTGCCAAATAGTTTTTAAGGTTCTGTCTATAGTAGTAAAGTCAAACAACACTGATATGAAAACATCAGAATCGTCCATTACAAATAATTCATTTGAAATAGGTCTGTACCATATTTGACCTTCGATACGATTCCACGATTCAAACGGTTCAAGGTTTGAACTGATTGTAGTTAAATAATGTGTGTCAGTTAATATTCTTTCATTCCATGTGAAATTATCCCAATACTGCACGTTTAAATCTATACTATTGACATAATAATTTCTATGTCCTTGAGTAAAGTTTCTATAGGTATACATTTCACCTGTGGTTTCATTTACTAAACCTTGTTCAAATAAGAAGTCTGAACCATCTTGAACAATACGCAGATTAACAGCGAAATTGATAGGTTCGTCAGGAGATTCCACATAAGAGAATATTTTAGAAACTCTTTTAAGTGTGTTACCGTAAATATCGTAAATGTCAAATAACGGATATTGATTAACGTCAGTTTTAATTTGTTCTTGGATTCTGATACGACTCAAATCTAATAATTCAACGCCAGCAGCAGGGTCGTTTTGAAATGTATCTTCATCACGCTCTGTACGAACAGTTGCATTTTCTAACGATACATCAGATAGAACACTAGAACCAATTTCAATAAACACTTCCGCAAATGTTGGAAGCACATTTAATGCGGTAAATTCAATACCACTAACAAAATCATTACCGTTAGTTAATTCATCGTAATTACCATACTGTCTTAAACGTTTATTATCATCTAATGTTTGAACGTAAACTCTTACCAAATTGTTATCTTTACGAACCTGATTCAATAGTGCTTCGTGGAAGTCAAATCTTACCATCCCTAACGCATTAACTATTTTAAATCTTTGTGAAGAAATACCGACAGAATATTCAAATTCACCATTGGTATATGTTAAACCATCAGCATAATCGGAAGTGTTCAACTGTATTGGTAAACCTTCTAATGCAGCATTAGGATTTATAGTTTGATGATTGATAGGTTCGACAGATTTAACGTCGATGTATAACCAATGCTCATGGTAAGCTCTCCATTCATCACCTTGAGAAGTTTTAGATGGAACAATTCTACTACCATCAGAAATACCAGCCAACTCTTGACCATCATAAGCACTGATAAAACTATTAAAAGTTTCGTCAACTGTTATAACTGTTCTAAAGTTCTCGACATATATTTCAGTTAAAGGTAATGCACTTGGTAACTGTTCTTTAATTTGTAATAATGTTGTGTCAGTTATAGCATCATAACTTAAAATTGTGTATGTAAACACGCCAACATCAGTAAAGAAAAAATCTGTAAAATTAAAATTTGTTGATAGAAAACTTGACAAATTACTAGGCATTGCCCCTGTAACAGACATTTGAAAAGCTAAAGGAAAATAATCTACAACATCGTAAACAGTTCTAACCGTTTTAAACAATGAATGATTCACGGTATAAGTTGCTGTATTACTGGTATAAACTTGAGCACCTAAGAATGAGAATACATTTATAAATTCAGTAGGTATTAAAGTAAGAGTTGTTCTATCTGAAAAACTATCATAAGAAATAGCATCAATTGTCCATTCGTGGTCAATTGTTCCAGTTGGAGAATTTCTAACTTTAAAAATGTGTGGTAAATTAAATGGATTCACTATATCATTAATATCAGTGTAATATGGTGTAGCATCACCACTAACAATAAAAGCACCACCGAAACCAGTTGTTATATTGATAACGTCAAATAATGCGCCCACAGAATCTAAAATAGTAAACTGATACCCTACAGGTAAGCTTGGTGTTAAATCGCCATATTTAGCGTGTGCAACCAATTCTTGACCGTTTATATCGTAAGTATTAACCTCAGATAATTCTAACAGGTCAGGTTCAGCATCAATCGCTTCAAATTCATTGAATCTATGTGAACGATATTCCCATTCATGTGTAGTACAAGCCCAATCGTTCAACTCTAAGAACGGTTCAAATTCTAATATTGGAATCGTAGCTTGTTTAGCTATACCGAAATTGGGAATTAAACTTTTATGCAACCATCTATTTTGGTCTACCCACTGGTTTCTAGGATATTCACAACCTAATGAAAAATCCCAAAAATGTGTTCCTTCTGTTTTATCAACTAATATTGAAAATTCATTTTGAACAACTATCCAATTAGATTCGTCAGTAAAAACTCCAAGTGTTTCATCGTATTGCTTTAACGTATTGGTTGTGGTGTCATACCATAAGTCATACAGTGCTGGATTATTACCAGCGTTTAACCAATCTGTAAATGTTGGGTGAGAGACAGCAGCTAATAAATCAGTGTTCCATAATATTTCACCGATTTGGTTATCATCAAACAAAGCATTATCAAAACCGAAAGCACCAGAACAAACACAATCTCTTTCACCTAATAACACATCTAAAAATTCTGAAATAGATACTACACCGTTTACGATTGTATCATTGTTAAAGTTTTGAACTGTTTTAATTGAAGTCTTATCAGTTTCAGGGTCATAAGTTGAAGATTCAACTACCCAGTTACGGTTCACTAAATCAGGATTAGAAGTGGTTTTAGTAAAGAATATGAAATCAGCCACAAACAATGCAGCGTAATCACCAAAAACTTCAATAACATTTTCTGTAGCGTCAAGACCTTTTATTGGGAAAGATTCACCATAAGCGTCTAATGTTTTCTGGTATATTGTTACTCGACCATCTACAACATTACAAATGTTTTTAATTGTGAAATATTGTGGCGAACTGGTAGGATTTTCTGGGTCATACCAGTAATAGTCACGATAGTTTAAAGCTTTATCAATGTCAATCGGTGGTACCCAGTTAAATTTTTGTGGGGTAAACCATTCAGGGAGTTTGTCTGTATCAATACCCATGTGGCGCAATTCAGCTAAAATATCTTCGTAAGACATTTGATGGTCGATTGTGCCAATTTTATTATGTAAGATTGGTTGTAACTGATACGCTTGTCTAGCAGGAGTAGGTTCTTCTAATTGACGTTTTATAAGCGCGTTAGGATTACCAACACCAGCATAACCATCCCTATGTATTAGTTCAGGTTTAGTAACATAGCGATTGAACAAATTATTGAACACAGCTCTCGAAACGTCATTTTTATATACGTCCGGTAATAGTTCGTAAAAATCTGTATTGTTCTTTGTGTAGTCTGAATTATTTGCCACTTGAAACCCTCGTAATCTTTACATATATTTATAGGGTGTGTAAAATCTGAGAATTAGAGCGAAAAGTTTGACATTCTATGAAAAACCTGTATAATTCTATATTGACGATTGCAACATCGTCGAAGCTTTTGTTCAAAGCTTTTCAGTTTTATATTTAAGGGTTCGTGTTTAAGATGACCCTGCTAGTTAAAAATGGTGATAAACCATAGAGTCCTTCGTGACATTCTAGTAATATATTGATTCACCACCCCTCGAATTAGGTGGTGAATCAATAACCTTTTTAAGACGTTGCCTGTTTAATAACTTCAGGGTTATAACTTTCTACGATTTCAATATCATTCACAGTTACGTGTGGCTGGAAGATTTCATCTTCTCTAGCATTTACCATAAAAATATCCCCAAATAAATTATTATTAAACAATGGTACAAGCACAATAGATTTAATGTCAGCTATCATTTCATTATGAATTTTTGCTGATAGTTCAGTGAAGAAGAATGTTTCCCCAAATTCCCAACTATTAATATCGAAAAAGTTTTTAATAATTCCAACAATTTTAACTTTTATTTGATTGTTAGTAAGTGGTGAAGTTTCTTTTCTAATGACAGTAAATTTTGATTGTAATTCGTCAATAGCTTTTTCACCAAATAATATTTTAAACTTACCTGTGTGTAATATCACTGTATCACTAATCATTTTACTATCTAACATATCACGATAATCTGTTCTTAACGATAATGATGTTGGTGGCACTGGAACGTCTTGAACAATATCATCTAACCAGTTTGTAACGCTTGTATAGTATCCTCTTGTAACTATGTAAGCGTCCATAATATTCGTGGCAGCAGGGTCAACTAAATTGAATCTAGGTGTTCTGTGCATCCATAAGAAATTGAATGGGAATCTACCTTCTTCACGTTTCCAATCTACTCCAACATTATCTTCGCAATCTGAACCATCATCTAACCATAGTTGAATAATTGGAGCAGTAACATTTTTCGGTGACCAGATGTATTCTTGTGTAATATCATCAACAATTTCTTTTTGAAAATAAACATGTTCTAATATTGACAATTCGCTGTCTCCCACGTCTTGTTCTATTACACTAGTAATAATGTCAGTTGGTTGTGGAAAAGCTTCGTAGCCCGTTCCTACAACAAAATATTCAAAATCACCAGCCGTTGTAATATCACAAAATAATACAGGGAATGGTAAAATAAATTCAGCATTTTGTAAAACTTCAAACGTTGGATTGATAAGGCCAGCTAAATCTATATTATCCGGTATATTATCATCATTCGTATCAATTGGCATGATGTTTAGGCTGTGTATATCAACTAAGCCTGTAGCTGGTATCCCACCTTCAACAAGTTCAGGCCCAACAACATTATAATGGTGGTTTTCACTTAACATATTATCACGTTTATCATTTTTGTTAGCATCTAAAATAATGATTTCATCTTGATTAGATATTAACGTGTCAAAGGATAAAACTCTGTTTGCTTCGTTAGTATTCCAAAAGCGTGTTTCCATGCTTTGAGATATTATACGTTCTAATTTATGAGATATTTTCCAATCTAAACCCTCAACTTCAATAACAACCATTCCAGAACCGGAAAATGTATTGGGAAACAATGGGTTAGTATTCCACGGTGTAGTAATATCGAACAACACTTGTTCAACATCATAAGATGCAGTTGAAAACGGTAAATCATTTGGAAAGTTTTCGTTATTCAAATCCTTTAACACATAAACCCATTCGTCTAATTCAACAGAATAAAATAAATGTATAGTTTGTGGTGAACTAGCTGAAGCATCTTCCATTGCTTGAACAATCGTTGCAGTTTCAAGTTCAGTAAATTCTTTTCTCACATCACCGGGTAAAACACCAGCGGTAGTTAATAAAACGAAAAAATCATTGGAACTTAATAACGGTTGAACATTATTAGTGAATACGGCTGAAGCGGAAGCTTCGTTATAAACATTATCTAATGAATCACCTGTTTTATAAAACA
>Ga0164315_10001386_pt1 | contig 18206 bp, 13 predicted proteins | sample GuaBasSedimGuay6_FD_113737 | JGI IMG/M metagenome (GOLD analysis project Ga0164315, IMG submission 113737) | Subseafloor sediment microbial communities from Guaymas Basin, Gulf of California, Mexico - Guay6, Core 4569-2, 0-3 cm | ecosystem: Environmental > Aquatic > Marine > Hydrothermal vents...
CACCCGAAGACTTGGTTCCACCATTGTGTCAGAGGCCATCTTTGAGAGCTTCGACAGTACTCCCTATCTCATTAACAGGGATTACTTTGGAAACTCCAGAGATGAAACCCATCCTGGGACAGGCCCATTTGAAACCCTGGAAGTTGGAAAAAGCAGAATAAAAATCTGGTAATAAATTTTAATGATATGACAATTAGACTCAATAGAGCTTCCTTCTTTGGATTACTGTTCTTCATCATTGCCTTTACCACGGAAGCACAGGAAGCTTTCTCGTTTGTTCAGTTGTGTGATCCCCAATTGGGGATGGGTGGTTACGAGCATGATGTAGAATCATTCCAAATGGCCGTAGATCAAATCAATGAACTGAATCCCGAGTTTGTGGTTATTTGCGGTGATCTTGTCCATCATGCAAATGATAGCAGTTATGCCGATTTTTTAAGGATCAGAGAGGGGTTCAATATGCCCAGTTACCTGGCTCCGGGTAACCACGATGTTGGGATGACACCCAATGATACCACCCTGGCATATTACAGGACAACCGTAGGGGAGGACTATTATGATTTTCTGCATAAGGGATACGCATTTGTAGTCACCAATTCCCAGTTATGGAAGGCAGATGTGGAGGGAGAGTCGGAGAAGCATGATCAGTGGTTCAAAGAGACACTCACCAAACATAACAAGAACAAGCCAACCTTGATTGTCATAGGCCACATTCCTCTCTATATTGAGCAAACCGATGAAGAAGAGAACTATTCTAATTTTCCTCTGGACAAAAGGAGCGAACTCTTAGAGTTATTTGAACAGCATGAAGTGCTGGCTTACCTGACAGGTCATACACACAGTACCATTATTCACAGGTATGATAACACCCAGCTGGTAAGTGGCGAAACAACCAGTAAAAATTTTGATAACAGACCCATGGGATTCAGGCTCTGGGAAGTTTCACCGGATACAATAAAGCATCATTTAGTTGCCCTTCAGCCAAGCATTGGAGAGATTCTCTTAATCGACACCACATTGAACGAAATTCAGAATCTCTTCCTCAATAAGCAGGCCGAGGCGCTGCTGGGTCAGGTAAATCAGGTCCTTGTCAACTATCTGCCAGATTGGCCGGAGCCGCCAGCAAGAAAAAGTGCATTATTGCTTCTGGATGGTGTCCTGCATGATGTATATGCTCCACAGAGACCTCCTGTTCAGTCTTTTCTAAAGGATCGGCTGAGGATGGCAGCTGAGGATATTGAGCAGACAGAGGTATCTGAAGGTGCCCGTATATGGAAATTGTACAACCATGGGTTCATCGTTCGTACCCGGTCAGTGACTATCGGTTTTGACCTGGTAAGCATAAAATCTGCAGGGATTGATGGATTTTGCATAGATGATGATGTAATGCAGAGGTTTGTTAATCAATGTGATGCGCTTTTTATAAGCCATTATCATGACGATCATGCTGAGGAGTGGGTGGCTCAATCTTTTATTGATCAGGGAAAGCCGGTGGTAGCTCCACCCGACGTTTGGAATGACAGATCTATCCACGCAGAAATGACGCATCTGGACAGAGAGCCACATACCCTGCAGGCACTTTCTGTGCAGAATGAGCAAAAGGAGTTGCAGGTGGTGGTTTATCCAGGTCACCAGGGAGCCGATATTGAGAACAATGTAACGCTTGTTATTACCCCTGAGGGACTTTCATTTTCACAAATGGGTGACCAATCCAATGACCAGGACTTTGAATGGATCGATGAGGTAGGTAATCATCACCTGGTGGATGTCCTCATGCCCAATTGCTGGACCACAGATATAGCGAGGGTGGCAAAAGGTTTTAATCCGGCAATTATTATAACCGGACATGAAAATGAGATGGGCCACACCATTGATCACCGTGAGCCCAACTGGCTGACTTACCAGCGGAAGGAGGGATCAGACAGGTTTGGGGGAAGCGTGGATGTGGGATACCACCACCCTTTGATACTGATGACATGGGGGGAGTCTTACCACTATAGAAGAGCGAAGTTTCCAAGATAAATAGACGTGTTAATTTAAAAAAATGAGAATTACAGTAATTTACCCCTGGTATCGAAATGAATTAACTAAATTTCAGGATTAACAGTGCACATCCTGATTATTAACTGCACCAAATATCTTTCAACATGGAATCAAGAAGGTCCTTTATTAAGAAAACTGCCACTGCCAGTTCTGCTGTAATTGTTGCTCCAACCATTATTCCAGCCAGTGCCTTTGGTGCCAATGACCGCATTAATGCCGCCGTTCTGGGCGTAAATGGTAGGGGTAAGAGCCATATCAAGAGCTTGATGGTTCAGGATAACGTTCAGGTTACCACCCTGTGCGACCCGGATATGAATATTCTAAAACAGCGGCAAACCGACTTTAAAGAGACCTACAAGAAAGAGGTAGCGCTTGAGCAGGATCTTCGCAGGGTGATGGACAATCCGGATATTGACGTGGTAAGCATCGCTTCTCCCAACCACTGGCATGCGCTCTCCGTAATTTGGGCCTGCCAGGCAGGTAAGGACGTCTATGTTGAAAAGCCAGGGTCACATAACATCTGGGAGGGCCGGAAAATGGTTGAGGCTGCACAAAAATACGATCGCATTGTTCAACATGGCGTGCAACTGAGGAGCTCGCCTGCCATTAATGAGGCTATTGAATTGATGCGTGACGGATACATTGGAAGGGTATATATGGCACGAGGCCTTGTATTTCGCTGGAGAGGGGATATTGGCGACCAGGGTTTCTCTCCCGTTCCTGAGGGTGTTGATTATGACCTGTGGACCGGTCCTGCACCCAAGCGTCCCTTTACCAAAAACCTGGTCCATTACAACTGGCACTGGCACTGGGATTATGGAAATGGCGATGTGGGCAACCAGGGCATTCATGAAACAGATCTTTGCATGTGGGGACTGGATGTGGGACTGCCCACAAAAATTACCTCCATGGGAGGAAAGTTCCTCTGGGATGACTGTAAAGAGGTTCCTGAAGTTCTTACTTCGGTCTATAACTACCCGGAGGAGAACAAGATTATTCAATTTGAAGTCCGCCCCTGGTGTACCAACACCGAAGAGGGCGCTACTGTGGGCAATATTTTCTATGGCGACAAAGGGATCCTGGTTGTGAATGGCTATGATAAATACAAGACCTATCTGGGACAAAACAGGGAACCTGGAAAATCGGGAGAGGATGGGGGAGAATCCGGAACTGGTATGGACAGAGGCGCCGGTGGAACTGATGGGCACTTTGCTAATTTTATTGAAGCAGTACGTAAGCACGATAAGTCCATATTAAATGGTCCGGTGGAAACGGCTCATCTCGCTTCCGGATTGGCTCATCTGGGTAACATAGCATACAGGATGGATCGTGTTTTGACTTTCAATCCCGGTTCGGAAAAGTTTGTGAATGATTCAGAGGCAGACAAGATGCTGACACGCAACTATAGGCCCGATTTTGTGGTGCCTAATAAAGTATGATGAGGTCAGCATTTAGTCGTTGCAACATAGTTCAATTGCGCACTTAACTTCATCAGCCGCGCTTGAGATAATCCCTCCTGCAAATCCGCTGCCTGACTCTGGTTACACCAGATACAGAACAATAGACATGAAGAAGAGTTTCTATTTCACCAAGGTGAAGCCCCTGATAAACTTTGGGGGAGCAAACAGGATAATTTTCCTTATTCATTGAGCGTTGTGGATTAATATGCAAATGACTATTTTGTGAACTTATAGAGGTACCGAATTCCAAAACTCATGAGCAAAGAACAAAAAAGGGGAGGACTTCCTGCGAAATTCATTTTCATCATGTTGGGTACTCTATCCACAGTTTGGTTTTTATTTCGGGTTATACCAAAGCCCAGCAGGGCTGCCTATCCGTGCATGAGAGCCGCAGCGCCTTTAATGTCAGGATTTGTACTCTATATATTGGGTTTGATGTCCACCCTGCTGGTTTTTAAGCGAGCCAGAAAGTACCTGTATCAATCCAGGTATCTTTTATTCTCTGGCACATTGATGGTGGGCCTGGCCTTAGGCATCTCTACCCTGGTTTTAAATCATCAAAGGGCCCTGGCTGGAATTGGAGCGGAGCTGGAAGGTCCAAATATGCCCATAGGGATCGGAGTGGGGATTCATCCGGGAAGGGTTGTCTGGGTTCACGACGAGGATGCTACCAACGAAAATTGCATGAATACAGAAGGTGATTTCTGGAGCGATGACACCAACACAGACCAGGTGGTGGTGAATCAAATGGTTTCAGCTGCTTTGCAGGGATTAAGTAACTCCTTAACAGATGAGGATGCATGGGATGCAATTTTCAAATACCACAACCGGAATCACAAGAAAGGAGAAGTGGGATACAGCACTGGTGAAAAAATCGTCATTAAATTAAATATGAATACAGCCTCAAAAGATGAGAGCCCCACCAGGAATGATTACAGAACCGTGGATACTTCTCCCCAAATTGCCTATGCCATCCTCCACCAGCTCATCCATGTAGTTGGGGTGCAACCCTCTGATATATCCATTGGAGACCCTGGACGTACCATTGACAATATATACTGGAATAAATGCCATGGTGATTTCCCGGATGTTAAATACTGGGGTGAAGCTACAGGCAGAACACCCGTGGTGGCCTCCGATGAGAAGGTATTGCATGCCAGCGATGGTTCTGTCAGCGAGTTTTTGCCTAAGAGCTATGTGGAAGCAGAATATATGATCAATATCCCGGTATTGAAAAAGCACCACCGAGGTGGAATTTCTCTTTCCAGTAAAAATCATTTCGGGACCTTTGTTCCATTCAGTGGTAGCGCATTCCATCTGCATCCCAGCTTACCCTGCCCAAAGGGAAAGGCAGATGTGAGTAATGGCGAGTATGGAGCCTATCGGATTTTTGTTGATTTCATGGGCCATAAAGATATGGGGGGAAAAACCATCCTCTACCTGATGGACGGGCTATGGACCACAACCAATTGGGCACATCCGCCCATCAAATGGGGGATGACCCCGTTTAACAATGACTATCCGTCATCCATATTTGCTTCCCAGGATCCGGTTGCTTTCGAGTCGGTGGGATTCGATTTTTTGCGAGAAGAATTTGATGTTGATCATCCCACAGAGGGCGCCTACGATCCTACCGACCATACAGGGCCCTTCCCTCAGTACGCGGGTGTTGATGATTTTCTTCATCAGGCCGCCAGTTCGGAGAATTGGCCAGCTGGCCTTATCTATGATCCTGAAAATGACGGGACTCCATTACCGGAAAGTTTGGGTGCACATGAGCACTGGAACAATGCCACCGACAAGCAATACGCACGTAATCTGGGAGGAGAAGCAGGAATTGAGCTTGTCTACATCTATAAGTCCTCTGCGGTTCACACTGAACATCAAAAATCGGATGACTCGCAGGGAGTGTTGAGCGTGGACCCGAATTATCCAAATCCATTTAGCTCAACCACATCCATAAAATTCAACCTGGCGGCTTCAGCGAACATTAAAGTGTCGGTGTACGACATGGGCGGAAAGCTTGTTAGAATTCTATTAGATGACCACAGAGAAAGGGGTGACTACCTTCTGGATTGGGATGGGGCAAATTCAGGGGGTTCACTCCTACATTCGGGTATTTATTTCTGCACATTGGAAGCTCAGACAAAAGGACGAATGTACAGGCAAACCCGGGAGATGATTCTAAGTCGCTAATAGGTACACATGACGCGTAATTTAAAAACCCGAAGTTACCTGCTGCTTTTCGTGATGGTCTTAATCTTCAGTAGCTGTGAAAAAGAGAGCCACACAGAAACAGTCGTGAAAGGTACGGTAAGAAACCAGGTAGACGGAAAGGCAATATTCCCTGCCTTTCTGATCCATGGAGACGAATTATTGGCTACCGCCCATGAAGATGGCACCTATGAAATAACAGGCCTTGATCCAGGTATCTATTCCCTGGTTTGTTCTGCTATTAATTATGGAGATAAAACCGTACAGGTGGAAGTGGCTGATAGGAAAACTCAATTCAATGATGTTCATCTGTCACCAGATAAACAAACCGGAAGAGTATATGGTGAATTTCACGATAAAGTGCTCTACCAGGATCAATTAATTTCAGATCCGGCAAAAGTGGACTGGAGCGACAAGGAGCTTTTTGATGGAGTGAGTGGTGCTACCATACAAACCTCTTTTGATATGCCCTCCAGTGAAATTTATGTGGGCGATTCACTATTCGCTTATTCCGATGGCTACGGACAATTCTGGTTTGATATTCAGTGTGGCACCTATCCGATAACAGGCTCTTCTTCCGGCTATTCTGATACCTCGCATATCATAAGCATTGAACCAAATAGCGAAGTATATGTCCACTACATATTATCGAGGCAATAGTAATCCCGGGTAGCCCTTGACTTGGCCACTGTAAGTGGTTAGGCACTCCTGGAGGAATCTTCTGAGGAACCCTATACAGTTGATGGGGGATCCGGTTCTGGAAGAGTTTGGGGTTTTGCCTTCCGAATATCCAGGTTAAATAAGAAGCCGAAAAGTTCAACAAGTCAGAGTCATTGCACACTTAACTCCATCAGCCGCACTTGAGATAATCCCTCCTGCAAATCCGCTGCCTTCACCAACGAAGTAGAGATTCTCGAAGTCTGTGCACTTTCCAACTCTATCGCGTGAAACTTGAATGGGAGAGGAGGTTTTACTTTCCAATCCCATAAGAAGACCCCGGTCGAACCCATGCAGTTTTCTGCTAAAATCTTTTATTCCATCCGTTATAGCCTCACTTACCATTTTGGGAATCAGATTAAAAAGAGGTGCGGATTGCAATCCCAGGGGGTAGCTGCTATTTGACAGAAGCTTCGATTCGCTCTTTTTTATATAATCAGCTGCCATATTTGCAGGAATCATATAGCTGTTGGAAATAGTAAAAAAGCTTCCCTCCAGCTCGTCCATATAGTCCAGTATTTCCCTTGGAGAGCATTTATGTCCCAGTAGCATATCAGGATGAACCCCTGCCACACAACCTGCATTTGCAAATTGGCCATTACGCAGATAATTACTCATTCCATTGACCACACTTTTTTCTTTATACGCTGCAGCCGGCACCACCTTTCCGCCGGGACACATACAAAAACTATACACTCCCAGTCCCGATTTCGACTTTGTACTTAAGCGGTATTCAGCAGCTTTAACGCCGGGCAAAGTTTCTCTGCCCCACTGAGCCTGGTTAATAAGGCTTTGCGGATGTTCGATCCGGTGACCAATGGCGAAATTCTTGGTGCCAAACTGAATCCCCTTTTCTATGAGCAAGCGGTAGGTATCATAGGCAGAATGACCCGTTGCAAGTATGAGGTGATCCGCTTCCATATCGCCATTGTTGGAAACAACACCCTTTGCCCTATTACCTTTAAAAACAATGTCCTTAAGTTGAGTTTCAAACAGGAATGTTCCTCCGTTATCAAGAAACTGCTGACGAAGATGGGCCACAATTATTTTGAGATTGTCGGTCCCCACATGAGGGTGGGTCATGTATACAATTTCTGCCGGTGCACCAGCCTTTACATATTCCGAAAGGATGAAGTTACGTTCCCTGGAGATGTGCTTTGATCTTGAGGTGAGCTTCCCATCTGAAAAGGTTCCGGCACCTCCCTCCCCAAATGCGTAATTATTCAGGCCGCTAAATTCCCCTTTGCTTTCCAATAACCCAATGGCCCTGGAACGCTGCTCCACTTCCGATCCGCGTTCAATAATAGTTACCTTAAAACCAGACAGTTGCAAAACATGTGCAGCGAAAAAACCAGCCGGGCCACTCCCAACCACAACTACCTTTTCTGTTCGCTTTTTAAATGGTATTACCAGCGGTTCAGGAGCCACAAAATCACTACCCCCTATTTTCTCCGATGAAACAACCAGTGCCAATAGCCAATGTATATTATTATTCTTTCTGGCATCCAGGCTCTTCTTCTCTATTTGGAAGGAAAAATCCTTTACCCCAAGTTGCTTTCCAATGGCATTTCTGACCTGTTCCTGGGAATAATCTGTTGGCACCTTAATTTGTATGGTTTTATAACCCATGGTATTGATTTGTCAGACTATTTATTATTCCTGGCGGTGAGGTGATAGGTATACCTTTTTGCATATACATTTCCCAGTTCTGTTGGAAACTCAGCCATGATTTCAATTTTTTTGCTTAGAAATTCTCCCGGTTTTAAATAGAACTGAATTATTGCGGAGCCCTTTTCTGTTATCAGGTAGGTTCGACTCTCTTTTCCCTGGTCCGATTCAAGAAGGAAGTATTTGGTACCATTGTACTTTTTCGTGCAGTTCAGTTCCAGATCAATTCGATTGTGGGAGGCCATGTGATTTACCTCTTTGAACTCTACCGTGGGGTAGGAGTTGATCAGCTCACCTTCCTTGTCATACTCTTTTAATCCGACCATGGCGATACCCTGATTGTATTCAAACTCAGCCAGCAGCTTCCCATTCTTATAGTACTTTTTCGTGAGGCCGTGTTTTTCTCCATACTCGAAGCTGGCATGTTCGTAGATCTGACCATTGTTGTAGTATCGGATGGAAGGTCCGTGTTTCTTTCCATGGTCAAAAGTGAGTTTGGTGTAGATGGTTTTCCCATCGGCAAAATAGGTGACTCTTACTCCATGAACCCTGCCTATCTCATCCACCTGGTTGACGCTCGACAGGGTGCCGTCGTCTCTTTTCTTAACTACAGTGCTGGATCTTTTATCAAGATCTTTCTCCTCCTTGTTTTCGGATGCACGGTTGCAGGAGAAGCTTATCAGAATTAGCAGGAGTAAACCTGATTTCTTTATTACCATCTACTTTTTTGCTATAAATTTACTGCTTAACGATTTTCCTTACTCCCACAAATTTACCATCCACATGCAGATTCAGGATGTAGATACCGGATCGCGGCATGGCCTCATATACAATATCTGCGCCAAAATAAATGGTTTGTGAGCCAATTTCCAGGTCAAAGCTGGCCCTGTAGGTTGTTTGGGCAAGCAAATTCACAACTTCGATCTGCAATTCTGAACCCCAATCAACATTCAGTGCCAAACTGAATTCGTTGTTCACCGGATTTGGGAAGATCTTCAGATACATGCCTTCCGGATCAGCATTTCCAGGGACAGAGTTTGGGAACAGATGCCAGTCCAGATTACTATCCATCCAGGCCATGCGGTCAAAAATCCAGTTTTTAAGGTAGTTGATTTCATTTGCATAGGTTCCACCTACATAATTATTGGGCCAAATATGCCTGTCTAATATGGGAAAAGCGGAGAAGTTTCGCTGCTGAGCATCTGCCAGTAAAGTTGTCAGTGAATCAATGACCTGATCTACCCGGGTTTCCGATAAAATTGTATTTCTATATGTATTCCAGGAGCTCTGCAGGAGATGTAAATACTCCGGATCCTCTTTAAATCTTGTCCACCAGAAAGGTGGTGAGCGATCACCTGCTGGTTGTTCACTTTGCCACCCTGAAATTACAGAAGCATCTAAATAGTTTGCATTTCCAAAAGCAATGTTGAAATCCCAGACAGGACCTGCCTTGATGGGACTAACCCTGTCAGTCTTGTCTTTATCTTTATGGAGATAGGTACTGATTCGATAGCCATCCACATTCTTCGATACCTCATTGACCAGGTAGAAATCCACAAAGGACTGCATATCGATATAGGGTTTATAGCCCAGTACCGGATCTTGAAATTGAGCCCCGGCAAGTGCATTTTCAAAATCTGTCACAAAATCCTTGATATAGTCTTTTTGAACTACGGGCATCATATACGGATCGGGATAGTGATAGAGGAAATTGAGATCAGTGTTATTGATTGATGCATAGGGCGAGGTCCAGTAAGGTTCATTACCCTTGTCAATTTTAAATATATATCCGCCGGTCAGGCCCCTGCCGTTTATTTCATCAGGAGTAAGCTTTCCCACATCCACACGAAAGGTATCTTTTTTAATCTTTTCAACCAATACATATACGCCGGAATACGTGTTGTTTAAGAAAAGCTCACACAGTCTGGTCCTGGGGGCATATTGTCCCATTTCCCGAGCAAAGTGATAGGCCAAAACGTTTCTGATTAGGGATTTGTCAGAATAGGGTCCATGCAGAACCCAGTCATTTTCAGGAGGCATTCCCAGGAGTGGAACATTGTTATTCTCCCCGGTTTCGAGCCGGGTTTCGAGCCCGTAACCTTTCTTAGGGAAGCCCATAGAAGTCTGTCCTCTGAGTTCTATTCCAATCTTGCCATCGTAACCGTTATAATTGCCAGGATATTTATTCATACCATCTTCATTGTCAACAATGCCCATGTGGGCATCTATTTTTGGCTCATCGGGAACCGACTGACCATTTGCAGTTTCAATCGCGATGATGGGCAGGTTGCTTTCATATATGGCATCAGGATCCACAAACCACTGCGGGACGTCTTCGTACACGATACCTGCTGCATCAATCTTCACCTGAAGAAAGGGAGCCAGGGAAAAATCACTTGAAGTCGGATTCACATTGATCCCCTGTACGGCAATTACATTCTCTCCCTCGACCAGATGACTGTTAGGTATGCCAACACGAGAAGGTTGTTGCCCTAAATACATAAGGGCCTCGTGGTCTATGGTCGGAGAATAGTTGTAAGATGGAAAGTCAGTTTCCACATTGAAGGACCTTGAAACCAAGGAACCATTCAGATAAACCACATAGGCATCATCATAGTCGATATCCAGTATCAGACTATCAATAATCGATTTGTCGCTAATGGTAAAGGAATGTCTGATATAAAGTGAATATCTTATGGTTAAGACAGTCGCATCATCTCCATCGCCAAAACCGAAGCTGCCCTTTGCTGTTTTCCACAAACTGTCGTTATAGCCATTGGTATACCAGCTGGCAGGTGCTTGTGAATCGCCTATGAGGTAGTTCCAGTTGTGATCGGCCTTCACCATGGTTTCCCAATGTGGTTGAGCAAGTAGCATGCTTCCCAGAGAGAATAGCAAAAAGAGTGTGAAAAACTTATGCATTGATTGGCTTGATTTATTGGATTATGTGTAAGTATTACTTCTTTATGAGCGATTACGTGAAGTAAATAAAAATATGGATGGGGAAACGATTACAGGGATAATTATCTAGTATTATTATCCTTACATTTGGACTTGTTTACTCAGAAAATAGTTGCAATAAGACCCTTGACTTATTAATAGTGTACGTATGATTATTCGAAAAGACCTCCTTTTTCTGCTTGGGCTTATGGGCTTCTTTCTGCCCTTTTTTATTTTTAAGGAGCTATTTGAGGCCTATTACCAGTTTAATCTTGAACATGGCCTGTTGATGAGCTTTATCAAGTTTGCCTTACTGGCAACATTGGGTGAGGTTATTGGACTTAGAATAAAAACCGGCAACTATCACCAAAAGGGATTTGGCGTACTCCCCCGTGCCATCGTCTGGGGATTTCTGGGAATGACCATTTACATGGCCTTTGCTATTTTCTCCTCAGGAACGCCTGTTTTACTGGAGAGAATCGGAATTAGAGATGCAAGCTCTGTCTTGCATGCGGAATTAAGCTGGAAAAAAGTCTTTGTTTCCTTTAGTATCTCCACTGCATTGAATCTATTCTACGCGCCTGTGATGATGACCTTTCATAAGATTACGGATCTGCATATCGTGAGAAATGAGGGGACCTTGAGGGGATTCTTCAGGCCCATCCATTTTGCTCAACTATTCAAAGAGATTAACTGGGAGGTGCAATGGAATTTTGTGTTCAAAAGGACTATTCCGCTTTTCTGGATTCCAGCCCAGACCATTACGTTTTTATTGCCAGAGGAATACCGGGTGTTATTTGCCGCCTTCCTGGGCATTGTTCTGGGGGTACTTCTTGCCATAGCAGCGTTGAAAAATGCTTAATTGAGAACTTTTTGTCTTTCAATTTTACCTGTTTAACCCATAAAATTTGGCGTTTTATCAATCCCATGAGTTTATTCGAAACGTACCATTCACCTGTGTCGTAAAAGTACTCAGAGTTCACTAAGTAAATTAAATCTGGTACAACCATGATAACACAGAAGATGAACCGGGCAAGGTTCCTAATGATCACTGAGGCACTCACTGACTACCTCGAACATTACTGCGAGGAAGAACATGAGCCTTTTGATGTATCATACTTAGCAAATGATCACTTTGATGAATTTGTAAATTGGGCATATGATGATTTAATCATAAGCGCAGGTGAACGGGACCTCTTACTAAATAGACTGGAGCGGAAGCTGATCAAAACCATAAAAATGAAGGCTGTCAGGGGCTATCTGATGAGCGCATAGTTGCTTATTAGTCTTGAAATTCAGAACCTGTATGCCTGTCGAAAGAGTGCCCTCCGGGTATCTCATGGTAAATCTCATACTCAAATTTCTTATTCTCGGATTTGAGTGCTTTGATCAGGTGTTCCACTTCCAATACATTCACATCATCGTCGTTGGTGTTGGTATGAATAAGCAGAGGTACATCCTTCATTTTGTGTACGTTCCAGGCAGGCGACCTTCGGCGGTACTCATCCACGTTTTCATAAGCAGTCTGTCCTATGTGATAATCAGCCGAATACAAATCCCGATAATCCTGTGTTTGATATCCCATGCGGGCAATCAGATCGCTGACCGGGACACCGGCAAATGCAACCTGGTAATCGTTAGGGTGATCGAAAATGTTCATAAGTGCAATCAATCCTCCGTGGCTCCAACCCATAATTCCCACACGCCCGGCATCCACAATATCAAAATTTGCAATCATGTAATCGCGGCTGGCCTTAACATCCTCTACCTCAAGTCCGCCATAATCAATTTTTTCGTAATGACCCTTTCCATAACCTGTGCTGCCCCGATACTCCGCAGCTACAATAATATAGCCATGGGCGATCAGTTCGCGCACAATGTGGGTGTAATAGGTTGAAAAATCCGAATGAACTCCGCCATGAGGCAATACAATTAATGGATACTTTTTGGCGGGGTCAATATTTTTTGGAATGATGGTATAGGTCCAGAACTTCACCGGATTTCCTGCGCCCTGGGCATCTGGATTCTCCTCTTTCCACTTTGGTGGCCCATAGATGTAAACTTTATCCACCCATGCCACATCCTCAAGTTTTTTAATCCACAGAATATCATCAATCTTTTTGTTGAGTACATCAAAGGTATGCTCCATGCGGCTAATCTGATGATTAAGAGTTTCAATTTGTTCCTGAAGCTCATCCATGGACTGGGATTGGAGGTTTGAAGTGAAGAGCACCATAAAAAGCAGCACAATCCAGGGAAACATATTCCTATTCATAGCATTTGGGTATTTAGGATTCTCAGACCAAGGTAACCTTTAGCAGGATAATTTGAAAGAATATATGTACTTCCATCAGGCAGCACTTGAGTGTCAAACATGTAAAATGACTATATTTAGGTGGTTAAGTGAAAGGGTATGGAACTGACAGAGGAGATAAGGAAACTGGAACGAACTGAGCGGATATCTTCCCTGAAGGAAAAGACATTCACCTTTCCGAGATACATGTCCGTGGAGCAGGCCAGGATCATCACAAGAGTCTACCAGGAGAATCCAGCCCTTACAATACCCATTAAAAGGGCGACAGCCCTTGCCAGGTCGCTGACTGAAATGCCCCTTTCTGTTGATCCGGAAGAGTTGATTGTTGGAAACAGAACCCCGGGAATAAGGGCTGGGGTGGTTTTTCCTGAAGCAGGGATCTCCTGGATCACTCACGAGCTGGATACCATTCATTCCAGACCTCAGGATCCTTTCCGGGTTCGTGAAGAGGATAAAAAGATCTTCCTGGATGAGATAGAACCTTATTGGTCGGGTAATACCATGGAGGACCATATCTATGGGGATTGGGGAGAAGAGCTAGGGGCCATTGAAAAGGTGGTGAAGATCAACCAGAAGGATCATGCCCAGGGACATATCTGTCCCCATGTGGAGAGATGGCTGACCTTCGGACCAGCCGGCCTGCTAAAGATAGCCGGGGATGCATTTCAGGATGCCGCGGACCACCAAAAAGAGTTTTACCAGGGTGTTTGTATCGCCCAGGAGGGTGCCATCAGGTTTATCCGCCGCTATGCCCGGTTGGCAGGTTCTCTTGCAGAGAAAGAGAAGGAATCTGCTACCAGGGAGAACCTGGAGGAGATCCGGAAAACATGTCTTCACCTGTCGGAGAGTCCGCCACGGACTTTCAGGGAGGCACTTCAGTCCACCTGGTTCCTGTTTGTTATCCTTCACATGGAATCCAATGCCTCCTCTTTTTCCCCGGGGAGGATGGACCAGTACCTTTACCCTTATCTGGTGAAGGACCTGGAGGAAGGTATCCTTGATATGGAGCATGCCATTGAGCTGATCGACGCGTTGTACATTAAGTTCAACCAGATTGTTTACATGAGAAACGCTCACAGTGCGAAATTCTTTGCCGGGTTTCCCATCGGATTCAATGTGGCCATTGGAGGGCAGACCCGCGACGGCAAGGATGCCACTAACCTGCTCTCATACCTGCTGCTGAAAGCCCAGGACCATATTGGCTTACCACAGCCCAACCTCACAGCCCGTTTGCACAAGGGTTCCCCAGATGATTTTGTAGGTGAGTGCACCCGGGTCATTGGCCTGGGAAGTGGGATGCCACAGATTATGAATGATCAGAGCATTATCCCCTCATTGGAATCGGCGGGGATTGCCCATGAAGACGCCATGGACTATGCGGTGGTAGGATGTGTGGAACTGAGCTGCCAGGGCAATTACCTTGGCTGGAGCGATGCCGCCATGTTCAACCTGGTGAAAGTGCTGGAGCTAACCCTTAATAATGGCAAATGTTTCATCACGGGAAAGCAATTGGGGCTAAGGACCGGAACACTGGCGGACTATACCTCATTTGAGGATCTGGAGATGGCATTGGGTCGACAGATCGACCATTTTACAGAGAGAATGATCAGATCTTGCGAAGTGGTTGAGAAGGCACACCAGGACCACATGCCTTCACCCTTTCTTTCAGCTGTGGTAAACGATTGTTTGACGCGGGGCACTGATGTGACTGCGGGAGGGGCAGTCTATAATTATTCGGGGATACAGGCCATACAGGTGGCCAATGTGGCAGATAGCCTGGCAGTGTTAAAGACACTTGTTTTTGAGAAGGAAATATTTGATAAACAGGAATTTCTGCATGTGCTTCAGAATAATTTTGAGGGTGAGGAAGCCCTCCGTATCCGGTGCCTTGAAGAGGTCCCCAAATACGGCAACGATGTGGCCTGGGTGGATGAACTGGGAGCCAAATGGATAGACTATTTTCACCGGAAGATCACCTCCTTCAGGAATTACAGGGGAGGGGATTTTCTCCTTGGACTTTATACGGTTTCCGCTCATGTTCCCATGGGGCAGAATGTGGGAGCCACACCCGATGGAAGGCTGGAAGCCACACCACTGGCCGATGGCGGAATCTCGCCCATGTACGGGCAGGACTTGCATGGTCCCACAGCGGTTCTGGGTTCAGTTTCCCGTATGCCTTCCATTCTGGCTGGGAACGGAACTTTGCTGAATATGAAATTCCTTCCTTCTTTCTTTCATTCAAAAAAGGATCGGCAGAAATTTTCTTCTTTCCTGAAAGCATTTGTGCGCATGCCCATTCATCACATACAGTTCAATGTGGTGACCCGGGAAGATCTGCTGGAGGCAAAGAAACATCCGGAAAAATACCTCGGTTTAACCATACGTGTGGCTGGTTATACAGCCTATTTTGTGGAACTGGCGGGGGATTTACAGGATGAGATCATTGAACGGACCTTTCATGGTGAGGTGCTTTGATCCAGACTAAAGAATCATATGAGAAAGATGGCCGGGTGGTCATGACTCTGGATGCAGGGGGAACCAACCTGGTGTTCAGTGCCATGAGGGGAGCCCGTGAAATGGTGGATCCTTTTGTGCTTCCGTGTATTCCGGATGATACGGACTTTACCCTCAGAACCATAGAGCGGGGATTCAGAGAGGTCGCTTCCCGTGTGAATGAGGAAATACACGCCATTAGTTTTGCTTTTCCCGGGCCAGCCAATTATGAATTGGGAATTATTGGTGACCTTCCCAACCTGCCCGCATTTCGAGGGGGAGTGGCACTTGGCCCTTTTTTGCAAGAGGTGTTCCAGTTGCCGGTATATATTAATAACGATGCCAACCTCTATGTGCTGGGAGAGTATGTGTTCGGATTTCTTCCTGAAGTAAACCGGGCCCTGAGGCAAAGGGGGAGTGAGAAGGAATACCGGAACCTGGTGGGCATTACGCTGGGGAGCGGTTTTGGTTGCGGGATCATGATCAACGGGCTTTTAAATACCGGTGACAATTGCAATGGGGGAGAACTCTGGCTAATGCGTAACAAATTGTTTCCGGATCTTTGCGCAGATGCCTCCATTGGGCAGGAAAAAATCAGGCGTTTTTATGCCGAATTTGCGGGTGTAAGCCTCCATGAGGTTCCTGGGTCTGAGGGGGTGTTCAGAATTGCAAAGGGGGAGGTTGAAGGAAATAGAGAAGCTGCCAGACGAACATTTACCACCGTAGGTGAGATCATCGGAGATGCCCTGGCCAATACCTCGGTACTGGTCGACGGCCTGATCGTGATCGGTGGAGGACTAAGCGGAGCCCATGAATTTCTCATGCCGGCGATTATGAAGGAACTTAACGGAACCATCGAACATCTTGACGGAGTACTGCATTCCCGCATTGCCCAGATTGCTTACTTCCTGGATCAGGAAAAGGAGATGGAACTATTCCTTGAGGGTGATCCCAGGACCATTCCTGTTCCCTTCACGGATAAGATGATCGCGTATGATGCCAGTCCCAGAATCGGTCTTGGCATTTCCAGGCTTGGAGCCAGCAGGGCAATTGCACTGGGGGCATATGTATTTGCGGTGTCAAGTGATGACCCACTATTCTTTTAGTTCTTCAATGATCTCCCTGGTCTCTTTAATTCTGGTTTCCAGTCCCTTTTTATACCAATAAGCCCTGTATTCAAGATTTTCATGGGGAGATTCGAGTTCCGCCTCCAGCTCCTCAAGATATTTCTCATTCAGGAACAGATAATCTGAGTAAGTTTTGGAATTTTGAAACCCACCTCCATTTACCGTTACGTAAACCGGTGTGGTATGGGCCGCCTGGGAGGGTCCCGCGTAACACCTTGCAGCAATCCATACCCCCTGATCTACCGGCAGGTCAATTTCAATGGACATTATTCCTGCGGACTGGTTTGGATCATTCAATGTAACTGAATCGATTACCTCTCCGTGGGCGATGATTTCCAATTTTGACAGAGGGACCTGATCAGGATGGCCATAGCCCTTTGCCTCTATGGTAAGCGTAGAAGCTTTTTTCAGATCGATCTGATCGCCTGGAATCTGACCGTTCACCTTGAAATCGATCATTGGCCCCGACGAAACAAAAGTATGCCCCTCTTTCACGTTTTTCTTCCATCGTTTGTAACTGAATTCATTGCCTATATGGGTGTAGAACCGTACGTTTCCTATGCGTGCGTTCCATCCAGAGCCCTCCACTCCAAACGCCGGTCCGTTGCCACACCATGGAAAGTCCGAGCCTGCCGTGGCAGTCAATTTGAATCCCAGGTCAAGAAAATGGTAGTAGTGCATGGTTAGGAGGGGACCACCTTTTGCACAAAATTGTAATATCTCCAGGAAGTCAACCCTGTTGCTTAATACATCCATGGTCATCCCTCTGTATCCCTGGAAAAGAACTCCCTGGTGCGCATAGCCCGTAATACCACTGAGCTCATGAACCCGGTCGAAAATTTGATCATAGTTGTAGTATTTATTTTCCATGCGGACAAACTCATCAGCCATTAGGGCAATCGTATGCCCCACCTGGTGCGTGCGTGGCTCTTCCTGTCCTGGTGACAATATGTGATTGCCTTCCTGGTATACACCCTTATCTCCAAATGCAAATTGGCCGAAATAGGTGTTCCGGAAATCACCCATCTGAAGCAAGACCCCCACATGGATATCTTCCGCTTCCATCCACTTAAGAAGCAGTGGATTCTCTCGGGGAGATCGTCGTATATGGATATGTTCATCTCCCGAATACCATCCCGAATCTGCCATATGTATCCATCTCTCCATGGAAAATATTTTCTGGTGTTCTGCCTGGTCTAAATGTACCATGTGCAGCTGTTCGAGATATTC
>Ga0164315_10001387_pt1 | contig 18205 bp, 14 predicted proteins | sample GuaBasSedimGuay6_FD_113737 | JGI IMG/M metagenome (GOLD analysis project Ga0164315, IMG submission 113737) | Subseafloor sediment microbial communities from Guaymas Basin, Gulf of California, Mexico - Guay6, Core 4569-2, 0-3 cm | ecosystem: Environmental > Aquatic > Marine > Hydrothermal vents...
CACGGCGAGCTTATCGGCATCCGCAGCAGGACACTGGTGAGAAATGTGGGCTGATGCTTGACGCTTTACCCAGAAAACATTAAAACATTAAATTGCTGTACCGAATCTGCGACAATAGCCAACCATGCGTTTCCGCTCAATCATTAAAATTATCTTGCCCGTCCTCATCATCGCTATCGCGATCGGGATATTCCAGCATCTGAAGGCGAGCAAACCCGAAAGATCAAAACCAGTACTTAAAGAAAAAATCTGGCAGGTTGAGGTTGTTTCAGCTGAAAAGCGCAATCTTTCACCCGTGCTGGAACTTTATGGCCGGGTCGAATCTCCCGAACTGCTGCAGGCCGCGGCTCCCGGCGCCGGCATCATCAGTGACGTACTGGTGCAAAGCGGGACCAGGGTGACAACCGGCCAAACACTGGTAAAAATGGACAATCGAGACTTTGAGGCGGCCCTGGTGCAGGCCGAGTCAGACCTGAAAGATGTTCAAAATCAGATCGGCGAACTGAAAATTCGGCACCAGTCAAACCTGAAGGCACTCGAAACCGAACTTGAGCTTTTACAACTGGCCAACGAGGAAGTGCAACGCATGGTTAAGCTAAAAGAGCAGAATCTGAGCGCGGACACTATCCTCAGCGTCGCCCGTAGCGCCCGCGGTCGTCAGCAGCTAGTGGTTTATGCGCGTGAACTGGAGGTGGAAAGCTATCCGGCACAAATGGGCAAACTCGGGGCCAGGCGCGATCAAAACCAGGCCTATCTGAAACAGGCCCAGCTCATGATCGAACGCAGCACCGTATTGGCGCCTTTTGATGCGGTGATCAGTTCGGCTCCGGTTTCTGTTGGAGACCGGGTTGCAACCGGGCAAATCCTGGTCGCTCTGTACCCGGTCGACAGCCTCGAAATCCGTGCGCATATTCCCGCGCAATATATCGCGCGGATCCAGCACACACTGGCACAGGAAATTACCCAATGGGCCAGCATTAAGCTGGCTGATAACATTCTCGAACTCGAACTTAAACGACTCGCCGGCGAAGCGGAACCTTCCGGCATCGATGCTTATTTTCACGCTGGAGAGGCTGCACAGGAGTTACGCCCTGGTGGACTGTTACCGCTAAGTTTCAAGTTACCCGCTGAGGATGACGTGATCGCTGTTCCCTACCAGGCTATTTACGGTAACTCCAGGCTTTACTTACTCTATGAAGATCGATTGCAGGGCGTTGACGTCGAATCGATCGGTCAGTATCTAGATACCGATGGCAACTCGTTACTGCTAGTGAAAAGCTCGCAAATTAACAATGGTGACGAAATAGTAATCACCCACCTGCCAAACGCGGTCAGCGGCCTTAAAGTCAGGAGCGGAGGCTAGTAATGCATCGCAATGACATCTTAGGCCTGTTTGCCAAACACCGGGTCGCGGCCAATCTGCTGATGGTGATGATGATTCTAGCAGGTCTAATCGCCCTCAAAAAACTGAATGTACAGTTCTTTCCGAATTTTGACCTGGATACTATCACGGTTTCTGCGATCTGGAGCGGCGCCAGTTCCGAGGACATCGAAACCGGTATCACCATACCATTTGAACAACGATTGCGCAGTGTCGATCAACTCAAGGAAATGAGCTCTTCATCGGCACAGGGCGCTTCCGGTATTTCGCTGCAATTTCATGAGGGCACGAATATGATGCTTGCTCTCGATGAAGTTAAAAAGCAGGTCGACGACTTTAGCAGTTTGCCCGATGAAGTAGAAAAAGTGAAAGTCGTCCAGGCCTTGCGCTACGAGTCAGTGGCCAGGCTATTGATCAGCGGTCCTGAGAGACTGCCGGAATTACGTATTATCGCGCGTCAATTTGAACGAGAGTTACTCGCGCGCGGCATAGACAAAATAGAAATCAGGGGATTACCCCAGGATACGATTCAAATCTCGGTCGCGGCGGAACAAATACAGCGCCTGGGTATGGGGCTCGATGAGCTCGCTCGACGCATTGACAATGCGAGCCAGGATCTGCCGGCGGGTTTAATGGGTGAAGACGATGGTACGCGAGAAATTCGAAGTAAAAACCAGCGTAGGTCCCCTCTCCAGTTCGAGGACCTGAGTATTATCAGCGAACGGGATAGACGCATCAATCTTGGGGATATAGCTACCATTGAGCGTAAGACCAGACCAGGCACGCCGACAATATCCGTGGGCGATCGCAATGCGGTGGTTATGGTATTACGCCGCAACGAGAAGGGTGATTCGCTCGAATCTGCAGAAATATTGCAACAGTGGTTAGACGAAACACTGCCTACCCTGCCACCGACGATAAAAGTTCAGGTATTTAACCAACGCTGGGAGTTAATCAAGGATCGTATCCTGATGTTACTGAAGAATGGCGCCGGCGGCCTGGTACTGGTCCTGCTTATTCTGTATCTGTTTTTATCGACACGCGTTGCTTTCTGGGTCGCCGTCGGTATTCCTGTTTCGTTTATGGCAACACTGGCAGTGCTGTATCTGATCGGCGGTAGTATCAACATGATTAGCCTGTTCGCCCTGATCATGGCGCTTGGCATAATCGTCGACGATGCGATCGTCGTCGGTGAGGACGCGCAGGCACATTACGATATGGGCGAAGATCCGTTGATGGCCTCGGAGGGTGGCGCGCGACGCATGCTGGCGCCGGTAATGGCTTCATCTATGACAACTATAGCGGCATTCCTGCCCCTGATGATGATCGGCGGGCATATGGGCAATATAATGATTGCGATTCCGATGGTCATTGTTTGCGTTATCGTCGCCTCTTTAATCGAGAGCTTCCTTATCTTGCCCGGGCACCTGCGCCATGCCTTCGTGCACTCGCACCATAAACCCCCCTCACGCACAAGGAAATTTCTGAATCAAGGTTTTGAAAATTTTCGCGATCGACTATTCAGACCCCTGGTGCGCCTGGCAATAGAATTTCGATGGTCAACGATTGCCTTTGCGATTGGGTTCCTGTTGTTTGCTGCTGGTTTATTTGTCGGCGGAAAAACCGGCTGGCAGTTTTTTCCTTCACCCGAGTCAACGACGGTCTATGCAAATGTACGATTTGTGGCCGGAACATCCGAGGAAATCGTTGATAAATTCCTGTTGCAGGTTGAACGCGAGTTACAAAATACAATGGATTCTTACGACGAGAAAATCGTATCCACCTTTTATACGATGCACTCTTCCAGTTCCGGTCGGGGTCGGGCGATAACCGGCCAACGTAATGGCTCACTCTATGTGGAACTGTTAAGTTCTGAAAAACGCAAAACTGAAAATCGCAACTTTATTAAAAACTGGCGCGAGCGCATCAAGCTGCCCACGGGTATCGACAGTTTCAAAATAACCTCACGCAAGGTCGGCCCATCACGACGCGACCTGAATATACGCCTCACTGGGTTAACCCCACATCAGTTGAAGAACGCCGCTCTCGACCTCGCCGAAGCGCTATCGGGAATTCCCGGTGTTAGCGCAATCGACGATGATTTGCCTTATGGGCGTGAGCAGTTGATTTATAGTCTAAGTCCGGCAGGAGAGGCACTTGGACTCTCGATCAACGATCTGGGTCAACAGCTTCGTGCCGCCTACGATGGAATTATTTTACAGCGTTTTCAGGAGGGTGCCGATGAAGTCGAGGTGCGCCTGCAGTTGCCGGATACCGAGAAACGCAGCATGAGGAGCCTGTTTCAACTCCCCATCCAACTACCAAATGGCAAATTCGCGCCCCTGGAGAGCGTCGCTATTTGGTCCTCGAACCAGGGATTTGAGGCACTTCGCCATTTCAACGGCAAACTCTCAGTCGATGTTACAGCCGATGTCGATCCGGCGCTTAATAATACTACCGAAATCGTTAGCGACTTACGCGCTTCCACCCTGCCCTCGTTATCTAGCCGATATAGTATCCAATATAGCCTCGAAGGACGTTCAGCGAGTCAACGTGAAACATTCGACGATATGAAAATCGGCGCTTTGATAGCTCTGCTATTGATGTACCTGGTTCTGGCCTGGGTTTTCTCATCCTACGGTTGGCCTATTCTGGTGATGCTGACGATTCCGCTGGGATTAACCGGCGCGGTCCTCGGTCACTGGATAATGGACATGAACATGACGGTTTTATCGATGTTTGGTTTTTTCGGACTTTCAGGAATAGTCGTCAACGACTCGATTATTCTGGTGATTTTCTATCAACAAATACACGACAAGGGCATCCCCGTATACAAGGCACTTGAAGAAGCAGCCTGTCAGCGTTTACGGGCCGTGTTATTGACTTCACTGACCACAATCGCTGGATTAACTCCATTACTGTTCGAAACCTCCCGGCAGGCGCAGTTCCTGATCCCGATGGCGGTATCGATCGCTTTTGGCCTCGCATTTGCAACCGTACTTATTCTACTCGTGATTCCGGCCATGTTGTCGATATATGAAGACGTGAGAATATGGTTGAGTAAAACTTCCGCTAATACGATCGCTGAAACCTGAAGAACGAGTAGCGCATGAATTTAAAAAATGAACAGCTTGAATCGGTAGCCTTACCGATCTGGAAAAATATTGTCGAAGCCGCCGCCGAACAAAGTTACGCACGTTTTTCTCGTGGTTTTTCCGACGACCTCCTCGCAAAACTATCCGAAGAACATTTTCGCGAAAGCTGCAAGGATTACCCCCTGCTTACCAGCATCGCAGCCGATTACGAATTAATTGATTCGATAAAGCGCGAGAACGGAGTGACTATCCTGTGGCGGCTGACCAGTACTCAACTGGCTGGTGAATTTCTGGGTCAATTAACCCTGCAAAGCGGCAAATCCGGGATGGAGATTGCTGGAGTATCGGTGAGCTAAAGAGCAAACCAGATGTCATAGTCCGGAATGATGGGTGCAACCCATCGTCTCCCTAACCATCCGTCCCGCCAACCGTAATCTCGTCGATCTTGAGGGTCGGCTGGCCGACGCCGACCGGTACTGACTGGCCTTCCTTGCCGCAGACGCCGACCCCCTGGTCAAGTTCCAGATTGTTTCCCACCATCGATATCTTGCCCATCACTTCCGGACCGGAGCCAATCAGGGTAGCGCCTTTAACCGGTGCGCCGATACGACCATTTTCGATCAGGTAAGCCTCGGAGAGTGAAAATACAAATCGACCGGAGGTAATATCAACCTGGCCACCGCCAAAATTAACCGCGTACAGGCCCTTGTTTACCGAACTAATAATTTCTTCAGGGTCCGATTCACCCGCCAGCATATAGGTATTAGTCATACGCGGCATCGGCAGGTGGGCGAAGGATTCTCGACGACCATTTGAGGTTGATCGCGTACCCATTAAGCGCGCATTCATTTTATCCTGCATATAACCTTTGAGTACGCCATTTTCTATCAGGGTGGTGCACTCTGCGGGAACGCCCTCGTCGTCAACGCTAAGCGAACCACGGCGATCTTTCAGGGTTCCATCGTCCACCACGGTACATAGCGGTGAGGCGATTTGTTCACCAATTCGATTACTGAAGGCCGAGGTGCCCTTACGATTGAAATCACCTTCAAGTCCATGCCCTATCGCCTCGTGCAATAGCACGCCGGGCCAGCCTGGTCCCAGCACAACAGGCATACTGCCTGCCGGTGTAGCCACCGATTCGAGATTTACCGCCGCCTGGCGTACTGCTTCGCGAGCGAGAGCATAAGCCGCGTCACCCTCATAAAACATCTCGTAGGAGCGCCGCCCGCCCGCACCTGAAGACCCTTGTTCGCGGCGACCATCCTGTTGCATGAGAACCGTGACATTCAACCTTACCAGCGGCCTGATATCCGATGCCAGGGTATTATCAGTCGCGGCAACGAGGATATGATCGATTCCACCCGACAGGGAAATAATGACCTGTTCGATACGTTCGTCCAGGGATCGAGTATAGGCATCGAGTTTTTTTAACAATTCGACCTTATCGTCGGCACTGCGACCATCGACCGGGTTATGCGCCGTGTACAGGGCATTGAAGTTCTGTGAGTTAAGCGATATGCGCGTGCCGGCATTCTGCCCCTGGCTGGCAATAGCCCTGGCGCTGCCAACCGCCTGCGTAATTGCGTTCGACTGCAGGTCATCGCAGTACGCAAAGCCGGTCTTCTCACCCGACATGGCGCGAACACCGACACCTTTTTCGATATTAAAAGAACCTTCTCGAATAATACCATCGTCCATTACCCACGACTCTTGCTGGCTGACCTGGAAATAGAGATCGCCGGTATCGATATGAGTGCTATGCAGCCCATCGAGGAATTTATCCAGTTGCGTAATTCCGAGTCCGGTCGGCTGTAATACCTGGCCGACCACCAGGTCTAGGGTTGAAGACATAATGTAATTCCGTTATTGCTTGAGTTCTTTGCGATTGCCGACAACCAGCGTTATTTCATCTGCATCCTGGCTACCGGACACCAGTATAATATAGTCTGACGGAACGCCCAGGGAGATAAACCAGTCGCGTAATTCCGAGGCCCAAATTTCACCGCTGTCCTCGCCCGGATATCGTATCAGTATGGCTGTATTCGCAGCCTTTTCCCAGTAATCGATTGCGGACCGAAGCGCGCCAAAATTAGGCATAACCGCGCCGCTACGCGGTCTTGCCCACTCATCGGCACCGAGGCTAAAAATACGCAGGCTATTGGCTGATACGGGTGACAGTACCAGTAATAACAACGGAATCAGGATTAATTTTCTTAATAACATCTATTTATCAATTACCGGTTTTTCAATAACAACCTTTTTAACCAGGTCTACCTGTGGGTCATCCCAACTACCGGTAACCCGATATTCGGCCTGTACACTCTTGTCGATGACGTCCTTGAAAAGGTTTTGCAACAGTAACAATCCCAGGCCCACTGTAGTACCAGCGGCGATCGCGCCTACCACCGGCAGGCTATGCCTTATGCGCGGGACGATAATCAACGTTTGATCGTAATCACGCGTGAGCAACCCGGTTCTACCGCTAACACCGATCTTTGCCGATGAACCCTCCATGAGGGTATCAGTAGTGTAAAGGTCCTCTCCCTCAATTTTATAATTGCCCGTTATCTTATCAAAATCCAGGCCTTCAAGCAGCACATCCTTAAAGTCCAGGGAGAAACGCCTCGGCAACGCGCTCAGGCTCATCAGGCCAACAATGCGTCCCGAGCCCGGGTCAACATTTTTAAGAACGCCATCGATAATCTCAAGCCTGCCGTCGCCGACCAGGCTATCCCAGTCCAGATTCAATAATTCCCCGGACCACCTTAGCTGGCCATCCAGATTGATTTCTCCATCTTGCAAAGCTTCTCCCAGGCCAAGCGCAATCATGGTTTGACCGAATTCCTGACCGCTAATCGATATATTTGCGGCGGAACGATGTTGCTTTGTCGCGGGCGTATATTGCCATGTCGCGGATGAACTCAGTAAAACCTTGTTGTTACGAAAAGCGAGTTTATCTATGGTAAGTTCATCGTCTTGCAGACGGGTATCTAACTGCAGATCGGTAAACACCATATCGTCGTAGGTCAAAACCTTACTGTGTAAGCGTAAATTGAACATATCCTGAGGAATCAACCCGGTCGATTTGGAATCCGACTTGCTCGACTGAAGTCTGAGATAATCAAGCTCTGCCACGATCGGTTCAACCGGCGAATGCTGCAAGGGTATATCAAACCTGCCTTTTAACATCGATGATTGGATGTCAGCGTTAAAGCCCGTATCCTTCCGTTTTAAATTCAGGTATGTATTAGTCAGGGTATTACCGAACAGGAATGCCGACTGTATTTCGATATCAATACTATCCATTATCTCCAGGAGATCGGCAGCGTCTGCTCCCCGTGTCTCGATTCGAGCATGGTAATAATCAAACCACTCATCGAGCGATAACTGACGCAGCGAACCATAAATTTTGATACCCGGTGAAGTTTTATTTCTAAGCGCTGTTGAAAAACCAAGACCAAGTCTTTGTAATCGGTAATCACCCTGGCTATCAGCCTCAATTGTTCCTTTCGCTCTTATATTGACGCCATAGGACAGGTTGAAATCAACCTGGTTACTATCAAATATAGAGAGCTGAATGTTCGCCAAACGACTGGATTGCGCTGATTTCCTGAAAGGAGCCGGAAACAAAACCTCGGTATTCAGCATCTCGCTAGCAGCATTTATCCGCACTATCGGCTTCCGCTTACTGGTTTGATTGTTGGCTATCTCAAGTTTAACCTGCCAGTCACTATTCCCGCTAAAACCATCTTTCAGATATTCCGGTAACAGAACCAACAAATGTCTGGATTCGATATTTCCGCTGGCTCGAACCAGGGTTCGATCATTGCCGGCGTCGGTATTAATACCGACAACAATGGGATCGCCAAAGAAATTAGCTTTCATCGCCTTTGCCGTCAGGCTTTTTTCGGTAATCTTTAATTCACCGTTTATCGCGGTCAGGTCCAGACCCCAGGCCGGTACTTCAACAGCAGAATTCGTAAATTTGAGTTTTATATCAACTTCTTCCCGCCTTTTTTTGTCGCTTATTGGCAGTAGAATCCCAAGCCTTGCATCTACCGAACCCTGAACTTTACGAAAACCTTCGACGATCGGCCTGTACTTCCGGCCCACCGGGGTATTAATCCAGGTTTGCAGCGTTGTTGCAGTCGATGCCCTTGCTTCGACATCGATCTTGATTTCGGCATGGACGAAATTGGCAATCGATATATTCGCACTACCATTATCGATACCTTCAAGACTCACCTTATCAAGCGCCACATCAACACCCAGGTTATGAAAAATCACCCGACCCGCACCGTCGCGGGCAACTGGCCATTTGCGATCGAACAGGACCTCGGCATTTTCTACCTGAAAGTCGACTACCAGTTCTCCAGCCCTGTTCTTCACCAGTTGTTTAATATTTCTAAGACGACCGTGGTATAGCAGATCGCCATGCGCAACATCGGCGTTTTTTATCCCCTGATTCACCCAGGCTATCAATTTTTTTGACATTAGTTTAAGCGGTACATACTTCGGCGCACTGCTGCCCCTGGCGTCGGCGAAACTCGCGCGTAGGTACATGAATGGCTTATCCGCCTTGTTCGCTTCGATCCACAGGCGTCCGGTACCTCTGAGATCGCTATTGTAGATTTCAAAAGAAGGTACCGAGATTAGAAAATCACTTCCAACGAGGCTGATATTGGCTGCCAGCGTAAGCTCCTCAACCTCCAGCGGCGCTGGAAACTGGTCGGCAAAATCGAGTGTCATCTGGCTGCCGCGAATTTCCAGCACTGCATTCTTTTTGCCGATAACAAACGAACCGCCTAGATTGTTCATACCCGGAATTCCGTTCACGGGCCTGCTCGCAATATTGGATACATCGGCAGCTACCTGGAGGCCGCTGATATCACCCGGATCAAGACTGAACCAGATATTGGACAACTGTCCCCGCAGTTCACTTTTTTGCAGCGTATTGGTAAGTTTAGCAGGCTGGACACCCTGATCGAGCACCTTCAGATTGGACAATTCGAAGTCTTTTATCCACCCGTCAATCCTGGTTTGCGCGGCACTGCCGGCAATCCAGATCTCGGAACTAAATGGCTGTAACGGCCTGTTGTTTATCTTCAAACTATCGATCTGGTTACTGACTCTCCACTCACCCTGGTAATGCCCGGCACTGATCCGGCTGGTCAGGGCAAAGGTATACGGCCGATTTCCCGATCCTGTTTGCAGCAGACCCTGATTTATCGACAGTTTGCCGTTCAAAGCGGATATTTGTTTTTCTACCAGGTTGATCCAGACTTCAGCACTGAGTTCGGCCTGCTGCAAACCAAGGGTATCGAGGTCGAGTAATGCGCCAAAACGTGCCAGCTCAAGCTGGCTGGATTTCAGGTAAATGAGGCTTCTGTCCGGTTTAACAATCGCTTTTATGACCAGTTGATTTCCTAGCGGTTCCGGCAGCCTGGTTGCCAACTCGAAGTGAAACGAATCATCATGCTGTTGCAAATCGATCTGTACCCGATCGATTTCATATTGTTGTCCACTATTTTGATCGGATACGACGAGTTGCTTCAATTCAAGATTGAGATAATGAGGGAATTGCGATATGAGTGCGGCAACACTGGTTTCGGCGTCATTGGTTCCAGTACCACCCAGCCTGATATCGTTCAGCCACCACTGCCCGTTGCTGTCTTTTGCCAGGCTCAAATTCTTGATCGAACCGGATATTTCTCGTATTACTGGCGCTTGCAACCAGACACTTTTGACAAGATCAATTTCCACCGCCATACCGTCCACCGATATGGGCACATCACGATTCGGTAGTAGTACCGAAGCATTTTGAAATCGTAAAATCGGATTGAAGCGGTTCCAGCCACCCCGTATATTGATAAAACTGATCTCGGAGACTACCTCGCTCGCGAGCCAATCCTTAATCTCGGTTTCGAAGTAAGCTATATTCGCCAGACCAATGCGTAATCCGACCACCAGCAATGCGAGCAGGACGAGTATCACCGACAGCAATCGCGTAAAAAATCGAATTAAACGAGCCATCTGGTATCAAATCTGACCTGAAGCCTAAACCGGCACAACATCATAGGTTTCCTGGGTAAAATGGTTCTCAACCTGGAGTTTTACCGGAATATTAATAAAAGTTTCAAGTTCGGCAAGGCTTGCGGCCTCTTCATCAAGCAAGCGGTCGATCACATCCTGATTAGCCATAACCAGCAATTGCTGCACCTCGTCATAAAGTCTTGCAGTGCTCAGTATTTCACGAAAAATCTCATAGCATACTGTTTCAGTGGTTTTGTGCGAGCCGCGTCCATGACAAATGAGGCAAGTCTCGCACAACACGTGTTCGAGGCTTTCGCGCGTGCGTTTTCGGGTCATTTCCACCAGGCCCAATGGAGATACTTCACAAATCTGGGTCTTGGCATGGTCCTTGGCGAGGTACTTTTCCAGGGTTTTCAATACCTGCCGTTTATGTTCCTCCTGCTCCATGTCAATGTAATCGATAATAATAATGCCGCCCAGGTTCCGTAACCGTAGCTGACGCGCAATGGCCTGGGAAGCTTCCATATTGGTCTTGAAGATAGTTTCTTCGAGGTTTCGGTGGCCGACAAACGCACCGGTATTGATATCGATGGTAGTCATTGCCTCGGTCTGATCAATAATCAGATATCCGCCCGATTTCAACCCCACCTGTCGCGCCAGCGCGCGTTGAATTTCATCGTCGATATTGTGCACATCAAATAAAGGTCGCTCACCCGGATAATGCTCGATCCTGGCCGGTAAGTCGGGTATGTAACGTTGCGAAAACTCGATCATCTTTTGATAAGTTTCCCTCGAATCGACTTTTACGAGGCTGGTTTCCCTGCCCACCATATCCCTCAGAGTACGTATCGATAGCGGCAGGTCTTCATGCACCAGGCTACCGGGCTTGAGATCCTGCGCGTTTTCCAGCAAGGAATCCCACAGCGTGGCGAGGAAGCTGATATCGCGATGAAGCTCCTCTTCTTCGACCCCTTCGGCCGCAGTACGCACTATACAGCCACCATGACGGTTTTCTATCAATCCCTCGCCCAGCAGTCCGCGTAATCTCTGACGTTCATCTTCATCCTCGATCTTTACCGAAACTCCGATCTGAGATGAATTAGGCGTGTAAACCAGGTACCGGGAAGGTACTGAAATACTTGTCGTAAGCCGGGCTCCCTTGCTCCCCAGGGGGTCTTTCACAACCTGCACTAACAATGTCTGGCCCTCGTGTAGCAGTTCATTGATTGCGGGCCTGGGTTTGTCTTCAGGGATTTCGGTTCCGGTGCTATTGTTGTCGATGTCCGACACGTGTAAAAAGCCGGCTTTCTCGAGGCCAATATCGACAAAGGCCGCTTCCATCCCGGGTAATACTCGATTTACCTTGCCTTTATAAATATTCCCGACTATACCGCGGCTGCCCTGCCTTTCTATGCTAACTTCCTGCAGGGCACCATTTTCAACCACTGCCACACGGGTTTCCTGCGGCGTGATATTGACAAGAATTTCTTCACTGATAGTCATTGTTTTAGTACTGATATTCCCGCTTCACCTAGAAGCGCCGCAGTTTCAAATAAAGGTAGTCCCATCACCGATGAATAACTACCTTCGATGCGTTCTATAAAAATGGCCGCCTTACCCTGAATCGCATAAGCGCCGGCCTTGTCGAATGGTTCATCCTGCGCGCAACAGGCTTCAATTTCCCATTCTTCCAGCGCGCGGAATTTGACCTGGTTTAGCGACATTTTCAGCTCGAGCCGACCCGCATAACTGAGCGCTACAGCCGATAGCACCTGATGCTGCCTGGCCGATAATTTTGCCAGCATACGGCAACAATCCTGCGCGTCATCCGGCTTGCCAATAATACTACCATCAATACTTACAATAGTATCGGCAGCGAGCACCGGCAGCAGCCGTGCCCGGGCGGAAGCCATTTTTTGGCCGGCACGGGCCTTGGTTTCGGCCATTCGACAAACGTATTCTTCGGCAGACTCCGCGGGCACCTGCGACTCGTCGATACTGATCTCCAGGGTTTCGAATTCGATACCGATTTGGCGTAGCAATTCGGCTCGGCGCGGCGAACTTGAGGCCAGGAAAATCATGTGTCTATCATAGCTCGAAAGCCTGAAGCCTGCCTGAATACAAAGCTTAGGGTTTATCTCGAGATAATTGTCTATTCTCGATGATAGGGATGCCCGCTGAGCAGGGTCGAGGCCCGATAGAGTTGTTCGATCAGCACCACCCGCACCAGCGCATGCGGCATGGTCATGCGACCGAGTGCAATCGTTTGCGCACAGGCCTTTCGACATTGATCGGCAAGCCCCTCAGGACCCCCAATGATGAGGTTGACCTGCGCATACTCCGGCAGCCATCGCTCCATCTGTTCCGACCATTCCAGGCTTGACCACTGCTTTCCATGCTCGTCGAGGGCGATACTAAAGCTGCCGCGAGGAATTTTTTTTAAGATTAATGCGCCTTCCTGACGCCTCAGTTGCTCGGCCGACACCCTGCTTTTACGCTGGGCCAACGCAATAGTAGTCAGTTGAATATTCAGTTCACGGGGCATTCGTTTAAGATAATCGCTACAGGCGACGTCTACCCATTCCGGCATTTTCCGGCCGACCGCGATAATCTGGATTTTCAAAACAAAGGCACCGGGGCAGCCTGCGCCTTAAACAGCGAATTTGCTCACGACGTTCTGCCATAATCGGTTTCGCCCAGTTCTTCTCGCCATAGTTTTTCGAGATCATAGAACTCCCGGACATCGGGCAGCATGACGTGCACAACGACATCGCCAAGATCGACCAGCACCCATTCTCCTACATCTTCTCCCTCCACCCCCAGTGGCGGCAAGTTGGCCAGCTTCGCTTTTTCGCTTACCTCGGCGGCAATAGATTTAACATGCCGGCTCGACGTGCCGCTGGCAAATATCATGAAGTCGGTGAAACTGGCCTGTTTTCGAACATCGAGAACCTGAATATTTTCAGCTTTTAAATCTTCGAGGGCCTGCAGGGTCAACTTTTTGAGATTTTGTGCCTGCAGGGTCACAGGCGACGACTGGTTCGCATCATTCATAGAGGTGGTTGCTCATAATAAATTGTTGAATAGCTTCGGGTAGACAGTCTAATGTCTGGGCACTAACACCGTTTTGCAACTGCTGTTTAATCCGACTCGATGAACAGGGATTTTCGTCGATTTCCAGCGCCAGGATGGCTCCATGGGCTTTGCGCTTCAGGGCCTGTACAGAATTTACGCATCGGTCTGAGTAATTTGACCAGTTCAGCTCAATGCCCGGTCTACGGCAAACTATCAGATTGACCAGTTGTAAAATTTCATCCGGGGATTTCCAGTCGTGAAAAACATTGAACGCGTCGGCGCCAAGAACAAGGTGAACCCTGTCAAACTGGCCCTGGTCGCAAATCTGGCGCAGGCTATCGATCATATAAGATTGGCCACCACGATCCAGTTCCAGGGTATTGAGCCTGAATCCAGTATGGCCGGCTATTGCCAGTTTAATCATTTGAAGTCGATCTGCATTGTTAGCCTGCGGCAAATCCCGGTGGACCGGGTTTGCGCAGGGCATGAAATGTAGTTCGTCGAGGTCTAGCTGCGATAATACCTGTTCAGCCATTTGCAGATGACCCATATGAACAGGATCAAAGGTTCCTCCGAGAATACCAATCGTCTTCAATTTCGAATATGCCCGTCTCCAAGGACGATGTATTTTTGCGAGGTTAAACCGATTAAACCAACCGGTCCGCGCGCGTGTAGCTTGTCGGTGCTAATTCCGATTTCAGCGCCTAAACCATACTCAAAACCATCGGCAAATGCGGTCGAGGCATTGACCAGTACCGAACTCGAATCCACGCGCCGAAGAAACTGCCTTGCACGGCTATAATTTTCGGTCACTATCGAATCCGTGTGCTGCGACCCGTGTCGATTGATATGCGTGATTGCCGCTTCCAAATCATCGACAATCTTTATCGACAGGATGGGCGCCAGGTACTCGGTTTCCCAGTCCTCGTCGCTGGCAATAGCTATATTTGCAGGATCAAACTGGCGACTACGCTTGCAACCCCGGAGCTCTACCCCCTTATCAACAAAGGCCTGAATCAATTCCGGCATAACCGCTTTAGCGACCGGGTCTGCAACCAACAGAGTTTCCATTGCATTACAAACCCCGTAGCGGCGGGTCTTGGCGTTTACCGCAATATTCAAAGCCTTTTGCCGGTCGGCGTCTTCATCAATATAAACATGGCATATTCCATCCAGGTGTTTAATCACCGGAATACTCGACTCCCCTGCCACCCGTTCTATTAAAGACTTGCCGCCGCGCGGAATGATGACGTCGATCGACTCATGCAGTTTCAGCATGTGCCCCACCGCTTCACGGTTTATCGTGTTAACTACCTGTACCGATGACTCTGGCAATCCTGCCTGTGCAAGCCCCTGCTCGATACACCGGTATATAGCCTGGTTAGAATGTATCGCCTCCTTACCCCCGCGTAGAATACTGGCATTGCCCGCTTTTAAACACAGCGCCGCGGCATCGATCGTAACGTTTGGCCTGGACTCATAAATAATACCAATAACACCGAGTGGAACACGCATTTTTCCAACCTGGATTCCGGAAGGTCGATACTCTAGTTCGCTAATTTCACCCACCGGATCGGCCAGTGCTGCGACCTGCTGCAAGCCGTTAATCATTGCATCGATACGCGCATCGGATAGCAACAGGCGGTCAAGCATGGCTTCGTCCAGACCCGCCAACTTGCCTGCCTGCATATCCCTGCTGTTCTCGGATTTGATCTTTTCGCGCTGTGCGTCGATCGCCCTGCCAATATTTACCAGCGCAAGATTTTTTATCTCGGGATCTGCGTAGGCCAGCACTTCGGCCGCGGCTCGCGCCGACTGGCCCAATTCAGTCATATACCGTTGAATATCAACAGTATCGGATTTAAATTCTTTTTTTATTGCAACACCCATTACTGGTCCTGTTACTACTAAGCCTGCATTGCCGGGATACCACAAAACTCACAGATCAGCGACTTTATCTGTAACCAGTCAGCATCTACACAGGCGGCATCCTGTTGGCCCTTGCCAATGCGGTCTAATGTAGCACAGCTTTGTAACAAACGCTCAATTTGATCCAGCCCCATTCTGCTCAGTGCGCGCTGATACAATCCTTGACTGGAACTCCAGATTCCCAGCTTTTGCCATTGCTGCTGGCCGAGTTGGCCCGACATCTGTGCGCGTTTCAAACCAGCCAATTTTTCCAGCGTTGATTGTAAGGCCCAGAGCAAACTATTGGTGCCATAACCCTCTGCGGCCAGGCTATTTAAAATTCGCAGCGCGCGCCTGGTTTTGCCCGCGAGACAGGCATCGACCAGGGCAAAATTATTGTAGCGCGCGCTTTGCGCTACCGATTGCTCGATTACTTCAAAGGATAACTGACCCTGCCCGTTAAAGCGGATGGAGAGCTTCTCCAGCTCCTGGTCAGCCGCCAGTAAATTACCCTCGGTGCGCTCGGCCAGGAATGCCGCGGACTGCGCATCGATCGAAAGCGACTTTTGACTGGCGCGCTGAAGTATCCAGTCGGGTAGCCGGTTTAGGTAAACCGGTTGTAATTCGACGCTTTCACCGACCTGCTGCACGCGCTTAAACCAGGCAGAATTTTTAATCGATCGATCGAGTCGCGGCAGGACAAAAATGAACACGGTATCCGGCGGCAGGTTTTCGCACAGGGCCTGCATAGCTTTGGCCCCCTGCTGGCCCGGCTTACCATTCGGAATTCGGATTATTCGGCATTTTTTATCGGCAAATAAAGAAAGTGCATCTGACTCGTAAAGTAATTCATTCCAGTCAAAACCGGTATCGACAGAGTAAGTCTGGATATCCTCGAACCCCTGCTGTTTCATCGACTGGCGGGTTTCATCAAGCCAGTCACGCAACAACAATGGCTCGTCACTGGACAACAGGTAAACAGGAGAGAGATTTTGCATCGGCCTGGAACGAAATTTAGCGCATGCTCGGCATACGCATACTATTGAATTGACCTGGCCCACATATTGAGCAAAGCCGACGGCAATTACATGTCCCTGAGACCATCGGAAGGCTCAATGTCGGCAGCGCGCATGCCGCCCATGATAGCGGCCAGAATCGCAATTCCCAGGGTCAAACCGAGGGCCCAGAAAAAGTGCTCGCTAATCAGATAGCATAAAGTTTGATCCAAATTCAGTTTAGGCGCTAAAAAGCGGTTAATTAGCTGTTCAAAGGTGAGATAAACCAGCACCGCCAGTAACCATCCTAGAACCGCCGTATACAGGGCTTGCAACACCGGAAACAAAACTATCTTGCCGCTTTTAAAACCAAGCAGACGCAACACACTGAGGTCCTTCCTTTTTCGATCGACGTTGGCCCACAGGCTCGCCCCTAATGAAAATGAAAATCCGGCAGCCCCGACACAGGCAATAATCCAGAAAATAATCGAAAGATTTTCATCAATCGATTGTACGGTGCTAATTTCTGCAGTATTGGCCCGCACCTGCACACCTTCACTCTCGAGAAGCCTGACCAGGTATTCGACATCGTATATCGAACGCGCATAAAGCCGAAAAGACGGGTAACTCCTCGAGGATTCGTCTAATTCACTCCCATCCCAGCCAAGAGACGGCACCGCCCGGCCATCCTTAAACTGTTCGGTAGCGAGTAGCAGGTCAAGGTGCACAAAAGCCACGTTTCGACTCACGACCTTGGCATCGGCAATGTCGATCACAGTCAGGTCCAGATGCACACGCTCGCGCTTACCCTGGAACTGCCGCGCCAGGCTCGCATCGATACGATCATCCCGCTTCACATTTAATTTTTCCGCGGCGCCCTGACTCAGGATTATCTGAAACTGGTCCGAGGGCGTTTTCGGCAGCCTCGTGAGTAATGGATCGCCTTCCGCGGTGGCCAACAGCTCTGTAGTCAGAATTCTTTTCGCGGTTTGGCTTTTTAACTGCATCGTGGCCGCAAGCGCACGAGTTTTGGGGATAACAAATTCAACTTCATCGAGGTCCCGGAAACGCTCAAACCACCCCTGATCGTAGTGACCGCTGCCTATCGGTCGGATCTCCCTGTTAATCGGATTTTCAATCAACTGGGTAACCATTGAAGTGACTATGCCGAATTTGAGGCCGAACAAAATCATTAGCGGCGCCAGAACCGCCGCTAACGCCGCCACGAAACATCCCGACATGCGCCATTCGTGGGTGTAATCCCGAAAACTTAAACGAATTATATTGCCGACCTGGGTCACGAGGAAACCCCTCTAATCACGAAAGGTGGACTGGTAAATGCGGCCATTTTCGGTAGGGCCCGATTCCTGGCGCAACATTCTCAAATCCATTTTATACACATGCGCCCAGTCATGGCTGGCGGTAATCAGTGTAATCTTCAATCCTTTAATCAACTCCATGACCACCGCCATAATTTTTCTCGCGGTGATCGGATCGAGTGCGGCGGTAGGTTCATCGGCGAGCAGGATCGAGGGTCGATGCGCCAGCGCCCTGGCGAAAGCCACCCGCTGCCTTTCCCCGGCAGAGAGCAATCCCGGCAATTTGTCGAGCTGTCGATGGATACCCAGCACCTTTGAAATTGAGGGAATTGAATCATCTTTCGGTAAATTCAACAGCTGGCGCGGCAACTCGATATTCTCACGTACAGTCAGGTA
>Ga0164315_10001388_pt1 | contig 18203 bp, 14 predicted proteins | sample GuaBasSedimGuay6_FD_113737 | JGI IMG/M metagenome (GOLD analysis project Ga0164315, IMG submission 113737) | Subseafloor sediment microbial communities from Guaymas Basin, Gulf of California, Mexico - Guay6, Core 4569-2, 0-3 cm | ecosystem: Environmental > Aquatic > Marine > Hydrothermal vents...
ATCTCTTTTTCCAAAACTTCCATCTCAGTGATGGTATGTTCTGCCACCGAAGGCAGGCCAATCTTTTTAAGCACATCAAATCTTTTCTTTTTACTCATAAGAGATAGATAGACTTTCCCGACACTCACGGCATGAAAATATGGGAAAATACTACCCACTATGACACTTAATAAAACAGTACTAAGAAAAAACAAATCTTGAATACTGCGAGCAAAATCTTTGCCCAGATGGGTTTTCAAGAAGCCACTATCACCGAGATTGCCGAAGAGGCAAAGGTTTCCGAAGCTTCTATTTATGAATATTTTTCAACCAAGGAAGGTCTGCTTTTTTCCATTCCAGCCCAATCCAGCCAGATTCTGTTTGAAACAATGGCCTTTCACTTGAAGCTAATCCGGGGTGCGGGCAACAAGCTGCGGGCCATTGTCTACCTGCTCATGGACTTTTACAAGACAAATCTGGACTTTGCCGCTGTTCTTATGCTTTTTCTTAAACATAATAAAAAATTTATGAACACCTCGGGTCACCATGTCATCAAAGAGGGAGTCAAGCAGATTACCCAGGTCATTGAAGAAGGCATAAATGCTGAAGAATTCAAACCTAACCCAAACCCTTACCTGATACGGGCCATGGTTCTGGGTAGCATAGAGCACCTGGTGACAAACTGGGTGATGACCGGCAATCCGGAAAGCCTGATTGAGTTTGTGGATCCCCTGATTGAAAGCCTTCTTGCAGGTGTTGTCGTCCGTCCTGCCGACCCCGTTTAACTGATCAACTTCATAGGATGAGCCAGATATTTTTTTGCCAGGTCCACATAGATCTGTTTGCCGTAATTCCATAATTTCAGGTCGCCATCGTTGACATCCCGGACCACCTTAGCAGGGTTACCCACAGCCACTACCCGGTCCGGGATTTTCTGGTTGGCACGGACCACAGCACCTTCTCCCACAATAGTCCATTCCCCGGTTTGGGAAAAAAGACTTAAAATAGCGCCCATGCCGATGACCGAGTAATCTCCAACTAAATTGCCGTGGAGGATAGCCCCATGACCCATAGTCACATTTTTCCCGATAAGATGGATGCCCTTGGGCGGGGCATGGATAACCACTCCTTCTTCTACGGCTGTGCCGTTTCCGATTTCAATTCGGCCATAATCCCCACGGACAATAGCGCCGTGGCCCACGTAGCAATTGTCCCCAATGACAACATCTCCGATAACCTGGGCTGTCTCACTCACATAGGTATCCCTGCCGATCTTAGGGGAGTTTCCATCAAATTCAAATAACATTGTGTCTCCTCATTGTGTCTCCTCTTAAAAACCATAAGTTTTTGTGATAACATAGCTCATGACCTCGCTGGCACCTCCACCAATGGAAAGCAGCCTGGCATCCCTGAACCGCCCCAACACCTTACGGTATCGGATTAAAAAACTCGGCATTACTTTCCAAAAAACTTTTTTTCAACCCCCATGATTTTATACGTGTACGCAGTCGGCAAAAAATTTTCACATCTGAAAAAAGGCCATATTGTTCTTCAATCCCGCAGTTTCCGGCGAAGAATTTTACCCACTGCGCTCTTGGGAAGAACCTCCATAAATACGACGGATCGTGGCACTTTGAAAGATGCCAGATGATCCTTGCAGTGGTCGATGATCTCCTGTTCAGTGACCGTGCCGCCATTTTCCGGTTTGAGTGCCACCACCGCCTTGACCGTCTCGCCGCGGTATTCATCCTTTACACCCACCACGGCAACCTCTGCCACTGATGGATGCAGGTAGATGGCGTTTTCCACTTCAACGGGCGCGATGTTATATCCTGAGGTCACGATCAAATCCTTTATCCGGTCCACGAAAAAAACAAAATCCTCATCATCAATATACCCGCGGTCCCCGGTACAAAACCACCCGTCTTCCAGAAAGGCTTCTACTGTTTGTTCGGGCTTATTCAGATATCCTTGTGCCACCTGCAGCCCCCGGTAGAGGATTTCACCTTCAACATTTCGATCCACCACTGCACCTTTTTCATCCGTGATTTTGACTTCCGCAAAAATAGGAATACCAATGGCATCTGATTTGGCCTTGATAACCGGAATTGAAAGAATTCCGCCACTGTTGGTTTCGGTCATGCCCCAACCGTTGACCAGTTCGATACCGGTGCTTTTGAACCATTGATCCTGAACGGCAACGGGTACGGGTGCTCCGCAGCCGATGGTCAGCTTCAGGCTGTCCAAATTATGGCTTTTGAGCAGTTCTGCCTGGGACATCATACCAATGAAAAGGGTTGGCGGTGCAAAAATAACATTAACACGGTAGGTCTGAATAATCCGAAAGGCATCCTTGAGATCAAACACGGGAATGGGAATCACCGTACCCCCCTGGTAGATGGTCGGCAGCAGGTGAAGCAGATATCCTGCGGTGTGAAACATGGGCATAATGGAAAAATTGATTTCCCGGTCACCCCAGACCCGGAACCCGTAAGTATGGCTCAATGAATTAAAAACCAGGTTGGCATGGGTCTCGATCACCCCCTTGCTTTTGCCGGTGGTCCCGGCTGTGTAGAGCAGCAGAGCCGTATCATTTTTTGGATCGCAGTCCGCATTTTCCGTTAGCGGGGAATATTTTTTCAGGCTGTCAAAAAAATCAAGGGTACCCGGAATTGATGGTTTGGGAACATCCCACATGGGCTTGACAGCGTCGGAAACAACGGCACCAGGTGCCGCAAAGTCCTTAATATTGGTCACAATGATATTGCTCAGAGTTCCGTTTTCCTGAAGAGTTTTGACTTTACCATGGAACAAATCCAGGACAAAAATGAATTTTGCACCCGAGTCCTTCACCTGATAGGCAACCTCCTCGGGCTGGTACATGACATTAATGGGTGAATGAATCGCCCCTATCTGGAGAGCGCCATACAGGGCAACAATATGCTGAAGGGAATTGGGCAGGATCGTGGCCACCACATCCCCTTTTTTCACACCAAGATCCTTCAGCAGGGCAGCATATTTTCCCACCAGAACATCCAGTTCTTTATAGGTGATTGACTTGTCAAAAGAAATAACTGCCACATCATCCGCACACCGGTTTGCGGTGTCCTTGAACAGGTCATAAACCGATTTTTGGGGAATAGCCGGCAACTCATTATAAAACCAGGATGGATGGCTGATGACATAGGCATTCTCAGGGGTATATTCCCCTCCTTCTTTTAACCATTTTTTCGGATATCCAATTCGACCGTAGCATTGCTCAAACGCAACATCATAGAATGCTTTTTTTGTCTCTTTACGTGGTTTCATAATATTAGCCATAAGAATTTTATCCCTTTTAATTTAAATTATAAAATATACCCGGTTCTATGGATGGACATCAGCCCATCAAATGCGGATGGTTTAAATCAGTCTTGAAATAATCTCTTTCATGATCTCGGTAGTGCCGCCGCCGATGGATAATATCCGGTTATCCCTGTATAGCCGTTCCACAAGAGATTCGCGCATATATCCATACCCGCCGAACAACTGGACCGCTTCATGGGTAACCTGATCGCTGACACTGCATGCAAAGTTTTTGGCCATGGAGATTTCTTTGAGCTGGTCCTGACCAGCATTCATTTTTGCGGCCACCCGGTAAGTGAATTCCCGGCTTACCTCCACCAGGGTTGCCATATCCACCAGTTTATGCCGAATGACTTGAAATCCTTGAAGATTTTTACCAAAGGCCTTTCGATCTTTGGTATAGGCCAGGGATTGTTCAAGGGCCATCAGGGCGGTCATATTGGCCATCACAGTCAAGGAGAGCCGCTCCATCTGAAAATTCTCCATGATTATATAAAACCCTTTGTTCTCTTCACCAATCAGATTTTCAACTGGAACTCTGCAGTTGTCAAAAAAGATCTCAGCTGTATCAGATGCCCACCACCCCATCTTTTTTAAACCACGACCGACTGAGTATCCCGGCGTATCAGTCTCGATCACAAGGAAGCTGATGCCTTTGGAGCCTTCTTCTCCGGTTCTAACAGCACAAGTGAGTTGATCTGCACGGACACCGCTTGTAATAAATGTTTTACTCCCGTTTACAATATAGTGATCCCCATCTTTTACAGCTGTCGTCTGGAGGTTTGCAACATCAGAACCGCAACCAGGTTCTGTTATTCCCAGTGCTGAAATACGTTTGCCTGCAAACACTGGAAAGGTAAACTTCTTTTTTTGTTCAGGTGTTCCCTTTTTAACAATAGGGGGAAGGGCAATACCAAAGGAGCCAATTCCAGCAGTAAACCCGCCGGACCCTGATCTCATAAGCTCTTCCATCAAAATGATATTATCAAAAACATCTCCGCCGCTGCCGCCAGCGTCTTCTGGATAGCCCACACCTAAAAAGCCAAGGTCACCAAACAGTCTATACATGGACAATGGAAACTCTCCTGCCTCTTCCCACTCATCAATATTTGGGATGACCTCTTTTTTGACTACCTCCCTGATTGACATCCTAAGCTGATTATGTTCTTGAGTAAAATAGGGTCCAATTGTGCTGCTCTTATTTGTTCCGGTCATTGTATATCTCCCTTCTCATTAATTTCTATTCTATTTTAACTAAAAGATTCCTGCACAAGGTCCATGTTCCGGTGGCCCCGCAAAAGCCTGGGCATGTTCCATCCAGAGACGGGAAACATCCCCAATAATCTTCAAACGGGTATCATCTACATGTCTTCTCTGGGTAACAACAAGGCAAAAATCTGTTGCAGTACCTACAATGCTTTCAGATGCTGTTTTCTTCCCCCAAGTCCATAAAACGCCTGTTGGTGAAGTAAGCTCGATATATATATCAGCTTTCGGGATTTCCATTTTACGATTGGAAAAGCTCCAGCCAAATGTTGCCACACCGAGGTGGGCAATATGTTTTAAGCCTGCTCCTGCCTGGTACTCTTTTTTGAGTGTGTCATAAATATCTTGGCCATGGGCAAAGGTTTCCATAAGACGTGCAGTGGCAAATGACCTTGCACTCATAGGAGGTCCGTACCAGGGCACCCTGTCTTTAGGAGACAATTTTTCCAGGTGAGTCATCAACTGGCTTCTCTCTTTACGCCACCATAAAAGCAGATCACCATTTTTCATAGCCCGACCTCTGTTAAGTATAGTTTGTAAGGCCTCATCCATATTTTTAGTTTTGCCGAAATCTTCAACTACGTGCTGTTTGAATGCTTCAGGGTCGGCCACTGCCATCCTGGCAGTATAATCAAAATATGCCAGATGGTAAATTTCATCTTTTATTGTCCAGTTATCAAAAAAAGTAACATGGTCCCACTGCGAATCATTCAAAGAACTGACCAATACATCGAGATTGTCTTGCTCCAGAGCAAGATCATTGCATATCTGTTTCATTATTTCCTATCTCTCTTTCCCCTGTTCTTAAATCATTATTTCCATGGGCATTTCAATAATTTTTTTTCTCAAATATTCTCCCAGAGTTTTTGCCTGGGGATCACTACGGACAGAAGCTGCAACCCCGTCACCTAATATACCATGAATGTAAAAATTAATTGCAAGCAGATTTGGCATTTCATACCTGTCAATTTCAAAATTGGTAATATCCGGCAGCAACTCCGTGAGTTTTTGAACAGTGAGAAATTTATTCAAAAAAGCATAGGCTGCAGGTGTCCTTCCCCATATTCCAAGGTTGGCATTTCCGCCCTTGTCTCCGGAACGGGTGGCAAACACTCTGCCAATGGGAGCTTTAACTCTCTTTCCTCCAGGGGGGTCAGGGATGCTGACTTTGGGGACTTTTACTGAAACAGGTGTATCAAACTCAATCAGTGCATCTTCAAAAAAAATTTCAGTATCCATGTTTACCTGCTGAATAATATACTTTGCCGACACTAGGCATGGCCAATGGATAATAGCTGGTGCACCATATGAAGGTGGGCCTGTTATATTAAATCCGGGAATACTTGCCAGGGCCATTTCAATTATTTTTGAAGAGAAAAAACGTCCTGCCTTTTCAGCGTCCGGGTCTATCACAGAAATACGCAGATAGGCACAGGCTTCGTCATTGGTCATGGGGTCTGATTTGTCCGAACGGATCAATTGGACATCTGTGACCTTAAATTGATCCCGCCCGCCAAGGCTTTCAAACAGCTGTTCTGTGACCATATCCGCCTTTTTTTTAATATCCAGACCAGTGAGAATAATAGTCATGCTATTTTTATGACCACCCAAGGTGTTGATGCAAACTTTTGAAGTTTTAGTTGGAGGTTCTCCTTTAATACCTGATGCTTTAACCCTATCCTGGCATTCTTGAGTCAGTGTCAAGGTATCAAATCTGACAATAACATCCGGTGTCAGATAACTGGGTGCATTAATTTCGTACAATAGCTGAGCAGTCACTGTTCCAACAGAGACCAGTCCGCCTGTATCAGGATGCTTAGTGATAGTAAAACTACCGTCTTCAAATATCTCCGCAATGGGGAACCCCATATTTTTATATGAAGGAACTTCGTCAATAAAAGAATAATTCCCCCCGGTTGCCTGGGTTCCACATTCAATAATGTGACCGGCAGCATAAGCACCGGCAATGCAATCCCAGTCATCTTTGCTCCAATTGAAGTGCCAGGCAGCAGGGGCAGCTACAACAGCTGCATCTGCTACGCGTCCGCAGACCACAATATTGGCACCCTCTTCAAGTGCTTTTACAATCCCCCAACCACCCATATAAGCGTTGGCACTGATGGGGACGGCATCACTATCAGCTAACAAAATACCATTATCAAGGTGTTGAAATTTTTCTCCTTGATCCTGGAGGTCTTTCAACCTCAACATCAGGTCATCTCCATCGATATAGGCAATGTTTACAATCAATCCCAATTTATCAGCAACTTTTTTCAAAGCTTTTGCCATACTAGCTGGGTTAAGACCGCCGGCATTGCAGACCACACGGATATTTTTCTTCAGACATTGACCCATAACTTCTTCCATCTGAGTTAAAAAAGTGGAAACATATCCCAGTTCAGTATCCTTTTTCTTTTTTTGCTGTAAAATAGCCATAGTAAGTTCAGCAAGATAGTCGCCAGTAAGGACATCTATAGGTCCGCCCATTACCATCTCTTTTGCTGCAGATAGTCTATCTCCATAGAATCCGCTGCAATTGGCTATGATTAATTTATTTGCACTCATATTTTTTTTGCTCATTCAATCTCCTCAAACCATTATGACCGAATTTAATGTGTTTCCTCAAATTAATGTCATCTGGTTAAGATAATCATAAAATATGCAGGTTATTTCCCGGAAAAAATTGGTTGTCGTTTCTCCAGAAATGCAGCAATACCCTCTTTTGCATCCTGGGTAGCTGCAACCTCTTCCAACTTCCCAGCCAGCATTTGTACGGCATCTTCAAGAGGCATATCTTCTGCTTTGGCAAATGCCTGTTTCCCCAATTCTATCCCAAGAGGGCTTTTTTGACAAAGAGCTGTCAATACACTCTCTACTTGTGCATCAAAATTCTTTTCAGGGACAATTCTTGTAACCAAACCTATTTCCATGGCTTTTGCAGCTGACATTTTTTCTCCGAGCATAATCATCTCCATGGCTTTTTTTCTTGGTACATTCTGAAAAATCAATGCTCCGATCATCATTGGAAAAAGCCCTACATTGACCTCAGGAGTGCTGAATGTTGCACTCTGTTTTGTGATAACAATATCGCAACCGAGCATAAGCCCGATACCACCAGCCAGGCAATGACCATTGACCCTTGCCACAGTAGGTTTCGGAAAGGTGGCAAGAGTGCTTATCAATTTTGCGTAATTCTTAAAAATGGCAGTGTTATCTTTATTCATTGTTTTGCTGAGATCAGCACCTGCACAAAAAACTTTTTCCCCTGCCCCGGTAAGACAAATAACACGGACATCATCACTTTTTTTTGCATCTTCAAGTGCTGTAAGAAAATTTGTTATAGTATCCGGAGTAATAGCATTGCGTTTGGACTCCCGGTTGATGGTCATCCGCGCAACATGGTTATCAACACTATATAAAAAGCCTGAGTTATCCATATTATTCACCTGCTTTATTTTCTGTAATATCAACCAGGATTTGTTTTGGGGTCACTTTGTCCCCTACTGAAGCATTAATATTTTCAACAATGCCGTCAAATGGAGCTGTCAGGGTTGTCTCCATCTTCATAGCTGATACCACGATAACACCTTGCCCGGCTTTTACAGCATTTCCTTTTTCAACAAGTACCTGGCTGACTACTGCGGGCATTGGCGGGCGGACTTCTGTTGGCGTTTTTTGCCCACTGCTGCAGCGCTGTTTTCTGGCAGCTGTGCCCTGATCTTCAACAAACCATACCTGCCCATCTATCATTATAATTTTGCCGTCAGGTCCGTCTGCCACATAAGCTGTAGATTGTTTGCCATCTATTGTCAAATGGAGAATATGCTCTGATATCCATTCAATGCCTGCATTATGTGATGCTTCACCAATGCAAATTTCATACTGCCCCTCTTCTTTTGGGGTCATGGTAAGCTGTTGCCTCTCTTTATTTATATTTAATTGGTATTCCACGTGTCTCTCCTGTTAATATGCTTTCCAATTGCCCAGAGTCTGCCAGGGCGTTAATTGAGTCACATCGCTCTCAAGTGTATTTTTTTTCGGGATCATGGCATGGGCTGCATAGACGATTGCTGCAATTTCAAGTCCTTTGGTTTCCTGTTTCCAACCCTGAAAATAGGTATCAATAAAATCTGTATAGGTGTCACCTTCTGAAAAGGCATGGTGGGACAGGACATCAATCAAAAATGGAATAGATGTCTTTACTCCGAGAACTGCATAGGATTTAAGAGCCTGTATCATTTTTTGAATGGCCTGCTCCCTTGTTGAGGCATGAACTACCAGCTTTGAAAGAATTGGGTCATATTCAACAGGGACTTCAAATCCTGAATAGACACCGCAATCATTTCTAATACCGGGCCCTGAAGGTTCTTTTAAAAATATGATTTTCCCTGGAGACGGAAAAAATTCGTTTTCTGGATCTTCTGCATATATACGACACTCTATGGAATGGCCTCTTCCCTCAATATCTTGTTGATTTAATGTTAAAGGCAGATTTGCAGCAACATGGAGTTGTTCTCGTACAAGATCAACACCAGTAATCATTTCAGTAATAGGATGCTCCACCTGAAGTCGGGTATTGACTTCCAGAAAATAAAATTGATTGTCTGTATCCAGAATGAATTCAACTGTTCCAGCGTTCACATACCCTGATGCCTTGGCAGCCTGTACTGCTGCTTTTCCCATAGCATTACGCAGTTCAGGATTTAAGGCTGGGCTGGGAGTTTCCTCGATAATTTTTTGATGCCTGCGCTGGATGGAACATTCACGTTCCAGAAGATGTATTGCATTGCCCTGACTGTCTGCTAAAATTTGAATTTCAACATGACGGGATTTTTCCAGATATTTTTCCATGAAAATTACACCACTGCCAAAGGCCGCTTCTGCCTCACGGGAAGCTGCCCAGCAGGATTCAACAAGACCATCAGAAGAATGAACCACACGCATTCCTTTTCCACCACCGCCTGCTGAAGCCTTTATCAGCACGGGATATCCTATTTGGTCAGCATTCTGTATCCAGGTATCAGGATCAGCTGCTTCTTCAGACATGCCCGGGATAACAGGAACACCACTTTCTTGCATGATCTGTCTGGCAGTAATTTTATCTCCCAGATTTCTGATGACATTGGCAGGAGGTCCTATAAAGACCAGCTCTTCTCTTTTACATCTATCTGCAAAATCGGCATTTTCCGACAGGAACCCATAGCCCGGATGAACTGCTTGGGAGCCTGTCTGTTTTGCCGCATCAATGATCTTATCTATATTCAGATAACTTTGGGATGGTTCAGAAAGCCCGATATAAACTGCCTCATCTGCCTCTATTTTATGTAATGCCTTTATATCCGAGTCAGAGTAAACTGCAACAGTTGCAATACCCATCTCCCTGCAGCTGCGTATCACCCTGAGCGCAATCTCTCCTCGATTGGCAATAAGAATTTTTGAAAACATAGTTATTCCTTTCTATATATACAGTCCGCTCCTCTAACCCGGCTTTACGCCCAGTGCTGGATGGACAGGGTCTACATTCTGAATATACCATAACCCATGGTATCATCGTGAATGGGTGCATTTAAGGCTCCGGAAATTGAAAGCCCAAGAACATCACGGGTTTTAGCAGGATCAATGATGCCGTCATCCCAGAGATTGGCACTACTGTAATAGGCATCTCCTTCCTTTATTGCCGCTTCAATTACGGGCTGGTTTAGCTTTTCGGTTTCTGTTTCACTTAACGCACTTTTCCCTGCCCTGAAACGCTGATCATTTTGAAGGGTTATAAGTACATCTGCTGCTTGTTGACCACCCATCACGCCAATTTGATGGTTTGGCCATGTCCATAGAAAACGCGGAGAATAGCCACGTCCGCACATGGCATAGTTCCCTGCGCCAAAAGAGGCACCCACCATGACAGTAAATTTCGGAACAGATGCTGTGGCAACCGCATTAACCATCTTATGCCCGTTTTTAATTATACCGCCTTTTTCATAATCCTTACCTATAATAAAACCTGTAATATTCTGCAAAAAAAGCAGTGGGATTTTACGTCGGTCACAAATCTGAATAAACTGGGTAGCCTTTAAAGCACTTTCAGAAAATAAAATTCCATTATTGCTGAGAATACCAACAGGATATCCATGTATATGTGCAAAACCGCAAATAAGAGAATTACCATAAAGTTTTTTAAATTCTATGAATTCACTACCATCCACAATACGGGCAATAATCTCACGGCTGTCATAAGGTGTTGTAATATCACGAGGGATTATTCCATAGAGTTCTTTTGAGTCATGTAGTGGCGGTTTAACTGGTCTGGTTGTTAATTTTGCCTTTGTCTTTTCCGGTAGACCTGCCACCAGGTCTCTAATGATCTCAATTGCATGTGCATCATCTTCTGCAAAGTAATCTGAAACTCCTGAATTTATGCAGTGGACTTCTGCTCCACCAAGTTCATCTGCTGTGACTTCTTCGCCGGTTGCAGCCTTTACAAGCGGTGGACCACCTAAAAACATTGCACCGTGATCTTTTACATGAACCACTTCATCACTCATGGCAGGCATATAGGCGCCTCCTGCTGTACAAAGCCCCATCACAGCAGTTATTTGAGGAATTCCTCTCTTGCTCATTTGTGCCTGGTTGTAAAAAATACGCCCACCATCATCAACATCCGGGAATACCTCGGATTGCAAAGGCAGAAATGCGCCTGCTGAATCAAGTAAATTAAGAATTGGAATGTTATTTTCCATGGCAATTGTCTGTGCCCTCAGATATTTTTTAACAGTCATAGGGTAGTTTGCCCCGCCTTTGATAGTAGGGTCACTCACCATTATCAATACTTCTTTGCCAGCAACAATCCCAATTCCCAATACAAGACCCGCCTTATGAATTTTGCCATCATACATCCCTCTGGCTGCTAATGGTGCTATTTCAAGAAACGGAGTATTTGGATCCAATAATAGGTCCAGTTTCTTTTTAACCGGTAGTTTACCGGTTTCTTTCAATCGCTTTATTGACTTTTCAGATCGGGCATCAAAGGAATCCTTTAATTCCATTTTTAATTTTTCAACAAGCCCGGACATAACTTCATAATTTTTCTGAAAGTCATCTGATTTTGTATCAATTTGAGTTTCAATTACACTCATACTGTTTATTCCCTCCTGTTAAATACTATCCAAAGCTACCAAAATTCGACAACTTTGCCGAATCTCAAAGAATAATTTTTCTTTATATCTAAATCTACAATTAACTAATTAGTAGCAATAATAGTACCAAACTAAAATTTATTTATAATATCTTGAAATTATAGGAAAAATTCAGATTTGAATTTCTTGATGCCATGATGTGTTTCATGTCTGGGTTAACACTGTTGCAGCAGTGTTGAAATATGGTGCCTGACAGCAATACTCTGCAAGTTGGCATCAGCCGGGATTGTGCCCGTACTTTTTTTAAAAATTTTAAACAACCCGAATATTTACTTTCAAGCCCTTGACACTACAATATGTTTCATATATTAGTTAACACTATTGCAACACCGTTGAAATATATTACTCTACATCAGCTTTTACCCAATAGCGAGGGCAAAATTTATCGACACTCACACCTTATCATATGCTGAAAATATCAATCTAAAGAGCATCCTGAATGATCTTAAAATCAGCTATTGGTTGATGGATTTGAATTTTATCCTGCTCGATATTAATGATACCTTTATAGAGTTTAGCGGTGCTGACAAGGATAGAATAATTGGTCGTGATATGCGCACCCTGATAAGTTCTGAAGAGACAGAACAGATGGAAATGATATTTAAAACAATGTGCGAAACCAAAAAATCTACACAATTTGAGCTCTATATTTATTCCAACAGGCAAAAAGAGAAGATTCCGGTTCTATTTCATTTATCCGTCAATACCGATCAAAGCGGTCAAGCTGTCTCAGCAAATTTTTTATTAATAGATATCAGAGAACAAAAAGCAGTACGGGATGAGTTGAAAAAAGAGAAAAAAATGCTGCAAAGCATTATCTTCGGAATAATGGATTGTGTTTCAATATTTGATGAAAAAGGTCAGTTCATGCTCGGCAACCCTAAAAGCCTGCAGCTACACAAGGATATTAGATCCTCCCTTATTCCTCTGGACTCAAAAGATGAAGTTCAGCTTGAACTTAAAATGGATGGGGATCTTCGTCAATTTGTTGGAAAAATTCTTGATATTTATGATGACAAAGGGAATCTGTTTGCTTATGCTGAAACTCTTACTGATATAACTGACTATATACGTTTCAAAGAAAAAGAGAAAAAACTACTGCATTTTCAGCGTATGGAAAGACTGAATGATATGCGCAGGAAAATGATCGGCAGTGGGAAAAAAATGGAGATGATTTTTGAAACCATACTTCGATGTGCAGAAGTGGATTCAAGTATTTTAATTATAGGTGAAACTGGTGTGGGAAAGGAGTTGGTTGCCCGTGCTATTCATTCCCAGTGTGTGCGTAAAAATGAACCATTCATCTCTGTTAACTGCGGGGCATTGCCTGAAGCATTAATTGAGTCTGAATTATTCGGTCATGTAAAAGGAGCTTTTACAGGTGCAATATCGGACAGAGCAGGGCTTTTCAAAGAAGCACACGGTGGTACGTTATTTCTGGACGAAATAGGTGAATTAGACAAGGGTATGCAGGTTAAGCTATTAAGAGCTTTACAGGAAAAAGAGATCCGGTCTGTGGGTTCAGACAGACCTCATTCAGTAAATGTACGGATTGTCTGTGCAACCAACAGGGATCTCAAATACATGACACAGTCAGGGGATTTTCGTTCAGACCTTTTTTATAGAATTGCTGTTATACCGATGCTTATTCCACCGTTAAGAGAGCGTAAAGAGGATATATTTAAACTGGTAGATCATTTTATCATCAAACATCAGCAAAAGGATAAGAAAAACCTGAAAAAATTAAGCATTGCAAGCCAGCAGATGCTCCATAAGTATCATTGGCCGGGTAATATCCGCGAGTTGGAAAATACTGTAGAACATGCCCTTGCCATGAGCAGGGAGTCCCTGATCACCCCGGAGTCCTTACCACCTCAGATTGTGTACCCGGAAATTATAAAAACTGACTCGGAAAATCAAATTATAACAAAACAGATTGATACCGGTTTAAATGCCAGGCAGGAGAGTGAATTTAAAACCATCACTGAAGCGCTGGAACGTAACGGTGGCAACCAGACTGCTGCTGCAAAGGAGCTTGGAATATCCCGTGTTACACTATGGCGGAAAAAAACCATGTATAATCTATAGGATATTCCCAATATATATCTATAAACTTTTCACCTGACCACATCAATACGCCACGCAAGTTCCTAACCGGACACTACTGAATGTAAATAGTTTTTATTGATAGTTTCCAAGGTTGAATAAATTTTTTATCATATCTTCAACAACTGCATATGGGTTACGTTGCCTGTTTATAACTTCTTTTACAATGTTTTCAAACATTTCATTTTTATTCCAGTTGCTACGTACATGCCGAGCAACCTCTTTTTCAACCAGACAAAAAATTTCCTCTTTTACCATGTTTTCTTTTACCTTATTTTTTTTACAGCCTGGTTCAAAATTATATAATAATGAATCAACAAGAGCTTTAACTCCTTTACCAGTAGATGCGGTTGTCTTAAAAATTGGGATTATCCAGGGATCCAGATGTGAACGCATATTGAGCATGGTCTCTATATCTGTAACAACCTGATCAGCATCTTCACGATCCGCCTTGTTAACAACGAAGATATCAGCTATCTCCATTATTCCTGCCTTTATAGCCTGAATCCCGTCTCCCATCCCAGGAACACAGACAACCAAAACTATATCTGCTGTCTTAACGACATCAACTTCATCCTGACCCACACCCACTGTTTCAATTAGGATAATATCTTTACCAAAAGCATCTATGGTTTTTACAACATCCCTTGCAGCCACACTCAAACCTCCAAGAGCACCCCGTGTAGCCATGGAACGAACAAATACGCTATCTTTGTTACTAACCTCACCCATCCTGATGCGATCACCTAACAGAGCACCTCCTGAAAAAGGGCTTGAAGGATCAATTGCAACTATACCAACAGTTTTCCCCCTTGCCAAAAGATCACGGGTAATCCGGTTTGTAAGAGTGCTCTTGCCCGCTCCGGGAGCCCCGGTAATGCCAACAACAAGAGCATTTTTTCCATTGGAATGAATTGTTTTCATTGCATCAAGCCAGCCTTGATCTCTGTTCTCAATTTTTGTAATCAGCCTTCCAAGATTACGCACAGACCCATTTAACATACCATCTAAGAGTTGTTGCCAGTCATTGATCATGAAGCACTCCTTTTCTAAAGTCCTGTCCAGTCATTTGTACCCCATGATATATTGTTGTAAGATACCTTTTGCAATAATACATGAATAAATAACCATAACACAAAATATGTTTTCAAAAAAAACATACCTGGGGAAAAGTGGTTTTTTACTGTAAGGGAAGGAGTCAACTATGCTTTGTGCTTTCTAACATAGTTACATCCAATGTTCTTTACTTGATCTGTAATGGAATCTAAGGGTGTTAACGGATGAAAAACTGCTTTTACTCCAAGCATTTTAATTTTTTTCTCGTCCTCTTTGGGGACAATACCACCAACAATAACTGGAATATCTTCAATTTTCATCTCTTTCATTTTATCAAAAAGTAGAGATATAAAGATCTTTGGATCTCCCTGCATTATTCGCGATCCAATAATATCAACATCCTCTTGTAATGCAGTCGTGACCATTTCAGATGGAGTTTGTATGCCACCCAATATCACTTCAATGCCAGCGTCACTAAATGTTCTTGCAAGCACCCAGTATCCTCTTTGATGATAAAAATCATCTCTACTGAACAATAGCTTTAACGATTTTTCCATGTTTCCTCCAATTTGTATTGTAATATCATAATAATAAAACACCGGACATAAAGTTTATTGTGTTCAGGCAAGTAGACTTGGAGGAGCACAAACATATGGACCTCCGCCAGGTTGATTATAAGCAATTGCTCTTAACCCTGCAAATTCAGCCTGGGTCATACCACTTTTCACTGCTTTGATGAGGTCAGGTATCATGTTGTTTCCCTCTTTCATTGTTACAAGAAGTTCATCCATAGTCTCTTTGAGTTTGCCGTCATTACGCTCTTTTCTTACCTTGTTTAATCTTTCAACCTGTCTGTCAACAATCGACTCATCATATTTATATAGACCTTCAAACTCAGGATCTTTATCTAAAATTTCCATTGCTTTGGTTTGCAGATCATCTTCTGCAGAGAGTTTATGAATATTGACTCCCACCAGAGGAGATATACCAGCATCAATTTCCTTTTGTGTCTTTTGAGCAGCTTTTCGTATTCTTCCGCACATCCACTCCCACGCATTGAATGCACCACCTTTAGATTGAATAGTATCAATAATCGACATCGCCTTCTTTTCAAGTTCATCTGTCAGTGCTTCAACGTAATATGACCCCCCTAACGGATCTATCACCTTAGAAATATTTGTTTCAAGATCAATAATTTGTTGAGTTCTGACTGATAAAAGGGCGGAAAATTCTGTAGGGATGGACAATGCTTCATCAAATGAGTTAACACTTAAAGACTGCACCCCACCCATCACTGCAGCCATTGAATAAATAGTGCTTCTTATAATATTATTAAAAGGCTGCTCTCTTGTAAGCGTTGGTGCATAGGTCTGGCAATGCATTCTGCATAAGAGGGAACGATCTTTTTTAGCGTTGTATCTCTCCTTAAAGATTTTGGCCCAAACTTTTCTCATGGCACGAAACTTTGCTGCCTCTTCAAAAAAATCAGGACTGGCATTTACAAACCATGTTATGCGGTGTAGAAAATCATCAATTTTCAATCCTCTTTCAATTAAGACATCACTTTCCGCCATTGCAAGCGATACTCCAAATGCAATCTCTTCCGCCGCGGTACAGCCACCTTCTCTGACATTTCGCATGTCAAGATATCCATAATTGAAAAGTGGTACGTTTTTAGAACAATACTCTATGATATCTAAACACTCATTGTCATTTCTAAGAAAATTGGACATGCTTCCCCTGAGTGTTTTGTATTCAATACTACGTTTTTCTGCAATTATAAGATAGCTTGCTAATGCATATGCAGTCCCTGCGATCATATGAACAGGGTATCTGGTAATGTCAATTCCATCAAAAAGCGTTTCATAATCATAGAGTGTATCTAAAACAACACCGCATTTTCCTACCATTCCGGCTACTCTTTCATCGTCGCTGTCAGCACGACACCCTAAGCCGTCATCCTTTACAAAAGCTAAAGCTGTAACACCATGTGAAAGAAGATATTTCCATCTTTTATTAGTATCTTCTGCTGTTCCTGTTCCGGTAACCTGTCGAATACTGGCACTACGAGCTAAGTGACCTGCTGAAAAAACTCCACGTGTATAAGGATATTGTCCAGGAAAGGAGATATCATCTTTAAAATTTGATTGAGCAATATCTGCTGGAGTGTAGAGAGGTTTTACACGAATCCCTGAAGAGGTCGTATGCCCATTCTCAGCACCTGGTATTTTTTTCACAATTTCAGACAGCTTTTCTTCATAAATATTCTGGGCATCTTTTATCTCATCAATTATTTCTCTAGTTAACATTTTTAACTCCTTGGTTCTATGAAATCATGGGATAAATTGATTTTTCCCCAACATTCAAATTTTATTAATATAAAAAACAAGTTTGGAAAATAGTAAAATATCTTTAAGCGAGTTTTAGTAAACAGGAGAGCTGAACAGACAGCCAAAAACATAGTTACCTGCCAGCCCCCATTAAGTCTGTTATGTTGTTATTGTTTGAATCTTGATTCATCGGGTTTCAGTAGTTCAACAATTCCATTATGTTCAATGATTGATCTCAATTTTTTTCCATCTTCGCTGTTAACTTCAATCTCATGCAGAGCGTTCATTGGAGAGTATACCCGATTTTCTGTTTTTAATAACTCAATCTTTAAAAACTTTTCCGGCATACTGCTACAGTATGCCTTGAATTTTTCCAGTATAGGATCTGAGACTCCTTCTGCTTCACCCCATAAATCAATAAGTGGTTGCTTTACTGTCTTCCCTGCCGGATTTGTTGGAATAGCAGGTGCAATGACTACATATTCCGGTACCTCATAGGGTGCAAGTCGTTTGGCACAGTGCTCTGTAATCATTTCTGGAGTGATGGTCTGACCTGGTTTTGCTACTACCACAGCCTTTACTCTTTCGGAAAAAACATTATCAGGAACCCCTACCACAGCTGCACCAAGAACCTTTTCATGCATAAAAAGGATATTTTCAATCTCTATGCAATATACATTCTGTCCACCCCTTACAATCATATCCTTTTTTCTATCCAGCAGCCATAAATAGCCGTCTTCATCAATTTTAGCCCAATCTCCCGAAAGTACGTATCCATCTTTTCTGAATGTCTCTTTTGTCTTTTGCGGGTTCTCCCAGTAGCCAGCATTTGTCTGTTGTCCCTTGTAGGCAACCTCACCAACTTCTCCTGGTTTGGTAATTGCTGTGCCATCAAAATCAAACAGGGCAATTTCCGTATTTGGTGTTG
>Ga0164315_10001389_pt1 | contig 18201 bp, 10 predicted proteins | sample GuaBasSedimGuay6_FD_113737 | JGI IMG/M metagenome (GOLD analysis project Ga0164315, IMG submission 113737) | Subseafloor sediment microbial communities from Guaymas Basin, Gulf of California, Mexico - Guay6, Core 4569-2, 0-3 cm | ecosystem: Environmental > Aquatic > Marine > Hydrothermal vents...
CGAGGATGGGCTGCTCAGGGTGGATGGTCTGCACAGCGAGGTGACCGGTGCCTACTTTATGGCGGACTTCCAACAGCCGGTCGAGGTGGACAAAACCGAAACAGGTGTGGTGCTGCAACTTCCGGAAAAGGCGCTGGATGCGGTTGATACCGTCATCGTGCTGAAAGTCAAAGGCAAACTCAAAGTCGCACGATTGCTCCCGGGGCAAGACGAGGATGGTGTCCTGGTGCTGGCAGCGGACATCGCCAATATCCATAACCCGGGCTATGGAGGCGAGGTCAAACTGAACCAGAACAATCATTCTGCCGCCTACCTGGACGGATGGACGGACTATCGCAGCCAAGTGGACTGGTTGGTAAAGGTCGACCAGCCTGGCAGGTTTGACGTTTATGCAGATGTTGCCGTGGAGGATACTTCAGGCTTCCTGCTGATGGTGGACGAGGAGAAAAAACCATTCAGGGTGCAATCCACCAACGGCCTGCAGACTTATCAAATCCAGCACATTGGTCAATTGAATTTGCCAGAAGGGGAGGTTGTGGTAAGAATTTTTCCTCAAGAGTCCCTCTGGAAGCCGGTCAATTTCCGCTCACTGACCCTGAAACCGGCCGACAAGCAATAAAGGATGACAAAATATTTGGAAAAATAAGTCAGGACACCTCAGGGTGACCTCACTTTATTCGTCTTATACTCATGAGGAAGACAGTTTGATGAAGAAATGGTGGATATACATTGTTTGTATGGCGTTAAGCGCAACAGTGGCTTCTGCGCAGACAGAGGAAGAAAAACTGGCTGGCTGGCTTAAGAAATTCCCGCAAGCAGATACCAACAAAGACGGTGTGCTGACCAGGGAGGAGGCACAAGCCTTCCGGGAAAAAGCCCGGGAGAGACAACCCCAGGTACAAAGAAGCAAGTTAACCATCACGCCCACACACGCCGATGTGGTTTACGGGTCTCATCCCAACAATGTGCTGGACCTGTGGCTGGTGTCCTCCGATACCCCGACCCCTTTGCTGGTCTTCATTCATGGAGGGGGGTTCAGAGGTGGAGACAAGAGGAGGTTTGCCAATAGCCTGATTGAGACCATGCACAAGGAGGGCATCTCCGTCGCCTCAATCAACTACCGGTTCAAGGAAGACGGGAAAAGCCGTTTTGAAGGAGAAGATCCCTTGTATCCGGCTATTCTGCACGATGGGGCGCGGGCGCTGCAGTTTCTGCGTTACCACGCGGCAAAGTACAACCTGGATAAAACGCGGTTTGCAGCCACGGGCGGTTCTGCAGGCGGGAATATTCTGATGTGGCTGGGGTTTCATCCTGACCTGGCACAAGCCGATCATGAAGACCCCGTACTCCGTGAGTCTTCGCGTCCCCAGGTATTGGCCCCGAGAGGTGGCCAATCAACCGTTCATTATCCGACCTTTTTGAATTGGTTCGGCGTGGAGTCACTGAACCTGAGCAAGAAAAAGGGAACAGTGCAACCTTCCAGCGAAGAGCGACAACCGACGGATAAAGAACTGGCCCTGGCGCTGGATGCGTCTCCGATCACGCACCTGACATTGGATGACCCACCGATCTACCTGATTTACAACGGTCCTAATAGCCCCGTTGATGAGACAACCCTCTGGGGCACATGGGTTCATCACCCCACGCTTGGAATCAAACTCCAAGAAGCCATGTATAAGCTGGGAATGGAGTCTTACCTGGAGTACAAGGACGGACCGCCGGTGACAGAATATGAATCCCAATACGATTTCATCATTAAAAAACTAAAGTCCTTGCCCATAAATTAAGTCAGGTAACCCATCGCTTTTTGCTCTGAGAGACATGGGTGTTCTCGCTTAACGTTAGACTGTCCCAAGGAGCTTCATTTTTTGGCAGCGACGTGTATGCAGAGGTGATCATGGATAACAGAATGAAGTATGTTGCGACCTTACTGCTGTGTTTCACAGCGAGCATTGCTATTGCCAAGGGTGATACTGCTGATTCCCGACAATCAGGTCAGCCAAATTTTGTCATCATTCTGGCCGATGACCTGGGATACGGGGACGTGGGGTTTACTGGAAGCACCCAGATTAAAACGCCCCATATCGATGCATTGGCCAAGGATGGTGTGATCTTTGAACAGGGCTATGTTTCGGCACCGGTTTGTGGTCCGTCCCGCGCCGGACTGATGACCGGGCGTAACCAGGTCAATTTTGGTTTTGACAACAATCCGAACAAAAACCTGCCCCAGTTCAACAAGGACTACCTGGGCCTGCCCGTGGGTGAGACCACTTTGGCGGACCGGCTTGGTGAACTTGGCTATGTCAACGGGCTTATCGGCAAATGGCACCTGGGTGACGAAGCACATTTTCGCCCTACCAGGCGAGGTTTCCACGAGATCTGGACCTACCCGATTGGTGGCCATGACTATTTCAGATCAGAACCCGATGGTGAGGGCTATCTGTCACCCCTTGAGAGCAATTACAAGACCCCCGACCCGATTAGCTACCTGACCGATGACACAGGCGATGAGAGCGTTGATTTTATCCGTCGTCACCGTGATGGTCCTTTCTTCCTTTACGCGTCTTTCAATGCGCCCCATGGACCACTGCAGGCGACCGTAGAAGACCTGGAGCTTCATGCAGACATCCAGGACACCAGGCGGCGTACCTATGCCGCAATGGTGCATCGGTTGGACCTTAATATTGGCAAGATCACCAACGAGTTAAAAAGACTGAATCTGTATGAAGACACCGTCATTGTCTTTCTAAGTGATAATGGCGGGCCTGTTGGTAACAATCACGCCTGGACTGTCAACGCACCACTGCGCGGAGCCAAGGGTATTCTCCTTGAGGGCGGTATCAGGGTGCCGTTCACCATGACGTGGCCGAAAAAAATAAAGAGGGGTTCAAGCTACGATCACCCGGTTTCAGCGCTCGACCTGGTGCCTACCTTTGTTGCACTGGCGGGCGGCCAAACCGGGCCCGAAGACAAGCTGGACGGTGTCAATATCTTCCCTTATCTACAGGGTAGCGAGGCTGGCAGGCCGCATGATCAGATGAAGTGGCGTTTCACCATCAGCGCCAGTATTCGTGAAGGTGACTGGAAACTGGTACGCCTGCCGGACCGCCTGCCCATGCTCTATAACCTCAGTGACGATATTGCTGAATTGAATAATGTGGCTGACCAGCATCGTGAAAGGGTAGTGCGCATGTTGAAGACCCTGGGTGACTGGGATGTTTCTGCACCACATGTGTTGTACCTGGAAGGTGACAAGTACAGGCGTATCCAGGTCGACCTGTATGACAGGGAGTACCAGCTGAATCAGCCGTAGTAGATGGTATCGATATCAGGGGACAGTAAGATCAAACGGAAACATATAGCTGAAAAAGAGTAAAGCACGCAGGATGAGTCAAAAACAGCGACTACATATATATTGCTTGTCCGTTGTATGCCTGCTTATTGCCCTGGCAGGCCGACCCGTTACGGCAGCGGCACAACCTTACAACACCAGCCATGAATCCATCGCATCATACGATGTGCCGGAGTGGTACAGCGAAGGCAAACTGGGCGTGTTCATGCACCTGAGCGCATTTTCCGTGCCGGCCCACAGGAGCGAGTGGTACGCCTCGAACATGTACGCCACAGAGGATTCCAGCAAGGCTGAATACAGGATACAGTTCCGCAGGTATCACGAGGAGACCTACGGTTCATTGAAGGAATTCGGCTACAAGGATTTTATTCCCATGCTGAAGATGGAAAAGTTCGATGCCGATTATTATGCCGACTTGGTAAAGAAATCGGGCGCAGTCTATTTCGCCGCACCGGCTGTACACCACGACGGCTTTGCGATGTGGGATTCGAAGCTTATCGAATGGAACGCCGCCCAAATGGGGCCAAAACGCGATGTGGTCGGCGAACTTACCGAGGCCATGCGCAAGAAAGGTATCAAGACCGGCGTGTCGACCCACTATGGCCGCCACTGGAAGTATTACACGTTCCGCCCGGAATTCGACACATGGGACCCGGCCAATGAAGGGCTCTACGGCAAACGCCGCGGCGATACCGATCCGCCCCGCCCGGAAGATGCCCTGAAGTGGGAACGCGTGATGAATGAACTTATCGACAACTACCAGCCGGACTACATATTCGTCGATGGCGGCGTCTGCGATGCGCGATCTCAATACAAGAAAGACTACTACCGCGATGCCATGTATCGCGTAGTTGCCAATTATTACAACAAAAGCGTGGACTGGGACAAAGACGTAGTGCTTTCCTGGAAACACGATGCGATGGAGAAAGGCCAGGCGGTCTACGACACCGAGGGCACCCTGGAAAAGGGAATCCCAAAACGTCCCTGGCAGGCGCATTTTACCGTCAATGGGAGATGGGCATACGATGGCCCGCGCGATGCGAGACCGATGGATGCGATCCTTCGTACCTTTGTTGACCTGGTCAGCCGCAATGGCAACCTGCTGCTTAATATCGGTCCCCGTCCGGATGGTACGCTGGATGCGAACCAGGAAAACGTGCTGCTGGAAATGGGCAAGTGGATGAAGGTCAATGGCGACGGAATCACCGGCTCAAAGCCCTGGAATACCTGGGGTGCCGGCAAGTTGAACACCCTGGCCGGCGGACAGGACGTCAATGACTACGAAAAGGATGCGGTGCGTTATACCCACAAGGACGGAGCGCTCTATGCATGGTTTGTCAGTTGGCCCGCCGGTGGCAAGGTCAGACTACCGCAAGCGGCGGCCTTTAAGCCGGTAACGATCCAGCCGGTTGGCGGCGATGGATCTTTGAAATTTGTGAAAGAAGGCGACGCAATAGTGGTCGAACTGCCGGACAAGACGTTCGGGAAGTATGTATGGGGCTTGAAGCTTACGAATGAATGATGCGCAAACTTTATTTTGTAACTTCAAAGGTCCACTTCCCAGGACCGACTTTTTTCGCTTCGTCGCTGCCAGGCAAATACACGGATGTCGTCATATTCGGGGCGATCTCCACATCTAGAAGGATGGTCTCCGGTTGGTTCTGGGTATATTAAGTAGAGAATTTCATAAAAACGGGAATTATTTCAGAGTAAGGTGCCAGGGTAGACTAGAAAATGTACTGGCAGGGGACAGTTCACTTAATTCCACTAGGAAAACTCACTTATGAGTTCATCAAGATTAACCGGAGATGCCGTATCGAGGCGTCAATTCCTGCAATCCTCCGCATTGGCGACCGCGGCACTTGGCATGGGTTCAATTGCACATGGAAAAACCAAGGCGCAGGGAGGCCAACCCCAGCCACACGCCGCGGGGCCCTTGTGCCTCTGGTATGACCAACCCGCCAAAGAGTGGATGACCGACGCCCTGCCGATTGGCAATGGTCCCATGGGCGCAATGTTGTTCGGTGGCACGGACCTCGAGCGAATCCAGTTCAACGAGATAAGCCTCTGGGGTGGCGACCGCATGCCCCGGTTGGAAAACAAGGAAGAGGAGGACATGGGCTATTATCAGGCCTTTGGCGACCTCTTCATCCGTCTTGGGCACGATCCGGCCGAGGTTAGCAACTACCGGCGTCAACTTGATATCGACAGTGCGATCCACAGCGTGGAATACGACTACCAGGGCGTTCACTATGTGCAGACCGCCTTTGCCAGCCATCCGGCGAAAGCAATCATCGTTCATCTGTCGGCAGACAAGCCCGCGTCTTACAACGGGCGCGTGTGGCTGACCGATATGCACGGTGCTGACATCGGGTTGGCGGATAACCGTTTCCAGGCGGTCGGTAAAGTGCCGAGCTTTGAATACGAAGCCCAGTTGCAAGTGCTGAGCCAGGGAGGAAAGCTGGAGCGTGCAACACCGCAAAACGCCTGGAAGAGCCCGATGGCGCCGTTGGGATTGGGCTTTTCCGAGTGTGACAGCCTGACGCTTGTCTTAAGTGCAGGTACGAACTTTGCACAGGATTTCTCCAAAGAATGGCTCGGTGAACATCCCCACGCCAGGGTGACCAGACATGTAGACGCCGCTGCCGGTATGAGCGTCGATGAACTCCTGGCCGAGCACGTGGCCGATTACCAATCGCTCTTCCGGCGCTTTTCGATCAACGTGGGCCAGACGGCTCCGGAGTTGGCCGCCAGGAGCACGCTCGAGCGCCTGGAGGCATACACCCTCGAGAAGGCCTCCGATCCGGAACTCGAAGCCCTGTTTTGCCAGTTCGGACGCTATCTCCTGATCAGCTGTTCCCGGCCTGGCGGCCTGCCTGCCAACCTGCAAGGCGTATGGAACCACAGCAACGAACCCGCCTGGGCCGGTGACTATCATTCGAACATCAACCTCGAGATGAACTACTGGCCGGTTGAAACGGCCAATATTGCCGAATGCCACGTGTCCTTTATTGACTACGTAGAAAGCATTCGCGAAACCAGCGCCCTGAACACCAGGCTTCACTACGGTGATGTGCGCGGCTGGACCGTCCAGACCATGAACAACGCCTGCGGCATTTCATGGTGGAAGTGGAATCCTCCGGGCAGCGCCTGGTACGCTCAGCACCTGTGGGAGCACTACGCTTTTGGCCGCGACAAGGATTACCTTCGCAATACCGCCTATCCGATCCTCAAGGAGGTCTGCCATTTCTGGGAAGACCACCTCAAACGGCGCCCGGACGGCACGCTCGTTACCCCCGACGGTTGGTCTCCCGAGCAGGGCAAGTACGGGCCCGAAGAAGGTGTCACCTACGACCAGGAAATCATCTATGACCTGTTCACCAACACCATCGAGGCGGCGGATGAACTGGACGACGACAAGGAATTCCGCGATCACATCGCCGCCATGCGGGACGATCTGCTCAAGCCTGCCATCGGCCGTTGGGGGCAGCTGAAGGAGTGGGAAGAAGACAGGGACGATCCCAACGACAAACACCGCCATGTCTCGCACCTGTTCGCGCTTTTCCCGGGACGCCAGATCAGCATGGCGCTGACGCCGGAACTGGCCGAGGCCGCCCGCGTGTCGCTAAACGCCCGCGGCGATGCAAGCACCGGCTGGAGCCGCGCGTGGAAAATTAACTTCTGGGCGCGATTGGGCGACGGCAACCGCGCGCACAAAGTGCTGCGTGGCCTGATCAACCTGGTCGGGGAGACCAGGACCATCTATGGCGACAGTGGCGGCGGCGTCTACTCAAACCTGCTCTGTTCCCACCCGCCGTTTCAGATCGACGGCAACCTCGGAGCAACGGCCGGCTACTGCGAAATGCTGGTGCAGAGCCACGCAAATCAAATCCAGCTGCTGCCGGCACTACCCGATGAATGGGCCACGGGGTCCATCAAGGGCCTGTGCGCCCGCGGCGGATTCGAGGTCGACATGAACTGGAAGGACGGCCGGTTGACCAAGGCCGTGATTCACTCCAAATCTGGCCTGCCCTGTCGGGTCGTCTACGGTGGCAGAACCTGGGAATTGGAAACCACGGCTGGAAGACCGTATCAGCTTGAGCTTGGGAAGAAGTAGATAATTAACCCCAAACGAGCACTCCGTAAGAGTAAGGACGCCCATGTCTCTCATTTCTAAAAGCTATGGGTGTCCTGACTTATTTCGTTTTTGCTTGTAAATCTATAATTTCCTGACGCTATTTTGAACACGGCTTTATTCTTATCCGTGCCAAAGAAGGTGACGCCCTGGGCCTTTGCAGCAGGTGATCCGCCTTCGGTTATGTTTTTGCCGGGCACATAAACGGTAGCTGTTGTATTGGCCGGAATTGTGATGTCCCATGTGAACAATGCGTCCTCCAACTTCCAGTTACTGACAATCCGGCCATAGGGAGAGTTAAAGCTACACTTCACCCAGTCGACACTCTTAACCGGTTCTGGTCGTAAAATCACATTTTTGAAGCCCGGAGCTTCAGGATCCCAGCGGATACCCGCCAGACCGCGATAGAACCAGCCGCCTATATAAGGAAAGCACGAATGGATTTGTGAATAGTAACCGTTCCACTGTTCCCAGCAGGTCGTGGCTCCATTTTCAACCATGTACCCCCAACCTGGATATGTCTTTTTATTGACAAACGTATCGATCAGGTCATTGCGATCTATCTCAAGCAGGTAATCGGTCATGATCTGCGTACCAATCATCCCGGTGTTGAGATGCCCATCGTCGTCGACCAGTAGAGTTTCAACATATTTGTCAAACACGACCTCTTTCAGTGCGTCCGGCGTCACCCCGGTTTTGAGCGGGAAAATCAAGTATGGTTGCTCGCCGTTGGCATAGGTGTTGTTCTTCGGATCAAACCAAGTTTCGTGAACTTTCTTTTGCGCAACACGCATGTCCGCTTCAAAGGCTTTGGTATCGGTATCCTTGCCCAGCAGCCCCGCGACCTTTTGCATAATCTGCAACAGATGAATTCGATAGCAATTGTTGAAGAGTTGGCGGGATGCAGGTTCAGGCCAGTTACTGGTATCCATACCCCGCCGCGGCGGCACCCAATCACCCAGGTTGCCCCACCTGTCCTCGGGGGGGTAGATTTCCTGAAGCACGCCGTCCTTAACGTAGGCATTGAGGTACTCCAGGTATCCCTTCATATATGGATAGCCTTCCTCAAGCAGCCTGGTGTCGTTGGAAAACAAATAGGTCTTCCACGGAACCATTATGCACATGGCCCCCCAGGCCGGACCACCGCCGGTATCATGCGGACAGGGCGCCGTAAAGGGCACGAAGCCGTCCTCCGTCTGCTCGTCCCACCAGTTGCGGGACCATTTGGCGTAAAGCGAGGCAGTATCGAAGTTGAATAGTCCCGTATCCATGATTGTCTGGCCGTCGCCATAGCCCAGTCTTTCGCGGTGGGGACAGTCCACGGTCTGTCCCGCCAGGTTCAGGCAGCGATAGGTCCATCGGACCATTTGATGAATGCGGTTATAAAGTTCATTGGAGCAAGTAAACGTACCCGTTTCGGCAACCTGGGTTTCTACGGGCACCGCGACCATGTCCGATTTTTCCGGCACATAGCCCAGCCCTTCGATCAGCACATAACGAAAAGCGTGGTAATTGAAAACATTCTCGAATTCCTCGACAGCAGAGCCCGCCGAGATGAATTCGTCATATTGACCATAAATGGCAAAATCTTTTCTTGCCAACTCTGGGTTGACACGCCATTTAACGTCTTCCTCCCGGCCGTCCATATCCGCGTAGTAAAGGGTGACCTTCTGTCCGGGCTCAAGCCCGCTAAAGGTCATATTCATTAACCCGGTTAGATTGATGCCGAAATCGACGAGGACCGTATCTTCATCCATCATCGTGATAGAACGTGGACTTATCGCAGGCAGTTTTTGATTGCCTGTACACATCTGTGGGCTGCAAGGGACATCGGCGGGATTGACTTCTACGACCGGGGTCCAGTCTGACGTTGACGTTTCAGTCTGCCACCATTGCTCGTCGATACTGCGCGCATCAACTTGTTCACCACCGAATAATCCCCAACGCCATTCACCCAGCAGCTTTCTTTCACTCGGTTTGGTTTGCCATGACGTATCAGTGACAACCAGCTTTTCTTTGCCGTTGCCGTTCCCGGAAAGTTCTAATTGCGCCCGCACAACTGGGCTGTCGTGTTCAACGCCGGGTAGCCCGGGTGAATACCACCCAGTCCCCATCCATATCCCTATGCTGTTGACTCCCTTCTTGAGATAGCTCCTTACATCATAGGTACGGTAGTAGCTGCGTTTGCTGAAATTCGATACCGCTGGTGCAAGGACCTCGTCGCCAACCTTTTGACCGTTTATGTAAAGCTCAAAATACCCAAGCGGGGCAACATAAATAGTTGCATGTTCCGGCATATCATCAATTAGAAACGATTGCCTGTAAAAAGGAGCAGTTTGCCCCGGGCGCGCGCCGATCCACTTCGCCTTCCAATCTTCAGGTTTGAGCAGCCCCTTTGACCACATCGCGGGTTTGCCCGGCGTCGAAGCCTGATCATCTTTATCCCAGACAGTTACGTTCCAGAAGCATTGCGTCGATGAATCAAGCGGCTTACCGCCGTAATCAACGTGGATGGCTTTATCTGAATCAACCTTGCCGGTATCCCAGAGATCACCGATATTATTCTTCAGTTTTTCAGGCGAACTGGCAACCAAAACTCGATAGGCGGTTTGCTTCTGGCCGCGTATTGATGAATCGAGTTTCCAGCTCAAACGCGGCTTTAGCACCTCGATTCCCAACGGGTTTTCGAGATACTCGCAGCGCAGATCGGCAGGGCTGAGAACCTCACCTTTTGATGAAAGTACGTTGGGCCTGTCCGTATCGGAAAAACAACCGCTGCCCAAGGAAGTCGTTCCAGCAACAGAGACTATCTTTATAAAATCACGGCGGCTAAATTTGCCTTTACTGGACTCGCTTTTCTTCACAGTTATGTATCCATAATGTATGAAAATAATACGGGAGCTATCGTACTGCTGGGGACAGTTTATTTAAATTGTTTTCGGCACCTGGGGACAGTTTAAACTGTGGAAATTAAGTAAACTGTCCCCCGAGTGCCAAAGGGACAAAAGCCGTTTTTGCCGGTAGATTAGAAACTGGAATCAGAACAGGCTGAAATCAAAGCTTGGATTTGACCTATACTTTTTTGGTGTTCTCGACTAAGACTACTTAGAGAGGGGGTGCAATGATATCCCCACAATGAGCGGGAGAACTCCATTAGTATTGAAGCCACAATCTTTGCCGGTGTTGCCGTCTACCTGGTGATCATGCTGTTTATCGGGGCATACGCTGCAAGGCGTGCCCACTCCACAGTGGATTTCATGGTGGCTGGCAGACGCATGCCAGTCTGGATTTGTGCAGCCACCCTGATGGCTACCTGGTTTGGAGGCAGCGCCATGATGGGGTCGTCCGGTGCGGCGTATGAGGGCGGGTTTATACGCATAATCGCCGATCCCTTTGGCGGGGCCCTGGCATTATTTGTGGTGGGGTTCTTCTTTGCCCGCATCTTTCGGCGACTGCGCCTGGTCACTTTTATCGAGTTTTTTGAGAACCGGTTTGGTATCACCGCAGCAACCGTTGCGGCCGTCGCTTCGATCGCTTCTGGTATCGGCTGGACCGCCGGTACCCTGGTGGCCTTCGGCTTTGTATTCGAAACCCTCACCGGTGTTCCATTGGTTTGGGGGATTTTGGGTGGAGCAGCCATTATTTTTGTCTATACGTCTGTCGGGGGCATGTGGGCAGTTGCGATTACAGATTTTGTGCAAATCCTGATTATCGCCATTGGCCTGGTTGTTTTACTCGTCGTTGTTTTGGTCGATGTGGGTGGATGGAGTTCGGTTGCCTCCCGTTTGCCTGAACATACGTTCCGTATGATTCCGCTCGAAAACACGGCAGAAATATGGCTTAACTATTGCCGCGCCTGGCTGATATTTGGACTGGCGGACATCACTTCGCAATCCCTGTTGCAACGGTCTTTTTCAGCAAAGAGCGAGCGGGTGGCCCAAAACTCGTTCTACCTGGCCGGTGTGGGCTACCTGACCCTTGGCATGATCCCGGTAATACTGGGTATCATTGCCAGCGTTACACTGCCCGGACTGGAGGATCCCGAGACGGTTATTCCCACGTTGGCCCTGAACCATTTACACCCGGTTGCCATTGCCTTGTTTGTGGGTGCACTGTTAGCTGCAATCATGAGTACCTGTGACAGCGCGCTACTGGCCGCCGCCAGCATCTTCAGCAAGAATTTGCTACCACTGTTCAAGAAGAAACCCACCGACAAACTACAGTTGCTGGCCACACGTGTTGCAATACCGGTGTTTGGTGTCATTGCCATATACGTCGCGCTCAAAGTACAGGTTGTCTTCAACCTGATCCTGGATGCCAACTCGGTCATCCTGGTCAGTGTCGTAATTCCATTTATTGCGGGCGTTTACTGGAAAAGTGCTAACCGCACTGGCACCCTGGCGGCGATGGCCATGGGTTTTCTGACCTGGTTGCTGGCCGTGATGTTTATGCCAAACCTGGCAGGCGATATGCTGGGTCTGATTGCCTGCCTGGTCACCATACTGGTGGTGACACCTCTTACCCAACGTTTCGATCCACCACGACGTTTGCTGGATGAAGATGGTGACGAAGTGGAGATGAAAGACCGTCTGGGCACATTGCCGTTGTTCAGGGCGGCCAAGCAGTAAGGAGTATAAGTAGTTTAAACGCTATTCCGACGGTTCCGAACGAGTGTAACTACGCGGCCTCGAATCTTCCGAGGATCGTGTGAATCTTCTCTCGAATCGGATCGGGCATCGGTGCAGGCTGATGTTTCGCCAGGATCTCGCGCAGATCATCGTCGATTCGTTCAATCAGATCCTTGTCCGGGATGGCGCTCGAACTAAGAGGGAACGCGGCTCCAAAATAGCGGCTATTCCAGTAATTGTCTCGGCAGTGCTTCGCGGTGTGCCTATCTCCGAGATAGTTACCCCTTAGCCCTACAGACCGGGTGACATCTAAAGCAAGGTGATCATCGTCGATGGGGATTCCCTTCCACATACAGCGGAGCATTCCGGCAAGATCGTCGCAGAGAAGCAATGAGTGCATAGAAAAAGTGATCCCATCATTTAGTATGCCCAGGTAGTCCAACGTGCCCGGCTGCAGGTAGAACGCTTCCATCAACCCAATTCCAATCTGTATGCATGCATCCTGATTGAAACGTCGCGCAGAAGAATTCCCACCACCTCCGGCGGTCGGGGGCAGTCCATAGTGACTCCTGACCTGGCGCATGGCCATGTCGGCCAACAGTTCCGGGACCTTGTTCTTCAGGTTCCCCGTGCTGGGTTCCATGAAGTCGTTTTCCGAACAGCCGATGCAGAACGAGCCCTCTCGAACAAGTTGCGATAGAACCATGCCGGCAAAGTCAGTGGCCAGGCTGTGAGTCATGCAACCCGCGATCGTGTAAGGAGCCGTGCCGCCGCCGATCGAGACAGTCCCCACCAACACCGGGATTCCGCACTCGGCAGCCCGGATGATCTGATCGCTGTGCGTCTGGGCGTAGTAGAGCGGGAGTGGCGTGATTTGATGAACGAAGTAGGGCTTCTCGACGAGCCGCCCCATCCCCCCTCGAATCGCTGCCGCCATCTCAATGACTGCATCGAAGGCGATGCTATTCTCGCACAGGTACTCGAGAGGCTTGGTAGTGTTCTCGGCCATCGCCACGAACCCTCCGATCTCACCATGAAGGGTCGGGCGCGGGACGTCTATGACCGGCACACAGACTCCATCAATGTTCGGAAGTGCGTCGGCGACTCGTGCGATGGTGGCTATATCCTCCCGGGTACTCTCCCTCGGCTCTCTTGTCTCGAGGTCGACGACTTTGATGCAGGTCATCCCGGGGAAGAATGATGTCGCCCCCTCTTTGATCTCAAGGTAGTCGCTGGCGTCGCGATTCCAGATCTTCGTGCTCTTCTACACCGTTGCGAGACAATTCTCCACGAGTTCGCGATCGAACTTCACTACATTATCCGGCATGATCTCGCAGCCGGCGTCGGCGAAGCGGTCGAGAACCTGGGGATCCGGATCGAACGCAACGCCGATTTCACTCATAAGCTGAAAGGTGGCATTGAGGATCTTCTGGACATCGGCCTCCGACAGAATGTCGTAGACAGGGGTCCCGCGGCACGGCAGTTCTTCATCGGGCCTGGTTGGCTGACCATAATGGGAGCGAGTCCTCTTTTCCATCTGTTTTACCGCTCATCACGCACTCCTATCTCAGTATTTGTAAAAGCACTGTTAACAAGTTAATCGCTCGGCCAGGATCTCTTCGAGATCTTGACGACTCAGGCCAAAGCGCTGATAGACCCACGCAGCAAACTTAATGATTCCCGGTGGAAATCGGTGATGCTTGCACATTGTGGTTGATCTTTTCATCCAACTATTACGCTTTAACGGCACGTAACTTGTCAACAGGGCTTTGTATCACCGCGTTTAATGCATACATAATACCGCAACCAACGGGAGTACAAGTGGCAGTACAGGCTGCACCCGAAATAAAAACAGGTACGCCCTGGGCTTACGGAAGCGCTCGCGGAATCGGGGGACAGTTTACTGTGTGGTTTTCGGTACAAGGGGGCAGTTTAAACTGTGGAAATTAGGTAAACTGTCCCCAGCAATACAGCCAGTTTTACAAAATCCCGCCGCGTGAATCTTTTCAGCTGTTCGTTGTTCATGAGATTTGTTCCCCTGATAGTAGTTGTCTAGAAGGTTTCAAAATCCAACTCCCATTTACTCGCCATTCCTTGCAATCGTGTACACCTTTTGCCGAATCTCCTTCAGCTGCCCCACGATCAACGTGTACTTATAGGTATAGATGGTGTCATGCAGCAATCGAACCCGCTTGATCGGCGAAATATACCCCGTCGGTTCATCCTTGGGACCACCCGTTCCCGTCTCACCCGCAAACCCGCCCGAGAATCGATCCGCGGTCGGTGCATACACCCCCAGGCCAAACCCGTCATCATTCACCAGGGCTGCCCATTTTTCTGTGCCTACCCAACTATCCCAAGGGCCGCCCTCCATCTCCTGTGGTGTCTTACCCGTGTCCCACACTTTCGTAATCTGGCGCATCGGCGCACCCGAGAACGGCGCGGCCCCGTCATAGGTAAACAAGCGCCAGAATGTGCCATTTGTATACACCGCCGGAATCTCCTGATCACGCTCTCCGTAGTCCGTCGTATCGCTGCGATTGTTCAGAATGGTTGCCTCAGCCCGCACCGTGTTCCCTTCAAGCTCCAACTTCAACTGAAAACGGGCCTGAGCCGGCTGATTGTCCAGCGGCCAATGCATCGGTATGCACTCCACAAACAAGGTTTTTCCATCGTTCGTGTGCTTCGTCACGAGCGACTTGTTCCCATAGGTGTCGCCTGCCTGAATCGGGTTCCAGCCCAGGAACTTCCAAAGCTCACGCGGCTTCTTTCCATTCGGCTCAAACGGATTCGGGCCCGAATAAAACGACATCTGAATCTGTCGCCCCCAATCAAAGCTGTTCACGATATTCTCGTCACTACCAGATTTCGAGAGATAGGTAATCGCCCCGCCGACATCCAGACTCACCCCCACCCGAATCTCGCCGTTATCCAGGTAACTCACCCCGGAGAACTCACGCTCCTCAGAAGCAGTCCCCTGCGCCGAAACGCCCAGCGAAACAATCAAGCCGACCAATATTCCAAAACTAGCGCGACCTAAGAACATCATCATCCAGCTTTACTATGGTCTATTGAGACAACATAGGTCCTCTCAGGCATTGCGGTGAAGGCAACATTAGATGCTGTATCGGCTTCACTATTGCATTCCACAGGTTTTCCATCGCATTGGACCTTGAGCTTTTCTTTTTGACCCGGAAAAACAACATTGAATTCGCGTTGAAAAGCCGTTTTTAACTCCACCGATTCGTCCGTGGGGTAGTGCACTTCCAGCTTGCCAAGCTTCAGGCGCCGTCCTTTGGCATTGGGAGGGAGTGTAATTGACCGATAATCTTCGCCAATGCCGTAAATAGTATTTACCTGGATACTCCATGTGACTACCCCCCAACAATAATCCTTTACGCCAATACCGACACCGTCGACACCGTTGTAACGCTCATAGGCATGGCCGTCATATTTTTCCACAAGCTCCTGCATTTTATTTGCTATCTCGATAGCAACGTCATGATACCCATAGCGATTGAGGCCAATGGCTATTAGATGATTGGTAGGCGGCCACATGTCACCGCGCCAAAATCCATTCGGGTCAAAGGTTGGCTCATTCATCGCTGTAGTTGTTACCGGATATTTACTCCAGAACTGTGATGGGTCCGTTAACTGTTTGACCAGTTCTTCGGCTTGTTCCACGCTTGCCAAGCCAGCAGTCAGAGCCATGAATCCCTGGAGCGTTCGAACGGGGATTTTTTCGTCGGTATCTCTATTCAGGCTATAGAAGAACTTTGTTTCCGGGTCCCACATCCTGGTGCGAAACGCCTCGGTTCGTCTGGCAAGTCTGTTCTCGTATTTTTCCTTCATTTCGAGGCGGCCGGTTACTTGGCACATCTCTATCATTGCACGCTCAGAAATTGCCAGGAAGCAGGTTTGCTCTACACCTTCAATGTTGCCGTACCACTCACCGCCGGTGCCGCGTGTAGGGTGTTTTGTGAGTTTCAGATCATCAAGCGTTGCATGAAAATCGAATGTTTCAAACTTGGCTGTCTGAACCATATCGCCAATGCTGATTTTCTTATATGCCCCATACTCGATCAGCCCATCATTATCTACATCCCGTTCGGTGGCGTACCACGTAAGATATGCATCCAGATACGGCAAGCAGAGATCCAGTAATTCCCGATCATTGGTCTGATTAAAAATATTCAGACACCCCCAGGCAAGAATCGGGATTTGAGCGAAGCCCATTTGCGGAAGGTCCGGATTTGTTACGCAGGGCACCATGCCGTAGCGGTACGAGCCTTTGGGCGCTTCCGGATTATTATCGATTACATTCCAGTAATTACGAAAGACATCGCGTACCAGTTCATCATCATCCAGCGGAGCCCATGCATTAAGAACAAACATGGTATCCCACTGCAATTGGGTCTTGCCGTAACTTTCATCGCCCGCGCCTGTTATTGAAATCCATTTGTAAGGCAGGCCAGGAAGCGCCGGCTCCCATACTTTATCGAACAGGCAGTCGATATATAAATTATGAACCTGCTCGGTTAATTTGGGGTCTTGGGTAATTATTTGTTTTGGCAAGTTCGCTTTGGCGTGCTGAATATTCTCTACAGCAAGAGTGTATGTCCTTTCCACATCAGCAGCTGCTGCTGTACTGACTGGCAGTGCCAGGCCCGCTAGCGTGCCGATTGGGAGCGCCAGACCCAGATAGGCTAATCCCGTGTCATGAATAAAATCCCTGCGGCTGATTTTTCCATCCATCCCCAACTCAAAGTTTTTTTCTTTCATGGCACTCTTTCCTTGTTTAAGGCAAATCATTCAAATGAATCTAGTGATCACATTAGATTATAATGAGTCATAACAGGTCATATTTGATCGTATCAGAGTATAGGTAAAACAAACGCCATATTCACGGGGTTTCGTTGATCCCAGCATTTTGCGGGGCTGATTGACCCGGTAACCCTTGACCCAAGGAAATAGATAATGAAACGAAAGGAGAAAAACTCAGAACCGACCCCGGTCTCCCGAAGGAGTTTTTTGCTTTCGGGTGCCTCTGCCCTGGTCGGCGTGGCCACCTATTCGTCTTCGGGCCATATGGCCCACGCCGCTCAAGGCAAGTACGACAGGCATTACGTCTATCAAACCACTGAAGGAACAAAATTTGAGCCTTTCACATGGCCAAGTCAGCCACCGGTGGATTGCCCGTTTGAGAATTCAACTGAAATCACGGGTCTGCGTTTTAACGGCAGATGTAATTACTTCTCAGCGCCCGGCAAACCGGCGGCCGATACATGGTATTTCTCCTGGGCTTCAGACGACAGGTTGTACTCACCCTTCACCGATGGCGCAGTTCCCCGGCTGGGTGGAGGTATTGACCTCTCCGGATCGTACAGTCCTCAATTAACAACCGGACAGGCAGTCGCCGAGGGCGATGACCCCATCAATCTGAAGATATACAGTCTTGGATTGACGCCTACTCCAGCTGCGCCCTACGGCGGAAGATACCCGTGCGGTTCATTGGTCCTTGACGGCGTGTGGTATTACGGAACCTACTGTTTGTCACCGAAAGGATTTACATATTTTGGCGAGGAACTGTGGAACTGGCCATGGATGGGGCCATTTGTCGGGTTCAGAACATCTTCTGATTACGGCCGAACTTGGACGGAAACCCCACATACGCCAGAGAAGCCGATTTTTGGTGAAAACGGCATGTACGGTCATCCCGTTAAGATCGGGGCGCCTCATTTTGTCGATTTCGGCAAGAACATGGAACATTCCCCGGACGGGTATGCCTACCTGGTTGGGCATGGCGCTGAGGTGACAGATAAAAAACCGCGCACCGCAAATCTGTCGTGGATCAACGGGGACCAGATCTACATGCTTCGGGTAAAACCGAGTCTTGAAAATATCAATGATGCGTCGAAGTACGAGTTTTTCGGCGGTCATGATGACAATGGTGATGCGATCTGGACAAACGATTTTGAGGCCATCAACCCACTGATTGACTGGAACAACAATTGTGGCTGCGTGACCATTACCTACAACGCGCCTCTGAAAAAATACCTGATGTGCGTTACCGATGGCTGGCCCAC
>Ga0164315_10001390_pt1 | contig 18198 bp, 15 predicted proteins | sample GuaBasSedimGuay6_FD_113737 | JGI IMG/M metagenome (GOLD analysis project Ga0164315, IMG submission 113737) | Subseafloor sediment microbial communities from Guaymas Basin, Gulf of California, Mexico - Guay6, Core 4569-2, 0-3 cm | ecosystem: Environmental > Aquatic > Marine > Hydrothermal vents...
CGATCATTCTATCAGAGTTCCAAGACCGGATCTTAGCGTATCTCTTGGAGTACCTAACGCCTGTAACCGTTGCCACATTGACAAAACCAGTGAATGGTCAGCTGAATATACAGCAAAATGGTATGGAACAAAAAAGAGATACCATTACGGGACAACCTTTGCAGCGGCCCGCAAGGGGGAACCTCAGGCAAAAAAGGAATTAATATCCCTTGTTGGTGATGATCTCATGTCCCCTCTTGTAAGAGCAACTGCCCTTAGCCTTCTAGGCCAGTACAGAGGTGAAAATGTTTTGTCTACATTCCAAAAGGCCATAGAAAGTGACGAGGCTATCTTAAGACGAACGGCCATTTCATATCATCCACCCCTTCCGCAGGAAAAGTTGTTAGAGGTAATTGATCCTTTGCTTGACGATGCCGTTTTGGGAGTTCGTATTGAAGCTGCAAGAGTGCTAACATCAATCCCCGCTGATAAGCTCCCTGAAAGATGGCAAGACTCCTTTGCAAAAGCATTGGAAGAGTATAAAAACATTGCCATCTTCTCTGCAGATTTTGCACCTTCAAGACTAAATCTCGGTGCTCTATACACTTATCTTGGAGACGAAAAAGAGGCCGAAGAACACTTACTCAAAGCTCTATCAATTGACCAGGGCTACTATACTGCACGAATGAATCTGGCAGTGCTTTATAGCAGGCAGGGGAAAAACAACCTTGCAGAAGAGCAATTACGAAAAGCTCTTGAACTAAATTCTGAACTTTACGACATACATTATTCACTGGGGCTACTTCTCTCTGAACAAAGAAAATACGAAGAAGCAGTCGTACACTTAAAAATTGCAGCAAAGGGAATGTCCCGCAATGGAAGAGTTTTCTATAACCTCGGTCAGCTTCTTGATTTCCTGAAACGACCCAAAGAAGCAGAGGCAGCACTCATAAACACCATTGAAATTGAGCCTTTGAACATGAGCTATCTACAAGGAATCACACAGTTTTATTTGAAAAGCAGCAACCTTAAAAAAGCTCAGCTTTACATTGAAAAGATATTGAAGATAGACCCTGCAAATAAGCAGGGACTTCAGTTACTGAAGTATATTGAGAGTCGTAAAAGATAATCAATGAGTTGTGTGTCAATTGGCTGAGAATTAGTCTCTGATTTGGTAAACCATTGACTGCCGATTGGGGAAATCCCAGTTTGCCAAATTGCTTGTTTTTACGTATTTAACAAAAGGGAAGACATTCATGTCCATATCTTTTCAACTTTTCTTTGCCTGTATATAGCAGAAATGATTTTTCATTATCAGGGTTGAGTTTCCTATAGAAACTGAGTCCTTTAAATGAACTTAGGGAAAGCGTTTGAGATAGCTTGATCTCATATGTCCAGATTTTGGTTCCCCGTTCTTCAAGGAGATCTATTTCGTTACCTGTATTATCCCTGAAAAAATAGAGGGATGGCGTTTCAGCATTATTATACTTTTCCTTCAACTTTTCGATAATGACGAGGTTCTCAAAAAGCGATCCTTTGAGAGGATGACATTCAACATGGCTTCTGTTCTTTATTCCAAGAAGATAAGATGCGAGGCCAACATCATAAAAATAGAGCTTCGGACTCTTTATAAGTCTTTTTCGGAAATTCTTAAAGTGTGGAGGAAGAAGGAATACAATAAAACTAGCCTGAAGAACAGACAACCACGAATCAATGGTTTTGTTGTTAACTCCAATATCATTAGCAAAACGATTCTTGTTTAGAATTTGACCTACGTTCCCTGCACAAAGCCTTAGAAATGCCTCAAACTGTGCCAGGTTTTTTATTTCCTTAATTTCCCTTAAATCTCTCTCAACATAGGTATTTGTGTAAAAAGAAAGAGCTTCTGTTGGATTAAGCTTTTTATCTATTATTCGTGGGTAAAAACCTCTGTAGAGCAGTTCTGAAAGTTCAATCTTTTCATTTAATTCTTTCATTGAAAAAGGAAGCAGCTTTATTAGAGCAGTTCTTCCTGCCAGTGATTGACTGATGACATTCGTAAGTTCAAACTGATGACTTCCAGTGAGAATGAATTGACCGGACCTCTCTGTGCTAGAACTGCGGCGTCGCATAACAGAACGACAGTTCACACAGCAAACTTTCCGCCAACAACCGCAACTAATGCTACAAATCAATAAAGAGAACTCACTCCCCTCCCTCAGGCAAAGCCCACAAGTACCTGAAGGGCCCTGGAAGCAGTCTATTTTTCGTGCCTGTTTTTTTAGCATCCGATTTTAAAAGGCCCTTTTGACTGCGAGATATCTGCAAATAACGTCAACTGGCCTTTCCTTCTATCAGTTACAGAGAAAAACAGCCTCTACAGGGAAAATATGGAACTCACAGAATGCGTTAGATGATCTTGAAATGTTTCTACCGACATCAGGTTGCTTCCAGAGCGTATGAATCTAAAACGGCAAAAGATTGACTCTCTGTTGCCCTTGCGAGGAGCTTTTCTTTTTCTGATTAAAGGTTTTATAGGAAAATCCCTATTGACAGTCTATTTCAAGACGATCTTGCAATACTTAAATTTTCTTACCTCAACTTAAAACTATTGATTAAACAAATATAATTGATATATTTGTACGATAGATTAATAAATTCTTACTAGATCCTTATTCAACAAGCTGTTTTAATGAGAGTATGTAATTATGGGAAGTTCGTTAGATAAAATAACAATAAAAGGCTTTAAGTCCATTAAGTTACTTGAAGATTTTAAATTAAAGAAACTTAACGTTCTTATTGGTGGAAATGGAGTCGGAAAAAGTAACTTTATTGGTCTATTCCGATTACTAAGAGCAATGATGAAACTCACATTGCCAGATCTCACCAGCTCATCTCTTAAAGCTTATATTGCTGATAATGGGGGAAGTGATGATTTCCTCTTTCAAGGACCTTCCGTTACAGACAAAATAGAAATTGAAATGCTACTGGGAGTTAATGGTTATCGCTTTCAACTAGCCCCAACTACCGACGAAAAGTTTTTAATTAACCACGAAAGCCAAATGTTCTCTGGTGGAAATTCTGGATGGTGGGATCTTGGTAGCGGAAATTCCAGCCCTGAATTGCTTTATGAAAAAGGTAGACCAGGATACCTCGGGGCAAAAAATATAGGTTTCTATATCTATGAGGCTATTTCTTCCTGGAAGATTTACCATTTCCATAATACAGGTAAGAATGCAAGAATGCGCCGCTCTGAAACAATGAATGATTCAAACTATCTAAGGTTCGATGGCTCTAACATTGCACCGTTCCTTCTTCATCTAAAAAATAATGAATCACATGTTTATCAGGAAATTGTCAATACTGTCAGATTAGTTGCACCTTTCTTTTCAGATTTCATACTCAAACCTGACAGCAATGATAAAGTCCGTCTTGTATGGACACAGCAAGGATCAGATTATCCATTAAAACCAAACCACTTATCTGATGGAACGATGAGGTTTATTTGTCTTGCAACAGCATTGTTACAACCAGACCCACCATCAACAATTATTATTGATGAGCCAGAACTTGGACTACATCCTTATGCAATAGAAATCCTGGCCGAATTAATTCAAGCAGCTGCTGCAAGAATGCAAGTCATAATTTCCACACAATCACCAGCACTGGTAGATTGTTTTGAACCTGAAGACGTAATTGTCGTTAATCGGAAAGCTGGAGCTTCTGACTTTCAACGACTGGATTCGACAAACCTCAAACTCTGGCTAGAAAACTATTCTCTTGGTGAACTATGGCGGAAGAATGTTATTACCGGTGGGCCATCTTATGAATAATATTACAGTCTACATTATTGTTGAAGGTCTAACAGAACAGACTTTTGTTCGCGATGTTCTTGCACCAGTAATGAAAGAAAAAGAAATTTATCTCATTCCAACACAAATAGGTCGGCCGGGACATAAAGGAGGAAATATTCGTTTTAGCAGGGCCATGCCCGACATTAAAATGTTCCTTGAGCAACAACCTGACGTATATGTATCAACAATGTTTGACTATTTTCGTATCGATAACCAATGGCCTGGGATAAAGACTGTAAAAGAAAGAATTGACGCTGGCAGTACTCTTTCAGCAGTAAAAAAGGGAAACATTGTTCAAGATCATACATTTGAAGAAGTTATTAAAAACTTGTCCAATAGTTTATCCGAATCAACAGTGAAAAGAAGGTTTATCCCATATATTGAAATGCATGAATTTGAAGCATTGCTTTTCAGCTCACCAGATATTCTCGCAGAACAAACACAAATTCCTATAAGCAAGATTAATTCTATTATTACAGAACACGGTGAACCTGAAGAAATAAACAGCGAACCAACTAAAGCACCATCAAAACAATTGGAAAAACTTTACTCTTTGAAAAAAGAAAAATACAAAAAGGTCGGTATGGGAAAGAGTATCTCAGAGGCCATTGGTATAGGAACAATCAGAAAACAATGTCCTCATTTCAACGAATGGCTCAATAAACTTGAAGCCTTAAAAACAACATAAATTCCTAGAAAATACAGAAGCCTTTACTGTAATTCAATAACAGGCCACTATAACTAAAGAAAAGTATTTAAAGCAACAAAAATAACTTTCAATATCAACCCTCAAAACGTTTACCTTTATTACTCTGCAAACATAAAAAACCTATATTACCTTACAAACCATGGTATTGTATTCAATAAATAATTCTTTAATACAATAGCTGTTTATTTATAAACTTCTTTGTTAAACGTTTAAATGGTTTACATAACAATAGACGTTTAATATGTAAACATAGTTTCAAAAGTAAACAACGTAAAAATAGTACAAGAGGTAAACAAAGTATGAAAGGTAAACATAGTTTCACTGATCTCTCTGCCTTTTTAGATAATGAAGTATACCCTGCCCTCTTTGAATGCCTTGACCAGGCCTTCCCTGAATTTGGATGGAAAAAAAACAATAACGGTGGATGGACTGCAACTAATCGTGAAACAACAAAACAAGAAGTTAATGCCCGGCCAGACAGAGTTGTATGTAATCAGCCTGTTGGTTTTTATGCTCACGGCGGAAGTTCTGTTCGCTGGCTGGACTATGTAAATAATGGTTCTCAACCAAGAGGAAGCAATTTTCCTGAAGCGGTACGTAAGCTGGCAACTCTGGCACGAATCCCCTACCCTGAAACACAATGGACCAGTGAAGCAAGTGAAATTGCTCAAAAGGCTATAAGAAAAAGAAACATTCAGGAAGATTTCTGGAAAATAGTAAATGATGAACTTACAAAAGATAGTGGTCAGGCAACCAGAACCTATCTTATAAATCGAGGATTCAACGAAGATGAAATTCCATCTTTGCCTCTTGGTTTTTATCCAAAACAAAAAGAAATAATAAATACTCTTTTAAGTTTAGATTATGAGAAGAAAGAATTACATATCCTTCCAGGATTAGATGAAGATAGTTTAAAAAGAGGAAAATCTTGGTGGGAAGGTCGCCTTATTGGAATATGGCGAAACCGTTACAAAAAACCACAGGCATTCTGGGGAAGAGATCCTCAATGGAAGAATGATGATAAAGCCCCTAAATATTTATACTGTGGCCCTTCAACCGGTTTCTTTGGCATAGACAATGCATTGCCTCCCCTTCTCTCTCAAAATCGAAATATGGACGTTGACCAACAAAACAAAATAGATAGTCTTCTTATCGTAGAAGGATTACTTGATGTTGTTCATTTTCAAGCCCGAGGATTTCTAAATATTGTTGCTCTTGGCGGCAAAGGAGATAAGCTGTCTTCTGAACAATGGAATAAACTTTTCAAGATGGGGATTAAATCTGTAATTCTTGGATTAGATACCGATAGTAGTGGTATAGAAGGTTACTATAAAGCTATTAACAATTTAATAAAGGTTGACAAGGTAAGAAACGTTTACCAATTAAACCATGAAAACCTGAAAGATACAAAAGACCCTGATGAGTTCCTTCAAAAATACGGATTAGAAACCTTTAAAACAGAAATTAAAAAGGTTAAACATTTCTACAGAATCAAAGCAAAAGATATATTAAGAATACATAAAGTAGATAATACAAATAATGGCTGGACAGATATAGCAAGAGATAATGCAATTGAAGAAGCTCTTGAATTTTATGAATCTGAGACAACACCTCAAAGAGAAGCACCACTACAAAAATACTTTATATCAACGATAAAAAAAGAACTTCATTTAGATGATATTGATGAACATTTAGAAAACCTGCGAAAGAAAAGTCATCTTCAAAGAATCAGGGAAGAAGAACAAAAGGGATATTCAACCCTTATAAAAACCGCTCAAGAACTTATAAATAAAGATGTTACCCAGGCTAAAGGTTATATCAAAGAAGAACTGGAAAGACTAAAGCAGGCAGAGCGAAACTTTAATCTTGAACCTGTAAAATCTCTCGATGAAGAATTATCCCTTCTTGATGAACGTCTTGAAAAATGGAGAGGTAAGGAATTTATTGGACTAGCACAAAGAACAATCCCTGAACTTGACCAGGCAACAAGTGGGCTTCGAGGTTTAATGTTACTTGCTGCGCCTCCTAATGTTGGGAAAACAGCTTTAGCTGTTCAAATTGGAATGGATATTGTTGAAAACAATGAAGATGCCTGTTTCCTCTTTCTATCACTTGAAATGCCCCGTATAGATATTTATGCAAGAATGATGGGACGATGGGCCCAAATGGACTGGAAAACACTTACCTTTGGATCAGATAACAAAGATGGAGTTTCATATTCTTTAGAAGAATTTCAAAGACTGGAAGAAGGAAGAACCAAATTTAAAACATTAGGCCGAAGAATTCGTGTACTTGATGAATCTAATTTCCCTAATCCGACTGTAGATAACATCGTTTCAGAAGTTGAAAACCTTATAGCTGAAACCAATACAAACCGTGTATTTGTACTTGTAGATTATTTACAGGTCTGGCCTGTTGAAGGTGGCGGAGCCAGTGAAATTGAACAGGACAAAATAAGAATTGGTCAAATGAAGACTTTAAAAACCAGACTTGGTGATGAAGCTGTAATGGTTATATCTGAAGCCAGAAAACCATCAGGGCAGGGCGGTGAAAAATGGGGTGGAGCCTTATCAGATATTATGGGTTCTGCCAGAGGTTCATATACTCCGGACATTGTATTTCTCTTTCAACCGTGGACTGAAACAGAAATAGCCAATGTATGGAATCTTGCCAACAAATCAGGGAAAGTAACAAACACAGAAGCTTTACAGGAAAAACTCGATTTACTGGATTCAGAAGGTCGTTGTTTTCACTGGCTTAATATTGCAAAAGGTCGTGACGGTGTAACCAAAAAAAAGATTCCTCTTACTTTCTGGTATCGTCAGGCTGCTTTTGAGGAAGGAGTGGAAGAATGAAAGTTGTCGCTATTGCTAATCAAAAAGGCGGAAGTGGAAAAACAACAACTTCCGTTAATCTTGCCGCTGCTCTTGGAGAAAAGAAAAAAAAGATACTGGTAATAGATATGGACCCACAAGCTTCGGCCTCTGCCTGGCTTGGAGTGACTTGTGAAGGGAAAGGATTACTCGATGTTTTTGGAAACGAGGTAAACCTTTATGACCAAGTACACGAAACAAACGTATTAAACGTAGATATTATTCCATCAAATGCCTGGCTTACTGGAATAGATAAAGCAATGGCCGGTGAATTAGGTGCTGAAATGGTTTTTAAAAAGGCTATTGCAAAGTTACCAAAAGACAAATGGGATTATATTTTATTGGATTGTCCTCCTTCTTTTAATCTTCTTTGTGTATCAGCCTTTGTTTCTGCAAGTGAAATTCTTGTACCTGTTGAAGCCTCTGCAATGGCTTTAGCTGGACTTGCAAGTCTGGTCCAGACAGTAGAGAGGGTAAAAGAACTCTTAAATCCAGATATTGAAATTAAACACGTTCTTACCTGTAGGTTAGATACGAGAAATAACATATCCCGAGATATTATTGAAAAAGTAAAAGGATTCTTCGGAAAAAAGGTCTTTAAAAATTCTATCCGCGAAACTGTAAGACTACGAGAAGCACCATCTTATGCAAAACCAATTACAACATATGCACCAAAGAGTCCAGGAGCGGAAGATTACAGGGCCGTGGCAAAGGAATTTTTAAATAGAAACAAAAGGAAAGGTAAATAGATAATGGCAACTAAAAAAAGTAAAAGACCTGGCCTTGGAGTAAATCCACTGGATGCACTTATGGGCGGTTCTCCTGTAAAAAAAGAAACAATAAACAAATCTATAAAAACAAAACCTGTGAAAGAAGAAAAAAAAGAGGCTCCAAAAGAAACCAAAACGGTAAAAACCAAAATTAAAGTGGAACCTTCAAAACCAATAAAAAAAGAATTAAAAACTGAAGGTAAGGAAAGAAAAATAAGAACTACTTATCATTTACCAAAACCTCTGGTTGAAGGATTAAGAGATGCAGCTATGCATCTGGCTGGACCTCCTGAATATCTTACTTTATCTGCTTTAGTTGAGCAGGCCCTGCAAAAAGAGCTGACAAGATTACAGAAAAAACATACTAAAGGTGATTCTTTTCCTAAAAGACCTCGTAATCTTCGTGGTGGAAGACCATCAAGATAATTTAACAAGGAGACAACAGAATGCATCGTGAGTTGAAAAGACTGCTGAAAAGTCAGGAGTTTAATACAATAGACAAAGAAGTCGAATTCTTTGCTCACAATATAAGATTAAAGCGACAGGAAATTCTTTATCTTATGGCTGGATTTTTAGAATCAATCTTGAAAGATTTTAAAGATACTGTTGAAAAAGAAGCTGATGGAATCTCCTGGCATTATCCTCACGCAGAACTTTACTTTTCAGCCCCATGGAAGTGGAATAATGAATATGTAAACTGTGAACCAGTAATTACAGCTTTTGAAAAGAATGAATCTCTGTTTCCATTATTCGCATTATCTGAAGGGATTGCATCACTTCGTACTGACAGAGGATTATTACCACTATCTAAACAGGACCTTTCATTATCAAGAAGAGAATCAGAAGATGAAACACCGGCATTATCTACAACCTTTCAAATAAAAGAGAACAAACCTGTAATCACAGATTTCATTTGCTCTGCTATGCCGAATGCAACAATTCGTTCAGTTGATGCAACACCACAAGATAATACAGGCACTTTATTTATGCTCTTTAATCCTCTCATCTTTGATACCTGCACTAATTCAATTTTTGGTTCTGTTGGTGTAAGTCTTTTTTTCCCCAATGCAGAAACATCTAAAAGAGTAAGGGCGTGGGATAAATCTCTACAAGTAGCATTCTGGAATGAATTTTTAAAGCAATTCAAAGACACCTGTAAACAATTACTAAAAACTGCATCTGAAGGACAGGAACTTTTCAGCGAATCTGATGTAAAAGAAAGAACCCTTTTTCAAGAAGATGAAGAAAACCTTTTAAAATCACCTATAATAAAAAGTAATCCTGAATCAATAATTGCACCTGAAGCCCCTCCAGCCTTACCTTTTTTATTAGCTTTCCAAAGAGATGTAAAAATAGATCAATTTGCAATGGATTTAACAACACATCTGCATAAAGTAAAACTTCCTAAAAAATGGCCTAAAAAATCATGGGAAGAATTAACAGAAGATGAAATTAGACGATTGCAATCAGAAGAGGGGAATGAAGCCTTTACGACAAGTCTTAAACGTTACAGAGGTGGAAGACCGGCTTTAAGATCAAAGGCTGAAAAACTGCTAAAAATCCGTGAAGGAATGACTAAACAAGGATATAGGTTCAGAGATCCTTCAAGTGGAGAAGAATTTTTAACAAAGGTTTTTCAAATAAGAGACGGCTATCTTGAAATAGGCTTTTCTCTTTATGGACTAACTTCTATTCTTACAGAAGAAGGAAGACGAAAGGCCAGAGAAGAAGCAGAGAAAATTCAAAATAGTCTTTTCCCTGAAATAACTCAAAAGATTGTAGCCCGCCATAAACTTTTAGAAGATAGTCATCTTATGATGCAAGCCTTAATGAATTGTCTTGCTGTAAATAAAACAAATGAATTCAGTATTCCTGCAGAAGCCTTTAAAGTTTTATTAAATATTGGAAATGATCCTAACTGGCTTGGAAGAATAAGAGGAGCACTTTATGCTCTGGCCAACTTCAAACTTCGGGTAAAATCTTTTGATCTTACTCCAAAATATGAAGCTTATGGTAGTTATCTTAATCATTATGAATATTTTGGTGCAGGCCCGGGGGCAAGTGGACAGGGAACATTTCTTTTAAATCTCAATCCAAAATTTTTCCGATTCTTTCAAATCTTTGAATCACAGAAAATGAGATTGGATAATCGGGAAGTATTCAGATTAGATTTTACAAAACACGTACCGAATGAAGATTTTGAACAATCTGTAATTTATCAGACACTGGCAGATGCAGGAGATGCATTTTATTCTTCTGCTGCAGGATTAACAGAAACTCAAAGAAACCTTGCAACTTTTCTTACAACACAAATCACAAGAAGAAAACATCCTGTTTCAATGATTCTTGGTGATTCTTCAAGAAGAGAAACATTCCGACTGACAGCCCGTGGTTTTGAAGAACTTGAACATCGCCTTTATGATAATTCATTTTGCCCTTTGCTTCATGAGGGAAAGGAATTTGAGGGAGCATTAGGAAGAATGAAAAGATATCCTGAAAGTGGATGGAAACTTATTGGGCGACAAAATGAAACCAGAACGCCAAATTTGCTTTCTGAGATGGGATATGACCTTCCCGGTGGTCGTGCTGTAGCTACAAGAAGAAAAATAGTGAGAATGGCAATGGAAGATATAAAACTGGTAATTGAAGATTACCTTGAAGGACTTGTTGCAATTTCCAGTGAAGGTCAATGGATTCGTATTTCTGATGCTATAAATTTACCTATTCCTGTATTAAGAAAAACTAAATGGTTTCCGTTTCTACCCAAAGGATGGCTAAACCTGAGAAGGAAGAAATGGGAAAAGACACAGGAAAAAAGAGCATTAAAAGGAGAAACTTCAGCAGCCTGGAAAGTTACAGAAGATCCACAGGAAGCTAGACGAGCACAAACAACGATAAGAGAAGGGCTTCATAAACGAAATAAAGTAGCACTTTCTGAAGCTCTCTGGATTCGTTTATATAAAAAGAGAAAAGAATTACGTTTATCACAAGCTGTTGTAGGAAAATATTTCGGTGTTTCACAAGTAAAGATTTCACATTGGGAAGCAGGCACGGAACCTGATGCAAAAGGTAAAATAAAAGGAAAACCAATATCCAGAGAACTTATACCTCTTGTTGAACGATGGGTTGAATTAGATATTATTCCATCAAAAGAAGAATTAGCTTCAAGAAAAAATAGAAGATCTGGAAAAAAATATTCTTAATCTAAGGTTATAAAAAGGTAAGTTTTGTCATTTTATAACCTCACGCTCATGAAATATCGCGTTTTTTGCAAATTTTATAACCTCTCACTCATGAAATATTGCGTTTTTTGCAAATTTTATAACCTCACGCTCATGAAATATTGCGTTTTTTGTAAATTTTATAACCTTACGCTCATAAAATATGACGTTTTTTGTAAATTTTATAACCTCACGCTCATGAGATTTTGGGAGTTTATAACCTCACGCTCATGGTATTTCGGTAGTTTATAACCTCACGCTCAATTTTTTGACTTTTAGCAAAACACCCTCTATTGGTTTGTGGAAGCTGAATAGCGGCGATTTTTCAAAAAAGAACTCTGCCACAGATATAATATATATATACAATATATATATTAATGGCCCTCTTCTTTAAAATTCGAGGGCCTTTTTATTTAAGAATTTCCCACACTTTTTCTGAATATATTTAACAATGTTAATTGCAAAACTACATTTATCCTTTGTACTTACTAGTATATATACTAGTAAGTACAAAGGAATAACGAAGAAAAATAAACACAGATAATATAAGTCTAAAATCCTTTCATAACTATATTAATCAGTATAAAGAAGATATTTATCAATTAAAATAAACTTGTTAATAACTGCGGTCTCTACTAGTATATATACTAGTAGAGATTAGGAGATAACTATGGGTCGAAAATCAACTCTTGAAAGAGCAAGTAAAGAAATCCTCGCATTATTCAGAGAAAGACCAGATAAAATATTCCGTTATAGTGATCTAAGGCGAATTTTAGATAATAATCGAAATCGATGGTTATTAGCAAAATCGATTTCAATGAAACGAATCATTAATTTTTTAATAGAAAAAGGAGATTTAAGATTATTTAAATTTCCTTTTCCTAATCAAAAAGAACATAGATATACCTGGGGTAATGTCTCACTTTATGCAATTGTTAATACATTAAGATCTCAGGGATATTTCTCTCATTATTCTGCAATTTTTATTCATGATTTAACAGAACAGGTACCCAAAACATTATATTATAACGTTGAACAAGGAGTTCGTAATCCTGGTAAAGGAAAGTTGGTTCAATATAGAATTGATTCTGCCTTTAACAGGAAACCAAGAATGACGAATAATATTGCTCAAGTTGATAAATATCGTGTATGTCAATTAAATGGTAAATGTACCAATCGTTTAGGCGTTATAGAATTAGAAGATCCAGATGGTGAGTTTGTCTTTGTGACAAATTTAGAACGGACTTTAATAGATATTGTTGTCAGACCTTTTTATTCTGGTGGAATTTATGAAATTATAAAAGCTTATCGTAATGCTGCAGGACGATTATCAACGAATAGAATGGCATCATATTTACGAAAGATAGACTATATTTATCCTTACCATCAATGTATTGGTTTTTTGCTTGAATATGCCGGGAATTATAGTTCTGATGCAATTGATATATTCAGACAATTTCCTCGTGACTATGATTTTTATCTTACGCATCAGATGGAAGATAAAAATTATAATAAAGACTGGAAACTATTTATCCCTAAAGGGCTTTAATTCTTCAACGAGATCAAGAACATAATCAAAATAAAAATCAAAGTCCTTGAGTTCATTATCAGCATTAATTGTTGCTCTTAATGAAGGGTAATCTTGTTTATGTTGTTCTTTATAATCAGATAAATTGTTTAACAATGATAATGGTACTCTTTTTGCCTTAAAACTTTCTTTAAGTAACTCTCTGTTTGCTTCTGTTGTCAAATCAATGGTTTTATCTTTGGTTAAAATATAAATGTCATAAAAGTCTCTTGCTCTGCCTGAGTTGCGATGAGTGGAGTGCTTTACTAATTTTTCATATTCTTTCATTTTCTGGCAAAGACTTCGTAGTTTTTCTATAACAATCATATCCTGGATATATACCGAAATCGCATAACCTTCAAAAAGTTCTTTATGTTTAGGACCACAGAATTCATGACGACTTATGTCTATTTTAAAAACTTTTTTATTTTTTTGAATAGGTATAGCTGTTGTTCTCAATAAATCAATATTGTCTCCATGCTTATCGGCTAATTCTTTAGACGTTACTTTAAATGTTAAACTATAACCACCCCAAAATTCTTTCATATCATCAGATATTTCAGCAGGTTTTTCTATAAATTTAATATCAAAAACTGATAAATCTTCCATTGCAAATGTTTCTTTTAATGTATTTTTGAATCTATTAGTAATACTTGGAAGTTCTTCTTTGGCAAATTCACCAGACATAGAAAAATCAATATCCAAAGATGCCCGACCTGAAAAGCCATAAATCATATTAATGGCATTCCCACCTTTTAGAACTAAATGAGCCATTAGATAGTCATTTGAAAATATGCTGATTAAGGCGAGTCGTTTGATTTTTTCGATTGTGTTGTAGTTATCCATCTGGCAAGGATAACATATTCTTATTCTTTTCCGTTTGCAGCAGGTAACCACCGGTAAAGAGTTGCAACAGATATTCCAAGATCCTTTGCAACATCCTTTGGTAATGTTCCTGATAATAATAATTGTTTTGCTGCTTCTAATTTAGTGGCAGTCATTTTTCTTGGTCTCCCACCAATTCGACCTTGTTTTCTTGCTGCTTTTAATCCGGCCTTTGTTCTTTCTGCTATAAGTTCTCGTTCCATCTGGGCGAGGGAGGCCATCATATGAAAAAAGAATCTTCCTGAAGGTGTTGTTGTATCAATTGCATCAGTAATGCTTATAAAATTGATTTCATCTCTTTCAAGATCTTCAACAAAGGAAATAAGATTTTTAACACTACGACCAAGACGATCAAGTTTCCAGACAACAAAAGTATCACCAGTACGAAGATGATTTAAAGCATCAGTTAAACCAGGGCGTTCGTTTTTCATTCCAGATATTTTATCGGTGAAGACTTTTTCACAGTCAGCTTTTTTTAAAGCGGTAATTTGAATATCCAGATTCTGATCTTTTGTTGAAACTCTGCCATATCCTATTTTCATTTAAAATCACCACTTAGTTCAGCTTCAATTTCTTCTATTTCAGGTAGAGAAGACTTAAATTCATTGGGAAGGTTTTCTGTAATAATATATTCGCTGACACCAATTGGTTTTTGAATATCTTTAAGAGAATATTCGACAACAGTATCATTTTTGGATTTACAAATGAGAATTCCTATTGTTGGGTTATCTTCTTTCGATTTTAGAACATTGTCTATTGCTGAAATATAGAAGTTAAGTTTTCCTGTAAACTCTGGTTTAAACTTTACTGTTTTTAGTTCAATTACAACGTAACAATGTAATTTTACATGATAGAAAAGCAGATCAATGAAAAAGTCATCTTCATTAATAGTTAATGGATATTGTCTACCAATGAATGAAAACCCAGCACCTAGTTCTAAGAGAAATTTAGTGACATGATTAACAAGTTCATTTTCCAAATCCATTTCATTGAATTTTTCTGTTAATGTGAGAAAGTCAAAATTGTAAGGGTCTTTTGTTGTTTCTCTGGCAAGATCAGATTGCGGAGTAGGTAAAGTGGATGTAAAGTTTGTAATTGCTTCACCTTGTCTTTTAAAAAGATTACTTTCAATTTGATGTGTAAGCACAGATCTTGACCAATTATTTTGTATCGTTTTTTGAATATAGAAAAGAGCTTCTTTGCGGTTTTGAACTTTGGAAATGATAACGATATTGTGGCCCCAGGGAATTTGTGACAATTGCGCAACAACTTGTTGCACAATTGCAGGGCTTGTTGAATAAAATTGATACCATTGCCTGATATAATGAAGATTCCTTGTGGAAAAACCTTTTATATGAGGGAATTCAGATAATAAATCATGGCTGAGTTTATTTATAAATTTGTCGCCCCAATTGGTTGTTTTTTGTTTATGAACAATATCTGCACCAAGTTCCCAATAGAAGGTAAGTAATTCAGAATTTACTTTTACTGCGGCCTTAATTTGAACAATGCGTATTTTATTCTTGAGCTCTTTTATCCATTTAGAATAAGTCTTATCTTGAACAGGTTTGTTTTCCATATAGTTCTTTCATTCCATTCCATAAAATTAAAACATACAGAGTTCTCAAAACTTATAAAAGTATACCCTTTTAAGAATTTAGTTTCAAGAATGGTTTTTGAGAATCTGAAAGGTGCATAAAATCGTTGAGGGTAGGGGAGTAGTTAAAGTTTCTCATAAACGTTCGTTTATGAGAAGAGATATTGAGATTAATCACCAATACAAATCAATTTGAGATTTGATGATATGGCATTATCAATCAAGGTTAATAATGTTTCGATAATATCGATCAATCTACTTTTTGTGATTGTTTTTCGAACTTCTGTTTCTAATGTTTGAATACCAACCCAACTAGTCAATACCTCAAACTCTTCTGATCGCCATTGAACATCCTTTAAACATATTTCCATTACCTGTTTTAACCGAATCAATTGATAATCATTAATTTCACAATTATCATAGAGATCAATTAAATCAGATTCTGCCTCACTAAGTTTTGCAATTTCAAAATAATTATATAAAAAGGAATAATAGCCATCATCAATAAGCTGTAATTTACACCAATCTGAGTTTTGTAATTTCTGAATCTCCTGATAATTTTTTCCAATTCCAATAGTTAAAGCCATTTGTTATCCTTACTTTTGAATGAGTTGTATTCTAAACTGGATAAGCAGTTATAACATGAGGTTTCCCATTAATGTATTTTACAACGAGGACCAGCGGGGCTATTTGAACAGAAAGTTACGGTTTCGAGTTCATATTACCATCTAAACCGCAACTTTCTGGCAATATTCACATGCTCCAGAGGTTGGCGCTTGGTATATAACGGATCCTTCCAGTCCCCACTGGTTGAGGCAGGACACACAAACTACTTTCTCTTCTGGGCAATGCTTACCTGCAATAATTAGCAAATAGAGGTATACGTCATCTTCTTCTTTCCACTGAATTTGCTCGTAATGTTTACAGGTAGAATACGGCTGAGTCGGCTCATTACGATTATCCACGTTACATAGAAGTTCGTCAGGATAATTACCGGAGCTGAAACCACAGGTAGGACATTTATCCTTATAATTAACTTTTTGCTCCATTATAAATCCAACACCTTTCTGAAAGTGGTATCTATTATTTCTGTTCGTGGGAGGGATTGAAAATCAATAATATTAATATAATACTCCAATTCTTACTTATCCTAAAGTGTCCTTAATTATATGGCTCTCGATGTTATACTGCAGTTATGTAAATTCGCACACTTTAAAGGAGCAAAAAATGGCAAAGAGAAAGGTTTATCACGTTACCTACCATAAGGCTGATGGCTGGATTATCAAGCTTGAAAAAACAGATACTATTATCAGTAGTCATAAACTAAAAGATGATGCAGTAGATATGGCTTCTCATATTGCCAAAGCAAATGAACCTTCACAGGTTAAAATTCACCGGCAGGATGGGACCTTTGAAAGAGAACTTACCTATGGTAATGATCCTTATCCCCCTTATGGATAAAGGTTTCAACCTACTATTTCGACAAAAACCATTAGACCTTTTTCCCTAGCTTTCTTTATTGTGTGTTCTGTTCCCTTACTTTTTCCGTCCCATATGGCAATAAGAGCAACAGCATTTTCAATCATTTCAAGATTACGTTTCAAGCCTGCACCTCTGCCGTAACGTTTCCAGTCAGGAAGAAATCCTTCAACAGGGACATTGTTGTTTTTAGCCCAAAGTTCACCAAGCATATCAACACCTTTGGCTCTCCCAGATAAAACTGTCGAAATTTTGATTCCAGATTTTTTTATTGCCTGTTTTATAATCTTTATGTCTTTTATGCCTCTGGAACCTGCAATAATTGTCTTCATGTTTTTCTCCTTTTCAAATTTATAGTTGGCACGAAATTTGAGTTAATCTTTGCTTTAAGGATGCTGATACACCTTGAAGCCCGTCACATCGGCGTCGCCTTCATTGAAAATCAGGCGACAGCCGATTTATGGGCTTCAAGGACAACAACCTTAGAAGCCCAGAACAGAGGCTGAGTTAGTATTCGTTTTCTTTATTTCTTGAAAATTCAGAGAAGGTGAGGGGGGTAACGAGAGAGTGAAGATAAACAAAGTGCGAAAATGGAGGACATCGAAGATGGCCGTAATCGCACAACTTTATCTGAACGGTTATAAATTAAAACGTCACCGGCAAATACAGGCGGTTATTTACCGGCAGCACTATTACAATCGAAAACTTTTGCATTCAATAATTCAGGAGCAATTGCAGATGTAATAACAGGAGTTCTTCAGGTACTGACGGAACTATAACTTTATAAATTCAGATAAAAAGCCATCCACTAATGCTACACCAGAGAAGACTGCTGCTTTTTAGGCAGTCTTCCTGGTGAAGCCTCAAGTGGTGGCGCTCCTGAGATTAGTCTCTTCAGACTACTTAAGTTACAAATTAAGAGTTTGTCAATAAAGCACCAGATCCTTAACCACCGACAGAGGGCTATGAGAGGCAACAGAAAACCCGAGGTCAAGCCACCAGTGTTCAAAACGGCACTGCTGGACAGGTTAACATAAGATACCTTATGTTAAGGGTGAATCGGGCTCCCAGGGCAGTATTCTTACCCTGCCTTTTAGTTTAAATCCTTTATGTGTAAGTTGATGCAAGATTATCCGGTTTTACCTGTTATCTTAAAGAATTGGGCAGGGTAGGTGCTGCCCTGGACTTCGGATAAGGGGACATTTATCGGAAGTGCCCGATTAATTCAGAGCTTATGTAACTTTGTATCTGAAAATGTTAGTTTCGTGATTAAATCCGGATCAAG
>Ga0164315_10001391_pt1 | contig 18194 bp, 6 predicted proteins | sample GuaBasSedimGuay6_FD_113737 | JGI IMG/M metagenome (GOLD analysis project Ga0164315, IMG submission 113737) | Subseafloor sediment microbial communities from Guaymas Basin, Gulf of California, Mexico - Guay6, Core 4569-2, 0-3 cm | ecosystem: Environmental > Aquatic > Marine > Hydrothermal vents >...
CTTTAATGCGTTGTATTGGTTATCAAACAATCCGTCAAATCCGTCAATCAGTTGTACTGGTTATCAAACAATCCGTCAAATCCGTCAATCAGTTGTACTGGTTATCAAACAATCCGTCAAATCCGTCAATCAGTTGTACTGGTTATCAAACAATCCGTCAAATCCGTCAATGCGTTGTACTGGTTATCAAACAATCCGAAAAATCCTTCAATGCGTTGTACTGGTTATCAAACAATCCGTCAAATCCGTCAATCAGTTGTACTTGTTACCAGTTATCAAACAATCCGTCAAATCCTTCAATGCGTTGTACTTACAGATATTTAGAATATGTTTATTTTTTGTTTACTGATAACTGATAACTGTTCACTGATAACTGATTACTGAAGAAGGTAGGGTTTCACAAGTTCACAAATTTGCTCATCGTCAAAATCGTTCGCCAATTGAGCAATCTTGTCAGCCAGTAGATGTGTTTCAGCCAGGTTTTTGAGTTTGTCAACTTGTTCAAGAATCCCATTAATATCACCTATCGTGCCTAACTCAAACAGAATAGCAGCTTGTTCGGCAGACAAGCCTTCTTCTTTCACCGATAATTCGGTTCCCTCATCATCAGGTTCAGCCTGTGCGGATGGTGCTTTTTGCTCATAAATCCATTCCAATCCCAAATGTTGTTGGATACGTTTAAACAATTCTTGGGCGCAAAGCGGTTTTGGAATAAAGTCATCGCAGCCCGCTTTTAAACTATCATCTTGATGATATTCAAAAACACTGGCTGAAGCCGCTATCACTACAACCGCTTCGAGGGTAGGCATTTTTCTTAATTGGCGTGCCGCTTCAAAGCCATCCATGACTGGCATCATTAAATCTAATATAATCAAATCTGGCCGACACTCACGCGCTTTTTCTAAACCTTCTGCACCATTGCTGGCTTCTATCACTTCAAAACCTATCGGCGTTAAAAGATTAATCAGTACTAAGCGATTTTCTAACTGATCGTCAATAACCAAGATTTTAATTGAAACCTTATCCATTTTTCGATAGCCAATAATTATCTGTGTATCGCTACTTTCCCTATCAGATTGAGCGATTCCCGGTACTTCTGGCAAATCCAACGCGGTCCAAAACAGACTGCTCTGCCCCAGCACACTCTCAACCTGTAATTCTCCGTCCATCATCTCAACCAGTTTTTTGGTAATAGATAAACCTAAACCGGTACCTTCCGCTCGATAATTGGAATCACCGACTTGTTGGAAAGGTGAAAATATTTTTTCCCGGTTTTCAGGGGCAATACCAATACCTGTATCTTCTACCTGAAAGCGGATTTTACCATTATGTAAACCCACTTTAAAAAAAACGCCACCATGCTTGGTAAACTTCATCGCATTCCCTAGCAAATTGATGAGAATTTGCCGCAATCTCTTCTCATCAGCATGAACCCCCACCGGCAGATGCGAGAGCGGTTGATATGTAAAAGCAATGCCCTTTTGCTTAGCACGCATCTGAAATATTTCAGTAATGCCTTGAATAAAATGACTAAAATTAAAATCTTTTGGATAAAGTTCAATTTTGTTAGCTTCAATCTTAGACAAGTCTAAGATATCGTTAATCAGTGTCAACAAATAGTTGCCACTGCGTTCAATAACACAGATACCCTCTTTGTGCTTGTTGCTCAACGTGGGATCACGGTTAAATATTTGTGCATAACCCAAAATGCCATTGAGAGGGGTGCGTAATTCATGGCTCATGTGAGCCAAAAAAGCACTTTTCGCACAGTTGGCTGCCTCCGCGGCTTCTTTCGCTTCTTGTAATTTCGCCTCCGCTTGCTTGCGCTTGGTGATGTCACGCCCCACCGATTGAAGTTCCACAACTCGGCCATCGTCATCACAAATCGCCCGCTCCGACCACTGTTGCCAACAAATTTCTCCATCGGCCGCTTTGGCCGAATGTTCATAAAAAATGATAGATTCTTCTTTATTAACAAGAAGTTGTATATTATCAATAACTTTTTTATGGGATTCTTCTGGCAGCAATAGCAAGAATGTTTGGCCGAGAATCTCCTTTCGCGGTACACCAAAGTGGCGGCAGTAAGCATCATTCACAAAGGTGAGGGTGGTATCGGGTAGAAAACGGCAAATAAATTCGGTTTGATCTTCTACCACCCCCCGATAACGAGCCTCACTGGCGCGTAAATCTTCCTCCGCTTGCTTGCGTTCTGTAATGTCAACAATAAAACCGAGAACCGCTTCAAATTCTCCTTCGTCCGCCTTTAGTGAAATCGAATCTCGGCCCGCCTTGGAAAAAAAGGGGCTGGTTGATTCTTTACTCTCCTTTGATAAATCAGGGGAGAACGATCCTAAGTGTTCCTTTGAAGAGAAATTTCCCTGTGTATATTCGATAACCGCCCTTTTCCCACTTTGAGCCGGGGGAGATAGAGCATCCTTCATACTTGAGGGGGGATAGGGCGATTTACGAATCACCGTCACTGAGACATCAGCCCAAAAGTAACTACCATCTTTTCTGGTAAAGCGTTTTTCAATCTGATAGCCCTCAATCGTATTTTTTATCAGTGGCTCATAATGTTTGCGACTGTTCTCAATATCATCTGGGTGGGTAATATCAAGATAAGTGAGTTGAAGCAGTTCCTCGTTCGTGTAGCCCGTCATTTTTAGCCATTTTCTATTGCACTGGATAAAACGCCCTTCAGCATTGGCAAGCATGATGCCGGCAGCTGCGTTGTCAAAAATCGCATTCAGGTGAGTCTCTCTTTCCCTGAGTGCTTTCAAAGCCAGCTTACGCGGCGTAATGTCGGTAAAAACGGATAATCGCACCAATCGTCCATCATCCCACGGAATCGCCCTATCTTGAACATAAAACCAACGATTCAGCCTGGTATCTTGAAATTCCCACGTATGAACATCAGTCGGTTGACCCTCATCAGTAATCAGCTTGTTATTGGTACAAAAATCACAGGGGCCCGTCTGTCCAGCATGGAGCGTTTGCCAACATATTTTACCTACCGCATGTCTATTAAAATAGGTTTTGGCATATTTGTTGACAAATAACACCTTGTAGGTTTGCATGTCAGAGACGTAAACAGCAGAATTCAAACTATCCAAAACCGTTGTCACTCTTCCATTGGCCTTTTTCAAAGCATCTTCGGCTTGTTTGCGTGCAGTCATATCTTCAACGGTACATAAAACGCCAACGACTTTGCCCATTTCATCATGCAAAGGAATCCGATTCGTTTCTCCCCAAAACGGTGAACTATAAGGCAGCATAATAGACTCAATCGTATGATATTCTGGACTATTGGTTGCCATCACACGGCGTTCTTGACAGCGGAAATACTGAGCCTGTTCTTTCCACACCAAATCAAAATCCGTTTTACCCACGATAGCATCGGGATTGTCCAATTGGGCAAATTGTGCCACCCGCTTGTTACACCCTAAAAACACCGACTGAATATCTTTCCAAAAGATGAATTGAGGGATGTTGTCTATAATTAAGCGCAAAAAGGCTTTTTGTTCGCGTAAGGCACGGGTTCTTTCAGCCACATCATGTTCCAGCGTTTGATTATATTCTTTCTGTAAAAGTTCAGCTTGCTTGCGTTCAGTGATATCTTCAATGGTGCCTAAAATGCCTATCACGTTGCCAGTGGCATCATGTAAAGGGATTTTGCTGGTTTCTATCCAGCGTTGTTTACCTTCAGCCAGTATCACGTTATCAACAAAATAATATTCCGGCGTATTTGTATCCATGACGCGCTGATCAACTTCGCGGTAAACCTGTACTTGGGTTAAAGTCCCGCTTAAATCAAAATCGGTTTTACCTACCACTTCATCAGGATTATCTGTTCCAAAAAAACACTGGGCAAACACCTTATTACACCCCAAATACACACTATTAATATCCTTCCAAAAAATCAGTTGAGGAATATTGTTTATCACTAAGCGTAAAAATTCTTCTTTCTCCTTCAGTTGCTCTTCAGCACGTTTACGCATAGTGATATCCTGTATCAGTGTCACAAAATAGTTCACCGCGCCAGAAGCATCGCGTACACAACGCATTGACACATTGCTACAAATGATAGTGCCATCTTTGCGGATAAACCTTTTATCCATCGTATAGCCATCAATTTCGTTTTGAAGCAGTCGATTAAACTGTTCTAGGTTAGCTGCAAGATCATCGGGATGGGTTAAGTCAGACCATTCCATCTGCAACAGTTCATCACGCGAATAGCCAACAATGTCGCATAGCTTATCGTTGACTTCAATCCATCCTTTGGAAGGCGACGTGACGGACACGCCAATCAAAGGCAACTCAAAGTAACTACGCATCCTTTCTTCACTCTGACGCAGCGCTTCGGCTGCCCGTTTTTGGTCAGTGACATCCTCGACGCTTGCCCACAGAAAATGCTCCCCCTTTCTTTCAATAATCAGCCCTGAAAATCTAATGGGCACGATATGCCCATATTTATGAATAAATTCTTTCTCGCAAGGCCCAAACCGCCACAGTGTTTTTTCTTGGTCATTGCTTAATGGCAAAACCGCCACTCGTTTGCGGAATTCTTCCTTTTGCGCTGTGAGGTATGGTTCTGGCAATATCTCAAAAAAGGTCAGTTTCTTATCCAAAAATTCCTGAACCGAGTAGCCAACAATATTGGTAAAAGCAGAGTTCACTTCAACCGTTGTCCCATCCAAGCGACATAACAACAAACCAATGCTGGCTTCTTGGATTAAGGTGCGCCAGTGTTGCTCACTCTCGCGTAAAGCTTCATCAGCAAGCTGTTTGCAGGTAATGTCGCTATGCGTACCAACAAATCGAATGGGTTTACCTTCTTCATTCCAGACCGCAATACCACGTTCTTGAACCCAAATATAGTGTCCATCTTTGTGTCGCAAGCGATGGATGTTTTCATAAATGGGTATTTGTTTGTAAAGATAAGCTTCTGTATCCACCATGACTTGAGCTTGTTCTTCTTGATGTACCCATTGGTACCAGTCATCAAAATGCGTAGGCAGTTCATGGTCAGCATAACCCACTATTTCCTTCCAACGCGGTGAAAAATACACTTCATTGGTTTCAAGGTTCCAATCCCATAACCCTTCATTCGCGCCACGCATGGCGAGTTCAAAGCGTTCCTCACTCGCACGTAAGGCTTTTTCCACCTGTTTGCGTTCATGGATTTCCTGTCGCAATAGCGTATTTCGTTGCGCTAACTCTTCCGTTCGTTTGAGAACCTGAATTTCTAACGTGCGGTTGTACACTGTTAGGTTTTCCTCCGCCTGTCTCAGTGCCATTTCCACCCGTCGGCGTTCAACAACTTCAGTTTGAATAGCGGTTGTATATCTTATTGATTTAACCAAGTAAAAGACGATAAATCCGGTAAACAGGGAACCCGCCAACAAAGCACTGAAAGGTAATAGACTCGTTTTTCCCACCACTTGGTAATACCAGGTTTTGGACGGAACAGTCGATTCATCTTGTCTACCAATCTTGATACCCTTGGAGGGAATGCGTTCTAAAGCCGTATCCACAAGGTTTTTTAGACTTAATACGCCCACAATAAAACCTTGCAAGTGTTTTCTTCGTTGAGCTGGCGTATTGAGGGACGCTGGTTTATGATAAACGGGGTAAAATACTAAAATATTAAATGGGGTATTTTCCCGAACAAGATTAATCCGTGCGGTGGCTTGTTGCATAGTGGCGGTGTCACGAGCATGGTTTAATGCGGCAAACAGGGATGGTTCTGAAGCCAAGTCAAAACCTAACACTTTTTCATGCTTGCTTTGAGAAACCTGATAGTCAATAGGAAAATATTCTTCACGTTGGGGTACCATTACCATTTTGTTCTGAGCGTTTCGTTCTGTTAATTGGAAACTGGGATAATTCATTCGCACAGCCTGCTCAAAAGCGGCGCGCTGAATATTGGAAACGCGAGGCACCCAGCTCAAAGCGAGAATATCAGGATGACGTGATAAAAAAGCGGTTGCAAAAGTCTTAAATTCTTGCTGAGTAACTTTGCTGGAAACATCAACAAAAGCTGTGGTAACATGCAACCCTTTAAGTGCTTGTTGCATATCTTTCTGCGTTGCCCAGAGACGTTCCTGTGCCGCTTTCTCAAATCCATACTTCACCTGTTGTTCCAACGCTTGTATGGTGAAAAATCCCACCAGAGCAAACAGACTGCCCAGTGCGAACACCACAGCTACAATTAAATATTTGTGTAACATTTTTTTTGAACACCGTATTTTTGAGTTTCTGTCAATAAGTCCTTGGTGCCTTAATATAAGTAATTTATGAACTACTAAAACTAATCGTCTTCAATAAGTTGTTTTATAAGTATTTGCTTATTTTGAGCCATTTTGAAGTTTTTGGAAGGGGACTTATTATTTTAACTATTTAACTATTTAACTCTCCAAAAGTCAGAACCGACTGCTATTATAAAACTAACTCAATTATTTTCAATGAATACTGATCGTTTTCCGCATCAGTGAAAATTTGAGTCATTTCGTTCGTTAGGTAACTCCAAAGAATTAACATACCAAAATCACTTTATAAATCACTTTTCTCAACCCTGAAAATGTATGTGAATAGCCCCAGGTGCAACCTGGGGAACCCCCAATGGTATATTATTTGGGAGTTACCTTATGCATTAATCCCTCCAACAGAAAGCCGCATTTTGATGAAACTCATTGGTTCAAACATACACATCCAAAAGACAAAGAAAAAAATCATAACTATTTTATGAGCGACTGTGATTGAGACTCTATTAGAATATTAGTCAACTCTAACTTGAACATTGAATAGGCTAAAAGCGAAAAAAGCTAAAGCAGACTCACCCTATCATCGTTATACACAAGTGTTCAAGTCACGAAAAAAGGGGCTATTCGATTGGGGGGAACGAAAAGAAAAGGCTGTGCCATATCTGTGGCAATCTCTTTGAGCAGCCATTGGTTTTGGGCTTTATCACCTTTAATCCTACACTGACTTTGCCACAGTAGTGAGTTTGCATGTATAATTTACCATTTTTCGGGATTTGGGAATTGGGCACTGAAACTCGATGCTCAAAATATCGCCTAGGGATAAACCCCTAGGCTAAAAGCTAATGGCACGCACGATAGAAATTAAGTTCCAGGTAGTTACACTGGCTATATTAATTTCGCACCTTCGGTGCTTTAAAACCTAGCACTGAAGGTGCGTATTATCTACGCCCGTGGCAACGCCCCTGGCTTGCTTGCATAACCAAAATTTCTATCGTGCGTGCCATTAGGCTAAAAGCTCAAGTCGGCTGAAGCCGCCTAACTCCCCCAGTTTAGCTCATAGCAGTATCGGAAAACTTGAACATCGTGATTTTAGGGGTTTTTATACTTCGCACCGGTATAAATTTCAGTTTATGACGGTATTCAGTATATTGATCTGAACAAATCTCATCTCAATTCGCTATTGCCGAATGGCTTATTACCTTATTACCTATTACCGTTTCACATCAAATAACACTCGCTGAGATTTCTTTGATAAAACTTAGATAGTGGTGCAATGTGGGTGATGGAGTCCAATCGACGCGTCGATTTTAGTTTGGATGGGTGAGCCCGGTTTACTCCGTAGGAGTAAATTGATGATGTTTAATGAAGGTTAATTAATTACTTGATGTTCAAGTTAAAACCTACTAATATGCTAATCAACCTTTAATGACAAGCGAGTCTAGGCCAATTTTGGTAAACCAGCGACTTTTGATAAGGATATTATATAATTAACTGATGTTCGAGAGAGGGTTTCCAATTAGGGTAACCACAAGGGATTACCCCTACAATTACAATTTGGGTCTGTAGGGGCAACCATATTCACAAGTATTTTGCATCCTAATGCGTAACATCAGTAATTAACTAACTGATGCTACGCACTAAGAACTGTCATTCCCGCGATTGCTCTAATCCATGGCTATTGACTGGATTTTCGCTCTCGCGTTCATTATGTGGGAACCGAATTTGGGCGCGTAACATCAGTAACTCATTATTAACTCATGCTACGCACAACGCTTCAAACTGAATTCAGAGGGGCAACCATAAAGGATTGCCCCTACATTTAGTTATATATTGTAGGGGCAATCCCTTTGCGGTTGCCCTTTGCGGTTGCCCTTTCACCAAACAAAATGATAAAGAGGGGCAACCATAAAGGATTGCCCCTACATTTAGTTATATATTGTAGGGGCAATCCCTTTGCGGTTGCCCTTTGCGGTTGCCCTTTCACCAAACATCATCATGGTATGGAACTTTCCGTTTATTGCACAAACTGTGAAAGTCGAAGCAATGTGCGTAACATCAGTTATTAAATAAAATAAGTTGCTTTGACTGTGATCTCAATTTGATGTACTTATCGATGCGGGTAATGGACTCTCAAAATCCGTTTTTGCGCGCAAACTGATAACTAACAAGAGGCTTATATGAAATTTACTTGTCCCGGCTTAACAGATCAAGACGTTAAAGCCGCCCGTACACAACATGGCACCAATGCCATCACCACCCTGAGCCGAGAAACATTTTGGGACAAATTGCTGAACAATTTTAAGGATCCCATTATTATTATATTAATAGTGGCTTTGGGCATCACCGTCGTGCTGACGATTTTGGGTTATACCCAGTGGTATGAAAGCGTCGGCATTGCCGTTGCCGTTTTCATCGCAACGTTCGTGGCAACGTGGTCAGAACATAGCAATGAAAACGCATTTCAAAAATTGTTGGAAGGTGCCGCTTTGATTCAAGTGAAAGTTTTTAGAAATAATCGCTTGATGGAAATCAGCATCAACGATTTAGTGGTAGGCGATCACATTTTGTTACAGCCCGGCGATACCATACCCACTGACGGCGTTTTAATAGCCGGTCATTTGGAGGTGAATGAAGCCGCTTTAACGGGGGAATCGGAGCCCATTCGCAAAAATGCGTTACCGGCGGAGCCCTCAAATGAGGCGATTTCTGATAACCATCAACTATTTAGGGCCGCTTTGATTGAAGATGGCGAAGGCGTGATGCGAACAACGGCCGTCGGTGATAAAACCCGCTATGGTGAAACCATGATTGAGCTGATCACGGCTGAAGATCGTTTATCACCGCTGCAAGAAAAACTCACTGTGCTTGGTAAACAGATCAGCCTTTTTGGCTATGTCGGCGCAACTTTTATCTTTGTGGCCTTTATGCTTAACCATATTTTCCTGCAAACCGATGGTATTTCAGCCTATTTGGCTATACCGTCCGGTGAAATTATCACGCATGTCGTCACCGCTCTGATTTTGGCAATTATCATTATTGTTGTCGCTGTGCCCGAAGGCTTGCCTATGATGATTGCGATGGTACTGGCTTTAAACATGCGTAAACTGTTATCAGTCAAAGTGTTAGTGCGTAAAATGTTAGGCATAGAAACCGCTGGCAGTTTAACAGTGTTGTTTAGTGATAAAACCGGCACGCTGACTCAAGGGCAACTGGCGGTGGAAGAATTTTTAACCGGGCAAGCGGCACATTATCATAAGCTTGAGGACATACCCGAAACACTTCGCAACCAAGTGGCCTTTGCTGTGCGTAATAACACCCGCGCTGTTATTGATACCAGTGACTCCGAAAACCCTAAAATGGTGGGGGCTGATCGCACCGAGCAAGCCATGTTGCGTTTTTTGACTCTATCATTGGAACAAAAAGAAGACATTAACATTATCGAGACGATTCCGTTTAACAGTAGTCGCAAGTTTTCCGCCACGCAAGTTGAGGGTGAAAAGGCCTTAACCCTAGTCAAAGGGGCGACGGAAGTTATTTTGGCAAATTGTACCCACGTTCTTGATGCCAACGGTAATAAAGTCGTACTCACTGATAAAAATGCGTTGGAAACTGAAATCTGTCGCTTATCAGAACGCGCCATGCGATTGTTGGCGGTTGCGATAACTCAAACGCCTATTAGCGAAGCCAATGAGTTGCCTAACGAATTGACGTTATTAGGTCTTTTCTGTATGCGCGATGCGTTACGCGCCACCTCAATTGACTCTGTTAAAACGGCCAAAGAGGCCGGTGTTCATGTTGTGATGATTACCGGTGATGCCAAAGAAACCGCGCAAGCCATTGCCAGAGATGTTGGATTACTCTCTGATGATAAGGATGCGAAAGTCCTGACTTCGACGGAATTAGCAGAAATGACTGACGATGAAGTCAAACAACAGTTGCCACATTTGTGCGTCGTTGCCAGAGCCTTCCCCACCGATAAAAGCCGCTTAATCAGACTCGCCAAAGAACTTGACTGGGTGGTTGGCATGACAGGGGATGGGGTCAATGATGCGCCCGCGGTCAAAAATGCCGACGTTGGCTTTGCAATGGGCAGCGGCACCGAAATGACTAAAGAATCCAGTGACATTGTGATTTTGGACGACAACTTTTCTTCTATCACCAAAGCGATGTTATATGGGCGGACTTTATTTAAATCCATCCGCAAATTCCTCGTATTTCAATTAACAGTCAACCTATCAGCGATTTTAGTCGCCTTTTTAGGGCCGTTTTTTGGCTTTGATCTCCCCTTGACCATGACACAGTTATTGTGGATTAACATTATCATGGACACCCTTGCTGGGTTAGCTTTCGCTGGAGAAGCCGCGTTACAGCGCTACATGCAGGAAAAACCCATCCCGAAAGATGAGGCCCTTATCAGCAAAGACATGTGGGCAAGCATTCTCATCAACGGTAGCGTTGCCGCATTGGTAAGTATGTTCTTCTTAACCTACGAACCTATCCGTGAACTCTTTTCACGCGGCTTGGATATCCACAGTGACGAAGCGAACGCGGTATTTTTAACCGCCTTTTTTGGCTTTTTTGTCTTTATGCATACATTCAACACCTTCAACGCCCGCACCCAAGGATTGAATCTGTTTGAACACATTTTGGACAACAAACTCTTTTTGGGTGTGATTGCGTTAATATTCACAGTTCAAACTACCTTTATTTATATAGGTGGCGATATACTACGCACTGTGCCCTTGCAAACCACAGAATGGTTGTATCTGGTAATGTTTGCCATGGTGCTGATACCAGTGGACTTAATCAGAAAACTGATACGGAATGCGTTGTTTAGCAATCCGGTGCTGACGCAAGCCAGTTAGAGATGAGAAATCCGATTTCTTTGAGAAATCGGATTTCTTTGACGCTCAATGAGATGAGAAGTCAACTCACAAATGGAAAAACAATGATGACAAACCCCGCTAATATTCAACCCGCTAATATTCTTATTGTGGATGACATTGAAATGAATAGAGATCTGCTTTCTAGAATAGTCACAAAACTAGGACATAGCCCTATTCTTGCTGATGGCGGACGGGTTGCGTTGGAGAAAGTTAAAACTCAGCCAATTGATCTGGTCCTACTCGACATTATGATGCCTGAAGTTGACGGATACGAGGTGTTGAGTTCTATCAAAGACGATGCATCCTTGCGGCATATTCCAGTCATAATGGTCACAGCCGTTCATGAACCGCAAAGTGCTGTCGATTGTATCAAGATGAGGGCTGATGACTACTTAACAAAACCCGTTAACCGCGTTTTACTCAAAGCCAGAATGGGTGCTTGCCTTGAAAGGAAGTCTCTGCGCGATAAAGAAAAAGAGTATCTTCATCAGATTGAAGAAGCTCACTTCAGGTTGGAAGAAGTGCTCTGTGAGCAAACCAAAGAACTCACTATCGCCAAAGAAGAACTCCAAATCCTTGAGAAAGCGAAAGATAACGCACTGAAATTGATTTATTATGATGTTCAAAATTCTTTGGGTGACCTTAATAGAGTCGCTAAAGTTCGTGTCAACAAGCTGTTAAAAACCTGGTTAGAAACCATCAAACGCGAGTTGCCGGAAATCGATAAATCAACGGTTATGTTTGTCTTTGAACTCAATGCCGTCCACGCCATTTTACAATCGGCTATTGAGTTGGCAACTGAATTGGCCCAGTCACGCCAGGTATCGATGGGTCCAATGCCTGATTGTGGTGGACAACCATTAACCCCACCCCCCTTACAGCCTGACCTTGATTTTGATGAAGAAGAGTTATCTTCAGCATCCAGTTGCCCCGTGGATGATGAGGAGCAATATGCCGTTCAAAAAGAACGTTATGCCAATGCGTTAGCCGAATTGATAAAGACGGCGGTTAAATTCTCGCGTCATAGTAGTACGGTGACTTTTTCATGTACACCGCTTCAACAAGATGTTTCTATAGGCATCCATGCCACCGGTAGAACCATTCCCGAAGATGAACTGGCTCAATTTTTTGAAGTCCCTTCAAACACTGAAAAAGTGACCCCGGGCCGACACCCCGGCCTTGGGCCTTCAACCGCTAAACACATTATTACGTTATTAGGTGGCTCAGTGACGGTGGCAAACCGAGAAGCCGCTGGTATTTCTTTTGTGGTGAAATTGAAACGTGAAGGTTTAGGGAGTTGCGGTTAAATACCAGTCGCGGCAAAAACTTTTGCAGCGACTACACTTCATTAATCGAGCCCAAGTGTTTTCAAACAACTTGGTTTCTCTATATTTTCACGCGCCTACCTTAGAGAATATTTAGACTCAGTACAACGCATTGAAGGATTTGACGGATTTTGATAATTAGTCTAGCGCATTGAAGGATTTGACGGATTATCCGTTCATAACGTCAATCCGCTGTATTATATCTTAATCATAATCTGTTTAGACCAAAAATCCGCTGTACTAACCATAATCCGTTCATTACGTCAATATGCTGTATATATCAATCACAATCCGTAAAATCCTTCAATGCGCTGTACTAAGACTCGACACAAACTTCCTCCAACATACGCATCCCTTTGTCGATATGATGCAAGGGATGTGTAAGAATTTGTCGGGATGACACACCCATGGAGACACAATAATGAAACCATCTGCTGATATTCTTATTGTCGATGATATTGAAGCCAATCGGCAGGCACTGTGTGACTCAGTCACTAAACTAGAACATACGCCTATTCTGGCCGAGAATGGACCGGTTGCGTTGGATAAACTGAAAACTCAGCCAATTGATCTGATCCTGCTTGATATTCTGATACCGAAAATAGACGGAAACGAGGTGTTAAGTCACATCAAAAATGATGTTTCGTTGCAGGATATTCCAGTCATTATGACCACAGTCCTTGATGAAACGGAAAAGGCAGTAAGTTACATCAAGATGGGGGCTGAAGACTACTTAATAAAACCTGTTAATCCCGTTTTATTCAACGCCAGAATAGGTGCTTGCCTAGAAATAAAGCATCTGCGTGATAAAGAAGAAGACTATCTTCATCAGATTGAAGAAGCTAACTTCAGACTGGAAGAACTGATCTGTGAACAAACCAAAGAACTCACCATCGCCAACGAAAAACTCAGAATGATCATTGACAGGAAAGGTAAGGCACTGAAATACTTTCATCGTTCTTTGCATAGCCTGTTCAAAACAGAAGTCGTTAAAGAACACCCCGAACATGCCAATAAGCTATTAGAGAAGGTTGGGCACTCTGTAGAGTTAACCAACATAGAACCTTCAATGGTTGTCTTTGAACTCAATGCGGTTCGCGCCATTTTGCAATCGGCTATTACGTTGGCAACGGCATTTGCCCAATCACGCCAAGTATTGATTGGTTCAAAGCCCGACTGTGGAGAACAAGCATTCACTCAAAATGGGCAAACCGTGGTTGATGATGAGCAAAGTACCCATCAAAAAGAATTTTGTGTCAATGCATTAGCCGAATTGATAAATACGGCTATTAAATTCTCGCATTATGGTAGTACTGTGACTTTTTCATGTGAACCGCTTCAAAAAGAGATTTCTATAGGTATTCATGCCACCGGTAAAATGATTGCCGAAGATGAACTGTCTCAATTTTTTGAAGTTCCTTCAAACACTGAAAAAGATACCCCGGGCATACACCTCGGCCTTGGGCCTTCAACCGCTAAACACATTATTACGCGATTAGGTGGCTCAGTGACGGTGGCAAACCGAGACTCCGCCGGTATTTCTTTTGTGGTGACATTGAAACTGAGGATTTAGGGATTTCAAAAAAAATAACACATTTGAGAAATATTACGTTGGCAACCTGATTTACCATTGAGAAATCCGATTTTTGGGAAAAATCGGATTTCTTAGCTCTTGGGGCAATCCCTTGTGGTTCCAATCAAAACCACCCTGAAAGGGTTTTTCAGGCTAAAGTTTAGCGAAGCTAAACTTTAGCCTGAAAATGTGAATAGCCCCAGGTGGAGCCTGGGGAACTAGGATTACCCACCATTCAATGGAGAAACAATGAAATGATGAAAACCCCCGCTGATATTCTTATTGTGGATGACATTGAAACGAATCGAGACACACTGTCTGATTTAGTCACCCTACTTGGACATAACCCTATTCTTGCCGAGGGTGGACTGGTTGCGTTTGAGAAACTTAAAAACCAGCCAATTGATCTGGTCCTACTCGACATTATGATGCCGGAAATCGACGGATACGATGTGTTGAGTCACATCAAAGATGATGTTTCTTTGCAGCATCTTCCAGTCATTATGATCACCGCCTTTGATGACACCGACAGTGTTATACATTGCATCAAGATGGGGGCGGATGACTACTTAACCAAACCCTTTAATCGCATTCTACTCAAAGCCAGAATCGGTGCTTGCCTAGAAAGGAAGTATCTGCGTGATCAAGAAGAAAAGTCTTGTCATCAGATTGAAGAATATAGCTTGAGGCTGGAAGAATTGGTTTTGGAGCAAACCAAAGAACTCACCGTCGCCAACGAAAGACTCCGGCTCATCGATAAGGCGAAAGGTGACGCGCTGAAATTGATTTATTATGACTTTCAGAATTCCTTGCGTAGCTTGTTCAAAACAGCCGTTAAAGATCGCTTGGATGATGCCAACGAGCTACTACAAACGGTTAAACACTCATTAGAGTTGACTAAAATCGAGCCGTCAACGGTTATGTTTGTCTTTGAACTCAATGCTGTCCACGCCATTTTGCAAGCGGCTATTGAGTTGGCAACGGACTTTGCTCAATCACGCCAAGTATCGATTAGTTCAATGCCTGAGTGTGGTGGACAAGCATTAACTCAAAATGCGTTAGAGACTGTCGTCTGTCATGAGTTTGAAGAAGAATTGGATCAAGATTTATCTTCAATATTAACTTGGCAAGTTGTGGCTGATGATGAGCAAAGTACCCATCAAAAAGAACTTTGTGCCAATGCGTTAGCCGAAGTGATTAAGACGGCTATTAAATTCTCGCGTCATGGTGGCACCGTGAGTTTGTCATGTGAACCGCTCCAAAAAGAGGTTTCTATAGGCATCCATGCTACCGGTAGAACGATTCCCGAAGAAGAACTGTCTCAATTTTTTGAAGTCCCGTCAAACATTGAAAAAATGAACCCGGGCCGACACCCGGGCCGTGGACCTTCAACGGCTAAACATATTATTACGCTATTAGGCGGCGAAATGACGGTGGCAAACCGAGGCTATGCTGGTATTTCTTTTGTGGTGAAATTGAAACGTGAGGGTTTAGGGCGTTAAACTGTAGAGCGTTGGAAACGCCATTTTTCCCCCAGGTTTCACTTAAGGTGGGCAACAAAAAGACGTAGGGAGCCCTACCAAATTTTCAGGTATTTTGTGCCCACCAACTTCTTTACGTTGCCCACCATAAATGGTGGGCAAGAAAAAGCCCTAGGGAGCCCTACATTATTATTCATTTCTAATGTTAGTATTTTGTAGGGAGCCCTACATTATTATTCATTTCTAATGTTAGAAAACTTATGGTTCAGTACTTAGTCTGCTAAGAAAATAGGCACTGGGGCCCTTCAATGGGATTGATTCAAATCAAGAAATGACAGAAGGGCAACCATAAAGGATTGCCCCTACAAACCGTCATCTTGCGTAGGGGCAACCCCTTGTGGTTGCCCTCGCGCAAGCCCTTGAATTTTAATATTTCCCACTCAACGACCCCAGTGCCAGAAAATAGAAATGCGCCCGATTTATCTACAATACCCTTCGGTATCGCTGTAAATAAGAGGGTGGCGGTTTTATAATGACATTGAGCTTAATCGTACAAGGTTCGCCTTGTACTCCTTTGAAAAGAACATTAAATGGTATATGTGACTTTGCTATCGCCATCTACCGAAATTAATCCCTGTTGTTTGAAAATATCCACAATTTGATTAGCAGTTTTCGTTGTTTCAAGCGATCTGATTATTGACTGAAGGTGGTTGGTGAGTCTATCAACCCGCTTGGGACGTTGTGCTTTGTTCATATTATTAAGTTTTTCCAAAATAGCTTGAACATCAATTGGAAGATTTGCATTTGGCACGAGATTTGCCTTTGGCACGAGTTTTGCCTTTGGCACGGCTTTCTTCAAACTACCCGTTGTACGAGTAATTCTCTGGCAAGTTCTACCTTCTTTCTGGATGAATTTAATTAACCTATCCCAACCGGTATCTTTGCTGAAGACTGCAAAATCAACATGATTACCAGCATTGATTTGACATTTACCCAAGTAATAGATCAAATGGAAATCTAAGTTGTTTTTGCCGACTCCTTCTATTTGTATCACTTCCACCTTCGTTAGTTTGGTTAAGTCGATATTAATCTTTTGTTGAGAACCCAAAAAAACCAGAATACGCGCATAGTTATTTCCAATGGCGTATTCTAAAGCACTGGGTAAGTTCTCAAAATCAATAAAACACCAAGTTTCTTTTTCCATAACGTTACAGAAAAGTCAAAGACTGATATACAGTGTGTCCATGAGTTTGTTTATTTTCGATGGATAAGCATAAAGTGTGCCATTTTTTACCAGATTGATTAGTTATAATAACGGATTAAAAAATACCACGTTTTAGAGTTTGACTTCAGCGCGTTTTTTAATGCCATCGGGCAACATTTTCTTAACAGGAACAGGCACTATTCCTAAAATTTAGGTCCACAGTTTTCCCAGTGCAAAATGGTAAACTAATTTTCTGAATAAGTGAAGGGTGCCATAAAAAATATGGCTTTAAAATTTTTTATTATAACTAATTCTTGTCGTTATTGTTTGGTAATGATGTGATGGAGTAAGCTATGGCAGATTTCTCTCAATACCCTTCGGTATCGTTGTAAAGAAGAGGGTGGCGGTTTTCTAATGACATTTCCTGATTTTTCAACAACGCATCTCAGATGGTGAAACCATTGATGAAGCGATACGAAATGGCTTAGATGCTTTGTGCGAAACGATAGTGGAACCTGTGGTAAAGTGTCTGAAAACGCGCCAACCCCGATAGGGGTTTTCAGGCTAAAGTACTTTGAGCGAAACTTTAGCCTGAAAATGTGAATAGCCACAGGTGGAACCTGTGGTAAAGTATAGCCAAGCGGGAAAATTAGAAATGCGTCCGTTTTTATCGTTTCCGTCGCAAAAGCGTGGAAACCAGAAAAACCCACCGCCCATCCATAAAAAAAGCCCCTTGGCTCGTGCCTTGGGGCTTTTTTGTTAGAGTTACCCATAAAAGTTGGCACTGGGGCTAATGGCACGCACGATAGGAATTAAGTTCCAGGTAGTTACACTGGCTTTAATAATACGCACCTTCGGTGCTCGGTTTTAAAGCACCGAAGGTGCAAAATTAATATAGCCAGTGTAACTACCTGGCTTACACCACCAAAATTTCCATCGTGCGTGCCATTAGCACTGGGGCTGTTTCGTTTGAAGCTTCAATTTCGAGGGCTTGCGCGGGGGATTGCCCCTACCAAAAAACCGACCGGTAGGGGCAATCGGTTGCCCTCATGTCATTTATTGATTTATTTGAATTAATCCCATTCAACGGCCCCAGTGCCAATTACAATGATTGTATATAAAAAACCGATTGTAGGTTTCGGCAGGTTTCGGCAGGCTCAACAACCAAGCTCAACAACCTAAGAATAACGGATTAAAAGCAAACACAGTTTCGTTCCAATCCGTCTCGATTATACAATCCCTGTCGTTAAAGGTTTTGACTTTAATCCCTTCTTATATACAATCCTTGTAGTTATTGTTAAGTACAGCGAATTAGCGAAATCAACGAATTACCCCAGTCCCTCCCCGAATCAATCCGTTAAATCCTTCAATGCGTTGTACTAAATATATGTTGTACTTATCGCAATCCCTTAAGCACTTTTTCAGTCAACTGATTTTCAAAGGTGGTGGGCAACCGGTTGTC